>Ga0315275_10006756_pt1 | contig 11025 bp, 8 predicted proteins | sample YL17G03_0_MG_FD_205557 | JGI IMG/M metagenome (GOLD analysis project Ga0315275, IMG submission 205557) | Sediment microbial communities from Yellowstone Lake, YNP, Wyoming, USA - YL17G03_0 | ecosystem: Environmental > Aquatic > Freshwater > Lake > Sediment | place: USA: Wyoming | collected...
ACCGAAGCTTCATTTCAAAAACGTCTATGGCCGTCAGCGTATCATCTTTTCGACCGCTCTCCTTAAGCGCATCGCGGAGGACGCCGACCTCCTTCCTCATTCCCTCGATCCGGTTGATCATGTCGGAAACGGCGTTAAGGTCTTCGCGGAGTGCAAGCTGGAACTCCACCTGCTCCTTGATTTCAGCGACCGATCCGGCCGATCGTGGATCTTTCCTCACCTCGAGCGGCTGGTCAAACTCCTTATCCCCGATCTTGAGCCGCACGGTAAACGTCCCGGGCCCCGCCAGAAAGCCCCCGAAGCCCGCCCACGCGCCCCAGCTCAATATGGGATACCAACCTTCGTTCTCCCATGTCTCGAGGAACCGCTTCTCTTCGACGACATGGGGATTTCCCGGCGGCTTGGTCCTGAGCTTGGCCGGCCGGGCGCCGTCATACGTAAGGTCCCAAGTCACGCGGTTGATGCCCTTTCGCCTGGATCCCTCGAGGACCTTGACCTGCCGGCCTTCGTCGTCGAGGATGGTGACCGTGGCGCCGCCCGCCGGGACGTCTTTCAGGTAATAGTTGATGAACGCCCGGGGGGCGGCCTGGGATCCGCCGGCGATGCTGTGAAGTCTGTAGGCCGGCCTGGGATGGAAGAGGTGGACCCCGGATCTTAACGTTTCGTCCGTGAGCTGTTGAAGGGGGGTGATGTCGTCCATGATCCAGAACCCCCGGCCGTAGGTCCCGATCACGAGGTCGTTGAAGTGCGTTTGGACAACCATCTGGTGGACCGGCGCGTGCGGAAGGTTGTTCTGGAGCGACAGCCAAGTCTTGCCGTCGTTGAAGGACACGTAGATCGCGTTCTCTGTTCCCAGGTACAGAAGCCCCCGACGCACCGGGTCCTCGTGAACCCAATGGCAGGTGCTGAAGACCGTTTTGGGGATCCCGGCGCCGAGCGCGGCCCATGTCTTTCCGTGATCAACCGTCTTGAAGATGAAGGGGTCGCGGTTGTTCATCTGGTGAAAATCGACGGTCAGGTAGGCCGTGCCCGCGTCGAACCGGGAGGGCTCGATGTTGCTGACCGTGCCCCAGGCCGGGAGGCCCGGGATGTTCTTCGTGACGTTGAGCCAGGTCTTTCCTCCATCGCGCGTCACGTGGACGAGCCCATCGTTCGACCCGGCCCAAATGCAGCCCTTCTCGATTGGGGACTCGGCGATGGCGAAGACGACGCAACCGTATTCCACGGCCAGGTTGTCGCGGGTCAGGCCGCCCGACGGCCCCATCCGCGCCGGGTCGTTCGTCGTCAGGTCGGGACTGATGACGGCCCAGCTCCGACCGGCGTCCGTGGTCACGTGGACGAATTGGCTTCCTGCGTAGACTTTGTTGTGATCGTGAGGAGAGATGTGGATGGGAAACGTCCAGTTGAACCGGTACTTGACCGCTCCCGCCGAGGATCCGTAGAGGGACTCCGGCCAGATGTGCACGGTGTTGATATGCCCGGTCCTGTAATCGGCCCGCATGAGATCGGCGTTGTAGCTGCCGCCCCAGACTATGGCCGGGTCCACGGGGTCGGGAAGAACGAAACCGCATTCGCCTCCGGCCGTGGCTTCCCATAGCGTCCGGGAGGGCGACCACTCTCCTTGCCTCTCGCCCGTGCTCGGGCCCTTGAAGGCATTGCCGTCCTGGCAGCCGCCGTAGACGTAATAGGGGACCTGGTTGTCAACGGCCACATGATACATCTGGGCAATGGGCAAATTGATCCGTTTCCATGTCCGGCCGCGGTTCAGGGTGATGATGGCCCCGCCGTCGTCACTGATCATCAGCCGGTCCGGGTTCTTGGGGTCGGCCCACATATCGTGACAGTCGCCGCTCCAAGGGACGGTTTCCGAAGTGACGCCCCCGTCGTAGGTGATGCTCTGGCTGTTGGCGGCGAAATAGACCTCGTTCTCGTCCGCCGGATTGACCATGACGCGGGAGGCGTAATGGGGACGCTCGTTAAGGAGTCGGTTATAACTCACGAGCTTCCAGGTCTCGCCGCCGTCGCTCGAGCGCCACAGGACGCCGCGGTTGGGAGAGCCCGTCTCGATCAGGGCGTAGACGACGTTGGAGTTACTCGGAGCGACGGCCAAGCCGACCTTGCCAAGGGGCGGGTCGGGAAGCCCGTTCCCGATCAGCCGTTTCCATGTGTCGCCGCCGTCCGTGGACCTCCAGATGCCGCCGTTGGGCCCGCCGCTCTCACGGCCATACGTATGAATGACAATAGGCCACATGCCGGCGAAGAGGATACGCGGGTTGTTGGGGTCCATGGCGATCTCGAAACAGCCCGTGTTCTCGTCCGCGAACAGGACCTGGTCCCAGGTGGCACCACCGTCCTTCGTCCGGAAAACGCCGCGCTCTTTCTGAGGCCCGTAGCAGTGCCCCATGGCCGCCACGAAAACGACGTCGGGGTCGCGCGGGTCGATCGCCACCCGGCCGATTCGGCCCGTCCCGTCGAGGCCCAGGTGCTTCCATGTTCTTCCGGCGTCTGTGGATTTGTAGACCCCGTTCCCGATCGAGATGTTGCTGCGGACAAAGGCCTCGCCCGTCCCGGCCCAAACGATGTTGGGATCCGATGCGGCCACGGCCAGGGCGCCGATGGACTGGGCGGGCTGAGCGTCGAACACCGGCTCCCAGTTTTCCCCGGCGTCCGTGGATTTCCAGACACCGCCCGAGGAAGCCCCGACATAATAGACCAATGGATTGCCCGGCACGCCGGCGACCGCCGCGGCCCGGTTGCCCGGGGGGCCGATATAACGATAGGAGAGCGCTCCGTAGATCTCGGGAGTGATCTCCTGCGGACCGGCGAACAGTCCGCCTGCCATGACGATCAGGACGATGAGAATGGAGTGATGTTTCATGAGTCCCTCCTGTGCCCCCTATTCTATCCTTCCCAGTGCCGTTTTCAAGCCGGCTCGCCTTTCTTTTCGTAAGATAGAGAGCCATGGCGCAAGGGCGATGCCCGGAGATGGATTTTTCCGGCCGAATACGAAACGCCCGACGCGATGGGGAAGGTGCACGACGCCCGCACCGTCTCCAATGCCCGCTTGCCTCCGGCGACATATTATTTCTTTTGATGTCCCAGAGTTCCCTCCGGCTCCCCAGCCCATTCTTGACATGCCCCGATTTTTCTCTCGGGATCTCCGTGTCGTCGTTATACGGCCCATCCCTCCCAAAATTGACGATAGGACGTGGGTATGGGCAGCTTTCCGGAAGTTGCATTACTTGCCCCGCTAAAATATAATTCGTGTGATCCCAAGCAAATTCGGAGGGCCCAATGATAAAAGCGAGGGTTTTCGTTCTCATCGTTCTAGCCGATCTCCTAGCCGGGTCCGGTTCTTATATTTTTTCCAGCCGGGTGGAGGTCTCCGATCTCCAGGAGATCACCTTCGTGAAGGCAGGAGCTACGGTCGAGGTAAGCATCCGCGTCCGCGGCGAGTTCAGCAATGACGTGTTCAAGCTGACGGAACCCGAAAGGCTGGTCTTTGACATCTCCCCCATCGACACGATCTCGGCAGCTCCTCGGATGGAGATCAATTTTGGTGGGGTCTTAAGGGTCAGAACAGGAAAGTTCAAAACCCAGGTCGCCCGGCTGGTCTTCGACCTGGAAACGGCCGCCGTCAATTACAGCATCGTCAGGACGAACGACGGGATGAAGGTCACCTTCTGGAAGGAGGGCGAGGAAGCCTCGCCTCCAAGCGAGAAAACCGAGATCCCGCAGGTCAGCAAACCCATCGAGGCTAAACCCGAAACCAAACTTGAAACCAAAGCCGAGGCTCCGCCCGAGGCCAAGCCTGAGCAAAAGGTCGAACCCGCCCCCCTCTCCGGTGGAGACGAAAAGAGGTTCTTCGTCCAGATCGGAGGCGGCGTCGGGACATTCTTGAAATCGACGGCGACGTTCAATAGGTTCTTCCCGTTCTTCGGCAAACAGGGGGAGAGGACCGAAACCTACAAGCTGAAACTGAATACACCCGCCTCCCTGAGCGTCGGAGGATACCTCAAGGCTCTGGACGCCTCCGTCAAACTCGGCCTGGGGATCGAATACTGGAACTTCAAGTCGGACGGCGCTTTCAAGTTCACCGTCCCCCACCCGTTCCTCCACGACTCGTCGAGGACGCTCACTTTGTCCAATCAGTTCCAGAGCTACTTCACCAGCGTTTCCGCCTTCGGGCTCTTCCAGATCTTCACCAACGGCAAGCTGACGATGTTCGCCGGGCCCGAGGTCGGGTTCGCTTTCGGAAAGTACAAGTTCCTCGACAACGTCGAATTCGACGATCAGCCGCCGTTCTTTGACGACGACGTCACGATCAACTCGTTCACGTATCTGGAGAAGTCGATCTCAAGCCTTTGGGCGGGTGTGCAGGCCGGCTTCGAGTATTCTTTTTCCCGGAGCTTTTCTCTGCTCTTGAACCTGAGGGCCCTTTACCTCAACCCCGAGATCAAGGAGTTGTCCTCGACGTTCAACCTCTCCCAGGCGCACGCCCAGATAGGGTTCCAGTACAACTTCTAGCGTCAGCCCTTTTGCCCGATGGGCAGGATCGTCCTTCCTTTGGCCTCGTTGAGGACCTCAGCCATGGCCAAATAAATGGCCGAAAGGCCGCAGACGATGCCCTCGAAACCGGCCATCCGGCCAATCACAACCGACCCCGTCCAGTCCCTGGCCGCCAGGAGCCCAAAAAGGACCGTCAGGCTCAGGAAGACGAATTGAAGGGCCCTGTTTTTTCCGAACGTCCCGATCCACATGAAGAAGGTGAACAGCCCCCAGAGGAAGAGATACCAGCCCATGTAGGCTTCCGGCGTCTTGGCCCCGCTGGGATTGTTCATGCCGGGGATGACCCAGATGGCGACGAGCGAAAGCCAGAACAGGCCATAGGACGTGAAGGCGGTCGTGCCGAACGTATTCCCCTTCCTGAACTCCATGATGCCGGCGATGATCAGGGCCAGGCCGCCGTAGAAGATCCCTATGGCCAGGACCATGGCGCTCAGGGGAAAGAACCCGGCGTTGTGGATGTTGAGGAGCACGGTCGTCATCCCGAACCCCATCCAGCCGAGCGGGGCGGGATTGGCAAATTTATTCTCGGTCATAAGGCCTCCTTGACTACATGCCGAACTTTTCGATGATCTCCGGCTTCGTCCTGCCCAGGATGTCGAACTTTTTGCCGGCCTTGACGAAAGCGTCGAGGGCCTTGTCGAGGTGGTGCGTCTCGTGCCCGGCCGAGAGCTGGGTCCGAATGCGGGCCTGACCCTGGGGGACGACCGGAAAGAAGAAGCCCATGGCATAGACGCCCTCATCGTAGAGAGCCTTGGAGAAGTCCTGGGCGAGCTTGGCGTTGAAGAGCATGACGGGGACGATCGGCGTGTCGCCTTCCTTGAGGATGAAGCCGGCTTCCGTCAGCCCCTTTCTCCAATAGGCGGCGTTCCGTTCGAGCTTATCGCGCCGCTCCGTGCTTGCCGACAGGATCTCCATGACCTTGAGGACACCGGCCACGACGACCGGGGCGATGGTGTTCGAGAACAGGTACGGACGGGCTTTCTGCCGGCACATCTCGACAAGTTCGCGCCTCCCGGAAACGCAGCCGCCGGAAGCCCCCCCGAGAGCCTTGCCGAACGTCGTCGTGATGACATCGATCTTGCCGACGACTCCGCAGCGTTCGTGAGTCCCCCGCCCGGTCTTTCCGATAAAGCCCGAGGCGTGAGATTCGTCGACGAGGAGTATCGCATCGTATTTTTCGCAGAGGGAGACCATCTCGTCGAGCTTGGCAGCGTCGCCGTCCATGGAGAAGACCCCGTCCGTGATGACGACCTTGAGGCGCTTGTCGGAGTGGAGCTGGAGCTTGCTCTCGAGATGGGCCATGTCCGAGTGCTTATATGTGTCATGGATTGCGCTGCAGAGGCGGATGCCGTCGACGAGCGAGGCGTGGACCAGCCGGTCCGAGATCATGACGTCGTCCTTGGCCAGGATGGCCTCGAAAACACCGGCGTTGGCGTCCATGCACGAGGGGAAGAGGAGCGTGTCCTCCGTCCCGAGGAAGTCCGTGACCCGGCGCTCCAGCTCGCGGTGGATGTCCTGGGTCCCGCAGATGAAGCGCACCGAAGACATGCCGTAGCCGCGGCTGTCCAGTCCTTGGTGGGCGGCCTTGACGACCTCGGGGTGGCTGGAGAGACCGAGGTAGTTGTTGGCGCACATGTTGATGACCTTCTTCAGGGCCGAGCCGGCCGGGAATTCGACTTCGATGTCGGCCGCCTGCGGAGAGTGGATGTACCGTTCCTCTTTGAAGATCCCCGCATCCCGGATCCCTTTGAGCTGCTCCTGGTAAAGACCGCGGACTTTTTCGCTGTATGCCATGTTCGTTCCTCCTTTTAATCTTCGAGTCGGACGGCGCGTTCCGCGGGCCCTCGCCCGGTGCGCCCGCAGCCGTCCTTTATCGTCTCGGGTCCCGTGTCGGGTGCCTTTTCCCTCTCGTCAACGAATCCGCGAACCCCGGACCGCGTTCGAGAGATCGCGGGCGGAGCGGGGGCCCGGACGCTCGAAACCTCAGGCCTTGATGAACTCCCGGACCAGGACGGCGATCTTGTTGATAGAATCGAAGGCCTCGGGCGTCGCCTTGCTGTCGGGGATCTGGATCTTGTACTTGTTCTCCAGGAAGCGCTTCAGCGAGATCATCGAGAACGAATCTACGATTCCGCCAGAGATGAGCGGCGTCTCGTAGGTGATGGGGTCGCTGTCGGCTTCGAGGTATTCCTCGGTCACATACTTCAAAACAATGTCCTTGAGTTCATCCATGTCTGTTCTCCTAAGTATCTATTTTACGTCAATCGTTTTCGATCGTCGAGGTGTCGCCGATCTCCTCGCCCCACTCCCGGGCATGGAGGATGCGGCGCATGATCTTACCGCTCCGGGTTTTGGGCAGGGAGTCGACGAACTCGATCTCCTGGGGCATGGCCAGGGGCGAGAGCTTTTTCCGGACGAAATTCATGATCTCCAGGTCCAGATCCTTCGAGGCCGTGAAGCCCGGCTTTAAGTTGACGAAGGCTTTGACGACCTCCAGGTTGAGGGGATCGGGTTTGCTGACGACCGCCGACTCGGCCACGGCCGGGTGCTCGAGGAGGGCCGACTCGACCTCGAAGGGGCTGACCAGGTGCCCCGCGGTGTTGATGATGTCGTCGTCACGGCCTGCAAACCAGTAATAGCCGTCTTTGTCGATCCGGGCTCGGTCGCCGGTGATGTACCAGCCGTTCCGGAATTTTTTTCGGAACGCCTCCTCGTTATTCCAATACGTCCGCATCCGCGACGGCCAATCGAACCGGAGGGCGACGAGCCCGATCTTCCCTTGGAAGGGATAGGGTTCGTTCCGGTTCGGGTCGAGGATCGTGCCCGTGATCCCGGGAAACGGTTTTCCCATGGACCCGGGCCGGACCTCCATCCCCGGGTAGTTGCTGATCACGATGCAGCCCGTTTCGGTCTGCCAGTAGGTATCGTAGAAGGGCTTGCCGAAGACTTTTTGCGACCAGACGACGGCCTCGGAGTTCAAGGGCTCCCCGACGCTCGCCAGATGGCGGAGCGAGGAGAGGTCAAATTTCCCGACGATCTTGTCCCCGACCATCATCAGCGAGCGGATGGCCGTCGGGGCGGAGTACCACATCGTGATCCGGCGCTTCTCGATGAACCGATACCAGGCCTCGGCCGAGAACCCCGCGTCCATGACGCACTGGGTGATGCCCATGGCGAACGGAGCGATGATGCCGTAGGACGTTCCCGTGACCCAGCCCGGGTCGGCCGTGCACCAGTAGATATCGTCGTCGCGGAGGTCGAGGGCCCATTTGGCCGTGAGGAACTGCGAGATTAGGGAATAATGGACGTGCTGGACGCCCTTCGGCATCCCGGTCGTGCCGGAGGTGTAGTGGAGGACCGACGGCGTTTCGGCCGTTGTCGGGTGGATGTCCAGACGCTCGACGGGCCCGGCCTTTTCCAGGGAAAAGGCGACCTCCCGGTCCTTGAGGGGCGAAACGCCGTCGTGGTCCACGATGACGATGTGCTTGATGTGGGGCAACCGGTCGAGGATCTTCCGGACCTTGAGGGCGTGCTTCTTCTGGGTGACGACGGCCGAGGTCTCGGCGTCCGACAGCCGGACGAACAGAGATTCGTCCCCGAACGCGGAGAACAGAGGCTGGGCGATGGCCCCGATCTTCAGGACCCCCAGGAACCCGAGATAGAGCTCGGGGATCTTGTCCATGAACAGACAGACCCGCTCCCCGGCTTGGATGCCGAGGCCGCGGAGGAAGGCGCCGATGGTGTTCGAAGCCAGGCGGATGTCGTTGTAGGTGTAGTGTTTCTCGGCGCCGGTGTGGCCTTCCCAGACGAGGGCGAGCTTCGAGGCCTTCCCCTGTTCGCAGACCCTGTCCGTGCAGTACCAGCCGATGTTGATGATCTCCCCGTCCCTATAGCCAAGCTCTTTTTCCGATATCTCCCAGGAAAATTCCTTCGCCCGCTCGTCATACGATCCGATGTTCGACATGTGCTCCTCCTCCCCGCACGATTTCATTCAACCGGGCTTGGATTCTTTTCCAAGACGACAACCGCCGTGGCCATATCTTTGATGTGGGACAGCGAGACCGTCATTCCAGTGATCCCGCGGGCCTCACAGAATATCTTGACCTTCCCGTGGACGAACAGCTCGGGCTTCCCGAGCGCGTCGTTGACGACCTCGATTTCGTCGAAACGGTGCCCACCGCTCCAGCCGGTCCCCATGGCCTTGAGGAACGCCTCCTTGGCCGAGAACCGGGCTGCGAAGTGCTGAGCGCTCATCTTCTTGGTTTCGCAGTATTCGATCTCGCGCGGGGTGAAGACCTTTTCCTTCAAGCCTTTCGTCCGGGCGAGCTTATCCCCGACCCTCCGAACTTCGATGATGTCCGTTCCGACCCCGAAAATCAATGCGTTAAGCGCCTTTCTTTCGCGGGAGCCGAGGCAAATGGACCCCCGGACCCGTCGATGAAATCCATCGCGTCCCTTCAAGTCCTATAAAGACGGAACTTTATTATAGATAATGGGCGGAAAATGTCAAAAACCTAAATGGCTCCCAAAATTGCCGATAGGGTTTTTTCGGCAATTTTATGCGTAAGCCCTTCGTTTCCTTGAAGGACCCCGATATGTTATAAAAAAGGCCTGATGGCAAAAGGAAGGATGTTGGCAATATTATGCCTGACGGAATTCCTGGGCATGTCGGTCTGGTTCTCGGCCTCGGCAGTCGTGCCGGCCCTGGCCTCGGCCTGGAAGCTGGGAGGATCGGGGCGGGCGGCGGCGGAAGCGTCATCGCGGGTAAGCTCGCCGACGGGCTTGGCCGGACTGCGGTCACCATCGCTTCGCTTATCGTCAGCGGTTCGTGCGTGTTAACGGTCGGACTTCTGTTCGGCCGCAGCCCGGCCCTGTTGGTTCTCGTCTGTCTTGTCTGGGGCTTCGCCGTCGTGGGACTCCGCCCAGTTCTCGGCCTGCGTCAGCGAGCTGCGCCGCGCCGAGTACACGGGAACGGCCCTGACCCTTCAGACGAGCCTTGGATTCCTGCTGACCCTGATGACGATCCGCCTGGTGGGATCATTTCCGGTGGACCAACATCGTCGAGGCTTGGTCGGTCGGCATGACAATCATCTCGCTGACGTTGACATGGAGCGGCCGGGTGGCGCAGTAGACCACGGCATCGGCGATATCATCGGGCGTAAGCGGCGTGAAACCCTGGTAGATCTTCCCGGCGCGCTCGCCGTCGCCGCGAAAACGAACCAGGCTGAATTCGGTCTCGGTCATCCCCGGATCGACGCTGGTCACGCGGAGCCCCGTCCCGTTCAGGTCAAGGCGCAGGCCTTTTGAGAGGGCCTTCACCGCGAACTTGGTCGCGCAATAGACGTTGCCCAACGGGTAGACCTCGTGGCCGGCGATGGAGCCGATGTTGATGACGTGGCCCCGGTCCCGGGCGACCATTCCGGGGATGACGGCGCGACTAACGTAGAGGAGGCCCTTGAGGTTGGTGTCGATCATCTCCTCCCAATCCTGGAGCTTCCCCTCGTGGAGCTTGGCCAAGCCGCGGCTCAGGCCGGCGTTGTTGACGAGGACATCGATCGCCCGCCATTCCGGGGGCAGGCCGCTCATGGCCTGTTCAACGGCATTCGCGTCGCGCACGTCGAGCTTCAGGATGTGGATGGTCGAGCCATGCTCCGTCTTGAGACAGGCGGCAAGCTCCTCCAGACGCTCGGCCCGGCGGGCCGCCAGGATGAGCTTCGCCCCCTGGGCGGCGAAAGCCCGGGCGCACGACCGCCCGATCCCCGAGCTCGCGCCGGTTATGAATACGACCCTGTCTCTTAGAGAATACATATAGCGCCTCCTCAGACCATAAAGAATAAGTGCCCCTCCGTCTCATGTCAAACAGCAAATTCGGGGACACGATATCAATTTCCTATTTTCCGGAAACGGTGATTTTCCCAGAGGAGAATTTGAGAATTCGGAAATTGATATTGTGTCCCCGATTTAAAGATGCTCGACGAGGATCTTGATTCCGATGGCGATCAGGATAAGGCCGCCGGCGAGCTCGGCCCTCTTGCCGGCGATCCTGCCGACCACCGGCCCGAGCTTCGAGCCGGCCGCAGTCAAGACAAAACAAATAACGCCGATGATCACAGCCGGGTAGAGGATGTTCACCCGGAGAACGGCCAGGCTGAGGCCCACCGCAAGGGCGTCGATGCTCGTGGCCACGGACAGGATGACGATTGACAGGCCGCGCGTCCGGTCAGCCGTGCATTCTTCATTGTTTTTTTCCGCCCTGGAAGATTCGCGGATCATCTTCCCGCCGACGAAGGCCAGCAAGCCGAAGGCGATCCAATGGTCGAAACGCTCGATATGGCGGAGCAGGTTCTCCCCCGCGAACCAACCGATGACGGGCATGGCGAACTGGAAAAGTGCGAAGTGGATGGCGAGCCGGAACGTCTGCCTGCCTGACAGCTTGATAGGACCGCAGGACATGCC
>Ga0315275_10006757_pt1 | contig 11025 bp, 8 predicted proteins | sample YL17G03_0_MG_FD_205557 | JGI IMG/M metagenome (GOLD analysis project Ga0315275, IMG submission 205557) | Sediment microbial communities from Yellowstone Lake, YNP, Wyoming, USA - YL17G03_0 | ecosystem: Environmental > Aquatic > Freshwater > Lake > Sediment | place: USA: Wyoming | collected...
CACGATTCCCCTGCTGTTGCCCATCGGGTTCCCCGTGGACATGAGCGAGCCCGTCCAGAAGGTCTATGACTTGATAGAGACCCTGCAGCCCGGGTCGGTGGTCCTGATGTCGATCGACTACGATCCTTCCGGGGCCCCGGAACTTTATCCAGCAACCCTCTCGGTGATGAGGCAGTGCTTCGCCCGGAACCTGCGGGTGTTTGTGATAGGCATGTGGGCTACGGGCGTGCCGCTGGGCCAGAGGGCCCTCAAGACCGTGGCCGTGGATGAATACCACAAGGAATACGGCAAGGATTTCGTCAACTTCGGCTTCCGGCCGGGCGGCGCGGTGATGCTGGTCAATCTCGGCAGGAACATCCGCGATGTTTGCAGGCAGGACGTCTATGGGACTCCCGCCGAGGACCTTCCGATGATGAAGGACGTCAGGAGCTCGAAGGACATCGCCTTCACTATCACCTTCTCCATGGGGGACCCCGGAAGCGACCAGTGGATCTGGTACTATCACGCGCGGTACCGTGGCAACCTTGCCACGGCCCAGACCGCGATCGGGGCGCCCAAGTACTACCAGTACCTTCAGACCGGCCAGCTGGTCGGCCTCATAGGCGGCATGAAGGGCGCCGCCGAATACGAACGCCTGGTGAACGTGCCCGGGCTTGCCACCGTGGGCATGGACTCGCAGTCGATCGCCCACATGCTGATCATAGGCTTCATAGTCCTCGGCAACCTGCTCTACTGGCGCGAGAAGAGGAACAAGTAGCGCATGTATATGACCACAGGCATATGGCCCTGGATTGCGGCGGCCCTGACGCTGGCCATTTACAGCTTCCTCTATAAGGACAACCCTTTCTACAAGGTCGCCGAGTATATCTTCGTCGGGCTCTCGGCCGGGTACTGGGCGTCGTACATGTGGTGGAACTATGCCAAGCCCAATCTGTTTAACCCGCTGTTCTGGCCGGAGGCCGGCGCGTCGCCGAATTACTGGAACATCATCCCTCTCTTCCTCGGCGTCTTGATGTTCACGCAGCTCTTCAGGCAAACGTCCTGGATGGTGCGGTTCCCTCTCACTTTCGTCCTCGGCGTGGCGCTTGGACTGCAGATCATCGCGGCCATCGAAGGCGACATCATACCGCAGCTGGGCGGCACATTCGCTCCATTCCTCAAATCCAACTTTGTGGCCCTCAGCGTCTGGGAGGCGATCGGCAGCATCGTGATCCTTGCCGGCGTGATCACCAGCCTGACCTACTTCTATTTCTCTTTCGAGCACCGGGGAGCCTTCGGCACCAGCGCCAAGATAGGCATCTACTTCTTGATGATCTCCTTCGGGGCGTCCTTCGGATACACCGTGATGGCACGTATTTCGCTCCTTATCGGCAGGCTCCACTTCTTGCTTGCCGACTGGCTGCATGTTATCAAGTAGGCCATTCCCGCCCGCAATGACGGCAAAGAGCCATGTTCGAGCTTAACGACGAGGAATTCCGACAGGTGGTTGCCGAGGCGATCGAGAGCCTGCCGGAGGAGTTCAAGAGGAAGCTCGACAATGTTGAGGTGGTGGTCGAGGACTACCCGCCGCCGGGAATCGCCCGGCGCCTGCCGCGCGGCCGCATTCTACTGGGACTTTACCAGGGCGTGCCGCAGAAACGGCGGACAACCCACTACGGCCTGGTGCTCCCCGACAAGATTAGTCTCTTCAAGAAGAACATAGAGGCAATTTGCCGCACCCGCGAGGAGGCCTACGCCCAGATCCGGAAAACCCTGCTTCACGAGATAGGCCATCATTTCTCGCTTACGGACAAGGATCTCAACGATATCGGCTGGTGACCCTCACCCTATCATCGCCCTATCATCGCCCGGGGGTCATTTCAGATACTTATCGAGGAACTCAACCATCTTCCGGTAGTAGACAAGTTTGTTCGGGAGTTTGACAGCGCCATGGCCCTCGTCCGTGAACATCAGGGTATCCACAACACCGCCCCGCGCCCGGATCGCCTCGGCCATCTGCCGCGCCTCCCCGACCGGCACCCGCGGGTCATTGGCGCCGTGCACGATCAAGAGAGGAGCCTTGATTCGATCCACCTCCGTGATCGGTGATATCGACAGCAGGAAAGCCTCGTCCGAGAGGGGCCCGTATTCAGCCTCTCTCAGGGCCCTCCGGTAGGGCGCGGTGTTCTGCAGGAAGGTCACGAAATTAGATATGCCAACGTCATCGATGCCGGCCCCGAAGACATCCGGGTATTCTACCAGCGACGCAAGCGTCGCGTATCCACCGTAGCTTCCCCCCTTGATGCCGATGTCTCCGAACCGGGCGTACTTGTGATCCACTAGCCACCTGGCCCCTTCATAGATGTCCCTGATCGAGTTCTTCCGGTTCTTGTAGTCGTCGAGCTTGATATAGTCTCGGCCGTAGCCGGAGCTTCCCCTGATGTTGGGGACAAAGATGCCGTAGCCCTGGAGGAGGAGATACTGGAAGTGCCGCGTGAAGACCGGTCTCGCCTGGCCCTCGGGACCACCGTGAATGTCCATTATGAATGGAATCGGCTTACCGTTCCACCCGCGCGGAACGTAGAGGAACGCCGGAATCCCGAGCCCGTCGAAACTCTTGTAGTGGATCAATTCGGGCTCGACGAAGAGCGCCTGATCTACGCCTGCGAGCGTCGAATGGGTGATCTTCTCCAGGTCGCCCTCTTCGATGTTGTACTTCCAGACATCCGACGGCGCGGCGGGATTCTCGAAGGTAAACACCATCATGCCGGCGCTGGAGACTTCTATGGTGGAGATCACCCCACGCATCTCGCTCAACTCGATCCGGGTGGTGTCGGCCAGATCGATTGCGTTGATCTCGCCGTAGCCCTCAACATTCTCCACCCACGCGAGATACTCGCCGTCGTCCGAGAGATCCATGTTCTCGGCCTCCCAGGGCGACTCCCCGTTCAGGAACTCGATCGCCCCGGCGGGCATCGCCTTGCGGGCGACGCGCCTTATCCCATCGTTGTTCATATTGGTGATGAAGTAGACGTACTCGAGGCCGGGGGCAAAATGAGCGTACTCGAAAACGCAGTCACCTTCATGATCGGTGATCAGGGTGTCCTGGCCGGTGGTCATGTCAAGGAGGTAGACGTCGTTGTTGGTGCTGGAGTACTCGTGCGAGATCAGCAACTTCATCCCATCGGCCGAAAGCGCCACGGGTTCGTTCCAGCCTTCATGCTGCCAGACCCGCTCCACGGCCTTGGACACGATATCGATCCGGTAGATGTAGAAATCCTTAGGGCTCTCTTCGTTGCTCCTGAAATAGACATACCTCTCGTCAGGACTCCAGACGGGTGAGCCGTGCTGGACCCCCTCGGCCAGTTTAAGAGGCGTCACTATGTCGGTATCGGTGTCCACCAGGTACAGGCCGAACTGCTCGTTGCCGCCCGTGGTGGCGCCGATCACAACGGTCCGTCCGGTATACGATGCCAGGTAGAAACCCACGCCGTCAACGAAGCTGGTAAGCTGGTATGGCCAGCCGGAGCGCTGGAGTTCGTAGACCTGGTCCACGCCCGAGATCGAAGACGTGAAGAAGATGGTAGAACCGTCCTCGCTTATCTGGGGCGAGCTGGCCGAACCGATCTGGATGAAGGCTTCCAGGGAAGGGATCCAGGGCTGGGGGGCGGAGGCAGCGTAGCCCAACCGTGTGGTGGCCTCGGGGGCGGCCTCGGGGGCGCCGGCCTGGCCGGCTGAGGCGAGCCGCGGCGGGCCTAAGGTGGCCAAGACTAGAAGGGCCAGGCTTGAAAGACCAGCGGCGAAACAGATGCGACTCAACATACCTTTTGACATTGTGATCTCCTTGGCTCAAACTAGCGATTTCGGAACTGCTGTCCGGTTTGCTCGATTTCACTATGCTGGCGTACTTAGTAACAAGTTAGTCCATAGGTGAGCCGTGGAGCAAGCTGAAACCAACCTCATCGCAATAATGGGGAGCCCACGCCGGGGGGGCAACAGCGACACGCTGGCGGGGGAGTTCCTCAAGGGCGCGGTGGCCGCGGGTGCCCGGCCCATGACACTCGTTCCAACCGACCTGGGCCTGAGTCCTTGCGACGGCGACAACAGGTGCTTCGCCGACGGCCGATGCGTGATACGCGACGGCATGAACGGGATCTACGACCAGGTCCTGGCCACCAAGTACCTTGTGATCGCCACGCCCGTCTACTTCATGGGCCCCCCGGGCTCGCTCAAGTCCTTCATAGACAGGTTTCAGGCGGTGTGGGCAAGAGGGACAGTCCTCAGGACCTTCGATCCCGACAACGCCGAACACCGCGGCAATCACAAGATGTTCGCAATCTACGTGGGGGCCGTGAGCGACAAGCCGAATTACTACCGGCCCGCCGTAAGCATCGTCAAGGCTTTCTCCAACGTGATCGGTTTCACCTACTCCGGCGAAATCCTGGCGACCGGGCTCGATGGACCCGGGGATGCGGGCAAACGCAGCGACCTTGTGAGCCGGGCCTTTGAGGCAGGAAAGGCGTTCGTCGGCTGAGAACACACCGCTCGCTCACAGCTTCCTGAAGACAATTTCCTTGATCGCTCTGTCACGCGCCATCTGCCAGAACTTCACGAACCGGCCGAAGTCATCGGGCTGGACCACATCGCCGCTAAGCGCGAAGCGCCTTACCACGATCACCTGAGGGCCGGCGAGGGAGTACGCGATCTCGCAGGACCCGTAGCCGGCACTGGACCGCAGGTCATCGGGAAAACTGTCCGGCACCCAGCCGGAAGGCCCCTCTACGCACACCGTGTCGCACTCGGCCCACGGGTATGGGAACCAGAGCGGATACCTTCTCTCCCGCGTCGTTCCCATCTCCGCGAGCGTGAGGGCAAGCGGGGATAGGAAGTCAAGCTTGAGCGCCATCCGGTCGCCGAGGCATACAGCTCCCGAGGGCTTCGTGTACCGAGCGGCAAGCACGACGCAAGGGGGCGATGGCGTGATCGAGACCAGGTCACACTGGGAGAGGTTCACGCCTGAAAGGCATGACTTTGCCTTGTCCTCGATCTCCGCCTGCAGATCGTCTTTGCTCAACTGGTCCAGATTTCGCGTCATAGGGGCTGCGAAGTCTCCCTCGTACTTGAGCACGGTATTGGCCAGCACGGTCCCATCAGCCGAAAGCGATATGAGCGTCCTGGTGCTCTTGGTCGAGCCAAATGGGCTGGTCTCCGGGGTTCGCGCCCAGAGGAAGCCATCGGGCTTGATCACGAGCGCGTCAACACCTCGGTCAGGGTGGGGCAGGTACCCAAGGGGGCACGGGGCAACCGTGGGGTCAAGCCACCACGTGCTGTCGCCTCCCTCAATATAGACAATCATGTGGTTGAATCTCGGAACAAGCAGATCCTTGTCGACTTTCCCCTCGTCCCTGGTGAGAAGGAGCGCCGGGTATGCCCTGATTCCAGCCTCCTGCAAGGCGGCCACGGTCAGAACCGACATGTCCTTGCAGTCGCCGTACTTGGTTTGCAGGACCTCCCGGGGCTCGTGAGGTTCCCACCCGCCGTCCTCGAGTGACACTGCAACATAACGCACATCTGTGCCAACCCTGTTCGCGACGGCCTGGATCTTCTCGCGTTCGGTGGCCGCTTCGCCCAGCAAGGCCGTGACCATATCGCGGAGCTCCCGCGAGGATTTCAGCTTGTCAACGATGGCCTCCTGGTACCACTTCGCCCAGCCTTTCCAGTCAACCTCGGTCTGGCCCCGCTCACCGCTACCCAACAAGATCCAGGGGATCATCGTCTCCCGCGGCGGCATCCAGTCCTCGTCAGGGAATGCCCTGACATCAGCCAGATTCCAGGTCCACTGGACTATCCTGCCGTTGGGAGTGTCATACGCCTCTTCCCTTGGAGTGACTCTGGAATTGTAGCATTTGTAGAACACCTCGAGCCCCTGTCTGAAGATCACCGGGTTGATGGCGTAGGAATACCGGGAAGCGTGTACGGGAATATCCCTTCCAAACTCGAACTCGTCTGAAAGGTATGGCTGCTCTTCCCTGATTTCATAGAAGATGTCCAGCACACATCGATCACAGTAGCCCGGCATCGCGAAGACTTTGGCCTTGCGCTGGGAATAAAGCATGAAGCCGGGGACAAGCGACTTCTCGAAAATCTGATCCTTGCCGAGCTCGTAGACCGTTCCATCGGAGGTTATGGTCCGGCACTTGAGGCTGACGACACGTGAGGCTGGGCCGAAGGCGATCGACACATCGGCGCGATCCTCCATCTTCGCCGCGTCGAGAACAACAATCTGACTGTGGTAGGTCCGCCGGGTGACCCAGTTGCCGCCTTCGTATTCTATCTGGGTCTTCTTCTCCCTCAGCCAGTAGGCACCGCCGTAATCGCGGCAGATGGAATCCGCGGTTGCCCAGAAGGCGGGGGTAGCGAAAACCTTATCGTCGCCGCTGACCTTCTTGGGGCCTCCCTGGGAGGCATCGGCCGCCCCCAGGCTTGCAGCCACGGCAAGAATCAGGACGCACCGGCGCCCACCCCACCATGTGTGTCCGTGCGAAGGCATGGTCACCTCCCGTCAGAGGTCATAGAGACGCATCGCAGCTTCCCGGCATTCAAGGCTTGGGCCCGGACCGCTCGGTGAGTGTGCCTAAGTCCGCATCCGGTATGCCCGCTCGCTGGCAGTCAACGAGCCAGGTCTCGGGCTTGAGTTCTCCTTTCGCAAGCCTCGGCAGGATTGCGAAGGGTGCGATCTCTTCATTTCCCCGGAGCATTGAGAAGCCCAGATTAGGCCGGGCGTTCGGCATCCAACCGTTCTGGCTCAGGAGCAGCGCGAGCGCTCCTCCGACAACGGTGAAGGCAAGGTCCAGAATACGCTCCGGGGGGACTCCCTTGTCGGCATACCGGGCAAAACGCGTGCCGATGGAGTTGAGATCCCTGGCCGCGTCCGGCAGCGAGCTCGGCCTTAGCCCGGCCAGGGCCGCAGCGTGCATGCGCACCATGTCACCCCAAGGTTGAACGTACACGCGCTCGGCGACTTCGTCCCACCGCAGGGGCCTCAGGCCGTGGGACGCCTGCTTGCCGGTCAGCATGGTGAGCATTTCGCTTTCCATGCCGGCGGGGTCATCAAGCAGGGAGATAGCGCGCTCGCCGCTGTCAGCCGCCGAGGCAGTCACCGGCGCGCTCTCCAGTGAGGCGATACGCTCACGCAGGGGCGGATGCGTGTCATAGGGGCTGGCCTTGCCGGCCTCGATCTGCCGTGCGAGCATCTCGGATGTAAGCATTTCGACCCTGGGGAGGTGCGTGAAGACCGCGAAGCCGTCCGCCATGGGTGCTATGAAACCGGCATTGACAAGCGGCACGAACTCGTTCCGCCAGAAAGCATCAAACGCAGGCCCCTGCTTGTGCACGGCCTCAAGCCCCGATATCATCGCCCCGGTGCCCGCTATGACGGCGGCCAGACGGTCTGCGGCATATTCCTGCTGCCTGGACACAGCATGCGTGATGCGCAGAAACATCTTGCCATACCACATGAACGGTACCTGAATGAAAGAGCTGTGTCTCGCCAGCGCTGACACCGTGCGGATTATCGTTGAGCGGGTCCTGTAGATCCAGGGCCCCAGTTTAGTGTCCCCTCCATAGTAGTGGCCGAACTCATGCGCGACGACAGCCCTCAGCTGCGGCACGGTAAGGCTTGTGAGCAGGGCCATACCGAGTCCCATGACGCGGCGGCTGCCCATACCCATGGCTCCACCGCGCTGCATCACCCAGGCATTGACTTCGGGGACAAGATAGACTTCCGCGGGTGTGGCCTGGCCGGCGGCTGCCGCCACTTCGGTTATTTCCTTGAAGAGGCGGGGATGCCTCTCGGGTAGAAGCAGCGCGCCGGGCGCCACGAAACGGTCGCGGCGCGGGATTATCGCCCAGATGATCACGACCACCGGGACCACACAGTAGATGGCAAGCCGGATGTTCAGCCGGTGTGCATATGCGATCTGGGCATAGATGAGGAACACCAGGAAGCCGGCAATCCCGATCGCCAGACCATAGAAACCTATGGTAAGAGCGACCGCACCGACCACCCGCCACAGCAGGGATGGACCTGATGATGGGCCTGACAGTCTTGCCATCCACCCTCCTTGGCGGGAGCACGGCGCCCTACGGCGCGGCGCCAGGAAATGGGATGTGTCCCCGCTAGTACTTGTAGAAGACGAAGAACAGGATGCTCAGGACAAAAAGGATCCACATGCCGGCAGGGACTTCCCTGGTCCTGCCCGTCACGATCTTCCCGATCGGGTAAAGCGCAAGGCCCGAGATCATACCAACCCCGAGATTGTACGTGAAGCTCATCATGGTAATGATCATGAACGCCGGAACCAGCTCCGTGTAATCGCTGAAGTCAATCTTGGTGATCGGGCAGAGCATCAGCATCCCGACGATCACCAGGGCGGGCCCGTAGGCCTGGGGCGGCACCGCTGCAAGGAAGGGCGCGAAGAAAAGGCTCAGAGCAAAGAGCGCCGCGACCACGAGCGCCGTTAGCCCGGTCCTGCCGCCCTCTTGGATCCCCGCTGCCGATTCAATATAGGTGCCGGACGTCGTGGTGCCGACGCAGGCCCCGAAGACGCTGGCAATCGAATCCACGAAGAGGGGTCTCTGTGCGCGGGGGAGATTGCCCTTGTCGTCAAGGAAGCCTGCCAGCGACGAGCAGGCGATGAGGCTTCCCATCATGTCCAGGAAGTCCAGGAGGAACAGGGTCAGGAGCACCGGCAGGAAACCCGCCGTGAAGACCTGGCTGAAATCGAACTTGAACAGCGTGGGCTTGATGCTCGGAGGAAGGCTGACCAGACGGTCAGGCATCTTCGCCACGCCGGAGATGAAGGCCACAGCGGTGGTGATCAGGATCCCGAGCAGAATGGCGCCTGGGACCTTCCGCACAATCAGGAGGGTCAGCACCACCAGGCCCAGGAACGCGATCAGGACCTCGGGAGAGTGGACCTTGCCGAGGTGAACCGGCGCCCCCTGGACGCCGAGGGTCACTATCCCGGCAAGATTGAGCCCGATGAAGGTCAGAAAGAAGCCTATGGCTACGGCCAAGGCGTACTTAAGGTTCAGCGGGATCGCCTCCATAAGGAACTTGCGGGCGCCGGTAAGCGAGAGAATCGTCACCAGGCTGCTGGAGATCAGGATTCCCGCGAGGGCCGTCTGCCAGGAGTAGCCCAGCACCACGCACACGCTGATGGCGACGAAGGCGTTCTCGCCCATCAGCGGGGCGACGGCGAAGGGCCGGTTGGCGAAGAGCCCCATCAGACCCGTAGCGAAAACCACGGTCAGGATCGTGGCAGTGGTCGCAGCCTCCTTCGGAAAACCGCCCTGCGAGAGGATCGCTGGATTCGCGATCATGATGTATCCCAGGGTGAGGAATGTGACAAGCCCGGCCCTGAGCTCGCGCGGCACCGTCGTGCCGTGCTCTTCAAGCTTGAACAGCCTTCCCACAAATGAGTCGTTCGCCATTGCTCTCTGCTCCCTTCTGGAAAGACGCGCCAGTTATAGCACAGGTGGCACGCCAAGCTCAAAGGAATTGAAGCATTCGCGAAACGTGCCGAAGTCTGCGGCCGGTTCGATCAAATGGGATGTGTCCCTATTTAAGGGCTTCGGAGGGGCGGCTGTAGTCCCGCCGCAAACTGAAGCTCTTGAAGATATCCTCGGGGATAGTGGGTTTGCCCGTGGTGATGAGGCTCACCAGGTTGCGGGCAATTCCCGGGCCCAGCATTAGACCCTGGCCGCAGAAACCCACCGCCACATAGAGGCCATCCCCATCGTCAAAGCGATCCACTATGGGCACGCCGTCGGGCGTCATGGGGTAGAGCCCGCGCCAGACCCTGCGCACCCGGATGTTCCGGAGCCTCGGAAAAAGACTGATCATCCGCCTCGCCGCCTGCGGTAGGAAATCCGACGAGGAGTCCCGGTTATGTCCGGGGATGATGGGCTCCGGCGTAAGGCAGAAGATGATGTGGCCCTGCTCCTCCTGGTAGAAATAGAAATTGGTTGACCCCGGGCAGCCCCGTATGTCGACCACCATGGGACGGAAGAAGGGCTTGACGGGCTCCGTAACGCCGGCTTCGTGAGAATCGGGAAACACGGGCAGGTCAAGCCCCATCAGACGGCCGACCTCGCGGGCATCAGCGCCGGCGGCGTTGACAACTTTGGCGGCGGAATAGGCCCCCTTGTCGGTTCTTACGGTGACAGCTGACGATCGGCCGGGCCTGGCTATAGCCACAACCTTCTCACCAAATCTGAATTCGGCGCCGTTGGCGACCGCCTGACTGTAGAAGGCGCTTGAGGCCAGAAGCGGGGAAACGCTTCCATCGAGCGGCGAGTAGGTTCCACCCCTCAGGCCCGCGGGGTTGATCCCTGGGACCACCCGCACCAGGTCGTCGGCCCCAAGCCAGTCGATCGTGAGGCCGTACTTCTTCTGGATGACAAGCAGGTTCCTGAGGCTCCACTCGTGGTCCTCCTCATAAACCGGGAAACAATACCCGCCTCGCAAGAAGTGGATGTCGTCACCGTACTCATCCCGCCAGTGGGCGAAGACCTCCAGGCTGAGCTGGCAGGTTTGGATCTTGGCGGGGTCCGAATGGGTCGCCCGCACACCGCCAATCGCAGCCTTGTTCTGCCCCTGCCCGTGGGACGGGAGCTCGTCGATGACCAGCACCCTCACCCGCTCCCGCGCAAGAAAGAGGGCCGTAGGCAGACCGACACTGCCGGCGCCGACGATAATAACGTCAAAGCTGGGTGTCATGGCCGCTCCGGGCTCTCGCCTGCGAGGAGGCCGAGGCCGACCTCAGCGACCAGCGGCCGTTGCGTGAAGCGCACTACCTCGCGGAGGTCAATCCCCTCGTTCTGGAAGAGCCCGCGGATCAAGGCCTCGCAGGTCTTGCCCCCGCATGCCCCCATACCGCAACGCAGCACTTTGAGCTGATTGAGATCCCTCGCGCCCTGCCGGATCACCTGCCGGATCTCGGCGGCGGTCACGCGCTCGCACCGGCAGATCACCGTGTCGTC
>Ga0315275_10006759_pt1 | contig 11024 bp, 5 predicted proteins | sample YL17G03_0_MG_FD_205557 | JGI IMG/M metagenome (GOLD analysis project Ga0315275, IMG submission 205557) | Sediment microbial communities from Yellowstone Lake, YNP, Wyoming, USA - YL17G03_0 | ecosystem: Environmental > Aquatic > Freshwater > Lake > Sediment | place: USA: Wyoming | collected...
AGAAAAATTATTTTTAATCCGGGGCGGATAGAGGTGTTTGTCCCGGAGGGGGAAAATTTGCTCCGGGCTGCCATGCAGGCCGGCGTCCACATTAATGCCTCCTGCGGGGGAGAGGGTGTTTGCGGAAAATGCCGGGTCATTATTGACAAAGGCCAGGTGGTGAGTCAAGCAACCGAAAAACTCACCCCCGAAGATTGGGCCCTGGGAGTCCGGCAGGCTTGCAAGACCCAGGTAAAAGGAGATTTGGAGGTGACCATACCGGCCGAATCCCAACTCGACCGGAAGGTTCTGGACCGGGATCGCCCCCGATCCGGAGCCTGGCAAGTGGTTTCCCAAATCAAGACCGAAGATCTGATCATCGACGGCAGGTTCCATCCCCCGATCGAAAAAAGATACCTAAAAATCACCCCCCCCTCCCTCTCCGATAATATCAGCGACCTTTCCCGGCTGATCCGGGCCTTAAAACAGATACATGGACTGCAAAATGTCACGGTGGACTTTTATACCATAAAAAAACTCTCTTCCATTTTAAGAGAAAGCGACTGGAAGGTGACCGTTACCCTGGGAATACCCCTAAAAACCGGGGGGAAAATCCAGTTGATTAATATCGAACCGGGGGATACGACCGGACAAAATTATGCCCTGGCCATAGACATCGGTACGACCACGGTCTGGGGACAATTACTGGACCTGAATAACGGGAATATATTAGCCCAACATGTGGATTACAACGCCCAAATCAGTTATGGGGAAGATGTTATTTCGAGAATAGTCTTTGCTCAGAAGCCGGGCGGATTGCAGAAAATGAAAGATCTGGTGGTTTCCACCATCAACGGCATCATTAAACAACTCCTCAACAAACACCAGGTCCCTTTGGAGGCCATCACCCACCTCACTTTGGCCGGCAATACCACCATGACCCACTTGTTTCTGGAAATCGAACCCCGCTATATCCGGGAAGCCCCCTATACCCCGTCTATGAATTATTTTCCTCCGGTCCTGGCCAAAGAATTAGGCCTTAATGTCGGAGGGCACGTTCAGGCCTTTCTGTTTCCCTGTATTGCCAGTTATGTGGGAGGGGATGTCATTTCCGGGGTCATGGGATCGGGGATGTACCGGCAAGAAAAGCTGACGCTTTATATCGATCTGGGAACCAACGGAGAGATTGTTATCGGCAATTCCGATTGGATGACCTGCTCGGCCTGTTCCGCCGGTCCGGCCTTTGAAGGGGGCGGGATAAAACACGGGATGAGAGCCACCGGAGGGGCTATAGAAGATTTCAGCGTCAATCCGATTACCTTTGAACCCATGATCCTGACCGTGGGCATGGTCAAACCAAAGGGAATCTGCGGCTCCGGATTGATCAATGTGGTGGCCGGGTTGTTGGAGGCCTGCCTTCTGGATCAGAACGGCAAGTTCAAGAGCGGCTTAAAAACCGACCGTATCCGCGAAGGAAGCGACGGCCTGGAATATGTTCTGGCTTGGGCCGGGGATACCCAGGTGGGAAGGGACATTGTCATAACCGAGGTCGACATCGACAACCTGATCCGGGCCAAAGGGGCCATGTATGCCGGGTATATGACGCTCTTAAGCGAAGTGGGCCTGAGTATGAATGATCTGGAACAGGTGATCATTGCCGGCGGGTTCGGAAATTATATTAATATCGAAAAATCAATTACCATAGGCCTTCTGCCGGAACTGCCCCTGGAAAGATTTAAATTTATCGGAAACGGCTCCCTGTTGGGTGCACGCTTGATTTCCCTCTCGAATGTTTTAAGAACCGAAGTAAAGAGGATTTTCAATAAGACCACCAACATCGAGTTGAGTGAAAATGTAAATTTTATGAATAATTATGTGGCCGCCCTCTTTTTACCTCACACCGACCAGAACCTCTTTCCCCAGGTCTTTGAGAAGGTTTCCTGTCTGGAAAGAAGGCTGGAATCGCCCGAAGGGAATTAAAAATGAGTACTATCATCGCCTTAGCAGGAAAAGGAGGAACGGGAAAAACGACCCTGGCCGGCCTCCTGGTCCGGTATATGGTTGAAAAAGGAAAGAAACCGATACTGGCCGTGGATGCCGATGCCAACGCCAATTTAAATGAAGTCTTAGGCGTTATGGCCGGCCAAACCCTGGGGGACGCCCGAGAAGAAATGAAAAAAGGGGGGCTTCCGGGGATGACCAAGGACATCTTTATGGAAATGAGGATCCAGGAAGCCCTGGTGGAAGCCGAGGGCTTTGACTTGATCGTCATGGGCCGTCCTGAAGGACAGGGGTGCTATTGTGCGGCCAATACCCTGCTGACTGAATTTGTAGAACGGTTGTCCGAAAATTATCCTTATATCGTGGTTGATAATGAAGCCGGAATGGAGCATATCAGCCGTTTAACCACTCGAAATATTAATGTCCTGCTCCTTGTATCGGATAGTTCCCGCCGGGGGCTTCAGGCCGCTGTTCGTATCGGGCAGTTGGCCAAGGAGTTGGGATTAAAGATTGAGAAAAAATATGTCATCATCAACCAGGCGGAAAAAAAGGACTTAGTCGACCTTGAGGAATGGGGTTCCTTATTGAAGGAAAACGGATTAAGTCTCCTGGGCATTGTCCCCAAAGATGAGTTTATTTACTCCTTTGACAAAGAAGGAAAGCCCACCTCGAAGCTGCCGGAAGAGGCGCCGGCCCTCAAAAAGGCTTTTCAACTCTTTGACCTCCTTTTTGATGAAACTCCCGGCACAGGGACGGATATTCTCCATAATCAGGAATAAAGGATTTATTTTTCTTGACAAAAGAAGCAACCTCCTTTAAGTAATAAAATTCACAATAAAAGGATGGTTTGATAATTCCCTGCCGTGCGGCAGATCCAGCTCTTAAGTAGAGCAACACCCTCCCCTAAGAGCCCCGGCCGCCTGCTTCGGGGTATTTAATCCAACAACTTCAAGGCAACCAAGTAGTTTATATAATTACCTTAAAAGGAGGGTATACCATTGGCCTTCGAATTTCCTAAATTATCCTATTCGGGAAAAATCAACGAGGTGACGATCGGGAAAGGTTCTCCCCAAACCTTCGGAGGAGAGACGTCCTATCCTTTCCTGCTAGTTGAAGGACAGATGCCCCATCCTCCCAGAATCGCCATGGAAGTATGGGACATGCGGCCTGAGGACTGGTCGGATGCGGCTTTGGCTCCGTTTACGGAGGTGCTGGATAATCCGGCTGCCTGGGCCAAGAAATGCGTCGAGAAGTATGGGGCCGAAATGATCGTCGTTCAACTGAAAAGCACCGACCCCAATGGATTGGATAAGGGCCCGGAGGAGGCCTCCAAGACAGTCCAAAAGGTATTAAAGGCCGTAAAGGTCCCGGTGATCGTCTGGGGATCCGGCAATGAGAAAAAAGATAGCGATGTCCTCCGTAAAATCAGCGAAGACTGCCAGGGTGCCAACTTGACTATCGGTCCGGTGTCCGAGGGCAACCATAAACAGATCGGGGCTGCGGCCCTGGGTTACAATCATACCCTCATTGCTTCTACTCCGATTGATGTCAACCTGGCCAAGCAGTTAAATATTTTATTGGAAAATCTGGGGGTTCCCAAAGAAAGGATCATGATTGATCCCACCACCGGGGGGCTGGGCTACGGCCTGGAATATTCGTATTCGGTCATGGAACGGATCCGCATGGCCGCCCTGGCCCAGGAAGACGACAAACTCCAATACCCGATGATCAATAATCTGGGGAATGAGATCTGGAAGTCCAAAGAAACCAAGTTGACCAACGAAGAGGCCCCTACCCTGGGGGACCAGGCCAAAAGAGGGGTCCTGATGGAAGCGGTTGGGGCGGTGGCCTACCTCCTGGCCGGTTCTGATGTCCTCTTCATGAGGCACCCGGAGAGCGTGACCTTGGTTAAAAAATTCATGGATCTTTTAATCACCGGGGATAAGGACCTCAGCCCGGCGGACTTGGCTGCCAAGCTGAAGGCCTTGAATGTTAAACCGGAGGGGACCTTTCCGGAGATCGTCAAGACCGTCGTAGCCGGGCCGGAGAAAAAAGAAGAGAAAAAACCGGCTGCTCCCCCCAAGGCCAAACCGGCCCCGGCCAAAGCAGCGCCGGCCCCCAAGGCTGAACCGGCTGCACCCAAGGCCGCCGCCCCTAAAGCAGAAGAACCGGCCAAGGTTTCGGCTGAAGAAGAGGCCAAGATCAAGGCCGAAGCGGAAGCAAAAGCCAAGGTTGAGGCGGAGGCCAAAGCGAAGGCGGAAGCTGAAGCCAAGGCCAAAGCCGAAGGTGACGCCAAAGCCAAAGCGGATGCCGAGGCCAAAGCAAAGATAGATGCCGAACAAAAGGCCAAGGACGAGGCTAAGGCCAAAGCCGCGGCTGACGAAGAGGCTCTCCAGCAGGCCCGGGCCGCGGAGAGGATTAAAGGGAAGGCTGAAAAGGGTGAGATTTGCGCCGAATCGCCGCGGGAAGCCAAGGCTGCTGAAACGCAAAAGAGTACGGTGGATAAATTGATTGAACAGATTAACCGGGTAAATCGACGTTTATAGACTAAACAAGACCTTTCCAAATCGAAAGATTGTGTTTGGATAGAGAAAAAGGAGGATGTAAAAGATGTCATCAGAAGATGCTAAATTAAAGGTTGTCGAAAAAGAAAAGAAACAGATAAAACCTGAAGAAAAGAGCGTGGATCCGGCAACGATCCAGATGCTCTATAAGGCCCAGAAGGATGGGGTGGAAACCATTTTTGACCGGGCCGAAACCATGAAGGCCTGCAATATCGGGATCCAGGGCACCTGCTGCAAGATGTGCGCCCAGGGTCCCTGCCGCCTGCCCTTGACCAAGAAGGACCTGGAAGGCAAAGATACCCGCATGGGACTTTGCGGGGCCACTCCGGAAACCATAGCGGCCCGCAACTTTGCCCGGATGATCGCCGCCGGGGCCGCCGCCCACTCCGATCATGGCCGGGGAGTGGCCGAGGTTTTTTTGGCTGCGGCCAGAAAAGAAACCGAAGATTATAAAATTAAAGATGAAGTTAAATTGAAACAAATCGCCGGGGACTTTGATGTAGCCACTACCGTTACAGTCGACGGTGAAGAAAAAGACCGGGATATCTATGATATTGCCGTTGAAGTCGGCGAAAAAATATTGGGTGAATGGGGGAAACAAGAAGGAGAGGTTTATTATGCCAAACGAGCCCCCAAACCTCGCTACGAGTTGTGGAAAAAATTGGAGGTCATTCCCCGTGGGATTGACCGGGAGATCGTCGAAATCATGCACCGCACCCATATGGGGGTCGATCAGGATTATAAAAACCTGATGAAACAAGGCACCCGAGCCGCCCTGGCCGACGGTTGGGCCGGCTCCATGATGGCCACCGATATGCAGGATGTCCTGTTCGGGACCCCCTATCCGATTCACGGGGAAATCAACCTGGGAGTCTTAAAAAAGGATCATGTCAATATCATTGTCCATGGTCATGAACCCCTTCTTTCCGAGATGATCGTGGTGGCTTCTCAGGACCCGGAGATGCTGCAATATGCGGCCACCAAGGGGGCCAAAGGGATCGTCCTGGCCGGTATGTGCTGTACGGCTAACGAGATCCTGGTTCGCCACGGCATGCCCATTGCCGGTAATTACTTGCAGCAGGAACTGGCCATCATTACCGGGGCCGTAGATGCCATGGTGGTCGATGTCCAGTGTATCATGGAAAATCTGGCCAATGTCGCTCAATGTTATCACACAAAAATGATCACCACCAATACCCGCTGTAAAATCGCTTCCGGTGCTACAATCCATATTCAATTTGATGAACACCATGCCTTAGAGGATGCTAAACGGATCGTCAAAACCGCCATCGATAACTTTACCAATCGAGGGGTCGAGGTGCTGATCCCCAAGGACAAGGAGAAAATGGTGGTCGGATTCAGTTACGAGGCCATTAACTATCATTTGGGAGGAACATTCCGGGGGTCGTATACGCCGTTAAATGATAACATCATTAATGGCCGTATCCGCGGGATCGCCGGTGTGGTGGGCTGCAACAATGCCCGGACCATGCACGACAACGCCCACTTGATTGTGGTCAAGGAACTGTTGAAAAACGATGTCATCGTCCTGACCACGGGCTGTAACGCCATGGCCTGCGGCAAGGCCGGTTTACTAACCCCGGAATCCGCCAAGGTCTATTGCGGGCCGGGATTGGCCGAGGTTTGTGAGACCGTGGGCATCCCCCCGGTGCTGCATATGGGGGCCTGTATAGATAACAGCCGTATCCTGATGGCCGCCACCGAAGTGGTCAAGGCCGGAGGCCTGGGGAACGACATCAGCGATCTGCCGGCCGCCGGATGTGCCCCGGAATGGATGAGTGAAAAGGCCATAGCCATTGGACAATACTTTGTGGCCAGCGGAGTTTATACCGTTTTTGGGGTCAATCTGCCCGTTGAAGGGGCTCCAGTCTTCAAAGATTATTTATTCAACGGAATGGAGCAGGTCTTTGGCGGCAAATGGGATCTGGTGGAAGATCCCTATGAAATGGCCCGCAAGATGATCGCCCACATCGATTCTAAACGCAAGGCCCTGGGTATTGATAAGGCCCGGGAGCGGGTGCTCATGGATATGGCCGACCGGCAGAAGCTGGCGGCCGTTTAATCTTTATTTTAATGACCTCTTAAGAAAGGAGGAACGTGTTCCATGTCTAAATTAGTTGCTTTTGCCGCCATTCAGGGCGCATATAATATCGTTTCCAAAGCGGAGGGGACTTTGAAAAAGGCCCTGGACAAATACGGGCCGGATCAGAAAATTGAATTTCCCAATACCGCTTATTATCTACCCATTATTTATTCCATCCTTGGTATCCCGGTAAAGACTTTAGGCGAAGCCAGGAAACCCATGGAGGTGGCCAGAAAACTCCTTCCGGCCCACGTAAAAAATATGGTCCACTTGCCCTACTTGGGGCCGCTACTTGATGCCGGGATGGCCACCCTTTTTGCCGAGGAGATCTCTGAAGTCATCCGCTATCTCGAAGATCCTACTTTTTACTTAGTCAGTGAAGATATCGATGAGGCCTCAGGCAAGATCTGGCTGGGGGCTGCCGAAGATACGGTCTTCCGCAAACGGGGGGTGGAATTTGTCGATGGGACGGCCCCCGGGTTTGCCGCCATCGTCGGCGCCGCCCCGGATCCGGAAACGGCCAAGTGGATCGCCGAGGAATATCAGAAAAAGAACCTCTATGTCTTCATGTGCGCCAACCAGAACGGCACCACCTTTTCCGAACAGCTTCTGCAAGCCGGGGTGCAGATCGGCTGGAATACCCGTCTGGTGCCCTTTGGACCGGATATCTCGGCTGCGGTTTTTGCCCTGGGTTTTGCCAACCGGGCGGCTATGGCCTTCGGCGGGATCAAACCCGGCGACTTTAAGAAAATGTTGAACTATAATAAGGACCGTATCTTTGCCTTTGTCAATGCCTTGGGCGATGTCGGAGCCGAGTGGGCGGCCAATGCCGCTGGATGTGTCAACTGGGGCTTCCCGACCATTGCCGACACCGATATCCCCGAGATTTTGCCGACCGGGGTCTGCACCTACGAGCATGTGGTGGCCAATGTCCCCCACCGTGAAATGCCACAAAGATCCATCGAGATCCGGGGCCTCAAGGTCACCGTGGCCAATGTGGCCATTCCTCTGGCCTACGGCCCGGCCTTCGAAGGGGAGCGGGTCCGCAAGGAAGACCTCTACCTGGAAATGGGGGGCGGCAAGACCCAGGCTACCGAGCTGGCCCAGATGGCCGACATGAACGCCATTGAAGACGGCAAGGTGGAGGTGGTGGGTAAAGACGTCAAGGACATTCAGAAAGGGGAGCGCCTGCCTTTGGGTATCTATGTCCAGGTGGCCGGCCGCCAGATGCAGGAAGATTTCGAGCCCATCCTGGAGCGGCAGATTCACCACCTGATCAACTATGCCCAGGGGGTTATGCACATCGGACAGCGGGATATCGCCTGGATCCGGGTCGGAGAGCCGGCTGTTCAAAAAGGCTTTACCCTGAAGGATATCGGGGTCATCCTCCATGCCAAGTTCCATCAGGATTTCGGAGCCATCCTGGATAAAGTCCAGGTCACCCTCTATACTAATAAAGAGGACGTGGATAAATTGACCAAGAAGGCCCGCCAGATCTACCGTACCCGGGATGAGCGGGTGGAAAAAATGACCGATGAGAGCGTGGAAACCTATTATTCCTGTACCCTCTGTCAATCCTTTGCCCCCAACCATGTCTGCATGGTCAGCCCGGAAAGGACCGGCCTGTGCGGGGCCTACAACTGGATGGACTGCAAGGCCTCCTTTGAGATCAACCCGACCGGACCCAACCAGCCGGTTCAAAAAGGGGAGGTCCTCGATCCCAAATTGGGACAGTGGAAAGGGGTCAACGATTTTGTCTATAAGGCCTCACGCCAGAAGGTCAGCGGCTATAATTTCTACAGCCTGATTTATGAACCCATGACCACCTGCGGCTGCTGTGAGTGCATTGCCGCTGTCCTGCCCTCCTGTAACGGCATCATGACCGTCAACCGCGATTATACCGGCATGACCCCTTCGGGGATGAAGTTCACCACCCTGGCCGGGGTTATGGGCGGGGGGGCTTCCTCGCCCGGATTTGTGGGTCACAGCAAGTTCAACATTACCCAGGGAAAATTTATCACCGGCGACGGCGGCCTGGCGCGCATGGTCTGGATGCCCAAGCAATTGAAAGAGGAGATTCGGGACCGCCTTATGAAGCGGGGCGAAGAGGTGGGATATCCCAACCTGATCGATATGATCGCCGATGAGACGGTGGGGGTAACCGAGGATGAGATCCTGTCCTTTCTTAAGGAAAAGGGACATCCGGCCCTGACCATGGAATCCATCGTAGGATAAATAAAAACAGCTAACAGCGGTCAGCCTTCAGCGCTCAGCAACGACTTTTTATAAAGTTTAGGCTGACTGCTGACTGCTGAATACTTTATATAAGGAGACGAGAATGGGATTAACAGGAATTCAGATATTCAAGCTGCTTCCTAAAACCAATTGTGGTGAATGTGGGGTCCCTACCTGTTTGGCCTTTGCCATGAACCTGGCTTCAGGAAAGGCGGAGCTGGCTTCCTGCCCTTATGTGTCGGAAGAAGCCAAGGCCCAATTGGCCGAGGCCTCGGCACCACCGATTCGGCCTTTGACCATCGGGGCCGGTGACCACCGTGTAAAAACCGGGGGTGAAACAGTACTTTTTCGTCATGAAAAGACCTTTTTTAACCCGACCGGGTTCGGCGCCCTGGTGACTACGGAAATGGGCCAGGAGGTCGTGGCGGCCAAGCTCAAGAAATGGGATACCTTCCAGTATGAGCGGGTCGGACTGACCCTCAGACCGGAACTGGTGGCGATAAAGGATCTGGGCGGGGATGCCGCCAAGTTTCGGGAATTGGTAAAACAGGTTTTTGAAACCAGTAATTTCAGTCTCATCCTGATGAGCGACCGGGCGGAGGTCCTGAAAGCCGGGCTGGAGGCCTGTCCCGGCGGCAATCCGCTTCTGTATGCCGCTACCAAAGATAATTGGCAGGCCTTGGCCGATCTGGCCAAGGAAGCCAAGTGCCCCCTGGCGGTAAAGGGCGGCAACCTGGATGAATTGATTGATTTGAGCAACAAGCTGACCCAGGCCGGATTAAAGGACCTGGTCCTGGATTCCGGGGCCAGAGGAATAAAGCAGGTCTTTGAGGACCAGATCGCCATACGGCGGGCCGCCCTTTCCGGGAAAGAAAAGGCCCTGGGCTTCCCGACCATCTGTCTGGCCTTTGAAATGGCCAAGGATTTAGCGACCGAAACCCTGATGGGCGCTCTGATGGTGGCCAAATACAGCGGGGTGGTGGTTTTTTCGGATTTTGAGGGGCAGGCCGTTTTTCCTTTGCTCTTGGAACGGTTGAACATCTTCACCGATCCTCAAAGGCCGATGACCGTAACCCAGGGTATTTTTGAGATCAATGGGCCCGATGAAAATTCTCCGGTTTGCGTCACCTCCAATTTCTCTTTGACCTATTTTATCGTTTCCGGAGAGATCGAGAGCAGCCGGGTACCGACCTGGCTGTGTGTTATGGATACCGAAGGGCTTTCGGTGATGACCGCCTGGGCGGCCGGAAAATTCGTCGGGGATGCGGTGGGCATCTTCATCAAGAAATCCGGTATTGCCGATAAGGTCAAACACCGCAACCTGATTATCCCGGGCTATGCGGCCTCCATCGCCGGAGATTTGGAAGAGGAACTCCCCGGGTGGACGATCAAGGTCGGCCCGCGGGAAGCCGCCCATATCCCCAAGTTCTTAAGAGAACTTAAATAAAGCGCAAGGTCTAAGGCTCAAAGGGCTAAACCTTTCAGTTTAAACCAAAGGAGAAGAAGACATGTACAGCATCGGTGAGAATCTGAATGTGATCAACACGCAGATCGGGCGGGCCTTCAAGGAAAAAGATCCGGCTCCTATCCGGGCCATGGCTGAAAAGCTGGCCCAAGCCAAGGTGGATTATATTGATATCAATCTGGGGCCGGCCCGAAAAGGCGGCGAGGAACTGATGAGCTGGGTCGTCCAAACCGTCCAGGAGGTGACCGACATCCCCCTGGCCCTGGACACCTCCAATATTGCGGCCATCGAGGCCGGGCTGAAGGTCCATAAAGGAAAGGCCATTATCAATTCCATTATGGCCCGCCCGGAGCGTTACACGGTCATGCTGCCCCTGTGTAAACAATACGAGTCCTATATGATCGCCCTGCTCTGGGGACCGGAAGGTCTGCCCCGGGACGAGAATGAGCGGGGGGTCCTGGCCGCCGAACTGCTTTATGCCGCCAATGAAGCGGGCATCCCCAATGAAGACATCTTTGTCGATCCGATTATTACCCCGGTCAATATTCAACAACAGCAACTTATGAGCACCCTGAGCTTCATGAGTATGCTTCAGGACATTGCCCCCGGGGCCAAATCGACCTGCGGCCTTTCAAACATCTCCAACGGGCCCCCGGATCACCTGCGGCCCATTTTA
>Ga0315275_10006760_pt1 | contig 11023 bp, 1 predicted proteins | sample YL17G03_0_MG_FD_205557 | JGI IMG/M metagenome (GOLD analysis project Ga0315275, IMG submission 205557) | Sediment microbial communities from Yellowstone Lake, YNP, Wyoming, USA - YL17G03_0 | ecosystem: Environmental > Aquatic > Freshwater > Lake > Sediment | place: USA: Wyoming | collected...
CATCGGGTCCAAGCCATCGTGCCGGTGCGGGAGCTCGTCGCCGGGCTCAAGCAGGGATATGCCCTGGCCTGTTTTGCGGGCGCGCTAAGAGTGGAGTACGAAAAAGCGGCGGAAAGGCTGAAGGTCCTGAAAGAAGAGTACGCGGCGACGCTGGCCGGCATGCGAGCCAAGGTCCAGGACAACCTGCGGCGCCTGGCGGAAGAAAAAGATGCCTGGCTCAGAGAAGAAAAAGCCCGCCTTCGCGAACGGCTGAAGCAGATCGTGGCCGAATACGCCGAGGCCCGGTCCCGCCTCAGCGAGCTCGAGGCGGAACTCGGCTTCCTGCTGAACAGCGCGACTTCCCTGGCCGCCGCCTAGTATTCGGGCGGCCGCCGGAGCCCGTCATTTTTTAGCCACACGTGCTCGTTATCCCTGTATCGCCCCACCGTCCGCGTTGACAGTCTCTTTTTGAGTGTGATATACAAAATCAACCTCTTCTCTGGTGTAAAGCAGGGAGACCGATGCCGGTACGGATCAAGAACATCAAACAGTACGAGATCCTTTCTCTGCTGGGCAAGGGAGGCATGGGGGAAGTCTATCTCGCCCAGGACACCAGCCTGAACCGCAAGGTGGCCGTCAAGTTCCTTCCCGATGCGCTGCACCAGGACGAGGTCGCTAGAAAGCGTTTTCTGAGAGAGGCCCAGGCGGCGGCCGCCCTCGACCATCCCTTCATCTGCAAGATCTATGAAGCGGGCGAAATCGAAAATACGGCCTACATCGTGATGGAGTATGTGGAAGGGACGACCATTCGGGAGAAAATCGCGGAAAACCCGCTGCCGCTGCCGGATGTCCTGAGGCTGGCGCTCGAGGTCGCGGAAGCCCTCGAAGTGGCCCACGCTAAGGGCATCGTCCACCGGGACCTCAAACCCGCGAACCTGATGTGCACTCCTCAGGGGCACGTCAAGGTCATGGATTTCGGATTGGCCAAACAGATCCTGCCCGAAGCGGCCCCGGACGAGGCCCCCCGGTCGCTGATGCAAACGCTGACCCAGGGCGAAGCTTCGATCACCGGCAAAGGCATGATCGTCGGCACCCTGGCCTACATGTCTCCCGAGCAGGCCAAGGGCGAGTCCGTTGACGCCAGATCGGACATTTTCTCTTTGGGAGTCATCCTGGACGAAATGGCGACGGGAAAACGTCTTTTCGACCGGCACACGCCCATCGAAACGCTCACAGCGGTTCTCCGGGATGAGCCTCCGACGGTATTCGTCAGACCCCGGACCATGATTCTGCCCCTTAGCCGGATTCTCCACCGAGCCTTGGCCAAGGATCCCGCGAAGCGCTACCAAAAAATCTCCGATTTCGCGGCCGACCTTAAGAAGCTCCAAAGCGAAGTGGCGCCGAAACAATGGCTCGGTTTCAAGAGCAAGTGGGCCATGGCGGCGGCGCTTGTAGCGGGTTCGGCGGCATTGGCCGCGGTGGCCTTCCTTTTCATCAAGCCCAACCCCCCTCCTCCCCCCCGGACCCTGGAGCCCGTTCCGGTCCTGGTGGCGGATTTCGACAACCGGACGGGAGATCTGGTTTTCAACGGCGCTCTGGAACAGACCTTCGGCATCAGCCTCGAAGGCGCTTCCTCGATCACCGTTTTCGATCGCCAGGCGGCCGCGGAGCTGGCCAGCCGGCTCGATCCCGGGTCGGGAAAAGGGCTCGACATCAAGAAGGCGCAGCTCGTCTGCCGCAGCAAGGGGATCAAGGTTCTCGTCAGCGGTTCGATCGAGACGAGCGGCCCTGGCTATGTTCTCAAAGCGAAAGCCATCGATCCCGTGACCTCCGCCGTATTGGCCGGCCCGGAATCCCAGAACGTCCGGTCCAAGGCCGATGTGCTGAAGGCCGCTGACCGGATCGCCTCAAAATTGAGGACTCAGCTGGCCGGGGTTCCGCGCGGCTCAGCCAAGGTCCTGGATCAGGAGACGTTCACAACGTCCTCGGTGGAGGCCATGCACGCCTATGCAAAAGGCCAGGAGCTCATGCATACGGACCGGGACGAAGCCATCAAGTGGTTCCTCAAGGCTGTCGATTTCGATCCGAACCTGGGCCGGGCTTACGCCGGTCTCGCCTCCGTCTATTTCAACCTCCAGAGATATGACGATGCGGAGAAGTATTACAAGATGGCCCAGGCCCGGCTCGACCTGATGAGCGAGCGGGAGAAGCACAGGACCCAGGGCGGCTATTATCTCATGACCCGGAACTATCCGAAGGCCATCGAGGAATTCGCTTCTCTCGTCGAGAAGTATCCCTCGGATACGTCGGGATTTACGAACCTCGCCTTCGCCTATTCCATCTCGGGGAACATGGCCAAGGCGGCGGAGATGGGCCGCAAGGCCGTCGGGCTGAATCCCAACGAGAGCGTTCCCCGATACAACCTGTCCTGGTATCTCATCGCCGCGGGCAATCTCAACGCGGCCGAAAAGGAAGTCCAAGCCCTGATCAACCAGGATCCCGAGTACTGGGATATCTACATCTGCAAAGGGCTCGTAGAGGCGTTGCAGGGCTTGCCGGCGCAGGCGACTGAAACATACAAATTTCTCGAGCCGAAGAGCCCCTATGCGGCCTCCCTGGCTTCAACGGGTCTTGCGGATCTGGCCGTCTACGAGGGCCGTTTCTCGGAGGCGGTGAAACTCCTGGAAGCGGGGATTTCGGCCGACCTCAAGAACGATATGGCTTTCAGGGCCGCTGACAAGTGCCTCATGCTCGCCCAGGCACGCCTTCTCCAGGGGAGAAAAGATCTCGCGTCCGCCGCGGCGGACCGGGGCGTTTCCATCGACAAGAGCGCGGAAATCATGTTCACCGCCGGGGAGGTCTACGCGGAGACCGGACAGCCCGACAAGGCGCGGGATATCGCGGCCGCGCTGAGGATGAAACTCGAGCCGGCCCAGAAAGCTTACGCCCGGATGATCAGCGGGCGGTTGAGTCTCCAAAGAGGAGAGGTTTCCGACGCCGTGACGCTGTTTCAGCAAGCCCTCGAACTCGCCGATACGTGGCTCGTCCGCTTTCACCTGGGCCGGGCCTATCTCGAGGCGGCGTCGTTCGCCGAGGCCTATTCGGAATTCGATCTGTGCCTCAAGCGCCGCGGTGAGGCTGCAGCAGTCCTCTGGAACGACCTGCCCACGATGCGCCGCCTGCCGCCCCTTTTCTACTTCCTAGGCCGAGCCCAGGAAGGGCTGAAAAGCGCCGCGGCCAAAGATTCCTTAAACGCCTTCCTCCTTATCAAGGAAAAGAGCGAAGCCGATCCGATGGTCGAGGACGCCAGACGGCGGCTGAAATCCTTGTGACCTCGGGATAACCCACAGATAGTGGCCGAAAACGGCCTTTCCGGGGGCTAGCCGAGTGGGGTTGACAAAGACCACCTCTTAAGACTAGGATGAAGTCACAGGGCAAGGAAGTGCGAGAATTTGAGGATTCTGCTTTTTTCCGGTGAGTATCTTCGTGGCTTAGCTTTCCTCTAGCATTTCGGCTCTCCGCCGCCTCCTCCGTTTTCGCATTTCCTTTCATCGAGGAGGATGGTCATGAGGCGTCGTCATTTCTTTTATTTATTATTCATCATTACCCTGATTTTCGCTTCAGCCGGGATTCCGGTCGAATCGCGAGGCAGCGCCGCGCTCCAGAACCAAGCCCCAGCCAAGAAACTCTCCGCGGGGCGGAACGTGAACATGGTTTCCGGCACCACGCTCCCGGACGGGGACCCCTGGCTTCAGCGCCAGAACGAGCCGTCCCTCGCAGTATCCACACGAAACCCCCTTCATATCCTGGCCGGAGCCAACGACTACCGGACCGTCGATATGCCCGAAACCGAAGGTCCCCTGCCGGGGGTCGGCCAGGCCAGCGCAGCAGCCGGGGACGCCTGGCTAGGCGTCTTTAAGTCGTTTGACGGCGGCGAATCCTGGAAAAGCACCCTTATCCCGGGATTTCCCCAGGATAAGTCCGCCCAGGGGATGGCCTCAAAGATCAAAGGATACCAGGCAGCAGCCGATCCGGTTGTGCGCGCCGGCAACAATGGGCTCTTTTATTACAGCGGCATGGCTTTCAACCGGACCAACACCGAGGGGGCCGTTTTCGTCTCCCGTTTCATCGACAACAATAACGACGAAAAAGGAGACCCGATCAAGTATTTGGATACCACCGTTATCGACAGCGCCAACGGCGTCCGGTTCAAGGACAAGCCGTGGCTGGCCGTCGACCTGCCTCTGGACAGCCTGAAAACGGTCCTCATCGACGGGCAAGCTATTCCGCGCGCGAATGTCTACGTTGTCTACAGCGTTTTTACCGGATCGGGGGACACTCTCCAGAGCAAGATCCTCTTCAAGCGTTCAACGGACTGCGGGACGACGTGGGACAAGCCCATCGAGATCAGCAAGGGTGACCTTCTGAACCAAGGGGCATCGATCGTCGTCGACCCCCGTGGGAACGGCTTCGTCTATATTGCTTGGCGGAGGTTTAAGAAAGGCACCCAGAGCGATGCCGTCATATTCTCGAGCTCGCGGGACGGGGGAAGAAGCTTTCAAAAGGCGATAACGCCGGTGGCGAGTTTCGCGCCGGGCGTTTTGCTCGACCAGCCCACGGCAGGTGATGAAGGGTCGAGCCTTCCGGGGACGGCGTTCCGCTCGAACGCCTACCCAACCATGACCGTCGACAAAAAGGGAGTCGTCTATATCGCCTGGTCCCAGCGCGGTCTGGGGCCGGCGGGAGACGCCCGCATCGTCCTTACGACGGGGACGAACGGCTGGGACTGGACTCCACCGGCACCCATCGACAACCCTTCTACCATTCTGGGGCACCAATTCATGCCCTCACTGACCTTCGCGGCCGCCAAGGTGATGGCCGTCTGGTACGACCAGAGGAACGATTTCGCCGGCCAGGACGGTTTCGCTTCATGGATCAACGATAATCCTTTGAGCTGGGCCTGGCGCCACACCCTCGATATCCGGGCGGCCCAGGCGGTGCCCGGCCTTTCCCCGATTTTCGGGCCGTCGATCCAGGTCTCGCGCTATCTCTTCAATCTCGCCAAGGACGCCTCTCAGCCGACAGGGTTCAAGATCAGCCAGGTCCAGTTCAACCCTCCCAACTACCCGCTCTTCAAGGGCGGTTTGGTGCCGTTCATCGGCGATTACATCGACATCGCCCCTTCCCCGACGCTCGTGATGACGAGCGACAAGAAATGGCGATTCAACACGGAACCATCGGACACCTTCGCCTTCCACGTCGCTTGGACCGACAACCGGGACGTCCGCCCTCCCACCAACCAAAATTGGACCCTCTACTCGCCGACCGATTACACCCATCCCGATTTCATTAGTAGAGCGGCTTGGTGTAACGGAAATGGAGTGGGGATGCGCGACCAGAATATCTATACCTCCCGCATCACCGAAGGTGTCGAAGCCGGAACGTCGGCTAACTTCAAGCCCCTCAACCTGACGGTGGCCCGCGCCTTCTCCATCTTTGTCAAGAACACCACAGATTACATCCGGGCTTTCCGGATGACGATCGCCAATCAGCCTTCGGGGGGGAGCGCTTCCTTTCTCCAGTTTGAGCCTCTCGGCACGCTGGACGCGAAGATCGCGCCCTATTCCACGATCTCCCGCCAGGTTTTCGTCCAAGCTCCCGACCCGAAAGCATCGGTCCGGGTCGATATTGCGGAAATCGACACGCCAAACGGGGCCGTTCTCGCGGGCGGATTGAAGAGCTTCATCGAAATCAACACCGACCCCACGAACCCGAGCACGGTCGGCGACGGCATTCAATACCAGGAGACCCACAATCCTTACGTCGGACCTCCGACGGTGGTCAGCTGGACCGTCGATCCCAATTCCCTGAACCCCGAGATCGTCAATCCAAATGATCTTAATCTGGACCTCCTGAATCCCGACATCCTCAGCCCGCATATCCGGAACGAAAGCATCGGCGTCGTCGACCCCAACGTCCTCGATTCGAACATCCTCAACATGACTGACTACGCCACACCCCATATCCGGAACCCTGACATAATCAATCCCCACATCCGGAATACCGACATCATGGCCTTCGGCGAGACGGATGCCTCGGTCACGGACGTCGAATGGACCGTCAAGAACGACGGCAACACGGCCAGCTCCTACACGTTCCAGACGATCTCGAAACAGCCCCTCCCTGAGGGGATCTACGCCCAGCTTCTCATCTATAAGGTCCATTACACGCCCGGCGTAGATGACACCACGGGCAGCTGCGCCCTGAAGCAAAAGCCGCATCACGAGCTTCTGTCCAATATCGTCAACCCCCACATCCGGAACCCGCATATCCGGAACCTGAACATCCTCACCCCCGACGTCATCAACTCGGAAGTCGAAAACGCGACTTTTTCGATTCCGCCCGGCGGCGAGGTGAAAGTCATGCTGCGGCTCATCAAGCCCGGCGCGAGCTCTCTTGTGAGCGCGAAGGGCGTCCGGGTCATGCAGAGTACGGAAGATGACCTGACGAGCTTCCTCGAGGCCGTGGGCGTCGCGGCCACGGCCCAGTCCGTCAATTCCGAGCAGGCCGACCAGGGCGTGACCGTGCCCGAAGCGGCCTCTTCCGTCCTGGTCATCGGCACCGAATCCGCGCTGCCAGAGGCCGTCCTCGGCCAGGCTTACAACAAAGCGCTGACGGCCGTGGGGGGAAAAGCGCCGTATGCCTGGTGGATTGACCCGACGACCCTGCCTCTGGGGCTAGCCCTGAACGGCGCGACGGGAGATATCCTGGGCATTCCCCAGAGAGATCCGAGCAAGACCTACCCGTCGACTTACAATTTCGTCGTCCAGGTGAGCGACTCGAGTTCGCCCCGGCAAACCGACAACCAGAGCTTCTGGATCACCGTCGTCGACCCCGTCGTCCCGCCGCCCGCCCTGATGATCTCGACGGCCTCGGTGCCACCGGGGACGGTCGGCGCGCCGTACTCCAGCACGCTCGTCTCCATCGGCGGCGTTCTCCCGCACCGATGGGAGCTCGCGTCGGGCTTGCTGCCCGACGGACTCGTCCTCGACAGCGGCGGCGTCATCAGCGGAACGGCGGGAACAGGCGGAACGTTCAGCTTCGTGGTGCGAGTCACGGATTCCAACACCCCGACGCCGCAGACGGCCACCAAGGCCTTCACGATCATGATCGCGACAAGGACCTATTCGCTGTCCGGAAGAGTCGTCCTCGGGCTCGGCCCGTCCGGCATCCAGGGCGTCGTAATGCGCGGTCTGCCCAACGCGCCGGTCACGGATGATTACGGTTTTTACACGGACGAAATTCCGGAGGGCTGGTCGGGCGTCGTAACGCCATTCCTTGCCAACTACAATATTAGCCCTCCGAGCAAGCCCTATACATCCGTCAACGCGGATCTCACAGGCCAGGACTACAGCGCCTCGGTCCCGAACTACATTCTTTCGGGGACCGTCAGCCAAAGCGGCGTTCCCATAGCCGGAGTGACGATGACCTTTAGCAACACGGTGGGAACCGTTGTTACTGACATGAACGGTTTCTATCAGGCGGTCATCCCCCACGGTTGGTCAGGGACCGTCGCTCCATTCAAAGACAAGTTTGCGTTCAATCCTGCCTCCCGGACATTTAGCCCGGTGATTTCGAACCAACTGGCCCAGGATTATGCCGCGGTCCCCGCGGCTGGTGCCGATGATGCGTTCGAGGAGAACGATACCCTGGCCGCCGCCCGGCTGATCTCGACCGGGACATTCACGGACCTTCGCCTCTGGGACGACGACTGGTTCGCCGTCGACCTCGGGGCGGGCCAAGCCCTGAAAGCTACGATCATCGGCACGACCTTGGTCGACATCAATCTGGAAATCTACGACAGCGCCGGGACTTACCTCTCCGGAGGAATTTCTGCGGCGGCCAAGGACACCGCTTATGCCGAAAGCCTCCCGGCCGGTCGGTATTACATCAAGGTTCCTTATACCCAGAATACGGGTCTTCAGAATTCCTATTCTCTGACGGTCGATGTCGGCAGCATCGCCCTGGGCGACCTCGCAGGAAAAGTAACGAATCCGGCCGGAGGCGGGATTTCGACTCGGGTCGCGATCGGAGAACCGAGTGGGGTCTATCTCTATCAAACCCTATCCAACCAAAACGGAGATTACAGAATCAGCCTGCCTCCTGGCTATTACATGGTCTGGTTCGACACCCGCCCCCAGGCTCCTTACTACAGTGGAGCGAACTATGTCGGCGAATGGTTCGACAACATGCCGACCGCCTTCGGTACGAGCCTCGTCTTTATCCAAAGTGGACAGACGGCCTCCGGAACGAACGCGGTGCTCTCGCCGGCAGGAGCTATCGAAGGCCGGCTGACGGGTTCTTCCGGGGTAGGCCTATCCGGGGCATCCATAATCGCCCTAGGCCCCAACGGGACGATCATTTCCGGAGCTGCGACAAACGGCAACGGCAACTACAGCATCGCGCGCATCCCTGCGGGGAACTTCAAGATCGGGTTCCTTCCCGCGTCGGGAGACGACGCAGCAGAATTCTACGCCGACAAGCCCACTTCCGCTTCGGCCGACACCGTGGACGTGCAGGCCGGACGGACGACCGCCGGAATCGATGCCGGTCTGGCCGCGGGAGGCTATATTTCCGGCAGGGTCACGGACCCCGGCGGAAACGGCCTGGAAAATATCCGGGTGGAAATCTATGAAAGCTCGCAGAAGATTCTCCTGTCCCGGACCCTAACGGATGCGGCCGGATACTACACCGCAAAGGGAGTTCCCCCCGGCAGCTTCAGGGTCTTCTTCGACGCGGCCTCCGTGGCTGCGCCTCATGCCTCCAAATGGTACGATGCCAAGCTCGCCTACGCCGAGGCAATCGCGGTTTCCGTCGAGACGGGCAAGATCACACCCGAGATCAACGCCCAGCTCGTCAAAGGCGGCTCCATATCCGGAAAGGTCACGGACCCCTCAGGGAGCGGCCTTCACCAGGTCCTGGTCTCGGTCTTCGACCTCAGCGGGCATGAACTCAATTCCTCCGATACGGATGAGGGCGGCAATTATATCGTGAGCCGGATTCAGCCGGGAAACTCCCGGGTCCTTTACCGCCCCGCGGGCGGAACCTACGCCATCAAATGGTATAGCAACCAGACCTCTTACGGCGCGGCCACGGGCGCAGTGGTCGTGGCCGACCAGACAACCGCAAACATGAATGCCCAGCTGGCGGCGGGAGGCTCGATTACGGGCAAGGTCACGACGAGCGCCGGTGTCGGCATCCCGGGCGTCGTCGTCTCCGCCTACGATGCCTCCTTGAATTTCGCGCTCTCCTATGCTCTGACGGACGCGACTGGCAACTACACCCTTGCTCGTTTGGCCACGGCCAAGTACAAGATCGAATTCAACGCCGACAACACCAAGTACGTCACGAAATGGTACAGGGACAAAACCTCCTACGCGACGGCCTCGTTGGTTTCTGTGACGGCGGGCGGGACAACGACAGGCATCAACGGCGCCCTCGCGGCCAAACCGACCCTGGCCATTGCCGCGGCAACTCTGCCCGGAGGAACAGTCGGCACGGCCTTCAGCGCAGCACTCCAGGCTTCGGGCGGAAGCCCGTTCTATCGCTGGAGCTTCGTTACCGGCGCCCTGCCCGGCGGATTGACACTTTCGAGCGTCGGCGTCATCAGCGGCGTACCGATCGCACAAGGCACGTTCCCATTCACAGTTCAAGTTATAGATTCGAGCTCTCCGCAGCAGCTCGACTCCCGACAGTTCAGCATCACCGTCGTTCCCTCGATCGTAACGACCTATACGGTTTCAGGCCAGGTGACGACGAGCGGCAGCCCGGTTTCGGGCGTCGTGATGAACGGATTGCCGACAACACCTGTGACAAACGCCGCCGGCCTTTACGCGGCTACTATCCCCGCCGGCTGGTCAGGCACAGTCATACCGGGGTTGGCCGGATTCACGTTCAGCCCGGCGAACAGGAGCTATACCTCTGTCGCCTCGAATCAGGCCAACCAGGATTACGCCACGGCTCCTGTCCAGGGTTATGACGACCCATACGATTCGGGCGGACAGAACAACAACGACATGGCTCATGCCTCGCTGGTCCCCCCCGGGACCATTGCCAACCTCAAACTCCTGGATGACGATTGGTACAAGGTCAATGTCGCAGCCGGCCAGGACCTCCGGGCATCCATTCAGGGTATTTACCCGACGGATATCGATGTCGAAGTCTTCGACGCCGCCGGCAACTATCTGGTCGCGGGAATTTCGTCCCGGAATTGGGAAACCGTCTATGCTTCAGATCTTCCGGCCGGGACGTACTACATCAAGGTCGGCTATTTCTGGGACACCGGGCTCCAGAATGTTTACTCCCTGACCATCGAGACGGGAAACCTCGTTATCGGCGACCTCACGGGCAGGGCGACGAACACGGCGGGCGGAGGGGTCAAGGTCAGAGTTGAGATCCGGGACCCCGGCGGCTTCCATCTTTTCCATACGTTCTCCAAAGACGACGGCAACTTCAAGATCAGCCTGCCGCCGGCCGACTATATCGTCAGGTTCGATCCCGCTCCCAGCCTGCCATACTACAATGGTATCAATACCATTGGAGAATGGTACGACGACCTTCCGTCTATGACGGGGGCGAAAATAGTGTCCGTGAAGGCCGGAGTGATCACCTCCGGCATCAACGCCGCCCTCGCCCCGGCCGGGGCGATCGAGGGCCGGGCCACGGATCCTCAGGGCGCCGGAGTCGCCAACGCCCTCATCACGGTCATCGGAGCCACCGGGGGATCGATTTCGAGCGCCCGGTCGGACGCGAGCGGCTTCTACCACGCGGAGCGGATGCCCACGGGCAACTACAGGGTCCGCTTCCGCACCGGAATGAACGACTACGCCCAGAAATGGCACAAGAGCTGGAATAGCTTCTCTGACGCAGATACCGTTCCGGTCCTAGCGGGACAGACGACCACCGGGATAGATGTCGTCTTTGCCCCGGGCGGAACGATCTCGGGAAAAGTCGCCGACTTGTCCGGCAACGGCATGGCCGGCGT
>Ga0315275_10006761_pt1 | contig 11023 bp, 11 predicted proteins | sample YL17G03_0_MG_FD_205557 | JGI IMG/M metagenome (GOLD analysis project Ga0315275, IMG submission 205557) | Sediment microbial communities from Yellowstone Lake, YNP, Wyoming, USA - YL17G03_0 | ecosystem: Environmental > Aquatic > Freshwater > Lake > Sediment | place: USA: Wyoming | collected...
CAACAGGTCATAGCGCTCAAAGAACTGGCGGACCCGGTGGTAGAGCGCTGTCCTCTCCTTCTCTGCCATGCCGACTTGCTGGGCAGTGAGGGGAAAGCCTTTCTCAATATTCCAGACCAGGTTGGGATTCATCTGGTCACGCCATTTTTCCAGCTTCTCAGCGTGCAGAGTAACCATCCGCATGGCACGGGTAACATGGATAATCTCCCGGACCCGGCTAAAGTCCGGTTCAGCCTGCTCGACGGTACATCCCAACTCGGTAAAGCGCTTAGCCGCGGCACCAGCCACGGCCTCGATTTCCCGATCCACGGGCGAAACTTTCAGGTCCGGGCTCCAGGCCACCTTGAAACCCCGGATATTCGGATGCTCGACGGCAGCAAGAAATTCCCGCCCGTCCCCAGGCAGGGAGATCGGAGAGCGGTCGTCCGCCCCGGCAATCACGGAGAGCATCAGGGCCGTATCTCCAACCGTTCTGGCCATGGGCCCCTCCACGGCCAGGGTATCCCATCCCATAAAGCTTGGATAGATGGGGACCCGCCCGGCAGAAGTCCGAAATCCCACCACGCCGCAAAAAGATGCAGGAATCCGCAACGAACCCCCCAGATCACTTCCCGTGGCCAACGGGCCGAGGCCGCAAGCCAGGGCCACCGCTGCTCCTCCACTGGACCCTCCGCAAGTATGGCTGAGTTTCCAGGGGTTGCGAGTGGCGCCAAAAACAGCGTTATACGTGTTTGCTCCCGCTCCGAACTCGGGGGTGTTGGTTTTTCCGATCACGATAGCCCCGGCCGCCTTCAGACGCTGGACGATCAGGGCGTCCTCAGTAGGGACATGGTGCTCAAAGATCTTCGAACCAAAGGTGGTCCGGATCCCGGCCGTAAGGGTAAGGTCCTTGATGGAAACGGGGATGCCGTGTAAAGGACCGAGCTTTCCCCCTTGCCTTATTTCCGCTTCGGCTTTTTTGGCCGCCTCCAAGGCCATTTCCGGGACCACCGTGCAGTAGGCGTTGACCTTGGGGTTGATCTTCTCCACCCGGGCCAGAAGAGCCTCTACGATTTCCCGGGGAGACAAGGTTTTTTTCTTAATCGCTGCGATCATTTCCGTGGCCGGCATAAAACCCATATCCGTCTTATTCAATTTTCTTTTCTCCTATGATTAAAGGGTTTCCAGTTCCTTGAGAATGGCTTCGAGTTTGTCCGTACCGAGCTTGAATTTTTTGGCTACTCTTTCCAGTTTTTCGGAGGAAATTCTGTTTGGACCCTTTTCCCCGGCCGCTTTCTGGACGGGCTCCCATCCTTCCTCGCGAATGTTGAGCGAAACCAGGTCCCAACGGCTGTAATGTCCCATGCAGTCAAAGACATTCTTGGCGATGATGCGGTCATCCATATCCAGCTCAGCATAAACGATGGTCTCCTTATTAAAAACGGGTTCAGCCAGGTAAGTTCCAAAGGGCCCGGCGATACAACTTCCTCCCATGGCCCAGTTGAAATTGGTGGTCTGCTTGAAGGGAAAAGTGTCGGGGACCTCGCTGGCCGGGAGGTAGAGGCCAGAGCTGACCACGAAAGTCTGCGTTTCAAAGGCGTATTCCCGAACGCAGCAATCCTGGTCGCAGGTATGCAAAGGACCAATCTTCCCGCTCATGTCCCTGACTTTTGTTTGGGGATTGAAGGTCCAATACCCGGGCCAGCAACAGGCGTGGATCTCTTCTCCTTTTACGGCCATGGCTGCTCTCATCAGGATCATATGGTTCTCATAACAGATCAGCCCCCCAATGCGGCCGATATCGGTATTAAATACTTGGATATCTCGGGCGTCTCCCATCCCCCAAAAAAACCTCTCCTGGTGGGTGGGCATGGTTTTGCGGTGCCGGCCCAAAATTTCTCCGTTTCTGCCGATAAAGAGTTGGGTGTTGAACAAGGTCTGGCTGCCGATGCGATCATCCTGTTCGTTGATTCCAACCACACAATAGGCATTGGCGCGTTTTGCTGCCTGGCACAGCTGGTCGGTTTCCGGGCTGGGGATCTTTATGGAATTTTCAAAGAAGGCAATGACCGTATCCCTCCAGTCTTTGGCCTTCTCGGGGTTCGTGTATCCAAAATTTCCCCTCCAATAAGGATAGGCTGGAATGCCCGTCTCGGGGGTAACGACTAAGTCAGCCTTCTCCTTGCCCGCTTCCTCGATGTACCAGCAATATTTTTCCACACTCCGCTTTTTATCCATAAATACCGGCGTCGCCTGCACGGATGCCGCTTTCACCATTTTTCCCATGGATCTCTCCTCTCTTTGGCAAAAAGTTGAAGTTTTTTCTTTTGATAAAGAAAGATTATAAGAAACGGACTTTGCCCAATTAACCTTGCCAATCCTTTCCTCAGCCGAACAAGAACTAAAAATAATTTTTGCTCGCTTTGGGATTCATAAGGGAGCGTTTACCCCTAAAAATATTCTATAGGCATTCCTCAGGATCGTCAAATGATTTGGTTCCAGTCCAATTTACTTGAACGAATTACCCTCCGGGTGCTAACATATAAATTTGTTGTATAGGAATTTCCTTTTTTATCCTTCCCCCTCACGCCACCCTCTCCCCCGATTGCGGGGGAGAGGGAAAGGGTGAGGGGGGTTAATTTGAGATTTTGTCTTTTATCGATTTTTTGCTTTCGATCAAACAGAGGGATGATAAAGGAGGGTAAAGGAAGGTGAGAAGAATAAAACAAATTATTAGCCTAACCCTTTTCGCCCTGATACTCATATTCCCCCTGGCTCTTGGGCAAGGCCAGGAAAAAGAGGAACTCTCCGGTAATAAAGAATCCACCCCCCAAAGCCTGGTGGAAAAAGCTAAGCAAAAAGCCAAAAAGGAGATGAAAGCGGTCAAAAAGGATATCAAAGAGGCTGGAAAAGAGTTAAAAAAGTCAGCCACCGAATTCCCGGACAAAGCTGGCGAAGAATTTGAAAAGACCCGAGGGGCCCTTAAGAAAATCGGGAAGGAATTAAAAGAAAGATTTAAGGAGGCCTTCGAGGATTTGAAAAAATTGTTTAAAAAGAAATAAGGGCCGGAGGAAAAAAATTGAGAAAAAATTTTTCAGAGAGCCAGGCAAGATTCAATGGCTATCTTAGCTGCTTTTTTTGAAGCCAGCCAGAAATAAGGATTTAAGAATCCCGTTTTCCATTTGAGCGTTCCCAGTTCGTCGGAAACCACCATCAGGCCGCCAAGTTGGACTTGGCGAAAGGCGGCGACGGTAAATAGGGCGGACATTTCCATTTCCACGGCGAGGAAGCCCATCTCGGCATAACGTTTAACTTGCCCTCGGGTTTCCCGAAAGAGGGCATCCGTTGTCCAGACTTTTCCGGATAGTACTTTGAAACCTTCCTCCTGACATTTCTCCCGGCATATTTGAGCAATTAATTCATCGGCCTTGCCCGCCACTCCCTCCGGCAGGGGGTAATGAATAGAGGTTCCTTCTTCACTCAAGGCCTCGGTAGGAATGACCAGGTGGCCTGCGGAGAGATCCGGTTGCAGGGAGCCGCAACATCCGAAAGCAAAAATCTTCCGCGCTCCCATAGCGATGAGCCTTTCCAGAATAATCGCAGCCTGGGGAGCGCCTAACGGCGTTCCGAAAACGGAAATTTTTTTCCCGTCCATCCTTGTTGTACAGTAAGTCATGGAGGGAAAACGCAATCGCGCCAAAGCGGTTTTTTTAATCTTCAGTTCCTTGCGGAGAAATTCCAGGTAAGGTTCAAAAAGGGTTAGAACAATGGGGTGATCGATCTTGGGATCGCCAGGGATTTTCCGTGGTTCAATCAGGACAGCGTCTTCGTCCATCTTTCCTCCTGTAATAGCGATGGTCTGAGGGGTCAATGAGGTTGTAGAACATTTTTTTTCTTTGTTCATGATGCTATGCGCTAGGCCCTATGTTTTAAGGTGCCATTGAGTCCCCTGAGGGGTATCCTCCACAACAATTCCAGACTGAAGTAATTTGTCCCGGATGTCATCCGCAATTTCCCACTGTTTAGCTGCACGGAGCCTGGTTCGAATATCCAGAAGAATATCCATCAGAGGTGAAAGGATGGGCACAACATCTTTGGGACACTCGTCGAAGCGAAGGCCAAGTTGAACGATCATTCCTCTAAGCGTCTCCCGGGCCTGGGAGATCAGGTCTTCATCCTCAAAATCTTTGCAAGATTTCCAGATTATTTTATCCAAGGTCACGAGTACATTGATCAAAGCTTCCCCTTGATGATCCTGAAGATAGCGATCGAAAGATTCTTTGAATGATTTAACCTGCTCCATAAATGGTTCAGCGGCAGGTTCGGTGGCCTGGATTTTTGGGGGTTCCCCGGATTTTTCTTCGAGGGAAGGCCTGACCAACCCTTTGAACTCATCCAGGGGGAGGATCTCTCCATCGTTGAATATCTTTTGGGAACCTCGGTGGTGCAACGTCACGCCTCCGATGCCCCGGACTAAAACTTTTTCTTCCTCGAAGTCCAGAATGCAGGCCGTATGCTCATCAATGCCGAGAATCGGGATATCCTCGGGAAGCATTTCTTCGAGCCGAATCAATCGCGGTTCCCCCATGTAGCAGAACCGGGTGTCATGGGTGCCCCCTTCGGCGTTATTCCAGTGGGGGATCACGACGATATTCAGTCCACACCTACCCAACAAATTCATTCCCTCGATCCAGTGTAATTCTTCTCCCACCTTGTATATTTCGTAAACCGGAAGCGTAAATCGGCCGAGGGTCAGGGCGGCAGCGCTGGCAGCGATGAAGCAGGCGCCGCTTTGGACCTTTTCGAAAATAATTTGAGGGATGGGAGTCCCGGCCCAATTTTTTAGGGCGTAAGTGGGGCTTCCGGGGCCCACGAAAATATAATCTGACTGGCGGAGAGTTTGAAAAGCCTTCTCGGATTCGTAGAGGGAAATATTCGTAGAAGATTTGAAGGCCATATGTTCCATAGTTTGCCCGAGACGTTTTTCGAAATATTCCCTTGTCTTTTCGAAAAGGTCGTCGGCATTCATCTGGAAGCCTGCCGGAGTATCGATGAATACGGCATTGACAGGTGGGGTCAGTTTCTGCAGGAGATCCCGGTGCACCCGGACCATTGAATCAGTCGTCTCCCCAGAGCCCATGATGGCAATGATGCCGCGGCGATAAGACATGATCCCTCCTGGCTTTAATTTACCGAGCGCATTTGGGAAAAGCAAGAAAGAAATGGGGAAGAAAGAAATGGGGAAATAATCCCGGGTATGAGCGACGAATCAAATCAAGAAGATCTCTTACTATTGCGGGACAAGAGATTATGCTATGATAAAAAAATCAGTCTGAGCGATTTCTACCGCAGGAGGGGCCATGCCATTTATTTCCGGGTCAACGGCTTTTTTGGAGATCCTGAAACAAGAAGGGGCGGATTGTATTTTCGGCAACCCCGGGACCACGGAGCTTCCTCTCATGGATGCCCTGCAAGGTCAAAAAGAGATTCGGTATTTTTTGGCCCTGCACGAGGGGGTAGCTGTCTCGATGGCCGATGGCTATGCGATCGCCTCGGGAAAGTTGGGGGTCGTCAATGTCCATACCACTCCAGGAATCGGGAATTCGATGGGGATGCTGTACAATGCCTACAAAGCCAATTCCCCCCTTTTGGTCACGGCCGGGCAGTACGACCAGAGCTTCCTCATCACCGAACCCATCCTCCATTCCAACCTTCCCGATGTGGCCAAGCCTTATGTGAAGTGGTCCTACGAGATTCACCGCCTTGAGGATTTACCCCGGGCGATACACCGGGCCGCAAAAGTGGCCGTTTTCCCCCCTGCGGGCCCGGTCTTCCTTTCTCTTCCTGCTGATGTTCTAAAAGCTAAGGGAGAGATCGATCTGGGAGCTCCCACCCGGATCGATCCTCATCTCCGGGCTTCCCAGGCTGCGATCGAAGCGGCAGCCGAAATTTTGAGCGAAGCGAAGCATCCGATTATCATCGCGGGTGATGCCGTGGCCCGCGGCGACGCCCATGCCGAGTTAGCCCGCGTGGCGGAACTGCTCGGAGCTCCTGTTTATCAACAGACGGTATCAGGAACTTGTAATTTTCCTTCTTCCCATCCCCTCTCTTTGGGACCGATTCCTCGTGTCCAGAGAACAGCCCGCCAGGCTCTACAGGATGCGGATGCCCTCTTTTCTGTCGGGGCCGATCTTTTAACCATGTCCTTGCCTTCGGAGATCGATCCGATTCCTCCCGGCCTAACCATCATCCATCTCCACCTCGACCCATGGGAGATTGGGAAGAACTACCCGGCCCGGATCGCCGTCCTCGGGGATCCCAAGGAGACCTTACCCGAATTGGAAAAAGCTCTGAAAGAAAAGATGAGCGAAAACCGGCGAAAAGAAGCCCAGCTTCGCCTGGAACGGGTACGCCAGATTAAGGAAAAGACCCTCCTGGGACTCAGAGAAAAAGCGAAAGAAGAAAGGGAGAGAATGCCTATCACTCCTCTGGTCCTGATGGAAGCTGTATGCGATATCCTCCCGGCCAATGCCGTTGTCGTCGATGAAACGATCTCTTCCGGGCGCGCTCTCAGAGCCCTGTATAAAAGCGAGGACCCCCATAGTTACTATGGCATGCGCGGTGGGGGGATTGGCTGGGGCATACCCGCAGCCTTGGGCGTCAAGTTGGCCTTGGGCGATCGCCCCGTCATAGCCCTTATCGGTGATGGGAGCGCCATGTATTCCTTCCAGGGTCTCTGGACCGCAGCTCATTATGGGTTGCCGGTCGTATTTGTGATCTGCAACAATAATAGTTACCGAATTCTTAAGGAACGGACCTATGCCCTGGGAGGCTTCTCTGCCCAGACGGGCTCTTACATCGGCATGGACCTGGAGCGCCCCGGGATAGATTTCGTGGGCCTAGCTCGAGCTCTGGGGGTTCCGGGGGAAAGGTGTGAGAAGATTCAGGAGGTGAAAGTGGCTCTCGCTCGTGCCCTGAGCCAGCAGGGTCCGGTCTTGATCGATGTCCATCTCGACCACAGTTTCAAACCATAAAGGAGAAAGCGAAGGGATTTTAAATGATCGATACCCACACTCATATCTATCCGGATAAAATTGCTCCCAAAGTTGTTCAACGACTCCAGGCCACAGCAGGCGATCACATTCCGCTTGCGGGAGACTTCACCCTGAAGGATATAAAAGCCTATATGAAAAGATGCGCAATCGAGGCGGTCGTGACCTTCTGTGTGGCGGAAAGGCCCGAAGTAGTGGGTGCAGCGAATAACTTCCTCATTGAGATTAACGATAACCAGACCCTCTTCAGCTTCGGCACTATCCTCCCCAATATGGAGGACCCGGTAGGAGAGGTAAGAAGGATTAAGGGGAAAGGGATCAAGGGGATAAAATTTCATTCCCTCTTCCAGCCCATCCGGGCTCGAGATGAAAACCTTCTTCCTATCTATGATGCCATGGCTCAAGAGGGTATGATTGCTTATTTCCATGTAGGGAAGGACCCTGTTAACCCTTCCCATCCTCCCGGCACCGGCCCGCAAGATATTGCCCATCTCCAAGAGCGTTTTCCCTCCCTTAAGATCGTGGCCGCTCATTTCGGTGGTCTCTTCATGCTGGATGAGGCCCGGAAGTGGATTATTGGCAGGGATATTTATATTGATACCTGTTGGGGGCCGAATATCCAGAGCCTTAGGTCGGACGAGGTGATCGATCTCATCCGCCAACATGGTGTGGAAAAAGTCCTCTTTGCCACTGATTATCCCTCTACTACAGACCCTGTCCCTCAGATCAAGTGGTTCAAGGATCTTCCCTTGCAGGAAGAAGAAAAACAGCTAATTTTTCGGGAGAATGCCCGTCGGCTTTTGGGGTTATGAAAAGGCATCTATAACGAAGTGCTCTTATAATTCTGAAGATAGCCTAACCACCCCTTCTCCTTTTCCCCTATTATAAAGATAAATTTCGCAAGCCCGCTTTCCGTAAAGTGATCGATAGTTTATCGGGGGAGAAGACGCTGGTGAGGGGCTTACCTCTGCAGGATTTTTCTTGTCTATTTTTTGCAGAGGATATAACATTTGAAAAAAATTGATCCTATGCACTTCAGAAAGAAAGGTCTATGGCTTCTAAAGCGAACGATTACCCCTCCCTGGTAAAAGAAATTCGCCGACAACTCGGCTTGAGCCAGGAGGACCTGGCCCGGGAATTGGGAGTCAGTTTTGCCACTGTAAATCGATGGGAGAATGGCCAGGTCAAACCGTCTAAACTGGCGCAGGCTCAACTTAATGCCTTTTGCGCCAAGAGGGTTGGCGAAGGCAGGCTGAAATTGTCTGGGTTTCCGGCATGATGAAACAGCTGCTGGAGAAGCTCACTGATTCGGCGAGCTTGAAAGAAATAACCGACATAAGCGGAAACATGCGGAGTCAGGGGCAATCACTACAAGGCATACCGTGAGGGGCATACGGTGTGCGTCCGCAAGGAAGATGGCACGACTTCCGTTCAATAAGGACATCCTCCAGAACATGGAGGATGCAGAGGAGTTTATCCGTCCTAAAAAGGAAAGAGAGGGAAGATGATGGGATTTAATGTATTCATCACGGTGTTCATCATGGTGGCGCTTATAATGCTGGCATTTTTCATTGCGAACCGGATGACCCGGCGGGCTATCTCTCGGGTAATCGAAATATTCCGGCAACATCAGGCCATCGGAATCCATCAGGCCAAGACAATCGATGAGCTGGGATTGAGACCCCCAGGTTTATTGGATAGAGTCTCGCGCATGCGCGATTACAAACAGAACGCTCTGAAAATCCTGATCAAAGGTGAAATCATCCACCTGACGGAAGACGGGAAACTTTATATAACCGAAGAAAAAATCCAGGAACTGTCGAGGATGCAGGGCAAAGGCCAATAATATAAAAGCGAGGTTTGATCATGAAAGTATTAGCGTTAAACGGTAGCTTTAGAAAAAACGGAAATACTGAAATTCTTTTGAAGCAAGCATTACTGGGGGCTGAATCGGAGGGAGCTGAAGTGGAAATCCTCAGGCTTACCGATTACAAAATCGAGCCATGTCGGGGGTGTGGCCTTTGTCTATTCAGAGAAAATGTATGCCAGGTACAAGACGATGATGTCAGTTTTATTTTTTCGAAAGTGGATAGATGCGATGGGATGATTTTGGGGACTCCGTGTTATTTCCTGGAATTGACCGCAGTGGTCAAGCAACTGATTGACCGATGCTGGATTCTGGGCCATAAAATTGGAAAAATCAGGAAGCCGGCGACGGTCATCATCCCCTATGCTACGCGCGGCTGGATTCCCTATGTTTCAGTGCAATCCAATATCCTGCTGAACCTTATGGGGCTGACGAAAATTAATGAGATCACCGTTTGTACCCAGGGGATATCCGAGGTGGTCTTAGACCAGGATGCGATGGATTTGGCCTATGGCTTGGGTAAAGAAATAGCGGTCGCCATAAGGGAAAAAGATTTTATCTATAAGGGTGAGACTGGTATCTGCCCTTCCTGTCATGATTGGCTGGTGCGGATATTAAAAGATAATGAGACCGTCGAATGTCCTACGTGCGGGGTGCGGGGAAAACTGAGTATTGTCAATGGAAAAATTAGCGTCCAATTTGAAGAAAAGGCGTGGACAGACAGCCGGTTTAGGCCGGATGTGGGTTATAATCACTTTACCTATCATATTGCGCCGTCCAAAGACTATTTCCTGAGAACTAAAGAGGAGAGGAAAATTAAAACTCAGAAATATAAAGAATATTTAACGAAGTAAGGAGATTAGGTCATGACCAAATATTTTGTAAAATTGCGCTACTATCCAGGGGATCCTTGGGAAGAAATAAATGAAAATGATTTGAAAACCTTCGAAAAAGAGTACGGGGTAAATATCGCTTATGAGAAGATCGAGAATCGAGAAATGAAAGATGGCCTGCGTATGGAGAAAACCCTCGATAAGCGTATAGAAGATATCTCTCAGGAAGTCATTACGCTATCTGCGGAAAAGGAGGATAACTTTTCAAACTGTATTATAGCTCTATATAAAAAATACCGGTGCCCACGCACTCCTTATAGTCTACTGGGTAGCAATGATGCCGGCCAGAAAATTGCAAAAAAATTAATGGATATACATGGCGGGTGGTGATTTTTAAAGTTAGGGAGGTGTGCTTATGCCCAAGACAAATGCAATCATGGATTTTGCGAAAGAGAATGGTGCCGATCTTGTCGGCATAGCGCCCGTGAATCGCTTTGAGGGGGCCCCCCAAGGCCATAAACCGGAAGACCTCTTACCTGGAGCCAGAAGCGTTGTAGCCATGGCCAAAAGAATTCCTCTGGCCATCGTCAAAAAAATTCCAGGCCCATATTATGAAAAATTCGGGTATCACGACCTAAATGCCCATTTGCGTGAACTGTCCTACAAGGTCGCCGTCTTCCTCGAGGACCAAGGATATGAGGCATTGCCCCTCGACCCATCCATAGCGGATCAAGCACGGGAGGTGGAGATCCTTCAGGAGGAGCCGGAGCCCAAGGTGAGGATCCTGGGTGACTTCTCCCATCGGCACGCCATAGTTGCAGCAGGGTTAGGAGAAATCGGAGCCAGCTGCATGGTTGTAGTTCCCAAGTTCGGGCCCAGGATCAGACCCGTTTCGGTGATTACCACCGCCCCATTAGAACCTAACCCCCAACCCGCAGGAGAGAACCCATTCAAGATTTGCCAACCCGAAGCATGCGGGTACCAGTGCTCCAAGAAGTGCCCGGCAGAGGCCCTTCCTGGGGATGGCACTGTGGATCATTTCAAATGCCGGAGCTATCGGAACCCCGCTTGGTACACGCTGGAATATTTCAAAAAGATAGCCGATTCTAAGAAATCCCGAGGACCTTCCTCGATTGGAGTCGGGGGGAGTGCTCCGCCGCCCGTCGGACAAACTTGCGGTATTTGTATAAGAGTATGTCCCATTGGGTTGGGTCTTTAGCCCAACGAAACTTGTTCCCTGCCCGACCGGCCCATATAGTAAACGTTGCTTAAAATCTTAAAGTTTTTGATAA
>Ga0315275_10006763_pt1 | contig 11021 bp, 14 predicted proteins | sample YL17G03_0_MG_FD_205557 | JGI IMG/M metagenome (GOLD analysis project Ga0315275, IMG submission 205557) | Sediment microbial communities from Yellowstone Lake, YNP, Wyoming, USA - YL17G03_0 | ecosystem: Environmental > Aquatic > Freshwater > Lake > Sediment | place: USA: Wyoming | collected...
AAAGATACAATTATGGAATATGTATTACAACGACCTGGACCATTGCGGATTGAAAGGGAAAAGCCCCAATCAATTTCTTGCTGATTACCAATTAATGAAACCGCCAAAAGTGTGTACCTAAAACACTGTCGGTAAACCACGCAAAGGGAAAAGTTCAGATTTCAATCATTTCAGACGAAATCAGCATTGCTAACGGTGATTACGGCACTTGTTCCTTGAAAATTCCGCCTAATGAAATTTCACCCGATGAACTAAGCCTTCTCAAAGCCTACATTGAGAGCGATGAAACCCGGATTATAATTGAGCATAAGGGTAATTTTGACCTGTTCGCTCAAATCTATTTTGTTAATGGCTCGGTGAGAGAAGAGGGTATAAAGGGATAAACCCCTAAACAATATTGAGTCTTTGGCATATTTCACCTCAGACTCTTTTTTAATAGAAGCTTGATTTTTATATCAATTATGATAAAAATTGCACGGAGGAGTACTTTAAAATGGATTTAACACTGGACGGATTGAGAGAGATTGTCTGTAAGATAATCAGCGGCATAGACTTCAAAAAAGAATGTTGCCAGTATCGCTGCCATGAGATTGCCAGGGTGATAAAGCTAAAATTGGGGCCATTCGGAATAGAAGCAGCGGTTAAGGATGGAACGGCGCTATATGACAGGTATTCTCTTTTGAAGGATTGCTGGGGAGATTTCTACGAAGAAGCCAATCTGGGAATAGAGAAAGAATTCCTGATAAGCAAGAGGCTGGGATATTTTCACTCCTGGTGCGAGGTCAACAATGACCCGAAAGAGACAATTGTGATTGACTATAACAGCTGTCTTGCATTAAACAAGAATATATTCCTGGAGGGAGTCCTAATAGTTGATTACAAAAAGAACCTTTTGCACGAATATCGTCCCGCGGCGATTAGCCTCGGAAATTGGATCTTATTCGGGACACTTCCGCCCCGCATAGAGAAATTAAGAATTTAAAAGAAGGCAAAAAACCTTCTTTTTTATTAAATCGATATTTGACAAAATAAGAATAATTGCATAATATATTCCCAGGGTAAAAGCCCTTTAACATTTAGGAGTTGAAAAGAATGGAAGAATTAACAAGAAGCGAAGCATTGAAATTGTTTCCGCAGGTAATCGAAGTCAATAAACAACTGGAATGGGCTAAAAAAGAACTTCCGGGAATTCCTTTTATTGCAGACGCAATAGTCCTCAATGATAAGTTTTTGTCCTTCCAGAAGCAAATCGAAGAGGGGAGCGACGAGCAAATTCCCCATGAAATGCAGATCCTTATCAAGGATGTGAAGAGCGCTCTGAAAAACGTCATCATCATGATCAAGATAGAAGAATTGCGGTATAAGCGTTATTCCGAACTGCTTATTCTCCTGAGGAGGACGACAAATGGAGTTTGAAGCCATAAGAGACTGGGAAAATGCCATTATCGGTTTTTCTCTCATATCGTACTCTTACACGGAAGAAGATTTATTCATTACAAGTCTTCCAGCCAGTCTAAAAAAAGGAAAATTTCAGCTTTCAATTGTTCTGAACCGAATCAGCGTTGATAATGGAACAGGGGGCGTTAAGCTCTTTAAGATTCCGGCCGATGAATTGAGCGTATTCAGGGACTACATCGCAAGCGATGAAACCGAAGCTGAAATAAAAATCTGCGGATTTATTCCCACGGCCCGCGTCATTTTCACCAACGAGAAGGTAAGAGAAGAGAGCATAAAGAAGAAATAAGATCTTTCAACAATATCGAGTCTTTGGCATATTTACCCAAGGCTCTTTTTTGAACCTTCTTTAAAATTGGTATAATATATTAATCAGGGGAAATGCCCTTTAACATTTAGGAGTTGGAAGATGAAAGGATTCACAAGAAGAGACATGTTAAAACTGCTGCCCCTGATAGCTAGGAACAATGAATCGCTAAAAAAAGCCCGGACGCAATTTTCGGTAATTCCCCATATGTCTGAATCGATAGCGATTAATGAAAAATTTCTATCTTACAAAAAAGAACTTGATGAAAGTACCGGTGAGAGAATTCCCTATGATTTGAAATCTTTTTTCATTAAAGACGTGACAAGAGCCATGCTGGAAGCCTGTATTTCTATCAGCAGGGAAGGGGAGGCAGAGAGATTTGCGGAGCCGTTTTTATCGAAAAATCTGTTGTTTTCAGAAAACTAATTCCGACCATGGGGCAGTAAATTGTAAAATTGTCCCTTTTCATTTAGTGATATAAGGGTAGAGGAGTGGTTTGCCGTCAATGTTTGACAAATAATATATTTTGATGTATAATATATACAGATTGGAGGATGAGAAAGATGTTATTACCCGAATTGCCTAAAGAGCTGTTGCACGGAAGCTCCAGAAAATTAACAACCTTAAAATCAAAGCAGCCGACGGCATCCCCGCACTTTCACCGGCTTGAGAAGTATTTATTCAGTAATCCCTACATGTGCTTGACGCCTTATCCCGAAGTTGCAATGTTCTTTGCAGCAAAGCGATCAGGTGCAGCAAGCATGATGGGGTTTCAAAAGGGGATAGCCTATCTTGGAAAGCCGGAGCTGTTTGATCCCGATAGAGATGTTTACATTTATGTCGTTGATAGCTCTGCTATTCCAATAGAAAAATGCGAATGGCATTCAGTATTCGAGCTTCGAGTAAGAATGCCGGAGATTAAGTTTGCCAGGATGGAGGTCCATAAAGCAGGCGAAATCTTCGGTCACTTCGAAGTTTTCGGAAGCCAGGAAGAGTTCTTCATTCGCAAATCCTCTTAACGTTTCATTAAGAGGATTTTCCATTTGTGGTATAGTTATTTAAAGAAATAATTATTAAATCTATGCCATTAGTCTCAAAAGTAAAAGTTGAAGGTAGTTTGAAAGAAGCAATTGAGCAAGCGGTTAAACAAATCGGCGGATTTGATCGTTTTATTAAAAACGGGGAAAGGGTTTTGCTAAAGCCCAATTTCAATACAGCTGATCCTTTTCCAGCCTCCACAGACCCCGTCTTTTTAAAAGCCGTTGTTGAACTCGTGTATCAGGCTGGCGCTGGACAAGTGATAATCGGAGAATCTACAACCATGGCCCTAAAAACCAGGTCGGTAATGGAGAAATTAGGAATTTTCAATCTTGAAAAGGAAGCTTTACCCGCGCCTAAAATTATAGCTTTTGACGAAGAGGGGAGATGGGTAAAAAAGGAAATTCCCAAAGGCAAATATTTAAAATGCGTCGGCCTGCCAGAAATCCTTGATAAGGTTGATAAGCTTATACTTTTACCCTGCCTTAAAACCCATTTTTTGGGCCAATTTACCGGCAGCTTGAAGATTTCGATTGGTTTTGTGAAGCCGATCGAGCGGCTCGGTTTTCACGCCAACCATTTAAATGAAAAGATTGCGGAATTAAATACAGTCATTAATCCCGACCTTATCATCATGGACGGCAGGAAATGTTTTATTAATAGGGGACCGAGCGAAGGAGAGATAGCCGAGCCCGGTTTGATTTTAGCTTCCGAGAATAGAGTGGCCATTGATATCGAAGGGATAAAAATAATTCAGGGGTACGATGGCAATTCGCTCAGTGGCCTCCAGCCAGAGGATCTCGGGCAAATAAAAACGGCAAAGGAGCTAGGGATAAAATAGAAATATTATCAGAATTAAAACATTATTGCATTAAAAAAGACCACAAAATAAATTGTGATCAATGATTATGGTCTTTTTCTTTCGGGACTCATTATGTAATCAAACCATAATTTGAATGGTATGCCATTCCAGTGAGATTTGTTCATGGGATTGAATTCATCCGGACAAGCTCTGCCGAGATCAAGCATTTGGGCAACTGAATCTTTGTTTCTGTTATTATTGAAGGTGCGACATAATCTCCAGTCGGGAGTCTGTTCATAGTGTTCCATTATGCAGACTCTGCCCATATCCATAAGAGCACATTGGTTGCCTTTCTGATCCAAGAAAAGCTGGTCGAACATGTATAAGCCATAAAAGGGGCAGGCATATCTTGGTTGTTCAAAGAGCGGTACTATTTTTGCTTCATCATCCCTTTCTTTAATAACACTCCATAGTCCATCAAGCATTTTAATCTTCCACTCCTTAATTAAGGAATATTTGATAATACATTAATTTAATATTTTGTCAAGTTAGGAAAACAATATTCCATCTGATGAGATTTAATTAATCGATAAAACGTAACATCATTAAAAAAATTAATTCGCCAAGTAGGGATTTCCTTTTCAGCTTGTTGCAGAACAGAAATGGGGTATAAATGGATAAAATGGATAACTAGAATTGAACTGTCCGATGATATTAATTACAAAGGCACTTGGGAGCAGGCAGGATACAGCAATAACGGGAATCTAAACGGGCCGAAAACGGGGAACTAAATTTAGCCTCTTTAATTAAAACTTGATTTTTTATTAAAATGTGTTATAGTCAAATATCTTGAGGTAACTGAAATCCTCAGGAATAGTTCATTTGGAGGCAAATATGGAAAAAGCGAGTATGGTAATGGGTGTCTATGCTGGAATAATGGACACAGAAGAAGGTAAACTCATGCTTCGACGCAGGGCAGAAGAACATTCTATTGTCCCCGGCAAGTCTTTCAAGGGAAACTGGGAGCTTCCTGGTGGAGCGGTTATTGATAGTTCGCAACCCGTCATCTCCTACAATTATTACCTTGGTGACTTGAGGGCGAACGTGGCAAAACGGACTGGAATACTGCTTTCGACTTCTGAGTTGTCGGGTCTGCCACCGATGTACCTTGTTCTTTTCAAGGGACCAGCCGGTTATGATCTGGCAGGAGTAACTCCAATAATTATCAAAAAGGAGCCTGCAGTAAAGAACGTGATCTACGTTTCTCCCGAGGAATTGGCGAAGTTGGCCAAAGAGTTTGTGGTAGCTGATGAAAAGACCGGAAAAGACGGCGTGGGATTGCTGAGCGGAGAAGGGAGGAGGATGCATTGCATGGCCCTGGCAGCTCTATGTCACAGCCCCAATCCTGCATATGCCAAAGAGGCGGCTGAAATGCTGCAAGAAATTACCCAAAAATGGACATAGAAAAGTTATCTTTTCTAACTGTCTCAATCATGCCTAGTTAATTTTAATAGCTAGGCATTTTTATTTATAATTTGATTGTTAAAAGATTTCGTGGCGCAGATAATTCAAAACAAGATCTTAATATTGTGCGACATTTAATGAATAGGGAAAATCACTAGACTGCCTAGTGATTTTTTATTCTTTGCCCAGAGAATGATATTGCCTGTGTACGTCCCTTAATCTTTTGTTTGTCACATGAGTATATATTTGTGTTGTGACAATATTTCTGTGTCCCAGAAATTCCTGAATGGTTCTAAGATCAACTCCTTGAGTTAGTAAATCGGTTGCCATGGAGTGGCGTAGGGTATGAGGAGTAGTAAAGATAGGGATACCAGCAAGGACGGCATATCTTTTAACGATCCTTTCCACGGAGCGCGAAGTAAGGCGGGCATCAGAGTCTTTTCTTGCCCTGTAATGGGTGAATAAAGGTTTTTCCTTATCCTTCCTGGTCTCCAGATATTTTCTTATCCAGGACAATGCTCTGTCTGAAAAATATACTGTCCGGGGATGGCCGCCTTTTCCAATGATTCCAAGCTCCAGATCTTTCTTCAGTTTAATGTTGGCGAACTGTTCTCGGTTAAGGGCCACCAGTTCGGCTATTCTTAAGCCGGTTGAGAATAAGGACTCTAATATGGCCCTGTCTCTTAGTCCAAAAGGTGTTTTAGGGTCTGCAGCGAGTAAAAGCTTCTCTATCTGGTCTAAATTAAGGAATTTAACAGTCTTTTCGCCCTTATCGGTCTTAGGAAGCCCTATCTTATCTGCAGGCAATGATTCTATGTCTTTAGCCGTAAAATAGCTTAAAAGGGCTCTTAAAGCGATTAAATAGTATGTTTGGGTGACCTTCTTTAAGGGTAAGCCATTTTCCCCCTTAAAACGGGATAAATAGAGCCTATAGTCCCAAATATGGTCAGGAGTAAGCTCGTGGGGTAGGAGATTGGCCTTTTTAGAGTTTTTTAGCCAGGAGACGAATTTGGTGAGATAGCGGCTATAATTTATCTGAGTTTTTTCTGACAAACCTTTTTCAACCTCACAGTAGTCGAGAAAATCGGGGATATGTCTAATAATTGGAAGATCTGATTTTTTCATATAATTGTTTAAAAATTAAAAATATATAAGCAGGTGAGTGGTCCTGGGCTATTCCCTAGAAAGCCCTTCCGTTATACACATACAATGTCGCTTAACCTACATTGTGCGACACTCTCTGTATATATATTAAACAGCCCATAAGGCTATGTCAAGGCTTTTAAAACCCCTCTTCCCCGGGATCCCGAGAGAGTGCGGAAGAGAGGCTAATATAATTAATTATTGCTAAATAAATTTTTTATTTCCTGCCAGAAAGTTTTTAAGTATTGAGAAAAATTCGGCGCTTCTTTTTTAATATCCTGTGCCATCTCCCCTTTTTCCTCCTCAAAGTCCTGTTTTACCTCTGGCTCCCTCTGTTTGATGATTTCTCCTACTTTAGACCCGATATTTACCTTAAACCAGTCTAACATCCTGCCCCAGACGGGCAAAACCTCCTCATCCCACATGCTTTTGATGCTTTGGGGTAATTGTTCGCGTCCGACTTTAATCATGTTCATCAGCACTTCCTTTGCCCCGCCAACGGTTTCCGGAACCTCAACTTTCCCCTCCTCTGCTTTTACAATAAAAATAAAACTAGAGAAAACAACGATTAAAGATATTAAAAAAATAAATAATTTATTTTTCATGGAATCGGTGATGAAATTATAACAAATTTTTCGCATCCCGTAATCTTTCCAGGGTTTTCTCCTTGCCCAGTATTTCAGCTATTTCAAAAGGCCCGGCCGAAGACTTCTTTCCGCTCAGAGCGGCTCTTAAGGGCCAGAGCAGGATTCCCCTATCCCCTACTTTCTCGGTTTTGGGCATTAGGGTCTCTTCTAAATTTACTTTTGTCCAGGCGCCGGAATTTATTTTAGAAAATATTTTTTCCAGTTTTTCCAGAGAATTTTTCAGTTCTTCGTCGGTCATTTCTTTCCATCTCAACAGGCTCTTGTCATATTCCAGTTTATCCTTGAAAAAGAAATCGGTCAGCTCGACGATTTCAGAAAGCTTTTTCAGTCTTTCCTGGTAAATTGCAACAATGCTTTTTAAATAATTAATGTCAACATTTTCTTTTTTAACCAAGCCGCTTTCTTCCAAGTAGGGCAAACATAGCTCGGCCAGGCGCTCGGGCGACTTTTTCCTGATGTAGAAGCCGTTCAGATAATCGAGCTTTTTGATGTTGAAAACAGCCCCTCCTTTCTGGACCTTTTCCAGGGAGAATTCTTTGACAAGAGAAGGCAGAGAATATATTTCCCTGTCGTCGCCGGGATTCCAGCCCAGAAAAGAAATGAAATTGACGATCGCTTCGGCTAGGTACCCTTCTTTTTTATAACTGGCAACGGAAACAGCTCCATGCCTCTTACTCAGCTTGCTCCTGTCAGGCCCCAGGATCAGGGGCAGATGGGCGTATTCCGGCCTGATAATGCCCAGCGCTTCCTGTATCAGGATCTGCTTTGGGGTGTTGGAGATATGGTCTTCTCCCCTGATGACGTGGCTTATTTTCATCTCAAAATCGTCAATAACCACGGAAAAGTTGTACAAAGGTGTTGAAAAGTCCTTGGCGATCACTATGTCCCCCATCAGGCTTGAATCAAACTCGAGCTCTCCCCTGATCAGATCTTTAAAAGATATTTTTTTCGGATGGATCCGGAATCTGATTATCCAGGGTTTTTTTTCTTTCAGATTTTTTTTTACTGTTTCCGGGGAAAGATTCGAGCACTTGCCGGAATACTTCGGCGCCTCCCCTATCGACATCTGATACTGCCTCTGGGTCTCCAGCTCGTCTTCCGAGCAGAAGCAATAATACGCCTTGTTCTGGGCCAGAAGTTTTTGCAGATAATCGGAATAAATGTCCGTTCTTTCGCTCTGCCTGTATGGCCCGTAATCTCCTCCGATATCAGGCCCTTCCGACCAGTCGATGCCCAGCCATTTCAGCCCTTCAATGATGTCTTTTTCGAATTCCGGAGTAGATCTTTCCTTGTCCGTGTCTTCGATCCTCAAGACAAAGCTTCCCTGGTTTTTCTTGGCAAAAAGATAATTGAAAAGGGCGCCTCGGGCGGTTCCGATGTGAAAATATCCTGTCGGAGAAGGTGCGAAGCGCACTCTCACTTCTCCCGGCTTATTAAGCTGGAAATCTTCAGGAATCATTTTTTTAAAATAAAAATTATTTTTTGCGGCTATACTTTTTCATCAGATGCCTCAGGATCCGCTCGGCGATAATCTTGGCCGCCAGGGGCTTGGAAAATTCTTTGGCCGCTTTTCTCATTTTTTCCAATTCCTGGGGATTGGCGAAAAGAAACCTTAGTTTTTCCAGAAAGAAGCGGACCGTGAAATTGTTTTCCTCCATCACCATGCAGGCTCCGTTTTCTCCGTAAGCGTAAGCGTTTTTCACCTGGTGGTTCTGGGCTGATTCGGGAAGAGGAACCAGGATCGAAGGCTTGGCATTGGCTGCAATTTCAAAAATAGTTCCCGCTCCGGCCCTGCTGACGATGAAATCAGCCACTCCGTAAGCCTGCTTGATCTCGTTTTCCTTTAAAAAGGGATAAAGGTGGAAGGCGCTTTCCAGGGACCTGAACTTTTCAATCGTGACTTTCGCCTCCGCCCTCACCTCCTTGTAATTGTTTTCCCCACACTGAAGAATAATTTCGAAATTTTCCAAAAGGGTGGGCAGAAGCTCCAGGAGCTTGTCGTTTATCCTTTGGGCTCCCTGCGATCCTCCCAGGATAAGAAGGACGGGCCGGTTGAAATTCAGCTTAAACATCTCATTGGCTTCCTCTTTTGTGCCCTCCAGGACTTCTCTTCTTATGGGGTTCCCTACTACGATCATCTTATCCATATGGAAATATTCCGTTCTGGGGAAAGAAACCAGTATTTGCTTGGTCAGTTTGCTGGCGAACTTATTGGCGGCTCCGGGAACAACATCTGACTCGTGGACAAAGATCGGAATGAAGAGCAGTTTTGCTGCGATCACCGTCGGGATCGATCCGTATCCTCCTTTACTAAAGATCAGATCCGGGCCGAGAAAGAACATGGAAAAGAAGGCATCTATTATTCCCAAAGGAATTTTGAAAAAGACGTCTATGAAGTTGCCGAAAAAGCTGCTTAGGCTCGTATACCTTCTTATCTTTCCGGCCGAAATATTTCTTATCTTTATCTCTTCATGGGAAAGAAAAATCTCCCCGAATTCGTCCTTGGGCCCGAAATAGTAAAAATCAAGATTTTTGTGGGGATAAAGCCTCCGTATCTCCCTGACAACGGCAATGATCGGGACGACGTGGCCGCCGCTCCCTCCGCCGGTAAATATTATTTTCACGGTTGTGAGTTTTTAGATATGTTTAATAGTATTCCCATTCCGATAAGCTCTAGGGCCAGGGCCGAGCCTCCGTATCCTATAAAAGGCAGCGGTATGCCGGTCAGAGGCAATAAGCGTATCATTGCTCCAATATTAACAAAGGCTTGGATAATAATCCAGAAGGTTATGCCCAGAGCAGCCAGCCGGGAAAAACCGTCCTGGCTCCTTTTGGCCACCCGAAATCCCAAAAAAGCAAAAACTAAAAATAATAAAACCAGGGCGACCGCTCCGACAAAGCCTGTTTCCTCGGCAAAAACCGCGAAAATGGAATCGGAAATAGTCTGGGGCAGAATACCGAACTTCTGGGCGCTCATCCCAAGCCCCACGCCCGTGATTCCCCCGGAACCGATGGCAAACAAGGCCTGCTTCAGCTGGTATCCCATTCCCATGGGATCCAAATCAGGATTTAAAAACACCGCCAGCCTCCTTACCCTGTAAGCGGCCAGCTTTATCAAAACCAACAATCCTCCGCTTCCGATTAAAAATATCAAAGCGCTGTTCAAAAGGGGCGTATCGGTGGAAAAATACATTAAAAAAGCGGTTAAAACGATCACACACAGAGTGCTTATGTTTGATTGAAAAAACAAAAGCGCGGTAATGATTCCCAGAATCGCGACAAAAGCAACAAATGTCTTGTCAAAAGGAACATTTTCTTTCTGCCTTAAAGGCTTTTCTGTTTTTTTCAGCCTGCTTTCAAGCCAGGTTGCAAAATATAAAATGGAAACGAGTTTCAGGAGCTCAGAGGGCTGGAAGGTGAAGCTTCCGAGATTGATCCACCTGGCCGAATCCCCCGATTTCATGCCCAGGCCGGGCAAAAAAACCACGACCATCAGAATCAAAGTAAGCAGAAGCAGAAGCGGGCTCCATTTTTTCAAAAGAGATAATTTTATCTTAAAAGCCAGAAAGCCCAAAATCAGTCCCGGCAGAAGGCCGAAAATAATCTGGTGCTTTAAATAGGAATAGGTGTTGCCTAATTTTTCGAAAGAATAAGCCGAAGAGACGCTGGCCAGGATCACTATTCCGAAAAGCACCAGCGCTCCGACGGTAACCAGCAAAAAATAGTCCAGATGCTTATCTTTTGCCATATTTTCTTACGTATTTTTTGAATAAATCGCCCTTTTCCCTGTAATCTCTGAAAATGCTGAAGCTTGAAGAGGCGGTGGAAAGAAGGCATATTTTTCCCTTTCCCGTATGTTCAAAAGCCAACTTGACCGCATCCTCCATATTATCAACAAAAAAATGTTTAGGTACTCCCCTATTCCCGGACAACCCGACGATATCTTTCCATATTTTTTCTCCGGTCGTAGGAAATAAAATTACGTTTTTTATTTTGCTTTTTAAAATTCTTTTAGCCAGACTTTTAAAATCAATATTCCTTTCAAACCCTCCCAGCATGATCGTTTCAACCTTGTCGCCCAGGCTATCAATCGCTCCGATTGTCGCTTCGGGAATGGTTGCCAGGGCGTCGTTGTAAAAAGTAATCCCTTTAAAGGTTCCTATTA
>Ga0315275_10006764_pt1 | contig 11021 bp, 8 predicted proteins | sample YL17G03_0_MG_FD_205557 | JGI IMG/M metagenome (GOLD analysis project Ga0315275, IMG submission 205557) | Sediment microbial communities from Yellowstone Lake, YNP, Wyoming, USA - YL17G03_0 | ecosystem: Environmental > Aquatic > Freshwater > Lake > Sediment | place: USA: Wyoming | collected...
CGTTGTATAAGCCTATTGGGCGGCAGCGCCCCGGCACCCGTCTCCAGGCAGCAACATCGCCCCCGACCCGGCTCGCATCACTGCGGGCGCTGCATCTTGCAGGTCGTGGGCAACGCCGTGCTCTTGCCGTCGATGCGGCCCTCGCTGCGGAAACCCATCCCAGTGCGCTCGACGTCGAACTTCACGCCCGAAGTGCCGGCACGGGTAAAGGTCGAAACGTACATCGGCTGGAGCAACTGGTGGTTGTCGGCGCGCATGACGACCTCGCCGGTGAAGGTCTGGAACTTCATGCCTTCCAGCGCCAGCGCTACCTTGAGGGGATCGGTGGACTTCGCCTGAGTGATGGCCTGCACCAGCATTTCGATCGCGTTGCGCGCTGCCAGCCAGACGAAGTCGTCCTTCGCGTCGGGATAGCGCTTACGATACTGCAGCACGATGGCGCCGGACTTGGTGTCACCGACATTGCTGTGCCAGTGGCTGACCTGCTTGACGTGGCCGTCACCGGCCTCGCCGATCGCAGTCGCTCCGCCGGAGATACCCGCGTAGTAGGTGTAGTAGTCCACCTTCAGGCCGGCGTCCTTGCCCGCCTTCACCAGCAGCGCCAGGTCGGCGCCCCAGTTGCCGGTGACCACGGTGTCCGCCCCAGAGGCCGTGATCTTCGCAATGTAAGGGGAAAAGTCCTTCACCTTTCCGAGCGGGTGCAGGTCGTCGCCTACGATCTGCACATCGGGCCGTTTCTTGCCGAGCATCTCGCGCGCGGCCTTCGACACCGCCTGGCCGAACGCATAGTCCTGATTGATCAGGTACACCTTCTTGATGTTCTTCTGGGTGGCCATGTAGTTCGTGAGCGCCTGCATCTTCATGTCGGCATCGGCGTCGAAGCGGAAGTGCCAGAAGTTGCAGCGGTCATTGGTGAGGGCGGGATCGACCGCGGCGTAGTTCAGATACAGAATCGTGCGCTCAGGGTTGCGCTGGTTATGCTTGGCGACCGCGTCGGACAACGCGCCCGCCACCGCGGAAGAGTTGCCCTGGAGCACATAGCGCACGCCCTGGTCGGTGAGCTGCTTGAGCGCATTGAGCGCTTCCTGCGGATTGGCCTTGCTGTCGAGCGGCACCAGTTCGAGCTTCTGACCGTCCACCCCGCCGCGCGCGTTGACATCCTCCACGATCATCTGAAAGGCGCGCAGCCCCTGCTCGCCCACATTGGCGAAGGGACCCGACAGCGGGTCGATGTAGCCGATGCGGATCGTCTCCGCGGCTGCCGGCAGCGCCACACTCAATGCAGCGAACACCGCTGCCACTTTCAGCTTCAAGGACATCTGCTTTTCTCCGAATTTGACTGCGGTTGGGCGGTCGCGCCGACTCGCTTGCTCGACGGCGCCGGATCGCTTGCTCAAAGACACCGATTCGCTTGCTCAAAGACGCCGGTTCGCTTGCTCAAATACCCCGGTTCGCTTGCTCTCGCTTGCGCAAAGACCCCGCTTCGCTTGCTCAAACACCTTTAGGCGGGCCGGCGTTTGCTCGCTGCACGGCGCCTCACACCCCGACCGAGGCGAGCACCGCATAATCGGCGTCAGCGCCGCGGCGCACCGGGTTGCTGAGCGAGCCCAGCCCCTCGATGCGGCACTCGGCCACGTCGCCGTGCTCGATCACGACCGCCCCGGGCGTGCCGGTGCTGATGATGTCACCCGGGTACAGTGTCATGACGTGTGAATGGAACGACACCAGGTGATAGGGCGAAAAGGCCATGTTCGCCACCACGTTTTCCCGGTGCAGCTCGCCGTTGCGCCAGGTGCCCACGCGCAGGCGCAGCACGTCGAGCACCTCGTCCGGCGTGATCAGATGCGGCCCGAACGAGAAGAACGTGTCGAAGTTCTTCGAGCGCGTCAGGAAGCGCGGGTTGCGCTGCAGGATGTCTTCGGCCGTCATGTCGATGATCAGGCAGTAGCCCGCGACCACCGAAGGGGCGTCATCCTCCGAAACGAAGCGGCACTCGCGGCCGATAATCAGACCGAGCTCCGCTTCGGCCGTCACGCGCCCGGATTGCGCCGGCAGCTGGATCGCGTCGCCTGGCCCGACAATGGTGTGGTCGCCCTTCATGAAGGACGCGGGCTCGGTGGGAAACGGCGCCGACAGGTCGGCGGCGTGGTCACGGTAGTTGAGCCCGATGCCCCAGATCTTGCGCGGGTGGCGGTACAGCGGCGCATACTCGACCTGGGAGATCGGCACCGCCCAGGGCGTGCGCTCCGCATCGCGCAACAGCATGTGGCTCAACCCGCACTGGATCAGCGCGAACAGATCGGTGGGCCAGGCCGTGCCGAGGTGCGCGTTGATCTTCCGGATTGGGACGACCCCGTCGACCGTGGCGACGGCGGCCGTCTCCTCCCCCTGGAACCGAATGGTGCAAAGGCGCATGTGTTCTCCTTGCCGCGGCGCTCTCTGGCCGGCGGTGGACCGCTTGCGGAACTGGCGGCATGGCCCGGCCCCGGCGGTGCCGTGCGTATTCTACCGTGCCTGCACCTGCCGCCCCTTTGGATCACGACAAGAGGAACACACCGAACCAGCCGGCCGCGTCCGTCCACCTGCGGACCGAGGCGAATCCAGCCTCTCGCGCCAGCGTGGCGACGCCCTGCGGCGCGTATTTGTAGGAGTTCTCGGTGTGAATAACCTCGCCGGCGGAGAACTCGAAGCGGCGGCCCGCAATGCAAACGCACTGCCGGTATGCGCTGACCAGGTGCATCTCGATGCGGCTGGCGGCTTCGTTGTAGAAGGCGCGATGCGCGAAACCGGCTGCATCGAAGTCGGCACCCATGTCGCGATTGATCCGCGCCAGCAGGTTCAAGTTGAACTGCGCGGTGTAGCCCTCGGGATCGTTGTAAGCGCACTCCAGAATCGGCGTGGACTTGTGCAGATCAACGCCGATCAGCGCTCCGCCTTCAACGCCAGCGAGGCGCCGGGCACGGCGCAGGAAATCCAGCGCTTCGGGCGGATCGAAGTTGCCGATGGTCGAACCCGGGAAAAACACCAGCTTGCGCCCCGGCTCGCGCAGCACTCTGGCCTGCAGACCCGGAGCGTAGAAGTCGGCGCTGACAGCAATCACTTCCAGTTGCGGGTGTTCGCGCGCGAGGGCCTCCGCCTCGAGCCGTAACTGCGCCTGCGCAAGGTCAATGGGAATGTAGGCACGCGGACGCAACCCCGGCAATAGCAGTCGGATCTTGCGCATGTCACCCGCGCCCGGCTCGACCACGACCGCACCACGGCCCACTGCCTGCGCGATGTCGCTCGCGTGGCGCGCTAGGATTTCGCGCTCCGTGCGCGTGGGGTAGTACGCCTGCGTGCCGCAGATCCGGCTGTATAGCTCCACCCCACGCGCGTCATAGAACAGCTTGGGCGGTAGTCGCTTGCGTGGCTCAGCCAGCCCCGCCAGCACCTCCGCGAGCAGCGACGAAGTAGACGGCGCCAAGTGGACCAAGGTGAGATTGGCCGGCAGAGGGAGTGGCGCAGGACTTATCGCGACGCGCATCGGCGCTGACCTCGATTGGAGACGCGGGAGCGCGGGCCGCACGCTCGCGCACCCGAGCCCGCTCGGAACATTGTATGCGGATCGCTCGCCATCCGCTCCAGCGCCTTGCGCCCACGATCAGCCGTCCGATCCAGGACCGCGCCCGCCGCGGGGTGACGCTCACGACGGAAGGCTCCAGCGCGGTGGCGATTGCCACGCCTGTGCCCACCTCGATGAACTCGCCAGAGGAGACGAAGAAATCGCGCAAATCTCCCGACTGCGTTACCCACAGCACACCGGACTCGCACACGATGCGGGTCACGCTGCGCGCGTCGACACGCACGGACCATTCGGTATCCAACTCAATCATCGCTCGACCCTCCAGGCTCGCCAGTGCCACCAGTCTAGGCCGCCCATCCAACCCAATACAGACATACAGATATATAATTTGAGACGCTACAGATAGCTGTGCCGAACGTCTGTAATGGTCTGGGGACCTTGCCTCTGTGCCTGTTCAGGCGGGTGATGCCGCCTCACGATGGAGCCCATGAACGACCGCGCTCAGCACCTGTACGAAGAACTCGGCACACGCTTGTCCGAAGCGATCCAGGTCGGCAGCCTGAAGGCGGGCGACCGTCTGCCCTCGGTGCGCCAGCTCTCGACCCAGCACCGCGTAAGCATCGCCACCGCAGTACAGGCTTACCGCTGGCTGGAGAACCAGCGCCTGATCGAGGCACGCCCCAAGTCCGGCTACTTCGTGCTGTCGCGCGGCCGCAAGCTGGCTGAGCCGGCGGCGTCGTCGCCCCCGGCCGCGGCGCGCTTCGTCGGGATCAACCAGTACGTCATGCAGTACCTGGCCTGCTCGGAGACGCCAGGTGTGGCCCCATTGGGCTGCGCTACGCCCAGCGAGAACCTCTACCCCGGCGAGAAGCTGCACCGCTTGCTCGCCACAATCGGACGGCGCCGGCCGGAGCTCGCCGCACGCTACGTAATGTCCACCGGCAACGAACGGCTCAAGGCGGCAATCGCGCGGCGCGCAGTCGAGTTCGGCTGCACCCTGAATCCCGAGGACATCGTGGTCACGCACGGCTGCACCGAGGCGCTTAATATCGCGCTGCGCGCGGTCGCCAAGCCGGGGGACACCATCGCGCTGGAGTCACCGACCTACTTCACCCTGCTGCAGATCATCGAGAGTCTGGGGATGAAGGCGCTCGAGATTCCAACGCATCCGCGCGAGGGCATCTCGCTGGAAGCGCTCGAGCTGGCGACGCATAAACCGGGCGCGGTGAAGGCGGTGATGCTGATCACCAACTTCAGCAATCCGCTCGGCAGCCTGATGCCAGACGAGAAAAAGGAGCGGCTGGTGCGCATCCTCGAAGCGCGCGGCATTCCGCTGATCGAAGACGACATCTACGGGGAGTGCTACTTCGGCCGGGCCCGCCCCCCGGTCGCGAAGGCCTGGGACGACTCGGGCAACGTGCTGCTGTGCAGCTCATTCACCAAGAGCGTCGCGCCAGGCTTTCGCATCGGCTGGATCGCGCCGGGGCGCTTCCACAAAGAAGTGGCGCAGCTCAAATTCATCTGCTCCATCGCTACGCCGGAGCTGCCGCAATTGGTGATTGCCGAGTTCATCGCCAACGGCGGCTACGACCATCACTTGCGCAAGCTGCGCGCCGCGTTCATGCGCCAAGTACAGCAGATCACCGAAGCAGTGGCCGAGCACTTCCCGCCCGGCTGCCGCATCACGCAGCCCGCGGGCGGCTTCGTGCTGTGGGTGGAGCTGCCGCCTCAGGTCGATGCCGTGCGCCTGTTCGAGCTGGCCCGCGATGCCCACATCGCCATCGCGCCCGGGCCGATGTTCACCAACACCGGCAAGTATCGCAACTTCATCCGCCTCAATTGCGGGCACGCGGTCACGCCACGGCTCGAACTGGCGATCGCGAAGCTCGGCGATCTGGTGAAGCGGCTGGCGCAGACCTAGGTTGCGGTGGCACTGTACCCCACTCACCGTCCAACACCTTTCGATATTGCGAAACCTGCCGCTGCGACCCGAAAGGCGGCATCCGCGACCCGAAAGGCGGCATCCGCTACCCGAAAAGTGCCCGAAAAGCGCCCGAAAAAAGCGTTGGTAGGCCGTGAAGGAGTCGAACCTTCGACCAATGGATTAAGAGTCCAGTGCTCTACCAGCTGAGCTAACGGCCCAAAGCGAGTGCCGATCGACCCCGCGGCTGCAGTGGGCGCCCCCGAACGGGTTCGTGGTAGGCGGTGCGAGATTCGAACTCGCGACCAACGGATTAAAAGTCCGCTGCTCTACCGACTGAGCTAACCGCCCGCAAAAGAACCGCGCATTCTAAGGAGCGCGCGCGGGGGTGTCAAACCGGCGCCTGGCGCGGGGGCCGGAATTCCTTGCCGAACACGGGGTTGCGGCAATCACTTCGCGAGCGACAGGCGCCAGTAGAGGAACTTCATGGTGGCGGCGCTGCCCGCCACGATGCCGCCGAGCGCGAGGAACGAGCCGAGCGCCAGCGTCGACACCCCGGTGAGGCCCTGGCCGATGGTGCAACCGAGCGCGACGACCCCGCCGAAGCCCATCAGCACCGCCCCGAGCACGTGGTCGCGCAGATCGCCCGCGGAGGCGAAGCTCTCCCAGCGAAAATTACGGCTGGCCAGCGCGTACGCAAGCGAACCGGCGAACAGACCGGCCACGATCGCGATGCCGAAGGTGACGCGCAGCGAGCGGTCGGTCCACAACAGCAATAGCTCGAGGCTGTAGCCCACTGGCCCCACGAAGCTGAAGGACTCCGGCCGGTGCGTATTGGTGCCGGCGAAGGTCTCCTCCAGCGTTTGCGGATCCTCGGCCAGATAGCCGATGTGGCCGGTGACGTACCAGCCCGCGGCGATGACCAACCCGATGATCGCGCCGCCGAGCATCAGTTCGCGGCGGCGGCGAAAGTCGCGATCCTTCAGAACGAACACCAGCAGCGCGGCGCCCACCACGCCCATTACCACCCAACGCGCGGCCGCGGCTTGCATCCCAACGCGCTGAGCGAGCAAGTTGGGCAGACCCTGACCACCTTCGAGATGCATCGCCGCGGGCTCAAATAGGCTGGTGCGCGGGACAGCGAGCACGCCCTTCATCGTCATGTATGCCGACATTCCGAGGAAGGCAAGCACTACCAGCGATTTCAGATTGCCCCCGCCGAGCCGGACCAGATTGCGGCTGCCGCAGCCACCGGCGAGCGTCATACCCACCCCGAACAGGACTCCGCCGACCAGGTAGGACAACCAGGTGAAGCGCTCGGCTGGGTAGATGGAACGTTCCAGATCGATGTATCCGAACAGGTGCAGCAGATTGGCGGCCACCACCGCGACCGCAATCGCCAGCAGCCACATGCGCATGCGTCCCCAGTCGCCGATGTTGACCACATCGGACACCGCGCCCATGGTGCAGAAGTTGACGCGATGCGCTACCACACCGAACACAAACGCGAGTGCGAATCCGAGCCACGCGATGGTGGCGCCCAGATGCTCCGGGTCGAGGACGGATTGGGCCAAGTCGTGCACTGGAAGTGACGGCGCGGGGAAGCGACGATTCTACACCGGGGTCGTCGTCGAGCGTTCCCATCGGGTGCTCCCGTGGGGCGTTACCATCGGTTGCGCCGCGTCTTAGGCGCCGGACTGGAACACTCGGGCGGCAGCGACGCGGCGTCTTAGCGCAGTTTCGGAAGGCGCTGGCGCGCTTTGTCGGCGGCGTCCGTCTGTGGGTAGCGGCTGATCAGATCCTCCAGCGTCTTGCGCGCGGCGCTACTATCACCGAGCGCCACTTGTGCGCGCGCGAGGTTCAGCATGGCGTCGGGGACCTTGGGACTGTCGGGGTAGTTTGCGATCAGCGCCTGCTGCGCGCGGGCCGCGGCGGCGAAGTCGTGCAGGTTGAACCACGCGTCGCCGACCCAGTATTGGGCGTTGGGCGCGAGGCTGTCGCGCGGGTAGCGTTTTATCAGCGCTTCGAACGCGGCCACCGCGCCCTGAAAATCGCCGGCACGGTGCAGGTTGAACGCGCTCTCGTAGGCCCGGCGGCTGGCGGAGCCCTCCGCGGGCGCAGCGGGCGCGACAGGACGCGGCACGCTCGGCGGTGCAGGCGGGGTGGGCTGAGCGATGCTGGCAGTACCCGCCGGCGCGGGTGCGACACCGCTCGCCGGCGCGGCGAGCGATGCTTCGAGCCGCCTCAGGCGCGCGTCCAGATCGCCGATACCACCGCTCGGCGCTTCCTCCAGGCGCTTGATGCGCCCGTCCAGATCGGCAAGCGTCTTGTCGTGCTTCTGCACGGCCTCGGGCCCCGTGCTCTCCAGTCGACGCATGCGTGTGTCGAGGTCGAGATACATGTCGCGCTGGCGGCGCTGGGCGTTGTCCAGATTGTTGGTCAGCACTTCCAGCTCGCCGCGCAGCCGATTGAGGTCGCCACGCAGGGTCTCGAGCTGATTCATCAGCTCGATGACACTCCGGTTCTGCGAGCTGGGCTGCTGCCCAAGCGCAGCGAGCGGGACGACGATTACGATGGCGCACGCCGCCAGGACGGCGTGACGCATGCCCCATTCTCCCCCGCTGCGGCGGGAGAGCGCAGGCTCACTGCTGAGAGTCGATGCCAATGTAGACGATGTCGCTGCGGCGGTTCTCCGCCCAGGCTTCCTCGTTGCTGCCGAGCGCCTTGGGCTTCTCCGCGCCGAAGCTGACCGTCTCGATTTGCTTCGGCGACACGCCCAACAGCGTCATCGCGCGCTTGATCGAGTCCGCGCGCCGCTGGCCCAGGGCCAGATTGTACTCACGGCTGCCGCGCTCGTCGCAGTTGCCCTCGACACGCACACGCAGGTCTTTGTGCTCGCGCAGGAACTTGGCGTGCGCCTCGACTATCGGCTGGAACTCCTCGCGGATGTTGTACAAGTCGAAGTCGTAGTACACGTTGCGCTTGGACAGGGGGCTTGCCGGGTCCTTCAGCGTCGAGGCGAGATCGGTGAGCGGCTTCTCGATGACGCGCGCGTCGGGCAGCGGCTGCACGATGGGCTGGTCGGCGGCCGCCCTGCGCGAGGACTCCGCCGCCGCAGCGGCGGCCGCGGCGGCCGCGGCGCGTTTGCGCGCCTCCTCGTCTTGCTGCTGCTTAGCGCGCGCCGCGTCGGTAGTGGCCTGCACCGCGGTGTCCGACTTCGCCTGACCGGTGACGTCGCGCTGCTCCACCGGAGCCTGCGGCTTCTGGCCTGCCGAGCCGCCACATCCGGCGAGGATCAACGCGGCGCAAAGGCCGATCAAATTCTTGTTCATGCGAGACTCCTCGGGTGGTTTCCGGCAGTCAAGACGTTGGAGGATTCTAGCGGCACCCCAGCGCCGCACGTGGCGGCGTGAGGCGGCCTCACGGCGGGTTCACGTCGGGGTATGGCGACCGGCTGGCGGGACAGGATGCTCAGAGGCGATTCCCCGCCAGCGGCCCCCACGCCGGCTCGCGCACGTCCAGAGCCGACGCGGTGATCTTCTGCTTCATCCGCCCGTCGGTTGAGACGGCGGCTAATATACCACGCCCCTTCACGATGGACGCATACATCACCAGCCGGCCGTTGGGCGCAAAAGTGGGCGAGCCGTCGAGCTGTCCGTCGGTGAGTATCTGTGCCTGGCGCGCGGCGAGGTCCATGATCGCCAGGCCGTAGCGGCCCTGGCTGCGCTGGATAAAGGCAAACGACTTGCCATCCGGGCTGTAGCGCGGCGTGACGTTGTAGGTGCCCTCGAAGGTGACACGCTCGGCGTTGCCGCCGGCCGCGGGCATGCGGTAGATCTGCGGGGTGCCGCCGCGATCGGAGGTGAACAGCAGCGTCCTGCCGTCGGGCGAGAAGCTGGGCTCGGTGTCGATGGCATTGCTGAAGCTAAGCCGCTGCGGCTCGCCGCCTTCAACGGACAGAGCGTAGATCTGCGCCACGCCGTCCTTGGACAGCACCACCGCCAGGCGCTCTCCGCCCGGCGCCCACGCCGGCGCGCTGTTGCTGCCCTCGAAGTTGGCCAGGATGCTGCGCTTGCCGTTCATCTCGTGCAGAAACACGATTGACTTGCGTTGCTCGAAGGAGACGTAGGCGATGCGGCTGCCGTCCGGGGACCAGGCCGGTGAGATGATCGGCTCGCGGTGCGCCAGGATGAACTGCGAGCCGTAGCCATCGGCGTCGGCCACGTGCAGCTCGAAGCGATCGGGATTGCGCGCTACGTAGGCGATACGCGTGCTGAACACGCCGGACTCCCCGGTGAGCTTCTCGTAGATCAGATCTGAAATCTTGTGCGCGGTGGCGCGCAGCTGGGCCGAGGCGATGGTGTAGGAATAGCCCATCAACTGCGCCTCGCCCGTCGTGTCGGCCATGCGGAAACGCACCTCCACGCGCCCGTCGTTGCGCTCGACCAGCTTGCCGATGACCAGCGTCTGGCTGCCGCGGTTCTTCCAGTAGCGGTAGTTGATCTCGGTGAGATCGGTGGGCAGCGGCCGCACGCTGCCGATCTCCTGCAGCTTGAAGCGCCCGCTGCGAGCGAGATCGGACGAGACGACCTCGCTCACCTTCTGCGCGAAACGCTCCTCGCCGCCGAACGGAACGATGGTGATGGGGACCTGGTTGCCGCCCCCGCCGATGATCTCGATGGTCAGCTGCGCGGCGGCCGGCGTCGCCGCGCCGAGACAGGCGATGCCGAGCGCCTTGAGCACACCGCGCCGCCCGTTTAGGGGCTGGGTGGGGAAATCGGGGTGAGCGAGCGCTGGCCTGTGTGGGAAACTCATCGGCGCCAGATTATAGCCGCCTGTCAGTTCGGGCGAAACACCAGGTTGAGCTCGCGCAACTGCTGAAACAACTCGGGGTCGCCCGGCACCGGCAGCGGCACGGCGGCGTTGATCGCGCGTTCGATTGCCGCATCGTAGGCTGGGAATCCGCTAGTCCTGCGCAGCTTCACCGACAACACCTCTCCGCCCGGGAGGATGGTCATGCTGTACTCGGCGCGCGCGCTGTCCGGCACACCCGGGGGCAGCACCAGCTTGTTCTTGATGCGATCGTGAATGCGGGTTTTCCAATCTTCGAGCTCCCTCGCCTTCGCCGCGGCCGCTTCAGCCTCGCGCAGCCGCTTGCCCTCGATCTCGGCACGCGCGCGCGCCGCGGCCGCCTGCTTCTGCTGATCCTCCCGGACCGCGACGCGGCGCGCCTCGGCTTCACGCGCCAAGCGTGCCTCCTGCTCGCTCCGCGCCTGCTCCACGCGCCGTTCGTCTTCCTTGCGTTTGGCTTCAGCCTCGCGCCGGAGTTCCTCGGCGCGCGCTTGCTCCTCGCGCTTGCGCTGCTCTTCGCGCTGGCGCGCTTCTTCCTTGAGCTGTTTCTGTTCTTCGCGGTGGCGCTTTTCCTCGTCCTTGCGCTCGAGCGCCTGTCTGCGGCGTTCTGCCTCTGCCGCCTGCTTCTCCTGTTGCTTTTCCTCCTGCAGCTTGCGCTGTCGCTCCTTGAGCACGATGTCCGCCTGG
>Ga0315275_10006765_pt1 | contig 11021 bp, 9 predicted proteins | sample YL17G03_0_MG_FD_205557 | JGI IMG/M metagenome (GOLD analysis project Ga0315275, IMG submission 205557) | Sediment microbial communities from Yellowstone Lake, YNP, Wyoming, USA - YL17G03_0 | ecosystem: Environmental > Aquatic > Freshwater > Lake > Sediment | place: USA: Wyoming | collected...
GCGAGCCGCTCTTACAGCACCTGATGGTCGAGGTGCAGCGGGGGATGGAGGACGCCGTCGCCCGCGCGCTGGGACCAGATGACGGGCGCATCGTCCTCTGCCATCGCGGCACGCTCGACCCGCTGGCGTACTGGCTCGACCGCGGCTGGCCGGAGGAGGAGTTCTTCGCCTTCACCTGCACCACCCGCGACGAGCACTACGCGCGCTACGCGGCCGTCATCCACCTGGTCACGGCCGCCGACGGCGCGCTGGAGCACTACCGCCGCTGGCCCGAGGCGCACCGCCCGGAGCAGTCGGATGATGCGATCCGGCTCGACCGGCTGCTGGAACGTGTCTGGTCTGGCCACCCCGCCTACCACCGCATTGACAACACGGGCCGCGACTGGCCCGCGAAGGCGGCTGCCGCCCGAGCGATTCTCGGAGAGTATGTGACGCCGTGAGAGTGAGTTGTGGGATGTTTGGATCACGAAGGGTTTGGATCGCGAAGGGTTTGGATCGCGAAGACGCGAAGGTGACGAAGATCGCGAAGCACGAAGGGCGCGAAGGATCTCGCCGTGGCGGTGATCTTCGTGTACTTCGCGCTTCGTGTGCTTCGCGAACCTTCGTGCCTTCGTGCTCCAAACACCTCCCCCTACGGATGCGGCCCGTACAGCGCCGGCCCGGTCGGCGTCCACACAAAGCGATCCTTGCCCAACGGCACCTGGCCGAAATTCGCCAACTGACAGACGCGGAAGTTGCCGTTGCGCAAGTAAAGCTGGCACTGCTCGACATCTTCAGGGCGAATCGCCTTGGCCGCCTTGGTCTCCAGAAGGTTGGTGTGGGTGTCGTCCCACACGACGAAGTCCACCCGACGACGCGTGACCTCGACGCCGTCGTAGCAGATCGGCATTTCGGCTTCGCGGATGTACTCCAGCCCCAGCTTGCGGAACTCGATCTCCAGGGCGCGCTGGTAGTCCACCTCCATGCAGTGTGGGCCGAGCTGCCGTTGGACGGCGATGCACGCTCCGAAGATCTTGTAGGAGAGCGGCTCGAACTGATGGGACATTGTGACCTCCAAAGGGGTCTGGGATCACGAAGGCACGAAGGTTCCTGGATCACGAAGGCACGAAGGTTCTTGGATCACGAAGGCACGAAGGTCCGCGAAGCCCACGAAGCGCGAAGGACGCGAATAGACTCGCCGCAGCGCGCGCCTTCGTGATCTTCGCGCTTCGCGCCTTTGTCATCTTCGCGTCTTCGCGATCCAGACCCTTCGTGTCCTTCGTGCTTCGCGTCCTTCGTCACCTTCGCGTCTTCGCGATCCACACTCTTCGTCACCTTCGCGTCTTCGCGATCCACACTCTTCGTCATCTTCGCGTCTTCGCGATCCACACCCTTCGTCCTCTTCGCGATCCGAATCGCGTGATCCATTCGCTTTCAGATGCGATTGTAGCGCAGATACTGAGAACACCGCAAATGACATTCCGTTTTGACAAGCAGGCGCGCGTCCCTATAATGGGGCCGCTCATATGTCCGACTTCATCATTCCCGAACCAATGCCGCCATCCGAAAGCATCCCTCGCGAGGTCACGCCCGGCGCGCCGCACGGACGGTTCCTGGCTGGCGTGCGCGACTGCCTGCCGGTGGTCTTGGGTTACCTGGCGATCGGTCTGGCTTTCGGCGTCATGGCTCGGACGGCCGGCCTGAGCGTGCTCGAGGCGACGTTGATGTCGGTCGTGCTGTATGCCGGATCAGCCCAGTTCATCACCGTGGGCCTGATCGCGGCCGGCGCACCGGCCCTGGCGACGATCGTCACCGTCGGCCTGGTCAACATCCGCCACATGTTCTACAGCGCGGCGCTCGCGCCCCACCTGCAGCGGGCGCCCGTCTGGAAGAACGTGCTCGTCGGCGTCGAGCTGACGGACGAGACGTTCGCGCTGGTCGCCAGCCGGCTGGGCGCGGGGAGCGTCGTCGAGCATTCCTGGATGTTCGGCGTGAACGTCACAGCCCAACTCACATGGGTGACAGCTACGTTCCTGGGTGCCATGCTGGGCCAGCGGATCCCGGACGTGTCGGTGCTGGGCCTCGACTTCGCCCTCACGGCGATGTTCGCTGCCCTGCTGGTCTTGCAGATCGCCCACCGGCCGCGGCTGCGGATCGCGATCGGCGTGGCTGTCGTGGCGGCGTTGGTCGCGGTCGCGGGCGGACTGCTCCTGTCCACGAGCTGGGCCATCGTGGCGGCTGCCGTCGCGGCTTCCACGCTTGGGATGGTGTTGGAGGAGAAGCGCCCGTGACCGTACGACTGTACGTGCTGGCCATCATATTGGGCACGGCGCTGGTCACCGCGGTGCCGCGAATCCTGCCGTTGGCCCTGCTCAGCCGGATCAGCATTCCCGGCCGCGCCGAGCGCTGGTTGGGTCACGTGCCGGTCGCGGTGCTGGCCGCGCTGCTGGCGCAATCGGTGCTCCTGGCCGACGGGCGGCTCGACCTGTCTGCCGGCAACCTGTCGCTGATCGCCATCGTCCCGACGCTGCTGGTCGCGCTGCGCACCCGCAGCCTGGTCGGCACCGTGCTCACCGGCGTCATCTCGATGGCGCTTCTGCGCCTGCTCTGAGCCATCGCGAACGTGGTCATCGGAATGACCGCGCTCAGCCGCGTTCCGAGATGGAGTCCCGTCGCGCCGGCGCCGGCAGGTCCGTGCCGGCCGCGCAGTCACACAGTAAAGGCTGCCGACAACGGCAGACCGCTTCGCACTGACCGGTAGCAAGCGCCGATCAGTGCGAAGCGGTCCCAGGCGGGAGACGTCGCGTCCCTACTTCACGACGATCACGCCCGACATTCCCTTTTCACCCGGCCCGCCGTGCGGCTTGCAGTAGTACGGATAGGTGCCCGCTTTGTCGAAGGTGAACTGGAAGTCGGCCCCGGCAGGCAGATTGCCGTCAAAGACGCCGGTGTCCGAGGTTACGGTGTGCAGCACGCTGTCTGCGTTATGCCAGACTACGGTTGTGCCGGGGCTGACGGTCAGCTCCTTGGGATTGAAGGCGAAATCTTTGACGCTGATGGTCGCGGTCTGGCTGGCGGCCTGACCCGAGCTTCCACTGGAGGCGGGGGTGCTGGCGGCGGCGCCCGAGGAGCCGGACGCGCCGGCGCTCGTGTCGATCTTCTCGCCCTTGGCCGAGAGCACGAACCAGACGCCGCCCACGTTCTGCCCGGTCACGTCGCCCGGCTTCTGGTCCTTGACGAAGTAGTACAGGGGCCAGCCGTTGTAGGTGACCTGGCTCGAGCCATCCTTGCGGGTGGTGGCGCCCAGCAGAGCAGCGTCCACGCCGTCGCCGGCTTTCGCGGCGCCTTTCGTGAAGAGCGGCGGCCAGGCTTGCTCACATTTGTCATAGCAGTTGCTGGTGTTGGGCGTGTCCTTCGTGAAGAGGTACAGGGTGCGCCCCTGGTCGTCGGCCAGGAAGCTGCCCAACGGATCGTTCTTGGTGATTATGATCGACGCCGGTTGGGTCGCGCCCGCGGGGGCGGACGTGGCAGCGGGGGCGGTGGCGGCGGCAGGCGCCGTCGTGGGTTGGGGCGCCTGCGTTGGAGCGGCCGGCGCAGCAGTCGTGGGGGCCGGCGCTGCGGACGAGGTAGGTCCCGCGCAGGCTGCCAGCGCGAGAGCCAGGATAATCAGGCCAAAGAACGCGACACGTGATGGGATGTTTGCCAGTGGCAATCGAGTGTTCATTTTGGTAGTCCTCTCTGTGTTCTGTATTCGATAGCTACTTGTGCTATCTATATAAGGAATACGTTGAGGACTTTGGCTTTGGATCAACACGTGATCAAGACCACGAGAAACTCGTTTGATGAGGCGAGTTGCGGAGAGGCCCAGGGGGAGCCAGTTTCAGGGCCGGAACGCCTCTGCGGTTGCAAGGAACGAAGCAAGGGGGTCTCGGGTGGGGGGAGCGGGCGATTGCCTGTGCGCTTGACTGCTACAGGCTGGCGCCAAGCACCCGAGGTGAGGTTGGACCGGGGCTCCCGCCGGCAGGCTCCACCGTGATCCCCACCGCGCTGTATTCCGACAGTGCGCGTTCCGGCCGGACCACGAGCAAACCGAAGCCATCCTGCGACACGCGGAACAGGCCGCCGTTGTCACGCTTGCCGTCTTTGAGCAGCCAGAGCTGGTAGGTTTTGTCCGGCGGCAGCGCCGGCATACCGTACACACACAGGAGAGCGAGCTGCCCGTCGCTGGGCGCATAGACCACGCCCTGCGCCCAGCCCCCCGCAGCATCCGCACGCAGTGGAATCGCCCGCGCGTTTGCGAAGCCGTCGAGTGAGGCTGCCTGCCCGGTCGCCCGCTGTTGGAGACGGTTCACCCGGCTTACCCAGTAGAGGTTGGTGAGCACCAGCAAGAGCAGAGTCGCGCCGAGGACAGGTACGAGGGAACGGATGCGCAATCGGACCCACCACGGCTCCGGCGCGGCCTGCCGGCGCTCGGGCGCCAGGCGGCGCCGCATGCGCTCCGTCAGGTCCGCCGGCGCGGCCATCACCGGTGTGGCGTACAGAAGGTGATCGCCGAGACCCCGGTACTCTGCCAGCAGCGCACGACACGCGGCGCAGCCAGGCACGTGGGCTTCCACTGCCTGGCTTTCGTCCGGGTCGGTTGCTCCCAGCGCGTAGGCTGGGATCAGGCCTTCAATCGCTTCGTGGTCCATCCTGCTCCCTCTACCTATATAAGCAAACGATGGACGAGGCCGCTTTGGATCAGCCGTGTTGGCCCGTTTCCACGATCTAGCGTTCTGAAGCCGGATCGTCCAGCCAGAGCCCCCGCAGCTTCTCCAACCCGAGCCGCAGGCGCCCTTTCACGGTGCCAAGGGGTAGACTCAACTGTTCGGCCAGTTCGCTGTGAGTCAGCCCGCCGAAGTAGGCAAGCTCCACAACCTGGCGCTGCTCGGCCGGCAGTTGCCCCAGCAAAAGCCTGAGGTGCTGGCCTCGCTCCCAGCTCGCATGGTCAGTGGACAGCAGACCCTCCAGCGACGTCGGTTCATCGGAAGAGCCGGCGGGCAGTTCGGCCGAAAGTGGGCGGCGGCCTTCCTGGCGGAGGCGATCGATGGCGGCGAACCGGGTGACGCTGAGGAGCCAGGAGGAAAAACGGCCTCGCGCCGGGTCGTAGCGCCGGCCGTGCTGCCACAGCTTCATGAAGACGTCCTGCGTCACCTCTTCGGCCAGGCCCACGTCCTGGAGCACGCGCCAGGCCATGCTGTACACCAGGTTGGCGTAGCGCTTGTGAAGCGCCAACAGGGCATCGCTGCTGCCGGCGGCTGTGCGCTGCAACAAGACAACGTCGTCGGGTTCGTCGCCGTCCATCACCCGCATCCTTCTTTCGAGCCACAAGGCATGGCAGTACGAATTCTTCCTCAGCCCGGCCTGCGCTTGATTGTACTACCGGATGCGCGGTAGATCAATTTGGCGCCATGAATGGCGCGACTATGAACTCAGACGCTCGGCCGACTGCGAACGGCCTTCGGCTCGGCGCTGGTCGTCTGCCCGCGGGCGCGCCGCTGCAAGGCGGCGATTCCCCGTTTGACCGGCCGCGTACGCGCCATCAGCAACACCGCCAGGATCGCGCCGTACAGGTACGGCACGCGGGTATCGGATTTGACCAGCCACACGTAGTGCACGACAGCCAGCAGCGCGGCCAGGTATACAAGTTTGTGCAGCCGTTTCCAGTTCTTGCCCAGGCGTCGCATCCATCCCCGGGTCGCCGTCATCGCAAGCGGCACTAACAGCAAGCCCGCTGCAAGACCGGCCAGCGCATAGCGCTTCTCGAAGATGGCCTGCCGCAGCAAGCCGGGGTCCAGCCCATAGTCCAGGACGGAGAAGGTGAGGAAGTGCAGGCTCACGTACAGGAAGGCGTACATCCCGAGCGGCCGGCGCCATCTCAATGCCCGCCTGAACCCGAAGATCGTGCTCGCGGGAGTACACGCCAGCGAAAGCACGAGCAGCACCAGGGCGGTCTTGCCGGTGCGCGCCGTGATCGCCTGGATTGGGTTGGCGGTCAGATTCCCGTGCAGGCCGGCCCAGATCAGCAGCGCCAGCGGCAGAAGCGCCCCCACGTGTACTGCCGCCTGCAGCAAAGCGACCTCTCTGCTTCTGAGCCAGCTCCCGGGCGCGAACGCGGCCATCAGTAGTTCGCTTTCAGGTCCATACCCGCGTAGAGCGGAGCCACCTCCTCAACATATCCGTTGAAAGGCAGGGTCTTGCGCCGGCTCAGCTCGCCGATCCTGCGCTCGGTGGCCTGCGACCAGCGCGGGTGCGGGACGTCCGGGTTGACGTTCGAGTAGAATCCGTATTCGTTCGGCGCGGCCGCCATCCACAAAGAGACCGGCTGCTCTTCCACCAGGTCTATCTTTACGATGGCCTTGATGCTCTTGAAGCCGTACTTCCAGGGCGCCACCACGCGAATCGGGGCGCCGTTCTGCGGCAACAGTGTCTTTCCGTAGAGGCCGGTCGCGAGGGTCGTCAGAGGATGCATCGCCTCGTCCAGCCGCAAGCCTTCGGCGTACGGCCACTGGTACCCGCCGGCGTTCTGCCCGGGCAGCCGAGAGGGATCGTACAGGGTCTCAAAGCGCACGTACTTCGCAGTGGACATCGGCTCCACCTCGCGCAGCAGGCCGGCCAGTGAGAAACCCTGCCACGGAATCACCATGGACCATCCCTCAACGCAGCGCAGGCGATAGATGCGCTCCTCCTGCGTGAATCTCGCCAGGAGGTCCTCGACGCCGTAGGTCTTGGGCTTGTTGACCAGGCCGCCGACCGCCACCGTCCACGGCGCGGTCACGAAGCCCTTCGAAAGGTAGGCCACCGCTTCCTTGTCGGTCGAGAACTCGTAGTAGTTGTTGTAGCCTGTGACGTCATCGAAGGACGTCGCGGAGTCGCCCAACTCGTCGGTCTGCTTGCTCACCGCGATCGCAGGCTCACCGCCCCCCGTCGGCGGTGTTCCTGTGGCGGCGGGTGTGGACGTCGAGAGCGACCGGAGGGCGGATGGGGCGCAGGCGCTGAGCAGCAGCGATCCCGCGGCGAGTGTGCCCACCCGCTTCAGAAACTGGCGGCGCGAATAGTATAGGTGCTCGGAAGTAATTTCCGATGATCGGATCTTCATGTTACCCTCATCACCTTTCCCACAGACATATCTGTCTGAGCAGAACTGGCATGCGTAGTGTAGCAGAGGGAGAGGCTGGGGTCTGTAGGCGAGGGCACAGGCGGGCAAGCTCGTTTGACAGCGCAGGGACCCTGCCTTAGAATTCCTCCATTAAAAGGAGAAGTGCGATGGACTCTATGACCTCTCGCGAACGCGTGGGCCGCGTGCTGGCGGGCGAGCTGCCCGACCGCGTGCCGGTGCTGCTGCAGAACTTCCAGAACACGGCCTGGCTGGCCGGCATGACCCAGCGCGAGTTCTCGCGCAGTGGGGCGCGCATGGCCGAGGCCCAGCTCGCCGCCTGGGAGCGCTTCGGCCACGACGTGATCGACCTGGAGAACGGCACGGCCGCGCTGGCCGAGGCGTGCGGCTGCGAGGCCGAATACCCGGTGGACGAGCCGCCGCGGGTGGTGAAGCCGGCGATCGCCAGCCTCGATGAGCTGGACCGACTGGCGTCGATTGACCCGGCGCGCGATGGCATGCTGCCCGAGCTGCTCGATGCCACCCGGCGGGTGACGTCGGCGCTGGATGGGCGCGCCCTGGTCGTGGGCGAGGCGGACCAGGGGCCGTTCGACCTGGCGGCGCTGCTGTTGGGTCCAGAGCCGTTCTTCGTCGCCCTGATGACGCCCGAGCAGCACGACGGCGTGGTTCGGCTGCTGGAATACTGCTACGAGCAGTCGCTGCGCTACGCGCTGGCCCAGGCCGCGGCGGGCGCCGACTTCGTCGAGATCGGCGACTCCACCGCCGGCCCCGACGTTTGCTCGCCGCGCATCTACCGTAAATTCGCGCACCCCTTCGAGGTGCGGCTGGCGGCCGAGCTTGCCGCGCACGGCGTGCCGCTCGTGCTGCACATCTGCGGCAACACCACCGCCATCATGGGCGACATGGCGGTGACCGGCGCGACCTTGCTGGAGTTCGACTACAAGGCCGACATGGCGCGCTGCCGGGCCGCGGCCGGAGAGCGGGTGCTGGTGGGCAACGTGGACCCCAGCGGGGTGATGGCGCTGGGCACGCCGCAGCAGGTGTCCGAGGAGTGCCGCAAAGCGATCCGGATGTTGGGGTCCAACGGGCGTTTCATCCTCAGTCCCGGCTGCACCCTGCCTGCCACCACGCCGCCCGAGAACGTCGAGGCGATGTTGGAGGCCGCTCGGCGCGATGGGCGGTATGGACCGAATGGACTCATAGGGGCATAGAGTCGCCTCCACTCGGATGCTCCCTGTCCGGCCCGGACTTGCGTCATCCTGGCGCCTGTGGTATAAGCACGGCCTGAGCTTCCTCAACCCACGCGGGGGAGTCCCGTCCCGCGCGTGATCTCGCCGGAGGGCTTCTACCGCGTGCCAGCTATTGCCTCTTGTCAGGGTTCGCCTGCGCCGCTGAGCAGTCTGGTGGCCCATCTCAACACCGAGTTGGGTGCCCACGAGGGCATCCACGCGGGGCAGAAGCTCGCCCCACCGGCGTAGAAGGACCCAACCCAGAAAATGCGCGCACTGGCCATTCTATGCCTGGTCTCAGTCTGCCTGTCGGCTGGGACGCCCGCGGTTGCGCAAGCGCCGCAGCCGCCTGTCCCGGAGGATCTCGGAAATCGAGTCCCATGGGAATCGAGATCTGCCATGTCCTTGCCGCCCGTTCCGGAGAACCCGGGTGCGGGGTCTGTCGGGATCGTGGACGGTGTGGGCGGGGATACCGTTCCACCCCCCTTCGAGACGGACCAGAGCGCCGGCGTGACCCTTCCGGAGGCCGCGGATGCCGCGCTGGGATCGCCCGGCTATGCCATGGCCTACACCCGTACCTTCGGAAAGGTGGCAAAGCCCTACCTGGAAGACAGCGCCCACCTCAATCACCCCTATGGCCTCTGGGCCGGAGGCGATGGCGTGTGGGTTGGAGAGTTGTGGGGCAACCGCGCGCTCCATTTCACCGGCGACGGCGCGTTCGTTGCCCAGATCGGTGTGGCGGGAGTGACCGACGTCTATGCCAGGTCCATACGTGCAGTGGCGGATGTGGCGGTGGACGGCGACGGCAACGTGTGGATTGCCGATCCCGACGCCTCGCACGTACTGAAGTTTGGGCCAGACCTGAGATACGCCGCCGAAGTTGGGTTCGCATGGGTGCCGGGGAACGGGAACGACCGTTTTGACTCCCCGGCGGGACTTGCCTTCGATGCATCCGGCAACCTCTATGTGAGCGACGGAGCGCGGGTGTGGGGACCCGACGGTGGAAACCACCGGGTGCAGGTCTTCGACCGCAGCGGCGCCTACCTGGCTACGATCGGCGAGACGGACGCCGCGGGCGCGGGGGATCTGCAATTCTACGGGCCCCGTCACATCGCCGTCTCCGGCAACCTACTCTACGTGGCTGACAGTGGCAACCACCGCGTGCAAATCATTGACGTCAAGATTCCTACCGCCCCGCGCTATGTCGGCGCCCTGGGCGCTTCCGGCAAAGCCGGCGACGACAACGATCACTTCAACAATCCTTCCGGAGTGGCGGTCGACTCTGCCACGATCTATGTAGCCGACACGGGGAACGATAGGCTCCAGCTTTTCGATAGTATGACCCTGGCCTATGTGGGCACAATGTGGGGCGACGGGGGAGCAGCGGGAGACCGGTTCGAGGAGCCGACCGATGTCGCCGTGGACGGGGCGGGGAACCTCTACGTGGCGGACTCTGCCAACGCTCGCGTCATCCAATTCAACGACGCCCGCGCTTACGTCCGAACCTATGGCACGAAGGGAGTTCCCTATCTCACCGACGGCGCTCACTTCAACCAGCCTGCCGGGGTGGCCGCCACGCCGGACGACGGTCTGGTCATCACCGAGCAGCGGGGTCACCGTACGATCAAGTTGGACGCGGCGGGCGCGCTCCAGTGGAGCATCGGCGCGCCGGGGATGCGCGGGACCGACAACGCGCACTTCAACACGCCGGAGGATGCCGCCGTGGACTCCGCGGGCCGCGTGTATGTGGCCGACCGCTGGAACCACCGCGTGCAGATCTTCAGCACCGGAGGAGTCTACTACGGCAAGCTCGGCGAGTGGGGCTGGAGCAACACGCAATTCCACTGCCCCGCCGGCCTGGCGCTCGGTCCCGACGACTCGCTCTACGTGGCCGATACCTGCAACCACCGGGTGCAAGTCTTCAGCCCTTCGCTGCTCTACTCTCGCACCCTGGGGGAGACCGGGGTCGCAGGGAGCGACAACGGCCACTTCAACGTCCCACAAGACGTGGCGGTGAGCGCCGACGGCACGATCTACGTAGCAGACACCGGCAACCATCGAGTGCAGGTCTTTGGGCCTGACGGCGCTTATCTCCGCACGATCGGGCAGACCGGCGTGAGGGGCTCCGATTTTGGCCATTTCAACACACCGCTGAAGTTGGCAGTGGACGCTGCAGGCAGGCTTTTCGTGAGCGACAGCGGTAACAGGCGGGCGCAGGTCTTCGACTCGGACGGGGCATACCTGACGACTCTTGGCGGCGCCTTGGGGAGCGGTCCCGGCCAGATGCGAGGCGCCTTCGGGGTGGCGGCGGACGCCGGCGGCTGGGTTTACCTGGCCGACTATTGGGACAACCAGAGGGTCCAGCAATACGCTCCCTTTGTGTCCGGCTGGCGGCAGGCCAACGTCAACGGCTTCGGCAGCCCGGCGACCTCCCTGATCTCAGCGCTCGCGCCGTTCGGCGGCCAGCTCTACGCGGGGGCGACCAACAAACCCGGCGCCCGTCTTTGGCGCATGGACGCCGGCGGCGGCTGGAGCCCCGTCAGTATGAACGGCTTCGGCGATCCGACCAACACGGCCATCAACCGGATGATCGAATTCAATGGCAGCCTGTACGCCGGCACGCGTAACGGAGCGAGCAACCCCAGCCAGACGAACGG
>Ga0315275_10006766_pt1 | contig 11020 bp, 11 predicted proteins | sample YL17G03_0_MG_FD_205557 | JGI IMG/M metagenome (GOLD analysis project Ga0315275, IMG submission 205557) | Sediment microbial communities from Yellowstone Lake, YNP, Wyoming, USA - YL17G03_0 | ecosystem: Environmental > Aquatic > Freshwater > Lake > Sediment | place: USA: Wyoming | collected...
TCTCGCCCCCTCCGGCCTCCAGGATTCTTTCGACCGCCCCTGCCGCGGCCGTGTTCACCGGCAGGCCCAGGCCGAACTCCCGCACATAGGCCAGGCGTTCATCGACCATGTCGGCGACGATCAGCGGCTGGCAGCCCCGCGCTTTGAGGATGCCGGCGTGCATCAAGCCAATGGGTCCGGCGCCGAAAATCACCGCGCGGTCGCCGGGCTGAGCGCCCAGATATTCCTGGCCATTCAGGCAGCAGGAGAGCGGCTCGACCAGCGCCGCGCGCTCGGGTGACATGGAGCCGGGGATGGCGATCACATTCCCCTGGGCTACCGCGTTGGCGGGAATTTTGACGTATTCGGCAAACCCCCCGGCGTAATCGTACCCCAGGGCCGTGAAAGAGTCGCAGAGGTTGTATTGTTTGCGCCGGCAGTAGACGCACCGGCCACAGCCCACGACCGTGGCCACGATGACCTTCTGGCCGGCTCGCAGCCCCCCGTCCACGCCGGGACCGATCTGGTGTACGGTCCCCACGATCTCGTGGCCGGTGATGGCCGGCGGCACCACGTTCTTCTGCCCGTGGGTGAAAATGCGTTTGTCCGTCCCGCAGACCGCACACAGGAGCACCCGCAGGACCACCTCGCCCGGCCCTGCCGAGGGCATCGGCACATCCTGGACCCGCACGTCGCGAATGCCATGGTAAACGGCCGCTTTCATTTCCGGTTCCGACCTCTCCTCGGCGATGGCTTGCCGCTGCCCGGATTCTCCCCCACGACATCTTAAGGGGGATAGTCTGCTCGGTCAACCGCAGCGACTCTGCCGCACCGGGTCGGTTTCCGATTTCAGAGACTTGCTTTGCCGGCGATGCCCGGCTGCTTGGTGGGTGAGTTCAAAGGTGGCTGCCGCGCCGCCGATGGTTCTCGGGACAGCCGCTCTCGGCGGTAGTCCTCCAGGAGGCTAACGACCGGGCATTCAGCCGCAGCGCGCCCTGCGCGCCGTCGGCTGCAACGCCTCGTTAGGCAGCGCCCGCCAATGCGAGGATCTTTTTCTTCACCGCTGGCGGAAAATCCACAAACACAAAATGACTCCTGTGATACAGGTAATCCTCGCCGCTCTCATCCACGATCCGGACTAAATCATCCCTGCCCGCTCTCGGATCGGGAAGAATCCGATAGACCTTGCCGGGGATGAGGGACGCCTGGTAGTCGCTGTTGTCGATACAAAGAGCGAAGGGTTTCGTCGGTGCTTTCATCATTGGTCCAAATAGCGTTTGATTTTCAGGTGAGCCAAGCCGGATGCCCGGGCCAGCTGCGATGACCTCCACGCTGGCTATTGAGCCAACCAGGTCGAACTTCATTCCCCTCCGTAAGCCGACTGAGCCCGTGCTCCCTGTATATCAACGGCCGAAGAACTCATACCAAGTTGAGATTAGCACGAATCGGCGTGTCTACATCGTTGGCCCGTCTGACGCCGCCGCTCTGCGGCGGCGGCCAGCCGTTCGCAGCAACCGGGTGTTAGCCGGCCTCGGGGCGTGTCGTTCGACCCCCGATGGCCTTCCCTGCGGGCATTCCCGCCTGCGGGTTTTCCCGCTCTCGGAGGGCGCTTATGAGATCGGCTCAAGTTTCGAAGGCTTGCTCTGGCGGCCATGCCCGGCTAAACGGCGCCGGGAAAGCGGCGTGCGCTGTGGTGAACGGTCAGGATGTGAACCTCTTGCTCGCTCACAAGCCGGTAAACGATCCGGTAGGGCGGATGGATCACTTCGCGCACAGATGGATTCGCAAACTCAGGGACGGCCCGGCCGGACTCTGGGAAGTCACGCAGCCGCTCAGCTGCGGCAATCAGCTTGGCCACGACGACGGACGCGTAGTCAGGCGAGTCCTGGCTGATGAAGGCGTGGATGGCAGCGAGGTCGTCCCGGGCCTGGTCGGTCCAGAGCAGAAATCTCACGAGAGAAACCGCCTCTTGACCTCTTCGTGATCGACGACGCGGCGTGCCTCAGATTGCCGGAGACCCTCTTCGATCTTCGCGATGAAGCAGAGCCGCTCGATCGCATCTTCGATCGTCGCGTTCTCCGGAAGAGCCTGAAGCGCCTCGATGACCCGCTGCTTCTCGGTGTCAGTTGGCATAAGCCATTCTACCATCGCCCGGGAGGCTAACGACCTACATCAGCCGCGCGCGAAGCGCGTCGGTTGCAACACCTGGTTAGGTGGCACGCTGGACCTAGGCGGAGTTGCCCAGCTCCGTCGGCGTGCTTGCCTTGGCGGCCGCCCCGACCAAAACCGTGCGAAACCACTCCTTCTGCTTGGCCGCCTGCGCCAAGACGCGCTTCATGATGTGAACGGGCTCTGCGATGGTCGTCTGGCTAGCCCAGCGAAGTCGGTCACCGACCTGCCGGTAGTAGCCGATTCGGATCCAGTCCGGGTGCTTCTCATGCGGAAACTCAATGAGGTCAATTACGTCCCAATACTCCGCACCCGACGAACCGTGGCCACCCCACACGATCGCCCGATCCCGTAGGTAGCCTCGCTTGTTACCCTTGCTACCCGGGTAGTTAAAGGAGACCCTCTTCCCAACCGGCTTCAGTAGCTTTGCGGCGATCTCCTTCTTCGTCAGGCTCAAGGTCAGTTCCTCCCGTCTGGAAACCAAGAATACTTCAACGCGGACGCCCGGTCAAACCTGCAAGGGCGCAGCAGGCAGGGCCACTACGCCAGACGCTTCCACAAGCTTGTCTCCTCGAGTCGGCGCTTGATGGCGTTGATGAAGCGGGCTGCCAGGGCGCCGTCGATGATGCGGTGATCGCACGACAGCGTCATTTTCATCATGGAACGGATCACCACCCGATCGTTCTTCACGACGGGCTGCCTCATGGCGCTGGACACGGCAAGAATCGCGCTTTCCTCGGGATTGATGATGGCGGTGAAATTCTCGACGTCCAACATGCCCATGTTGGAAACGGTGAATGTGCTCCCTGACATCTCTTCGGGCGTGAGCTTGCCTGCCCGGGCCTTTTCCGTGAGTTCGGCGGCGCGGCGGTGGATCTGCTCCAGCGTCAGGTCGTCGGCATTGCGGATCACGGGAACCACCAAGCCTTGCTCCAGCGAAACCACCAGGCCCAGGTGAACCTTGCTGTGCCACCGAACGTTTCTCCCGTCGGTGGTGCTGTTGACATCGGGGAACTCGACCAGGGCCAGCGCGGCGGCTTTCAGGATGAAGTCCGTGACAGTATAGGCCCGGCCCTCGGCCTTCAACTCTTCCCGCCAGGCGCTGAGTTCGGTCAGGTCCACGGAGACGGTCACGAAAAAGTGTGGCGCCGTGGCGGCGCTCTGGGCCACTCGTGTCGCGATCACCTGCCGCATTCGGCTCATGGGCTTGGGGCGCTCGGCGATCGCCCTCTCCACATGGGCCCGCCTGATGCGCGGGGCATCCCCAAGAACGGGAAGCGCCAGCACGTCAATGTTCTCACTGCTAGCCAGCTTCTTTGCCGCCGGAGTAATCCGCAAGCGGTCATATCCTTTCGCTTCCAGGTAAGCTTTCACATCCCGTTCCACAATTCTTACCTCGGGACCTGTCCCCCGGATTGGCCTCGGGTCGATGCCTCTCTCCCTGGCCAGGTGCGCCGCGCGTGGACTGATCCTGAAAAATTCGGGGCTTTCAACGTGGTGGGGCGGCACTGCCGCATGTAGGGGTGGCTCTATTCGGCTGCCCTTTCCAGCAAGGGGCGCAGACACAGGCGCGCCCCTGCCTGGCCCTGCTTTTTGTGGCGTCACACTACGGAGTGCCACGTCGGGGACGGGCTCTCCGGGTTCACCAATGAAGCCCACGACGGATTGCACCGGAACCGTCCCCCCCCCGGGGACTACAATCTTAAGCAGTGTGCCTGCGAAAAAGCTTTCCACCTCGAGGACCGCTTTCTCGGTCTCGATTTCGAACAGGATGTCCCCCTTTACGACCGGGTCTCCCTCTTTCTTTATCCATCGAAGCAGCGTGACTTCTTCTTCGGACTGCCCCAGCTTCGGCATGGTGATGGGTCGAACCATTGTCGGGGTCTCCCTTATAAGAGGGCCTTGGCGGCCGCCAGTATGTCGTCCGCATTGGGAAGGAAAGCCGCTTCGAGAATGTGCGATTGGGGCGCAATTCCGTTCTTGGCGCCAACGCGCAAGATCGGGGCGTCGAGATAATCGAACACGTTTTCCTGGATGGTCGAGACAATCTCGCCCATGAAGCTGCCCATGGTCACGCAGTGGCTGGCCACCACGCAACGCCCCGTCTTCCGCACGGAACGGAGAACTGTTTCAACGTCCAGGGGTATGAGGCTGCGCAGGTCCACCACCTCCACACTGGCTCCTACGTCGGCCTGCAGGCGACTGGCAGCTTTCAACGCGTCAGGAATCGCCGGTCCCCACCCGACGATTGTGATATCCGTTCCCGTGCGCTTGATGTCCGCCACGCCCAGCGGCACCAGATACTCGTCGTCGGGCACCGGGCCTTTCTCGCCATAAAGCAGTTGGGACTCGACGAACATCACGGGATTGTTGTCGCGGATCGCGGATTTCAGCATGCCCTTCGCGTCGTAAGGCGTGGACGGGTAGACGACGTATATCCCCGGCACGTGCGTGAAGATGGATTCCAGCGTTTGGGAGTGCTGGCCGCCGTAACCTTTGCCGCCACCCACCGAGGCGCGTATCACCAGCGGAACTTCCACCTGGGCGCCCGACATGTAATGCCACTTGGCGGCCTGGTTGCCGATCTGGTCGCCGGACATGAGCGCGAAGTCCATGTACATGAGTTCCACGACCGGCCGCAGCCCGACCATCGCGGCGCCCACGGCCGTCCCGCAGATGGCCGCCTCGGAGATGGGTGCATTGAAAACCCGGTCGCGGCCAAAGGCTTCCAGCAAGCCTTTCGACAGCTTGAAAGCGCCGCCGTACTCGGCCACATCTTCGCCGTAGAAGATGACGCGGGCATCGCGCCTCATCTCTTCCATCAAGGCTTCTTTGATCGCATCACGATAAGTAAGCTGGCCATCGGTCCGCTTGATCGCCGGCAACTCCCCGGCAATGGCCGCGTTTCGGAACCGGGCGGGAACTTCCTCGGCGGAAGTATGGGTATACATGTACTTGATGACATCAGCAGGTTCCGGGTCCGGAGAGGCCGCTGCCCGCTGGGCCGCGCAGGCGTTCCGGCGCTGAACCTGGGCCCGCAGCGCGGCCAGTCCCGCCTCGTCCAGCAGCTTGCAGTCCAGCAGTTGCTTCTCGCAGGCCGCAATCGGGTCCACTGTCTTCCAGGCCGCCTCTTCCTCGCGCGTCCGGTATTCATTGCGCGGGTCGCTCAGGGAGTGGCCGTAGTAGCGGTAGGTGTTGACGTCGAGGAAAACGGGGCCTTCCCCCCGGCGGCATTTCTCGACGGCCCGCAGTGTTGTGTCGCGGACCGCCAGCACCTCCATCCCGTTCACGATTTCGGCGTGCATGTTGCAGTCGGAGAAGCCGGCAGCACGCCGGGCCAGGTGCGCGATACCCATGACTTCCTCGGTGCGCCCCGTCATGCCGTAGTGATTGTTGAGGACCAGGAAGATGATTGGAACGCCAAAGCGATGGTCTCCCGCCATTTCGTTCGTAAACTGGCTCTGCGCGGCGAAGTTCAAGGACTCGAGGACCACCCCGTTGGCGAAGGCGCCGTCCCCGGCAAAGCAGCACACGACCGCTCCGTTGCCCAGATAGCGCGCGCCAACCGCCGCCCCCGTGGCGATGGGAACGCTGCCTCCCACGATAGCGTTGGCTCCCAGGTGACCCACGGAGAAATCAGCGATGTGCATGCTGCCGCCCCGGCCCTTGCAGTAGCCGTCTTCCTTGCCAAAAAGCTCGGCGATCATGCGATAGACGTGGTCTTCCAGGGCTTCCTCGATGAGTTCGTGGCGCGAAGCCGCCCCGCAACGAGCAACGCGCTTGCGCAGTTGCTCCTCGGTCATGGCCTGGATGGCATGGTACCCGCGGGCCAGTCCGTCTCCGTGGCCTCGGTGCGTGCTGGTAATGAAATCCTTCAGCGCCAGGGCGCTGCAGGCGCCCACTGACGCCGCCTCCTGGCCGACGGAGATGTGCGTCGGACCCCGATAATTGAACTCCGGAAGCGGCTCATAGGCGCCAGAACGAAGCCGAACAATCATCTCCTCCAACTCCCGAATCATGAGCATGGATTCCAGAAGCTGAACCGCTGTGGCAGGATCAATGCGGCCCGCCTCCAGTTCACTTTGAAGGTCGCCTCGAAACCTGCAGGCCGGTATTGTCCCGCAATCAATTTCAAAGGCTCGGAAGTCGGGCCTTGTATTGCTGATATAGGGCGCTACCATGTTTTCCTCACCCCGTTCCACTCCAGCAAGCTCTAACTTTGGATTCGGCTTGCGATCTGATAAGTCCAAATCATAAACCAGGTGTCCCTCAAGGGCGGCGGCTGCGTTCACCGGACTTCAACGCCCGCCTGGGCCTCGAAGTACTGGACCAGCCCGCCGTGATCCAGCTTGCCCTTGCCCCCGGCGACCAGGTCGCTCATCACCTGCGCCGCCTGGGAGGTGAAGGAAAGCGGAAGGCCGAGTTGCCGGCCGGTAGTCAGCGCGTTGCGCAGGTCCTTCAGGTGCAGCTCGATCCGGAAGCCAGGATCGAATTGGCGGCGGAACACCAGCGGCGCCTTGGCGTCCAGCACCGTGCTGCCGGCCAACCCGCCGCGGATCGCCTGGTAAACCACTTTCGGGTCCACGCCCGCCTTGGCGGCCAGCACCAGGGCCTCGGACATGGCGATGATGTTCAGCGCCACCACAATCTGGTTGGCCAGCTTGGTGGTGTTTCCGCTGCCGATCGGCCCCACCCATACCACCGACTTCCCCATCACCTGAAGCACATCGACGACCGAGTCGAACACCGCCTGATCCCCGCCGGCCATGATCGACAAGGTTCCGTCGACGGCCTTGGGCTGGCCGCCGCTAACCGGCGCGTCCAGCATGCGCACCCCTCGCGCCTCGGCCTTGGCGGCGATCTCCTTGGAGACGCCGGGAGCGATGGAGCTCATATCAATCAGGATCAGTCCGGGGGCCGCGCCTTCCAGAACGCCGTTGGGTCCCAGGACCACGTCCCGGACCTCGGGCGAGTCCGGCAGTATGGTGATGAGGATTTCCGACTGCCGCGCCACGCCGGCCGGCGTGCGGCCGTCCAGCGCGCCCTGCGCCGCTAACTCGGCTACCGGTGCCGGATTGATGTCGTGCACGATCAACCGATGGCCGGCGCGCACCAGATTCATCGCCATCGGTTTTCCCATGATGCCCAGCCCGATGAAACCAATCGTCTTCATGCCTCTCCCTCCGCCGCGCGGCGTTCCGGCTTCCATGGTAACCGCAACCGTCCCCGCTTCCAACATCGTCGCACGCGTTCCCTGACGCTCGCGGCTCTGTTGCGGTGCTCTTTGGTTGCGGCCCTGCCGCGCTGTGGTAGACTCGGCGGCTTGCCCGGCTCTGCGACCCCCCCGGCGCTCAACCGCTCCATCGGCCTGCTGCACGCCACGGCCATGGTGGTGGGCATCATTGTAGGCGCATCGATCTTCGTGCAGCCCACGGAAATCAGCCGCCACGTGCCGAGCGTGGCGGGCATCTTCCTGGTCTGGGTGCTGGCCGGCCTGCTGACCTTCTGCGGCGCGCTGGTCTGCGCCGAGCTGGCCGCCGCCTTCCCCGCCACCGGCGGCGTCTACGTCTTTCTTCGCCAGACCGTCTCGCCGGCCCTGGGCTTCCTTTGGGGCTGGGCCATGTTCTGGAGCGTGCACTCCGGCATCACCGCGGCCACCTCCGTCATTTTCGCCCGCTACATCGGTTGGTTCGCCGGGTTCGGCGACCTGGGCATCCGCATCACCGCCATCGCCGGCGTTTTCTGCCTCTCGGCCGTGAACTATGTCGGCGTGCGGCCAGGCAGCGTGGTGCAGACGGCCATCACCGCCGCCAAGATCCTTGGCATTCTTTTGATGCTGCTGGCGGTGGCGGTTATCCCGCACAGCGGGCCGGCGGCGGATGGCGGCCTGAAGGCCGCCGCCGCAACTCCCGCCGCCGCGCCCGTCGGGTTCCGGGAATTCGTGCTGGCCATCAGCGCCGCGCTGTTCGCCTTCGGCGGCTGGCACATGGTCACCTACGCCGCCGGCGAAACGCGGGCCCCCGGCAAGACCATCCCGCGCGCCCTGCTGATCGGCACCCTCACCGTGGCCGCCTGCTACCTGGCGATGAATGCCGCCTGCCTGTCGGTGCTGCCGCTGGACCGGGTGATGGCCTCGAAGCACGTGGCCGCCGACGCGGCCGGCGCGCTGGTCGGGCCGCGCGGCGGCGCGGCCGTCTCCGCCCTGGTCATTATTTCCTCGCTGGGTGTGCTCAACGGCGTCATCCTGGCCGGCCCGCGCGTCTACCTGGCCATGGCCTGCGACGGGCTTGGCCTGCGCTGGATGAGCGCGGTGCATCCGCGCTTCCATACCCCGCACCACGCCATTCTGGCGCAGGCCGTTTGGGCCTCGATCCTGGTGGCCACCGGCACGTATCGCGCCCTGTTCACCCGGGTGATCTACACCGAATGGCTCTTTTTCGCGCTGATGACGGTGGGGCTGTTGCGGCTGCGGTTCCGGCCGAGCGTGCCTTCCACCGCGTCCCGGCGCGCCTCCCTTTACCCGCTGGTTCCGGTCGTGTTTATCATTTCCTCGCTGACCGTTGTCGCCAATCAGATCGCCGCCGACCCGCTGGAATCAGCGAAAGGGCTGTTGCTGGTGGCCGCGGGGCTGCCGGTCTACTATCTGCTGGCCCGGCGCGCAACAGAGCCGTCCGCCGCGGCGGATGAGGGAGCGGACAGGCCCGCTTCCAAGGGAACTGCTGATGCGAATCATTGATTTCCACAACCACTTTTACCCGCCCGCTTACTTGGAGGCGCTGAAGTCGGGCGCCAGCAATGTGCGCGTCACCATCGACGCCGATGGCAATCCCTGCCTGCATTACCCCGGCGATTACAACATCGCCGTCCGCGGCCACCGCGACATCGACTACCGCGAGCAGGTGCTGGCCGAGCACGGCGTGGACACCCAGGTGCTCAGCTTCACCACCCCGGGCACGCACGTGGAGTCGCCGGCCACTGCCGCCCGTCTCGCCGGCCTGGTGAACGACGCCTTCGCTTCCATCACCGGTACCAGGCGCGGGCGGTTCGCCGCCCTGGCCACGCTGCCGCTCAACGATCCGGGGGCCTCGGTTCTCGAGTTGGAGCGCGCCTGCCGGCAGCTTGGCATGCGCGGCGCCATGCTGTTCGGCAACGTCAATGGCGTGGCGCTGAGCGACGAGCGCTTCCGGCCGCTGTACGAAGCGGCCAACGACCTGGGCGCGGTGCTCTACATCCATCCCACGCATCCGGTGGGCGTCGAAGCCATGACCGAGTTCTGGCTGATGCCGCTGGTCGGTTTCCTGTTCGATACCACGCTGGCGGCCGCCAAGCTGGTCTTCAGCGGCGTCGCCGAGCGGTTCCCGCGCATTCGTTGGGTGCTCGGGCACTTGGGCGGCGCAATCCCCTACCTGGCCGAGCGGCTGGACCGCGGCTATTACGCCTTCCGCGAGTGCCGCGCCAACATCAGCCGGCCTCCCAGCGAATACCTGAAGCAGTTCTATTTCGATGCCGTCAACTTCGACGCGCGTTCTCTGCAATTGGCCATCGCCTTCGCCGGGGCCGACCACATCCTGGCCGGCAGCGATTATCCGCATCAGATTGGCAGCATCCCGCAGATGCTCGCGAGTATCCGGGCCTTGCCCATTCCCGAGGCAGACAAGTCCAAAGTCCTCGGCCTGAACGCCGCCGGCCTGCTGGACCTGGCGTAACGCCGGGCTTGCCCCCCGGGTTACGACTGGCCAGGTTCAAGCACATTCGACAAGAATGTTTTGACATTTCATTCCTACTTGGTTTAGAAATAGAAACAGAGAAGGTTTTTCTGGATGCCGGTACTGTCGAAGTCACGCCTCAAGGTTGCTGACGAAGTCTGGATAGCGGCCGCTTTGCTGCATCGCGAGCAACCGGCACGGCCCGACTTCCGGGTGGAGGAAATTGTCGAGCGTGCGAGGAAGGAGGCCATCGGGGGGCCGGCTCGAGCGGGCGTGTACGTTCATGTTGTTCAGCACTGCGTCGCCAATCGCCCGCCCAACCCGGGGCGTTATCGAATGCTTTTCGAGACCGCGCCTGGGCGGCGGCGCCTGTTCCGCGCCGGCAACGCGTATCATCCGGCGCGTGAAGGGGCCAAGATCACGCCACGGGTAGAGGACATGCCCTACGGTTACGGTGGCCTGCTGGCCTGGTACCGTGATTGGTGTTCAGCCGCAGTCAGGTCTGCGCCGGAAGCCGATCCCCTCCTCTCCCTGCTCGGCTCGGGGAAGCACCTATGGGCCGACGAGCACGCCGATGAGTACGTGCACCGGCTCCGGGAGGGTTGGGAATGAGCAGGGTCTTCTGGGACACCAACCTGTTCATCTACCTCTTCGAAGGCTACGGCAGCTTTTCCGAGCGGGTCAGAGATCTGCGACGGGCCATGCTGGCGCGAGGGGATCAACTGCTGACATCCACCCTCACGCTGGGCGAGGTTCTCGTCAAGCCCCTGGAGCAGGGAGACGAAGAACTGGCGCGAAAATACGAAGAAGCCGTTGCGGTGACGGCGTTGATGCTTCCCTTCGATGCCAAGGCGGCAAGAATCTACGCCGCGCTTCGGGCCGATCGATCTCTTCGCGCTCCTGATGCCATCCAGTTGGCATGCGCGGCGGCAGCCGGTGTCGACCTGTTCATCACCAACGATGCCCGCCTCCACGCGAAACACGTGGAGGGCATTCAGTTCATTGTTCCCCTGGAACGCGCACCCATTTGAGCGCGCAGCAAAGGGCCCAGTGCGGGAAGCGGCCACCTCAGCGGTTGAGGAGGCAGCAGCCGTGCGACAATCGAGCCCGCTTCAGCGGCCTCCACCACGGTTTTCCGCATGCCGATGTTCGGACCGCGGAGCACG
>Ga0315275_10006771_pt1 | contig 11012 bp, 9 predicted proteins | sample YL17G03_0_MG_FD_205557 | JGI IMG/M metagenome (GOLD analysis project Ga0315275, IMG submission 205557) | Sediment microbial communities from Yellowstone Lake, YNP, Wyoming, USA - YL17G03_0 | ecosystem: Environmental > Aquatic > Freshwater > Lake > Sediment | place: USA: Wyoming | collected...
TTGAAATCCGATCGATGACCGGAGAAGTGACGACACCGTCAGTCTTTCTGTAGCCTGTCCGCTGCCGAATGATTGTGAATTTGTAGGAAATGGTCATTCTTATAGTTCCAAACCCGATCCAAATGGTAATCTGACAGTACCTCTTCACTTCGGCACAAAAAGCGGGCTGACTGCCGTTGTAATGAATCCTGTCCAGGATGTAAGTCAAAAAGTGTTCACGATTGACACCATAGCAGGTGAGCCGGTTCTGAAAATAGATATCTCCCCCACCAGTCTTACGGTTCCTGTGAATATAGGTATTTTTTATTTCACCTATACGATCTCAGATAAATATGGAAATCCTTTCGCAAATGAACCGGTACATGTTGTAACTTCTCTTCCAGGTGAACAAATGGATACCACAACAAACACGTTTGGGCGAACTCCAATTCTTTCATACGGTCCGAAAAGTGCCGTAAATAACGCGATACATATCAACGCAACATCAGGGAATTTAACAAATAACGTTACGGTAGCTTTTTCCACAACTGAAACGAAAAACCTGGCGCTTTACGTGTTACCACAAAGCATGCCAAGCCTCGACGTTGATTCTACCTCGCACGCAGATGTTGTAGGAAAAGTTGTTGATGTTTATGGAAATCCCGTCAGCGGGCAAAACTTGGAATACACTCTTACATGCAGCGCCGCAGATCCCACGGAGGATGCCGCGCCCTATCTCACGAATTACGGGGGGCAAACCAATGAAAACGGATATGTAGATACCATCTTTATTCCCGGATCCTTTAACAGTACAGCGGATAAAGAGGGATCCTGTCAATTAGCTGCCAATTGGATCAATAACCCCTCGTATCCCCCTCAAACCGTTACCCTTACCTGGGTGAATTACCCCTATGTTAGTATATATACTGGCGTTCCCCTACAGACCGTTTCAGTGAACGATACAATTGATATTACCATCAGGATTGTAGGCAGTGGAAAACTGCACACTGGCAATCCGGTGACAATCATGCTTGATTTGGATGCCAGCTCAAATTTCGGGCACTCTGGTGATCGGACAGTTCACGCACAAAACGCAACAAAAACATTTGTTGCTAACCTGAATGTCAATGATCAGCTGGGAGTCTGTTCGGACGGGGATCCAGATAATGAAGTCCTTCATCAGACTCCCACCACTAATCGCGCGTTAGTTCAATCATCAATCGATGGGGTATATTTGAACTATACAGGTGGTGTAAATGGGAATAAAGTTATAACTGTCAAGCAGTCAATCGATGAATCAGTTACCAGAATAATGAATGCTCCGCCAACTCCAGTACGTGCAATAATATTGCTTGGTGATAGTGCCTATAGTCCAGGAGAATTACCTGCAATAGTAAAGGAAACGTGGGGAAGTGATGGCAACAATATTCGTGTCTTCACAATTATGTATTTGTCAGCAACCGGGTCACCGGGATTTAACTGTGGTTCTCCAACAGATAGCAAATATACAAGAATGAAGGATTTAGCAGAACAGGCAGGGGGTAAATATTACTTTGGATGTGATGAGGCTACAATTACTGCAGCATACGCTGACATTACAGATATTCTCAGAAGGCTGTCTGCCGAGAATGCCACGATGAGTGTATCTTTCAGCAACATAGCGATAAATGACACCGCCAGTCTGACGGGTTCACAAGTGTATGATTATATCCCGGTTGATATTCCGGCGGGTCTCCCGCCAGGTATTGTTTCCTCTCCCAATGCTACGGTAAATTCCAGTGCACGTACGAGCATCATCTGGACGGATGGAAATCAATCCATTGTGAATCAGATCAATGAGTGGCCTGAGCTGAAATTCAATGTCGGTACTATCGAAATTGGAAAAACCTGGTCGGCGACATTCCGTCTTAAGGTAAAACAGCCCGGATGCTACAATGTCTTCGGGACAGGAGGATCAGAATTGGTATTCAATGGCGGATCCAATACCCTGAACCTTCCCGACCTGCCTATTTGCGTACTGGAAGAACCCTTCGATGAAGGATTTAAGAACGCAAAGCTGGAAGTCACAGAATTTCAACCATCATCAGGTGGTCCTTATACTGACTTTGTTCCCTTGCAATGGAACACTCATTACACCAATAGTTCGGTAAGCACGAATAAAGCAACGGAGTATATCTATTACAACAATGGTGGCCCCTGGATCCGGTTTGATGTAACACCTGCTCCAATGGGGGATTCAAGCCAGTCAACCTCACTTGATGTCCGGAATCTCCCTATCGGCCTCTATAATTTTTGGGTACATGCAACCGCTGCTGATGCAAATGACGACGATGATTACATAAACAATCTCCAAATCGGGATAATCAACAGGTCATATATGAAATTACAATAATTTTTCATAAAATTGAGATCAATCCAGTAAAATCAATTGTAAATGAAAAAGGCAGGAAGCATAAACGTATGAGAAATTCATTGATATTGAAGAACTCGCCCAAAAAGCTGAAAAATTCTGAATTAAACAAGATTATGGGGATTAAAAAAAATAACAATATTTATATATCTTTGCAGATAATCTTTCCAAAGAGACGATGTTTATGAGAGCGAACGCTGGGATGTTTATTATCATCATTGGTCTGCTGTTTCTGACAGGAACCGCGGGGGCTGCAATTCAGGTAAGTGTTGCCGGTAATTCTTCATGGCTTGTGGCTGGTGGCGGGTCATCTGCTGTCTACACCGTTACATTGACAGATAGCATATCAGGGAGTCCTGTTCAGGGAATCCCCGTAACGTTCGCGGTTAATCCGGCATATGGATCCATGAGCCCCGCTTCTGTTACCACGAATCCGTCAGGACAAGCAGTCAGTACATTCACGGTAAATACCAAAAGTGGTTCAGCACAAATATTTGCAAACATCACTGCTCCGGCTCTTTCGACTCCCATAATCCAAAATATTGATCACGGCACGCTCTCCGCTAAGTTTGCTCCGAGTACGGGGACCGTCGGAGATACTGTTCCATTTGTCGTCACCATCAGGGATCCCTGGGGTAATCCTATAGATAATCGGAGAGGAGACGATACAGTCAGCCTCACCGTGACGTGTCCCCTGCCCAATGATTGCAGTTTTGTCGGATACGGCCATTCTTATAGTGCCCAGCCGGATTCGAACGGAAATGTAACGATAAATACCCAACTCGGGACAAAAATCGGGGTTAATTCGATCATACTGTCTTCTATAAAAGATCCCAATTACGTAGCAGAAAAAACCGCATTTATCGATGCTGTTACGAGTGGTCCTGCCTCATTGACAGCAGAAATCTCCCCCGCTGCAAAACCGCCTTATCTTATACCTACCGTTTCCGTATATACAGGAATCTTTTATTTCCGGTATACTATATCAGATAAATTTGGTAATCCAGTGAAAAATCAATCGGTAACAATAACGACCTCTCTTGCAGAACTACCATCTTCTACTACAACAAATGATATCGGACAGACCCCGGTTCAGTCATATGGTCCAAAAAGCAACGTTTTCAGCGGAATAAATATCACGGCGACTGCCGGGAATTTGACAAACCAGTTTACGGTCGCATTTGCCCCATCTGAACCGACTGAAATGGTGTTTTTCGCCATGCCGCAGACCATGGAAAGTCATGATGTTGATCCCTCCTCAGAAGCGAGTCTGACAGCTCGGGTACTCGATAATTTTGGAAACCCCGTCAGTGGGCAGACCATTAACTTCTCTCTTGCATATACCCCGGATAGCAATTGGAGTGTTAATCCCTCGCTCACAACGTTAACGGGGACCACCGATTCTGAGGGAAATTTTAAATCCGTATTTATTCCCGGTTCCTTCAACAATGCAGCAAAACTGGATGGATCGGCTACAGTTTCTGCCACGTGGGCATCAAAACCCGGGTATCCACCGAAATCCATCAAACTTACCTGGATGAATTACCCGTATCTCAGTATCTTCACCTCCGTCTCTAACCAGACCGTTCTGGTGAACGATACGATTGATGTCACAATCCGTGTTGTCGGCAATGGAAAGGTGAACCTCTACGGTCCCCTCACGATAATGCTGGATCAGGACACCTCTTCAAGTATGAAAAATCCCTCAGATACTGTCGGAACCCGGGAACAAGCAGCGTCAGCTGCGGCGACCGTATTCATTGACAGGCTGAATGAATCCACTACCCAGATGGGTCTGGAAACGTTTGGAAAGGATCAAAATGATCCTTCCATTGGTCATATGCCCTGCCCATCGGCGTTTTCAGATATTAGAACAAACCTCGCTTTGCTGCAGGGACTGGGCCCTTCGAAAGATATGGAACTCTCAATCGATACTTCATTGAATAAAATAATCGGCGCAGCTCATACAGGAGATACCAAGGCATTGATTTTACTCTCTGATGGCGGATCAAATCTTGCGGTTCAAGGCACAAATACGACCCTGGAGAATAAAGCGAAAGCAAATGGGATTTATATCTTTACAATTTCTTACCTGAACGGGAACGGCGGAGAGACTACTTCTAATGCATTCAATACAATGGATGCTTTAGCAAAAAATACAGGTGGAAAACATTATTGGAACAAAACGTCACAGGGGCTTAAGGATATATACTGGGATATTGCGAGCCAGCTCCTGAAACTGGCGGCTAAAAATACCAGTATGAGTGTATCTTTTCAGAATATATCGGTAAATAACACCTTCATGGGCGGTTCAGCTGTATACGATTATATCCCTGTAGGTCCTTATTACGCGATGAACACTACCGTAAATCCGGACGGTCGTACGAGCATTATCTGGACGAATGGATCCCAGACCGTCAAGGATCAGTCAGGTGAGTGGCCTCTGCTTAAATTCGATATCGGAACAATAGAAATCGGACAAAACTGGTCAACAACATTCCGTCTCAAGGTCAAACAGCTTGGACTTATCAAAGTCTTCGGCGAAGGATCAACCATTTCATTTAATGGCGGATCCGGGGATCTGGTGCTTCCTGATCTATTTATCAATGTAAAAACAAACCTCACAGAACAGGGACTTAAGACCGGAACGCTGATTGTAACAGATTTACAACCCTCATCAAGTGGTCCCTTTACCGACTTTGTTCCCTTGCAATGGAACACGCACTATAACAGCACTGTAAGTACGAATAAAGCAACGGAATACATTTATTACAATAAAGGTGGCCCCTGGATCCAGTTTGATGTAACGTCAGCTCCAACGGGGGATTCAAGCCAGTCAACATCACTTGATGTTCGGACGCTCCCGGTTGGCACATATAATTTCTGGGTGCATGCAACTGCCGGGGATGCAAATGAGGATAATGATTACCTGTATAATCTCCAAATCGGATTAATCAACAGGTCGTACATAAAGTTACAATAACTTTTTTGATAAGATTGAAAACAATGATCTTTAAATAAATAATTGATTCTTCAATAAATTTCAAAACTCGATATAATAACGTAGAGAATTTTTATAGTGATAGAGAATGAGACCTGAAAATAACCGATTACACAAATAGTATCGGATGTATAACTATTATTCACCCGAAAAATTGCCCCATCACTGGTAACAAAAAAGATTCTTTATCATATGTGACTGAAGTGTACTTTGAATAAGGGATAGGATAAACCCCCTCAAGAAACTGTCGTGCAAAAAGGCAGTGTTCTCCGGGGGATTTTCACCTATTATTATTTATAATCATAGATCAATTTACAAAAAAATTAATGAAAATAAAAAAAATAATCAGAGTGCTTCAATTATTACTTCATATCTTTTAATAACAAGCGTGTCAACGGTTGGTAGGCGATACGTCGCTCCGACAGGTGGGGGCATCTTTAAGGTATTAGTGAAATAGTTCCCCCAAGCCACAGAGTAATTCTGGGCTGGATCCGAAGTGTACGTCAAAAATACTGGATTTGTTATAGGTTGGCCGGGTGTTGGAAAATATGCGTAATTTGTATCCCCAAGTCTCATTCGTACGGTGCCGATTCCTTCCTTTGCCATTATACCGGTACTCGTGATATTGATGAGATTTATGACCATAGTTCTCTTAGTGCTATCATAGAACCAGCGTGGCTCAGCAAGCATAGTCGATCCCAATTCGAAATGCCTGCGCAAAACTACAGCACCATTTTGGAGGGAGATGTCCGTCTGGGCGCTGACCGACTCATAGCGTAATTCACCGGGGTGGAACTGAGTAACATAGGTATGGGTCGGGTCTGAATCATAAATCGTCAACGTCGATGATGATGGGCTGTAACTTGAATTGTATACCGTGAGTGAACCTCCACCGATTTTCAGCGATGTCTCTTTATACGGTACGGTTTTATATGATAAGCTCTTGACATCGTTCTGCAATACGATCATGTTCTTTTCCATGATCTTCTCATCCGCACTAACCTGCTGCTGAACGAGCAGGGGATACCCATAGAGTGACACAAGTCCTATACCTGCAATGACGATGGTAAAGATAAGGAGGAAACCGATTGATTCCGAAACTCCCTGGTCATTGAATCTAGTGCCATACAATATCTTCATTAAAATCCTCCCATTGAATCGTAGCTGATTACGTTCATTCCCGCACCTGTCGTGTTCCCGGTTGCTGCACCTTTGAGGCTTGCTGCGATTCCGGCAAGAGAAGTGCGTGAATTCAGGTATCCACGGGATACGGTAATTTCCTGGTCAATTCCAGACCTCTCGACATCGACAAAATAGCTTCTCCCAACGATCTCATCCGGTATGTCAAACTTTGTTGTAATCGTGCCGTTTACCGGTGCAATAGAATAAACATCCACCATTCGTGTAGAAACGCCGTTGCCAATATCCGTGAAGGCGACGAACACGAGCCTGTTCGCGGGGTCTTCCATGATGTTGGTATTTACCAAAAGAAGCACGACGACAAAAAGTGCCATAATTACGCCGCTTATCATGAGGTACTCAATCAGATTCGCAACGCCAGACTCCGTATCCTGCCCATTATTATGATGTCCAGTTCTCATTGTATTCTGTCACCCCATTATTGTAATGTATATACTCGCAGTGAATTTGCAAACAGGTGTAGCCAGGATCGTTGCTTGTATTATTGTACTTGATTACTGCGTTCTTCCGGGTTAGCGATATTAATGTAATATCGTCGTGAATTACCGTGGAATCTGAAACAGTAATATTGTCAATAATAAGATCCCTGACATCTCGGATATCATTTTTCGAGAACTCGATCACACTTTCTGCAGTCGTTTGTCCGACAACGGTAGATTGGTTGATTACCAGCGCCAGGAAAAAGAAGCTGAAACTGACAAGGAATCCCATTAGGACAATCCATTGTGCATCGTCGTTCAGTCTCGCCATAAGAGTACCTCCACAAGAACAGCCCGGTCAACATTATTTGTACCGCAGAAACTAGAATTGTTAACAACTACCCATTTTGTCGCCCTCACCGGATGTTCTCCTCCGGTCAGATCGCGGGAATTACTGATCTGGTAGCTCACAATTGTATTATTTATAAGTGGGTTGAGACTCTGAAACCGGCAGGAATAACTTGCATTGAACTGAATATCCTGCGTACGGCCTCCTTCTGTGCTATTGACAAGTTCCAGAAAATGTGTTCTGAACGAGGCATAATCACCGGTTTCAATGATCTGTTGGAGTGCGCTGGTATCATTAACATTTTCAGTAATATTCACCGGTGTCCCCATCATAGTCAGAGCATCGGTTCCCATTACTTCGAGTTGCATATCATTAATATGGGTATCTCCCGCAGTGTAAATCGATGTAGCATTGACGACCAAATACGCAGTAATGACCATAATCAGCCCTGCTGCAAAACCTTCGATGGTATAGAGCTGGCCCGTGTCGTTTTTTACCATATAGCCACCTCAACGACTGCATCCCTGAGCTGGGGCTGCGTGACATTGGCAGGGTTGTAGTCGTAGTCAAAGGGGTATGTAGCGGTGTTGTTCAAAAATTGGCTCCCCGTAATACCAGGACCACAAATCCCATTGAGCAAATTAAAAATCAGAGAGATCTTTATCTGGGGTGCCTCCCAGTTTAGCCCATTTCTATTGTTGGTAGTGTCGTAAGGCAGGGAGATGTTATCCATGACCTCATAGGGTGTATTACGTGGCACTCCGTCAATTATCGGCTGGGTGTATGGTATAGTCAGATTATCATCTGAGACTACGATACTGTTAAGTGATATATTGAAACAACCTTTTCGGGCACCCATCGTGGAATTCAGGTTTGTGAGATTAATCATAAACGACTCTCGTGCCGGAATAATCTGGTATGCAGGATCCTTGATCTGACTCGCCTTACCGATCAGATTGGTGTTGTTCAGCACAATAGAAAATATATGGGTTGTTTCATTATCTCCGTTGATAAATTTCGGGTCAATATTACTTCCATTGATGATAGCATTACTCATACTCTTGATTTTAACGAAACGCAGAATGTATCCATACCCCTCCGGTAAAACCTCCCCCACGGATCTGTTTGCTTCGTTGTTCCCTATCTGCCTGAAGGATATATTGAAACGGTACGGATAGTTGCCGAAGACCGATCGAGTCCGGTAATCCCCGTAATCCGGCTCATTAAATATCGTAGTATCAAAAAACCTGTTCACTTTATCCGGGGAAAGAATATTAGGATCTTCGCGGGATAGTGCAAGTCCGAATCGTTGCGCATTGGATTGGTCATAAGCTTCCCCATACGGTGCTACTTCCCATGATAACGGCTCTCCCGGATCTTCGACAAGAATAACGCCGGTCCGGTACGCCACGGCATCATAATCTATGGTATATGACTGCAACCCGATTAATAATCCGGGAATAATCGATACTACCCAGATGAACGCGATGATAAATATCGTGAAGCCGACAAGGAAATCGATGGAAAGAGCTCCCGAATCATCAGACATTGCGCGAAATCAACACTCCTGTCGTTGCATTGAAGGTAAGCTCCCTGCTCGTACTGCCCGAATTAATAGTGACCGTATATATCCCCTGTTTCAATTCAAGATACCTGCGTTCCTGGGTTGATGCCGATGAAGTATCGGATAATACTTGTTTATTCAGGTTGAACAAAGTATTTGGGGAGATAATCTGATTCAGTATAATTTCTTCTGAAGGGAGCGTTGCGTTCCAGGGGATTATTTTCCAACCGGACCGGTCATACATCAACAGTCGTGTCCCGGAACTCTGGCGTACTCCAAAAAGCCAGGTTACGGCATTTCCTGAGCTGTCAATATCTCTGGCAAAAATGTCGTAGACTGGCGATGTTTCACCGGATATTTTAAAACTATAACTCTCATACTCCTGTTTTGCCTCTCCAAAACCGATATAGGTGGATATTTCCGGAGTTGTGATCTGGGAAAGCCCGACATTCACGGTCTTCTCGCCCCCGGGCAGAACGCACGCGCTACATAGGATAAGGATACTAAAGAGTAAGATTGCCAAAATTGTGAGGATATTTCTGCGCATATTCTTCCTTAAGGCTATTTGAGAGAGGAACAGATATAAATATTTGGTATTATTTTTAGTCAGATTCAGGATTTTGCCTTCATCAACTCTTTTTGTACAATTCTGCTGGATTTACTCCACGGGAAATGACAAAGTGGTATGCTAGCTAAACCTGATTTAAAGAACCCAATAAAAATATAATTTACGAAATTACGGCACAATCTTCGTAATCGGTATCTCAAGGATATCTTCTGCACCGCACGCCTTGAGCTTTGGGATCAGCTGGTTGACTGCGTTCTTTGGCACAACCGTCTGGATGCTGTAGTAGTCGATCCCGTGGAGACGGCTTACGGTGGGTTTTTTCATTGCCGGGAGAGCAGCGACAATCTTTTCCATGGCGTGCGTCGGGACGTTCATCGTAAGAAGCACCTTGTGCCGCGCTTCGATTACCCCGAAGAGGAGTGTTTTAATCTCCTCGATCTCACGGCGTTTCTGCGGGTCGGCCCAGCTTGCCTTGTTGGCGATGATGACCGTATAGGACTCCATGATCTGCCCGATGATCTTGAGCCCGTTCTTGCGCAGTGTTGTACCCGTTTCTGTCAGGTCGACGACCACATCCATGAGATCCGGGACTTTTGCCTCGGATGCCCCGTATGAGTGAAAGAGCTGGACGGGAATTCCCAGCTGGGTGAAATATTTCTTCGTAAGTTCAGGGTATTCTGTGGTGACCCGGCTTCCGGGGCGGATCCGGCTCACGCTATCAATCGGTTCATCGCGGTGCACGGCGACGACAATCTTCACATTTCCCTCACCGGTCTTGCTGTACGATAATTTTGCTACCTCGACAACATCGGACCCTGTCTCGTTTACCCAGTCCAGACCTGAGATGCCGAGATCAAAATATCCCTTCTCTACATAGGTTGGGATCTCCTGCGGTCGGAGGATCTTAACCTTTCCGATGCGATTATCGGTAATGCAGGGATTGTAATCACGGTCGGTACGTTTGACTTCAAGGTCGGCCTCTTTGAAAAGCTGGAGCGTCTGGGCTTCAAGGCTGCCTTTGGGAAGAGCGAGGGTAATCATACCATACACAATCGCTGTAAAAAACGATAAAGGATAAGGGTTGGTCTTATTATTTATTCGAATGAATGCACGACCAGCCCGCTCAGCAGTTTGGGCTCAAACCACGTGGATTTTGGCGGCATCACGCCGTTTGCATCGGCGATAGAAAGTACTGTTTCGATCTTGACAGGCTGCATGGCAAAAGCAAGCTGGTACTGGTCACTGGCAACAAGTTTCTCGAGATCGGATACCGGTCGGGCACCCCCGAGATACTGCAAACGTGCATCCCCCCTTGGATCGGTAATGCCAAGCATTGGTTCGAGCACCAGTTTCTGGAGTATCGCCACATCGAGCGCATCAAGTGGGGGTGCACACGCATTAACCGGTCGGGTACATTCGTACCAGTCCCCGGCAAGGTACATATGGAACACATGGAATTTTTCAGGGTGCAGGACACGTGGGGGGATATTGTACCCATTCCCGTCAACCGGGCCATATTTCC
>Ga0315275_10006772_pt1 | contig 11011 bp, 10 predicted proteins | sample YL17G03_0_MG_FD_205557 | JGI IMG/M metagenome (GOLD analysis project Ga0315275, IMG submission 205557) | Sediment microbial communities from Yellowstone Lake, YNP, Wyoming, USA - YL17G03_0 | ecosystem: Environmental > Aquatic > Freshwater > Lake > Sediment | place: USA: Wyoming | collected...
GCCTGACGCTGACCGACGACCACGGCGCGCAAGCCACGTCGACGAGCGAGATCGTCGTCTCCGCGGCGCCGAGCACTGGCGGCGGCGGCGCGTTGGGCGCCACCTGGCTCTTGCTGTTGTGGTGCGCTGTGGCCGCACTGGCGCGGCGCCGCACCTGAGGGGCTGAGCCTCAGGGTTTGGCGCAGGGAAGAAATCCCTTGCCGAAGGTATCGCCGGGCAGAGCTGCGAGCTGCGCCAGCACGCGCGCGCTGGGCTTGTCGATGCGCAACACCTGGCCGCTGCTGGCCGGCGTGGATTCGACAACTCGCGCATTGCGCACACCGCGTTTCACGAGTTGATCGAGCAGGTTGTTCGCGTTCGCGCGGACCTCGAAACGCCCGAGCGACAAGCCCGGCGCCAATTCGTTCGGCGCGCGCAGTTCGTCGTATTCCACCTTGAGGCGGCGCAACTCGACCTGACGCTCTGCCATGTTGCGGGTGTCCTCGAACTTGCCGATGTAGACCATCCACAGTCCGCTGCGCTCCGTCTTCACTTGGGTCCAGCTGCCGCGCGGCAGGTTGCTCTGCAGCAATGCCTGTGCCGGGCCGATCTGGGCCGCGGAGAACGGGCCGGCTTCGAGGCAGGCCGGCAGTGGCTCAGCTTCGGCGCTGACGGCCGCTGGCGCACTCGCCGCCGCAGGCGGCGCGGGCGAGGCAGGATTGGGCACAGTGCCCGGTGCAGGCGGCTTGTCGGCAGCGGGGGGCAGGATCACGATCAACTCGGGTCGAACCTGCCGCGCCAGGCGTTCGGGCTCGCGGTCACCGCGGGCGTGCCAGCCGGTGACATCGTCAAGCAAGCCCAGGCTCCAGGCCAGGAAGGCGGCGTTCGCCAGCGCCAGCAGCAGGACCAGCAGCCTCAGCATGCGGCGAGCGGCAATGCCGGCTGTTGGCCGGGGTTCGCGTCGGCCCGCGGCTGCAAACGCACGCTGACTTCACCCGAGACGATGTGGTGCAAACGCTGCACCGGCCCTGCATCCGAGCGCAGCAACAGCGCGCCGCTGGACGTCACGCCTTGTGCGACGCCGCGCAAGTCACCCGCCACGACGGCCTGGCCGAAGAGCAGGTCGCGCACTTGGTAACGCTGTTGAAACGCAGCAAAACCATCGCGCTCGAAGCGGCGCAATGCGCCAAGCAGCGGTTGGGCGATCCGATGCAGCGTGTTCGGTGCGCTCGCCCGCGCGTCGATTTCCTGCAGCCAGGCGACACCGCTGCCGGGTTCGCTCACGACCAGCGGCAGGATGTTCAAGCCGACACCGATGACCGCGATGCGCTGCACACCGCGGCTCAGGGTTTCGATCAAGACGCCGCCGAGTTTGCGGCCGGCTCTAGCCTGCGCGCTGCCGCGCAAAGCGTCCACCAACCACAGATCGTTCGGCCATTTCAGCATCAGGCGCGGCGCGGCGGCGTCATCGAGCGCATCGGCCAATGCCACGCCGACCGCCAGCGACAGGCCCGAGCAATCCGTGCAGCGCAACCGCAACGCGAGTGAAAACGTGAGCGACGCACCGCGTTCGGCCTGCCAGCTGCGCCCTTGGCGACCGCGACCGCGCAACTGCTGTTCGGCGACGAGCAGCGTTGGATCGAGCTGCGCCGCGACAGACGCACCGCATTCTTCGAGCAGGCGCGTATTCGTCGAATCGACGCTGTCCCGGAGATGAACGTTGAGGCCAGGCAACTCGGCACGCAGGCGAGCCTGCAACGCCTGCGCCTGCCAGTTGAGGTGGGTTGCGAGCGACATCGCGACGCGGTCCTGGTGTTGAACCTTGGAAATCAGGCAGCGCCGCGGCGGCGCGGGGCGAGCAGCGTGCCGCGACAATCACGCGCCCCGCAGCGGCATTCGAACTGCTTCTTCAGCTTCGGCGTCTGGCGCTCGTCGAGCACCAGGCCGTAGTCGTAGAACAGCTCTTCGCCCGGGCGGATCGCGCGCAGCGTCTTGATGAAGACGCGCCCTTCCACTTCGTCGGCTTCGCAGTTCGGCGTGCAGGCATGGTTGATCCAGCGTGCTGAATTGCCGCCATGCGCGGCATCGATCACATGACCGTCGTCGATATGGAAGTAAAAGGTGTGGTTTGGGTCGCTCGGGTCGTGCGGGTGCCGGCGCAGCGCTTCTTTCCAGGTGATCACTTCACCCTTGTATTCGATGATCACCTCGTGGCGCGCGAGCGGCACCCGCGCGTACACGCCCTTGCCGTGCACACCCGAGCGGCGCACCTGGATGCGCCGGCCCGCGGCGGGCGAGGCCTTGTTTGAAGCTATCCTCGGCGCCGCGTCGGGTTTGCGCTTGCGCTTGGCGGGCTTCGACGGGGCGGCTTGAATCATGGAGAAGTTTCTATGTACATTGAAATCATGGGTGCGCGCGTGCGTGCGCACAGGGGTGCAGGCGCGTGCGTGGGCGCGCGCGAGGCACGGATTGTATTGAAGGCAACCCGAAAACCATGAGCAAGTCGTTGATCATTGCCGAGAAGCCCTCGGTGGCCCAGGACATCGTGCGTGCGCTCACGCCCACGGCGGGCAAGTTCGACCGGCACGCCGAATACTTCGAGAGCGAGGCCTTCATCGTCACCTCGGCGGTGGGGCATCTGCTCGAGATCAAGGCGCCCGAGGCGTTTGAAGTGAAACGCGGCAAGTGGAGCTTCGCGCACCTGCCGGTGATTCCGCCGCATTTCGAACTGAGCCCGATCGACAAGAGCAAGGCACGCTTGAACGCGATCGTCAAGCTCGTCAAGCGCAAGGACGTGAGCGCGCTCATCAACGCCTGCGACGCCGGACGCGAGGGCGAATTGATCTTTCGCCTGATCCAGCAGTACAGCAAGAGCAAACACCCGGTGAAGCGCCTGTGGCTGCAAAGCATGACGCCGGCGGCTATCCGCGAAGGCTTCGACAACCTGCGCAGCGACAAAGAACTGCTCGGCCTGGCCGAGGCCGCGCGCAGCCGCTCCGAGGCCGATTGGCTGGTGGGCATCAACGGCACTCGCGCCATGACCGCGTTCAATTCGCGCGATGGCGGATTCTTCCTGACCACGGTCGGCCGGGTGCAGACCCCCACGCTGTCGATCATGGTCGATCGCGAAGAAAGGATCCGCAAGCACGTGCCGCGTGAGTACTGGGAGATCAAGGCGACGTTTGCGGCGCAGGCGGGTGCGTACGACGGCAAGTGGTTCGACCCGAAGTGGAAGAAGGTTGCCGACGACGTCGAGCAGCGCGCGGATCGACTCTGGAATGCGAAGGACGCGCACGCGATCGCCGACGCGGTCCGCGGCCAACCGGCAAGCGTGAGCGAAGAAGCCAAGCCCAGCATGCAAAGCGCCCCGGGCCTGTTCGACCTGACGACGTTGCAGCGCGAAGCCAACGCGCGCCTGGGCTTTTCCGCGAAGACGACGCTGTCGATCGCGCAGGCGCTGTACGAAAAGCACAAGGTGCTCACCTACCCGCGAACCGACAGCAAGGCCCTGCCGGAAGACTATGTCGAGGTCGTGAAGAAGACGATGAAGATGATCTCGACCGAAGACTTGCCAGCGCCGCTGCGCGCGCTGTCGCAGCATGCAAGGGCGGCGCTGAAAGAGGGCTACGTCAAGCCGAACAAGAAGATCTTCGACAACACCAAGGTCTCGGACCACTTCGCCATCATCCCGACTCTGCAGGCGCCGAAGAGCCTGACCGAGATCGAGACCAAGCTCTACGACATGGTGCTGAAGCGCTTCCTCGCGGTGTTCTTCCCGCCGGCCGAGTTCATGCTGACGACACGCATTTCCAGCGTCAAGGTCGGTGCCAAAGAGCACCGGTTTCAGACCAACGGCAAGGTCATGGTGAAGCCGGGTTGGTTGGCGGTGTACGGCAAGGAAGCGCAGGAGGACGACGCGAATCTGGTGGCCGTGGCCGAGGGCGAAAAAGTTCGCACCGAAGATGCGGTGGTGAATGCGCTCAAGACCAAACCCCCGGCGCGCTACACCGAGGCAACGCTGCTCTCGGCGATGGAAGGCGCAGGAAAACTCATCGACGACGACGAACTGCGCGAAGCGATGCAGGAAAAAGGGCTGGGCACGCCGGCCACGCGCGCGGCAATCATCGAAGGCCTGATCTATGAGAAGTACATCCACCGCGAAGGGCGCGAACTCGTTCCCGGCGCGAAGGCGTTCCAGTTGATGACCCTGTTGCACGGGCTGGGCGTGGAAGACCTGACCAAGCCCGAGCTCACCGGCAACTGGGAGAGCCAACTCGCGCAGATGGAGAAAGGCAAGCTCAAGCGCGAGGCGTTCATGGCCGAGATCGCGACGATGGCCGAGCGCATCGTGCGCAAGGCCAAGGAATACGACCGCGACACGATTCCCGGCGACTACGCCACACTCGCCACGCCCTGCCCGAAATGCGCCGGCGTGGTCAAAGAGAACTACCGGCGTTTTGCCTGCTCGGGCAAGAGCGGCGCGGAGGAGGGCTGCGGCTTTTCGATCAGCAAGATCCCGGGCAGCCGCGCCTTCGAACTCGACGAAGTGGAAAAATTCATCTCGAGCAAGAAGATCGGCCCGTTGGAGGGCTTTCGCTCCAAGGCCGGCTGGCCGTTCAGCGCCGAGCTGCGGCTTGCGTTCGACGCCGAGATCGACAACTGGAAACTCGAGTTCGACTTCGGCGAAGACGCCAAACGCGACGGCGAGGCGGGTGCACCCATCGACTTTTCAGGCCAGACGAGTCTGGGTGCCTGCCCGAAATGCAAGGGCCATGTCTATGAGCATGGCGCCAACTACCTGTGCGAACACGCGGTGGGCGTGCATGTCACGTGCGACTTCAAGAGCGGCAGGATCATCTTGCAGCAACCGGTGACGCGCGAGCAGATGACGCGCCTGCTGGCGACCGGCAAGACGGTGTTGCTGGAGAACTTCGTGTCGAACAAGACGCGGCGCAAGTTCAAGGCCTATCTCTTCTTCGACAAACGCGAAGGCAAGGTCGGGTTCGAGTTCGAACCCAGGGCGAAGAAGCCTGCATCGGCGAAGAAGGCGGCTGCGAAAGCAATCGATTGATGGCCGAACCCGCAGGCACACTTGGCGCCACGCGCGCTACGATGCGTGCGAAGTGGCGCAATTCTGACCACCTTTTGGGTCCGGCACGGTGCGGCGGGCCTGTAGCGCCGCATTCACAATCCAGGCTGCATGATCCTTGCCTGCGTCCGGGCGTGAATCGGGTCAGCAAGGGGAGTCGTGCCCGATGGGGAAACTCGATATGAGCAAGATTTGGCTTCGAGCCAGCATTGGCGCCTTGGTTGCGGCGCTGTCCACGTTCGCCCAGGCGAATTTGGTGTTCGCGATCAATGAAGGCGTGACGTATCGCGTCCCGGCCGAGGAGATTCGGGCGCGCTACGCGGCGATCGCGGCCGACCTGGGCAAGTTGCTGCGCCAACCGGTGCAGATCGAACCCGTGGGCATTTACTCGGTGCTGCGCCGCGGACTCGCCGACAAGGCCTACGACATCGCGATGGTGCACCCGGCGCACCTTTCGATCGAGGCGATCAAGAACTCCGGCTACAAGCTCATCGCCGTGACCAAGGGTTATCAGGAATACACCGCCAATTTCCTGGTGAATGCGGATTCGCCGCTGAAGTCGCTCGCCGACCTGAAGGGCAGCAAACTCGGCGCACCCGACGAAGACTCGATCACCTCGTGGATGGTGCGCGCCACGCTGCGCGACACGCTGGGTGATGCGAATCAGGTGTCCTACGTCTATACGCGCTACCAGGACGCAGTGCCGTTTTTTGTCGAGCACAACCTGACGCGCGCCGGCGCCACTGCCGCCGGCGCGGTGATCAAGGCCTGGGAGGAAAAAGGTGGCAAGGTGCTCGCCAAGTCCAAGCCGGTGCCGATCAAGCACATCATCGCCAGCCCGACCCTGGCACCCGAGTTGGTGGAAAAGCTGCGTGAATATCTGCTCACGCTCGACGCCACCGAGGAGGGCAAGAAGAGGCTCGGGCCGACCAAATTCAAGGGTTTCGCCGCATACGACGAGACAATGATGCTGGAAATCGGCACCTGGCTGGGGCTCTGAGCCGCAGCGCACGGCGCTGAGCCGCTGGCACCGCAGGTGTGCGCGCGGCGCCGGCGCCGCGCCCGGCGCGAAGTATCCTTCGCGCCATGTACGCGAAATTCTTCGGCCTGAACCGCGAACCGTTCTCGATCGCGCCGGACCCACGTTACCTGTTCATGAGCGAGCGCCACCGCGAGGCGCTCGCACACCTGCTCTATGGGCTTGGCGGCGGCGGCGGGTTCGTGCTGCTGACGGGCGAGATCGGCGCGGGCAAGACGACGGTATGCCGCTGTTTCCTCGAACAGGTTCCGCCCAACTGCAACGTCGCCTACATCTTCAACCCCAAACTCACCGTCACCGAGTTGCTCAAGTCGGTGTGCGACGAGTTTCATGTCGACGCACCGCCGCGCGAACCGGGGGCCGCGACGGTGAAGAACTATCTCGACCCGCTGAATCGTTTTCTGCTGCAAGCGCACGCCGCGGGCAAGACCAACCTGCTCATCATCGACGAGGCGCAAAGCCTCTCGGCCGACGTGCTGGAGCAGTTGCGCCTGTTGACGAATCTCGAGACGAACGAGCGCAAGCTGCTGCAGATCGTCTTGATCGGCCAGCCCGAGCTGCGCGGCATGCTCGCCCGGCCCGAACTTGAACAGCTCGCGCAACGCGTCATCGCACGCTTTCACCTCGACGCACTTGCGCCCGACGAGACGCGCCGCTACATCCAGCATCGCCTGGCGGTGGCAGGACTGGGCGGGGCGGGGCCGTTCGATGCCGAGGCGCAGGCCCGCGTCCACACGCTGTCGCGGGGTGTGCCGCGGCGCATCAACATGCTGTGCGACCGCGCCTTGCTCGGTGCGTACGCCGGCGGGCGCACGAGCGTGAACCGAGCCACGCTCGACCAGGCCGCGCGCGAGGTCTTCGATCCGGCGACCGCGCCGCGCGAGCCGCGCCCGCGTGCGCTGAGGATCGGCTTGGCGGTGTCGGCTGTCGTTATCGGCGTCGCGGCGCTCGGCGCGGCAATGCTCGTCCTCGACGGCTGGCTGCCACGCCGCGCCTTCGAGACGAGCAAGGAGCCGACGCGCGTGACTGCAATCGCACGCTCGGATGCGACGTACGCACCGGGCGCTGCCTCGCCGGCCCCGACTTCCGGTTCCGCCGCGGGTGTGGCCCCGATGCCTGCCGGCACCGGGCCCGCCGCGTCGAATCAAGCTGCCGTGTTTCTTGCAGCACGCGAACTGCGAAGCCTTTTCAAGACGGTGCACCGCGCCGAAGCCGAAGCCTGGCGTGAGTTGGCCCCGTCTTGGCAACTGGCCCTGGAGCCAGGCGATCCCTGTCTCGCCGCGGCCAAATCGCAAGTGCAGTGCTACCGCAGCGGCAGCAGCACGCTGGCACTGATTCGGCAGATCGGCAGGCCGGGCATCCTGACTTTGTACGACGAGGAGAACCGGCCCTTCTTCGCGCTGCTCACGAGCCTGACCGAGGGCAGTGCGACGCTGCGCATGGGCGGCACGGATCAGACCGTATCGCTGCCATCTCTGGCAGGACTGTGGCGCGGCGAATTCGCGACTTTTTGGCGCTCGCCGCCGGGCTATGCGAATCCAGGTGCAGAGGGCCTGTCGCGCACCACGGCGCAGTGGCTCACGGCGCAACTCGAGAGTGTCGAAGGCGCGGCGCCGGTGTCAGCGCGCCCGGCCGGTGGCGCAGCGTTGAGGTCGCGCGTGCTCGCGTTTCAACTCGCGCAAGGGCTCAGGCCCGACGGCTTGGCCGGCCCGACGACGCTGATGCAATTGAACCGCGCGGTCGGCATCGACGAGCCGCGCCTGAACGTCCGAGGCTAGCCGCCCATGTCTTACATCCTCGACGCCCTGCGCCGCGCCGATTCGGAACGCGAGCGCGGCCAGGTCCCGGGCATCCACGCCCTTTCGATGCCGCTGGCGCTGGACAAAGCGCCTGCGGCGCCGCGAGCCGCGCGCTGGGTCTGGGCGCTGGCGGCCACTGGCACGCTGCTGGCCGGCGTCTTGGCCTGGGTGCTGGCCTCGCGCGAGGCGCCAATGCGCGCGCCGGCGCAAGCGCTTTCGCCGGCCACACCGGCGCCGGTTCGCCCAGGCGCTGCCGACCCCGCAGCCGTGCCTGCAGTCCTGCCAAAGGCGTTTGCGCCTGAAGATGCCTCGGCGCGCCCGGCGTCAACGACGGCGGCACCGGCAACGACTGGGACGACACTTCCCCGCGGCGCCGGCGCGCCGGCCACACCGGCCACGCCCGCCGCCCCGGCCGCCTCCGCCCCGGCTGCGGTGGGTGCATCGCCCCAAGCACGCGAAGCAGCGCCGCCGGCACAAATACCCCGCACCGCTGGCGCCGGGCGCGCAGCCGCGTCGGGCCCGGGCGCGAGTGCCGCAATCGGAACCGAGCCGCGGATTCATGCGCTTCACGAACTCCCCGAGGAGGTACGCCGCGCGATCCCGCCACTGGTGGTGAATGGATCGGTGTACTCCAAGAACCCGGAGGATCGCTTCTTGATCGTCAACGGCCAGATCGTTCACGAATCTGAGCCGGTGGCACCCGATGTGATGCTCGAGAAGATCGGGCAACGCGCCGCCGTGCTCAACACGCACGGCTATCGCTTCGAGATCAGCTACTGATCGCGCGGCGCGGCCGACCGATCTCATGCCCCTAGGCCATCGCGCCCCGCGCATCGACGCGCCACAGCGCCTCGACCTGACCGTGCGCCAAACCACCGCGCACCACCACATAGCGATCGTGCAAGTTCACCGTCGGGTCGCAATGGCCGGGCACGAGCCAGATGCTTTCGCCGAGCTCGGGCAACGCATCGCCGCGCGCGCGCAGCACACCATGTTCGTCGCTGCAACCGGCAAATTCAAGCTCGCGCCCCCACACGCGCGGCGGCCCTGAATCGACGGCATAGGCCTTGTGACCCGCGTCGATCACGGCATGCGATACAGCACGGCTCATCACCTGGCTCTTCACGAACAACGCATGTTCAAAGCGCGGCGCGCCGGGTGAAACTTGATTCTCGGCATAGTCGCGGTCCATGAAGAGATAGCTGCCGCACTGCAATTCGCCAAAGACTCCGCTGGCCGCTTCGAATTCGAAACTTCCCGTTCCCGCCCCCGTGACCAACGGGCAAACCAGGCCTGCGGCAAGCAGGCTCGCTTGCGCGGCGCGCGCCAGGGCAACGGCGGTCTCGATCGCGGCGCCACGCTGCGCGGCAGTGCGCAGGTGCTGGGCCGTGCCGTGGTAGGCCTGCAGGCCCGCCAGGTGCAAGCCGGCAGCCGTGACCTGCAGCGCCAAGGCACCGGCAGCAGCCGGCGCGACACCGCAACGGCCCTGGCCGACATCGACTTCGACAAAGCAGTCGGCCGTTGCGCCAGCGCATTGCAGCGCTTGTGCCAGGCGCTGCACCCCCAGTTCCGAATCGACCGCAACCGCGATCCGGATGCGTTTTGCCAACGCCGCCAGCCGCGCCAGCTTGTGCGGTGCGATGACTTCGTTGCTGATGAAGATGTCGTGCACGCCGCCGGCTGCGAGCGACTCGGCTTCTTCGACCTTCTGCACACACACGCCCACGGCGCCGGCCTCGATTTGCAGTTTGGCGATGATCGCGCTCTTGTGCATCTTGGCGTGCGGGCGCAGGCGCAGGTTTCGATCGGATGCAAACGCCGCCATGCGCTGCAGGTTGCGTTGCATCGCGTCCAGGTCGATCACGAGCGCGGGTGTGTCGATCGCATCGGTGGCGTCGCCGCACTGCGTCATGCCGGGCTGACCTCGCACGGCAACGTTGTTTCGGTGCCGGTGGCTGCGCCGCGTGCCTCGACGTCGTCCAGCGCCGCGCCCTCCAGATGCGAGTTATCGCTCCAGCCGACCAGGGTAAAACCCTGGGGCGTGTAGAGCAACCGATTGATGCTGGCGTTGCCCAGGTCCCAGGAGCGAGTTGCCTGTAGATCGACCCGTGTCGCGGCCCGGTACAGGCAGTCGAGTACGCCGCCGTGGGTCACGATCGCGATGCTCTGGCCCGGGTGCGCTGCGGCCAGGCGGGTCAGCGTTTGCATGCAACGTGCGTCGAACTCGCGCAGCACTTCGCCGCCGGCGGGGCCGAAATCGGGGTCGCGCTCATGCCAGCGCCGCGCGTGCTCTGGCCAGCGCACCTGCACCTCGCGGTAGGTCAGGCTCTCGAAGACGCCGAAGCAGCGCTCGCGAAGGCCCGGCTCGGTGATTACTTCGCGCGGGCAATTTGCCGCAATCGACTGCGCGGTCTGTAGCGCCCGCAGCAGATCGCTGGAATAGATCGCGTCGAACGATTCTTCGGCAAGCGCCTGGGCCAGGCGCTGCGCCTGAATCCGGCCCACCGGATTGAGCGGAATGTCGAGTTGACCTTGCATGCGCGCATCGCGGTTCCACGCCGTCTCGCCATGTCGGATGGCGATGATGCGGGTCGCTTCAGGTTCCACTAGACGCCCCAGACGATGGGTTGGCGGGCGCGTTCGGCGCGTTTCATCATCTCACGCAGTGGCCAGACGCGCTGGCGCAGGCTGACTCGTTCACGCGGGGCCGCTGCATCCGCCAGCGCGGTGGCTTCGTCGGTCGCGACTGCCGCTTCGAGCGCGGCAATCGCGGCGCGCAGATCGGCCGCTTCAATGATGCCTTGCGCGGCCGGTTCTTTGCCGACGATGCGCAGCACCTGGTCGCCATTCGGGCCGAGCATGATCACATCGCCGGCTGCCTTGCACTTGAACTTGTAGAGCATGGGGTTGGATTGCGGGCCCGCGCGTGGCCGCGTTCTGGGGATGTTTGCCGATTGTGCCGCGCGGCCAGGCCTGGCGCGGCGAACGCCCAGGAGCCTGTCGGGCTTTGGGTCGGGCCCGCGCCGGGGCGAATTGCGGCGCCAATCTAGGCGTCGGCGACGCCGTGTGGCGTGCCACACAAGGAGTCGGCAACGACGAGTGGCG
>Ga0315275_10006773_pt1 | contig 11011 bp, 5 predicted proteins | sample YL17G03_0_MG_FD_205557 | JGI IMG/M metagenome (GOLD analysis project Ga0315275, IMG submission 205557) | Sediment microbial communities from Yellowstone Lake, YNP, Wyoming, USA - YL17G03_0 | ecosystem: Environmental > Aquatic > Freshwater > Lake > Sediment | place: USA: Wyoming | collected...
GGACCGTCCCCCCCCCCCCCCTCCGCGGCCGCCCCCCCACCCCCCCACCACACCCAAACACGTCAAACAGGCGGGCCGCGGCGGACCCGCCCATCAGCCCCGCGGCCGCGCCGCCAAAGGTGACGACGCCCGGCGGCAGCAGGCGCGCCAGGGTAGCCGCCTCATCCTCCCCGGGCAGGGCCGGGCCGGTCGTGAAGGAGCCGCCACCGGCGCCGGCCGCACCACCCCCTGCCGCAGACGCGAACGAGACCTGAAAGGCCAGCCGCTTTGCCTCCGCCTCCGCCGCGTCCGCCCGCCCGCGCTGGCGTTCCGCGTCCGCCCGGGCGACGGTCAGGGCCCGGTGCAGCTCGTCCGCGTTGGCGTCCGGGCCTGGCGCGCCGCCCGGCGCCCCACCGCCGTTGCTGGCGGCGGCCGCGGCTTGGGCCTTTTCCGCGGCGGACGCCACACTCGCCAGGCGTAGGGACAGCTCGATCTTGGCCGCCTCCGCCGCCCCGGCGCGGACCTCCATGTCAGATGCCAGGGCAGCTACGGCGTCCATGTCGGCTTGGGCAGCGGCCAGGGCGGCGCCGCCTTCCGCCCGGGCGGCAGCGACCGCACTCTCCAGCGCGTCCCTCGCCGCGCCTTCCTTGGCGACGGCCGCCTTCAGGGCCGCCTCCGCGCCGGCCGCCCGCCTCTCCAGCTGGGCCAGGCGGTCGGACGAGCCCGCGGTGGCGGCGGCCGCCGCGGAGGATGCGGTGATCGCCGACGCCAGGGCGGCGTCCCGTTCGGCCACGGCCGCGGCCGCCTTGGCCTGGGCACCCGCCTCCGCCGCGCGGGCGCCCTCCGCGTCCGCCTGGGCCGCCGCCGCCTCTTCCGTCGCCCGGGCGGCCAGGACCCGGGCGCTGGTAGCCTCGGCTTCTGCCGTGTCCGCCCTCGCGGCCAGCTCGGCCTCACGTTCGCGGAAGGACGCGGTCGCCGCGGTCGCCCGCTTGTGCCTCTCCTCTGCCGCTCTCGCGGCGGCCGTCGCCTCAGCCGCCGCCGCGCGGGCGGCCTCCGCGTCGGCCGTGGCGGCCGCGATGGAGGCTTTGGAGGCTGCCTCGGCAGCTTCAGCCCGGGTATAGGCGTCCGCGGCCTTCTGCTCAGCTGCAGTCAGCCGTTTTTCTGTTCCCTGGACCGCCGCGGTCGCTGCCGCCTGGGCCGCCGCCACCTCTGCCCGCGCGGACGAAGCGTCCCCGCCCGCGGTCGCGGTCGCAGCCTCAGCTCTAGCGGTGGCCGCGCTGGCCACAGCTTCAGCCTCGGCCGCCCGGGCGATGGCCTCCTCCCGCGACGCCCCCGTGGCCGCCACCTCCTCCTCCAGCTCCTCCACCCTGGCTTCCGCTTCCTCCGCCCGCCGCACCAGGTCACGCACCATGCCCTCCGCGGTGGCGCGCTCAGACGCAGCGACTTCAGCCGCGGCGAGGGCGGCGTCGGCCCGGGCGTTGGCGCGGGCGGCCTCCGCGCGGGTGGCCTCCAGTTGAGCAGGCAGGTCTGCTGTATCGCTATCACCATCATTTCCCACCACTTGCGCGGCGTCCGCCACCTCCCGCCGGGCCGCCATCAGCTCGTCTGCCAGGCGTGCCGCGTCTGCCAGCGCCACATCTCGGGCCGCCGCCGCGGCGTCCGCCCGGGTCTTGAGGGCGACCAACTGCTTCTTGCCCCGCAGCAGGCGGGACCGCAGCTCGTCGGCAGACAGGGCGGCCAGGCCGGCCGCGCTGCCGGGGGTGGGCGGGGCGGGGGAGGCCGCGGGGAGGGCAGGGGCGGGGGTGGTGGGCGTGGAGGCCGAAGGAGGCTTGGCGGGCGAGGCGGCCGGCGTGGAAGTGGCGGAAGCAGCAGCAGCAGGCGGCGGCGCCGCCCGCGCCGCTTTCACGTGCTCCGTCAGCCGCCCGACCTCCTCACGCAGGGCCGCCGCGTCAGCCTGGGCCGCTGCCAGCTGGTCGCGTAGCCTGGCCAGCTCAGCCGCGGCCGCGCCTTTGGCGGCTTCCACGGCGGCCGCCGCCTCGTGTGTAGCGGCCTCGGCCTCTGCGCGCGCACCCGAGGTGGCCGCTGCTGCCGTTACTGCGGCCTCCTTGGCGGCGGCCGCCTCCGCCCGGGCCCGCGTCAACTGGTCCTCCACCTTCTTGCGCGCCGCTCGTTCGTCCTCCAGCTCGCCCAGCGTGTCGGACGCGACCTCCCGCAGGCGGTCGGCCTCGGCAGCTGGGTCCGGGCCGGTCGCACCTGGGGGTGGGGGCGGGGCCCGGGAAGGGGACGGCTGTTGTTGCTGGTGCTGCTGCTGCCTGGTCGGCCGAGCAGCAGCGCCCGCACCCGCCGGTCGCGGCGGAGAGGCGCCCCCCGCGTCACCCCCGGCCGTGGAGAGCGGGAGACCAGGTTGGTTGAGTTTGTCGTCCACCGGTCCGCCATCGCCCCAGTCGCCGTCCTCGCCGTCCTCCCACCCATTGTCCTCGTCGCCGTCGTCCTCTTCACCGCCATCATCACTACCAATGACCACGGCCTGTGCTAGGTGGTGTGCCGCATCCCGTGAGAGAGCCGTCACGTCCTTGGCAGCCTGCTCCGCGAGGAGCGAGGCCTCCGTCGCGGCGCGCTCGGCCATTGCTGCCGCCGTCGCCGCGGCCGCGCCCGCAGCGGCGCCCGCCTGTTCGCGCAGGGCATTCAAGTTGCCCCAAATATTGTCCATGTCGTGTTTGAGAGGCGGGCGCGGCGCGCATGGGGTGGATGTGTGTGTGTATGCAATGGAAGAATGAAGCGCGCACCAATTCAATCGGCCTGTCCCCGCTCGACCCTCACCTCACGCACCGCTATCCAGCCATGCCTTTATCGCCCGCCCCGCCTCGCCCGCCTCGCGCATCAATACAATCGGCCCGTCCCCGCTCGACCCTAACCTCACTCAACTCACTCACCGCTATCCAGCCATGCCTTCATTGCCCGCCCCGCCTCGCCCGCCTCCCGCCATTCCACCACGCGCGCGCCACCACCACTGACGCCTGTTTTTCCTTGTAGGGCGCCCGCCAACGGCGCCGCTCTCCCGTCCGGGTAATGCGAGCGGGCCAGCACCAGGTCGCCTGGCGCCCCGCCCTCCACCAGGCGGACACAGGGGCAGGCATCATTCGCGCCGTCGCCAATGTACAAAACCCTCCCCGGCGGCACGCGCGCGCTCGCCAGCAGCGCCTCCACCACCGCGCCCTTGCACAAATTGGCCGGGCAGGCACGGCAGGCGTGGGCAGCCCGGCGTGGAGGGTGCCAAGCAGGGCAGGAGAGCTCGGCCCTCTCTTCGCCGTCTTCTGATGATGGCGGATAGGGCGGGCCGCCACCGTGGAAGGCCGCCAGAGTCATTTCCCCAGCCGCGCCCACCCCGGCTGGATTGGTGACAATGAGGGCCGGCGCGTCGGACAGGCCGTGCGCTGCGAGGGCCGCCTCAATTAGGCGGCTGTTGGCATCGGAAACGATGATGAGAGCGGCGGTGGTGGCAGCGGCGACGCGCGCGCCTTGGCCGGCGGTGGTGGTGGCAGCCGCGCCAGCCCCACCACCCCGCCCCGCACCTGCCTGGGCCAGCGCGCCCCTCACCTCCGCAGCCATCCCCACCCCCGCCGCGCCACGCTCCGCCACGCCTGCCGGTCCACACGCCAGGGCGGCGCCCATGGCGGCCGTCCAGCCGCGCCCCGCGTCCGTGGCGGCCGCCAACGCCGCCTCCGCCAGTGCCCCAAGCGCCGACGCGGCCAGCGTGTCTGTGTTGCCCTCCACGCAAGACCAGTCAAAGTCGGTGATGACGAGGGAGGTGGGTCGGGCGGTGGTGGCAGGCCCTCCCAGCCACAGCTGCACGATGTCGGTGCGCACGGAGGAGGGGTCAGCGGGCGGGACGGCGCGGAGCGTGCGGTGGCACCACCCCGCGGAGGCCGCGGCCGGCAGGAAGCCGGCAGACTCGGGCCGGGCGGGCAGGGCCACCAAAACAGGGGCCGGGCGGGTAGCCGGCCCGCCCGCCGTGGCCGCGCCGGCCATGGTGGCCAGCAGGGCAGGCCACGCATCCTCATCGTACGCGACGTCGGCCGCGAGGACGAGGGTGGGCGGGCGAGCCAGCCCGGCCAGGGCGGCCGCGAGCGCGCCCGGGTCGCCCCAGGCGAGCGGGGCGACGTGCACCCGGCCGTGCGTCCATCATCAACGCGCTGCAGCCGACGCAGCAGGGTATGCTGACGGCGGCCGCCGGCGCGCAGCGCGTGGCCGAGAGCGCGCGCCGGGTGGTGGGGGGCGCGGCCGGCGGCGCCGGCGACGGCGGCGAGATCAGCGATGGCACGGTCTGCCCCTCCGTCGTCTGCCTGGACGTGCGGCTCTTCGCCTTCCTGAAGAGTGACGCCTGCATCTGCACGGCGGCCGACCTGCACACGGTGCGCGCGCTCGCGGCCGACGTGGGCGGCAGGGTGCGGGGCTCCCTGGTGGGCGTCGTCCTCATGTACGTAGGGTCCTCCGCCCTGCTTGCCCGCCTAGCCGCCGACGCGGCCCGCATCTCCGTGGACCGGGGCGTGGTGTGGGGCGACCTGCACGCCGTGCACGGGCGGCGGCGGGCGGCGGCGCGGGGTAGGGGCGAGGAGGAGGGGGAGGGCGGTGGGCGGGGGGGGTCACGGTCGCCCTCGCGGTCGCCGGCGCCGGCGGCGGCGCGGGCCCACATGCCTGCCCCGTCCGCGCCGGCGGGGACGCCGACGCTGGGGGCGCCCAAGGGAGGGGGGTGGCTGCCGGGATTGTGAGAGGGGAGAACTGATTCTTCAAGGACTGTCCACTGCTCCTTTCGAATTCGCGCGCGTGTCCCTCCACGAGCATACGTGCTCGCACGCCGTACACGCCCCTCGTGCGACACCCTTGACCGCCTATCGCCCCCTTGCACATACACTGGCACACAGTGCGTTTTCGGTGAAGAGGGAGAGAGCACGCCTTTGTCCCCCTCGCGCATCAAACCGAAAAAAAAAAAAAACGCAAGCTCTCTGCCCTCCCGCGCCCCCGCCGGGCCGTGCCCGCCCCGGCGCACCTCTCCTCACACGCACCCTGGCCGAATGACGTCCGCTCACAATCACTTAAATTTACCCACAGGCATGGACGGCCACGCCCACCCTCTCGCTGCCCCGCCACTCGCCGCCGCCGCGGCCGCCGCCGCAGCCCCAGCCGACGACCTGCCGTCCCCGCACTCGACCTTTGGCGGCGCGGATACGGCCCCTCGGCGCACGTCCCTACTAGCGACGGGCATTCGGCCGTCTGGTGCGTGTTTTTGTGTGGGTGTGAGTGTGTGTGTGGGGGGGGGATGGAGAGAGAGAGGGTAGCGCAGCGGCGCGCCCATTTGACCCTTTCCTCCTTCTCTCCAGCCCTGCCCAAGGCCGCCGCCGCCGCCACGGTCTACCGCTCCATCGGCGGCGGCCCCTCTAGCATCGGGTCCGGTCGCCCCAGTGCGGGACCGGGCGCGACCTTCCCGCCCGCCCGGGCGTTCCTGGGCGGGATCGTTCACCCACCACCTGTCGTCATGGTTGCGCCTCCTCCGCCGCCGGCGCCGGCGCCGTCCACTGAGGCCAGCGGCTACGTCAGCTCGGACGGTGACGGAGAGGACGACCTGGAACAGACGCTGGCCCTGTCGGCCGCGCTCGCCACGGCACTGGGGCCCAGCAGCAAGCGCGGCGGCGACGGCGCCCCTGCCCCTCCTTCCTCTACCACCCGGCGCCCGCGTGCTGTCGCCCCGCCCACCCCCTTCGTGCCAGCGGTGGCGATGCCGGGTGCACACCCCGCCGCCTTTGGCGACCCGGCCGACTGCCACCCGGCGATGCGGCCCGGGCCCCACTCGCGCGCCTCGCCCCCCCCCACCAGCGCCGCAGCGTGCGTCCCCAACACCAACGACCCTCCCCCCCGCCGCCGGTGGTCCCTGCAGCCGCTCTCCGTGGAGGAGGCGGCCGCCCGGCGGGCCGCCGCCGCGGAGGCCGTGGCGGCAACGACGGCGGAGGAGGGAGAGGAGGCGGAAAATGAAAACTCACCGCCGAAGGCAGCCGCGGCCGCGGCCGGGCGGGCGGTGGCAGCGGCGTCCGTCGAGGCAGCGCGGCTGGCGCCCACACCTCCCCCTGCTGCGCCGGCGGCCGCCGCGCCGGCGCACACGCTGACGCCGCCACCGCCCGCGCCCGGTGCTGTCGCCGCTGTCGAGCCCGCCCCGCCGCCGTCCCTGGAGAGCATCCGGGCCCGCTTGGCCCGCCTGGCCGCGGTGGGGCGCGGCGGCGGCGGGGGTGGTGGTGGGGCGGCCGCCCCTGGTGGAGGTGGTGGTGGTGGCGGGTGTGGTGGCCCGCCGCCGCCGTGCCCGCCGCTGCTGCCCGTGGCCACTGCTGCTGCTGTGGTGGCCCCGGCCCCTGCCGTGGCGGCGTGGCCGTCGCCGGTCGACGTGGCGGGCACCCCCGCGGCGCCCCGCCTCGTCTCGCACACGCCCTCGCCTGCTGCCCTTCCCCCTGCTGCCGGCGCTGGTGCTGCTGCTGCTGCCCCGCCCGCCCCGACCCCGCCCACCACGGCCGGGCCGCCCCCCACCACGGCGGCCAAGGGCACGCCCATGGCCATTGACGGCCAGACGCCCTGGGCTCGGGCGGGCGGCGGTGGCGTCGGCGTCGGCGTCAGCGTCGACGGCGGCGTGGCGGGGGAGGGCGGCGCGGCGACCCCCACGCCCGCCTGGCCCGGCCTGGCGGCCGCGGCCACGCCGGGGCCTGCCCCGCCTGCCCTGCCTACCCTTCCCCCTCGCTCCGCGACGGCGGACGCGGCGATGGAGGTGGATGGCGGCCGCAGCAGCGCTTCCCTGTCTCCCCCCGCCGGGCCACCCACTTCCACCTACACCGCCTCCCCGGCCGTGTCCGCCTCCCCTCCCTCCGACGCCGCCCTCCTGGCCGAAGCGGCCGCCGTCGCGGCCGCCGTGCTGCGCGCATCGGCGACGCCGACCTCGCCCTCCACGCCCGCGGGAGCGGCCGCCCTGGCCCGGGGCGGGCGGGCGGCGGCCTTAGCCCACGCGGCCGTAGCGGCCGCCCGGCCGGGGACGCCAGCCGCGGAGGCCGCCCTCGCCACCGCCCTCGCCCCGCTGCTGGAGGACGTCCTGGTCGAGGCCGCCACCTTTGGGGCGGCCGCCGCGGATGCGGTGGCCCTGGCCGACGGCCTGGCCGCGGACAACGCCCGCCTGCGCGGGGTGGTTGGGGGTGGTGCGAGCGGAGTCTGTCACCTCTCCGCCTCCACAGACGACGCCGCGGACGCGGATGCGGACGCGACCGCCCGCTTGGCCATCACCCCTCGCCCGCCCGCCCGCCTGGCGGTGCCTGCTGCCAGGGCAGGGCAGGAGCAACAGCAGCAGGAGCACGATCACTCCCCGCTGCCCCACCCGGCCGCCCTGGCCGCCCTGGGCGCTGCCGAGGCGGAGGTCGCCCGCCTGCGCACCCGCCTGGCCGGGCTGGCCTCCGAGAAGCGGGCCGTGGAGGCCGACTTCCGGGCCTTGCACCGCACCAAGTATGCGCCGTTGAAAGCGGCGGTGACGGCCGCCGCCGGCACGGAGGCCCGCCTGCGGTCCGAGCGCGGGGCAGCCCGGGCGGCGGCGGCGGCGGCCACCGCGCGAGCGGCCGCCGCGGAAGGCAAGGCCGCCGCCCTGGAGACCGCCCGGGCGGCCGCGGTCGCGGCCACCACCGCGGCTGAAGCCCGGGAAGCCGCGGCCGCGGAGGCGGCGGCCGCGGTGTGCACGGACGCGGCGGCCGCCCGCAAGGAGGCGGTGGCCGCCTCGGCCGCAGCGGCCCGCCTGGAAGCCCGCCTGGGCGCGGCGGAGGCCGCCCGCGCCGTCGCCGCGGCCGAGGTGGCCGACCTGAAAACCATGTGCGCCGAGCTGATGGGCGAGGTGGAGCGGGGCCTGGCGCGTGGGGGCGGGGTGGATGGGTGGGTGGGGCCCGCGTGAAATGATATTCTTGCTTTTCTATATACACACAGCAGTTTTGGGCCAGTCTGTCGCGACTCGGGCGTATTTTTTTTACATTTGCCTTGAGTCGCGTGATAATAATAAATAATAAATAATAACGAATAATAACTCAGCACGGTCGCACGCTTGATGAGTCACTCACCACGCTCGCATCACCGTACAATCTCATACACGTATGTTTAAGTATAAAAACCCACACACAGCATTACAGCGCCGGGCAGCTACCGCCGTCCGCGCCGGTCAGCTTGATCTTGTTCTTGGTGCCACCGCACACGCCAAAGGCGGTCGCGTATAGCTTGGTCGTTGTGGGCGGGATAATGAAGTCGGGGGTGATGCCGCCTCCCGCCCCGCCTTGGGGGCCGCCGCCGTTAGGGTTGGGGGGACAGTACTTGCCAGCCACGCCGGTGCAGTCGGCACCTGGGTATTTGGAGGCCAGGCAGCAGGGCGATGACGCCGCGCACCCTTCGGCAGCATTGCCAGTGAACAGGGTGTCGTACGCGACCGGCCCGCACGGCGAGTCATAGCGCAGGACGTACCTATCTGGGATGCCGTATGAATCGTAGACCGCGGCATAGGTGCCGCCAGGCTTGACAGAGTACTCATAGGTGGTCGTCGCCAGGGTCCCCGCCTGGCTTATCCCGCAGGGGGCGGGCGTCGCGGTCGCGACGGGCTGGGTGGTGCCCGCGCACACGCACGTCCCGGCCAGGCATTCTGCGCCGACAACGCACGCGTTGCCGCACACGCCGCAGTTGGCCGAGTCGGTCGCCGTGGTGATGCACACGGTAGAGGTTGTGGAGCAGGTGGTGGTCCCGGAGGGGCACGCCGTCCGCAGCGGCGTTTCCTGGGGCCCGCCCGGGCACACACGCCCGCTTCCGCAGGCGATGCACGGCCCGGCAGGGGTCGTCGCGAACTGGCCGGCCGGGCACACGATGACGCACTGGCTTTGGTTGACCGCGTTGGGCACCAGGGTCGTGTACGGCGGCGGGGGCGACTGCGGGCACGGGTCTTTCAGGGGCCCCTCGTCCTGGAAGCCGCCCGGGCAGTAGTAGGGCACGCCGCACTCCACGCACGGGGCGGTGGGCGAGGGCGCGAAGGTGCCCGGCGGGCAGGACCGCACGCAGGCGACCACACCCGTCGACGTGGCGGTCAGCGTGGTCAGGCCGTCCGGGCAGGGCGTTTGCAGGGGCGTCGTCTGCGGCCCGCCCGGGCAGGTGAAGCCCACGCCGCAGACCTGGCAGCCGGCGTCAGGGGTGGCCGCGAAGTATCCGGGCGCGCAGGTGGTGACCGCGCAGTCGGGCGGCAACCCCTGCGCACACCTCTCGCAGGCGCCGGCGCTGGCGGAGGTGGTGGTCGTCGTGAACGTGCCGTCCGGGCAGGGCGTCTGCACCGCCTCGGGCTGGGGCCCGCCCTCGCAGAAAAAGTTGAGGCCGCAGTCCAGGCAGGGCAGCGTCCCGTTGGCAGCATACTTCCCGGGGTCGCATGTGGGCAAGCAGTCGGTGTCGTTTGCCGACGCCGGCGCGAGGGTGGTCTGGCTGGCGGGGCACCTGTTGAGGCCGCCGGTGGGCTGGGGGCCACCGGGGCACCAGTACCCGACAGGGCACTCATCGCAGGCGACCGCGAATGAGGAGTTGGCGTAGTACCCGGGCACGCAGAGCACAACGCACGTGCCGTTGACAAGAGACGTCCCCGTGCCACACCCAACGCAGTCGCCCAGGAAGGAGCCGGCGGTCGTGTTGGTGAATGGGTACTCGTCGGGGCACTCCTCGATGCCGGCCCTCGCCTGGGGGCCGCCCGGGCAGATGGACCCGGACTCGCAGGCCTGGCACGGCCCCTCCGAGAAGGGCGCGTACTCGCCCGGGTCGCACACGACAACGCACGCCTCCGCGCCCGCCGCGTCGTCGACCACAGTCGTGAACCCGGGCGGGCAGGACAGGCGGTCGGTCAGCGGGCCGGTTTGGGGCCCGCCCGGGCAGTAGAAGCCGCGCCGGCAGGGCCAGCACTGGGCGCCGTCGCCCTGGGTGATGAGCGCGTACGTCCCCGGGTCGCAGGTGATGAAGCAGTCCTGGACCGAGGCCGCGCCTGTGACGCCCAAGCCCGTGGTCGTGCCGGCCGGGCAGGGCGTCTGCTTGCCGAGCTTGCCGCCCGGGCAGTAAGAGCCTGCCTCGCACAGCGTGCACGGAGACTTGGGAGTCGCCTGGGCGTACCCTGGCTCGCAGGGGCCGGCCTTGAAGATGGCGGCCTCGATGGCGGTTTTCTTTGGGTGTTGTTGGTTGGGTGAAAGTGGGTTGTGAGGTGCGCGCGCAGGGTTCGTGTGGGAGGGTCGTGTTTGCGTGCGTCAAGGCAGCTCGCAGGCGCGCGCTCCCCGCCCTCTCGCCCACGCCCAACGTCACGCGGTGCCAAGTGACCCGCAAACATCGACCTGGCAAGGGCGCGGCAGAGGTTGGGCGGCAAGGCGGGTGGGGCAGCAAGCGCGTGGCAGACGTCGCTTGCCCCCGCTGCACATTTTTTTCATCCCTCTTTTTCGTCCCTCCTCACCTTGTCAGCCAGGGATTTGTCCATCTCAGCCTCCATTCTCTGTCGTGTTCATAATGAAGTTGTGTTGGTGTGGTTAGGGATGGTGAGGTGGACGCGGAGGGCCAGGGCCGCGCCCGCAAAACGCTTGCCGGCTTCATTGCGCGCGCTCGCTCGTTCAAACAAACGCACCCGAACCGTCTGTAAAGTCTTCGTGAGCTCGGCGTCCGCGGCCTTTGGCGCGGCCTGAACGGTGGCGGCCAGCGCCAGCAAAAGCAGGGCGCACGCACGGGAGGCGCGCATGGCGGGGCGAAGGGTAGTCAGCGTGAAGAGGAAGGGTCGTGGCAGAGCTGTCTTTTCTTTTTCTCTCTGGCTCTGCAGAAAACCTTGATGAAAAAAGTTTCACCTAGAAGGCGCCTCGGTGGGCGCCGCCGCCATCCGTCCAGCCTTGCCCGCCTTCTCTCTCTCAGCGCGCCTGGATCGTCACAACGCTCTCACTCCCCCTCCACCACTTCATCCTCCGCCGCCGGATGGGCC
>Ga0315275_10006774_pt1 | contig 11011 bp, 13 predicted proteins | sample YL17G03_0_MG_FD_205557 | JGI IMG/M metagenome (GOLD analysis project Ga0315275, IMG submission 205557) | Sediment microbial communities from Yellowstone Lake, YNP, Wyoming, USA - YL17G03_0 | ecosystem: Environmental > Aquatic > Freshwater > Lake > Sediment | place: USA: Wyoming | collected...
TAAGGTATTTTATTATATCATCACCCCAACCTTCAGTTAATAATGTTTTTGTTGTTGAGATTCCCATAATCTCATGTATTCTATGTAATTCCTCTAAAATTAAATTTTTCATAATTCATTATTTTTATTATAAATATCCCACATAAGCTAAATGTCTTTAATTAATTTCAATTTAACTTATTTGTTAAAAATAGTTCTTTTTGTGTTTATTTTTTGTTGTGGTGTTAATAATTCCGATGATTTCAATACTTCAGTAACTTTTGTTCCTAACTCTTTATATTTTTTATATGTTTCATAATCAACAGGATCCCAAACATTTCTCCTTGGTGACCATTTAAAAAAATTATATTGATCACTATTCAATGAATATGGGTCAATTTTTTTAGTTGGTAATTTTACTATTCCGTTTTGTTTTGAATTTCTTAAATAATTAAGTGTGGTATCGTCTATAAATCCTGTTGGTTTCATTTGACCTAAATCACTCTCAACCGATAAATCCGATTGGAATTTTTTTATAAGATCTTCCATTCGTTTATCATAGGTTCCATTAACCCCTTCGTTACCTAACATTTTATCATAACCACTAAATTTCCATCTATCTTGTATGATTTTTTGTAATTCACTAACAGAATCTCCCGACATTCCTGTCCATATAATATCTCCATAATTCTCAACATCAGTTAATGATGGTGTAAACGTTCCACCATCTTTTACATCATAAATAATTTTATTGGTTGGATGATTACGATTATATGACTTTCTAAGAAATTCGGTTATATCTACATTATTTGCAGCCTCTTCATTCCAACTTAAACCTCCTTCACCACTAAAAAAACTTCCTAACTCTTGTTCCGCCTTTTCGGCCAATTCGTTTTTAAAATCTTCAGGTAATGGTTTATCTTTTAACATATAGTAAAGTTTTCTTATATCTGAATTTTGTCTATCCTCATCTCTACCATATAATGCCAAATATAATTCATCAAAACCATATGTTGATGCACCTAACTGAAACACTAAAGTCGGGAATTTACCGACTTTATTATAAAGATAAGTCACCAAATTAAAAACATCTTTTAAAGGTGCTTTTGATTTTTTTACAACATTAACCAAATTAGTTTTAATGTTATTATTAATTCTTGAGTTTACCGCAACCTCAATCACTTTTGAATTTGACGCCAATTCCTTCTCAATTTTTCCTAATTTAATTGATTCTTCAGCGGTTAAAGTTTTTGATACCTTCTTCTTTAACAACTGTTCTAAACCTTCTTTACCACCAACCTCAACAAAGTTAGTTGCCTTTCTTAATAATGATAATGCTTCACCACCAGGAATTAAACTTAAGGCCATCATCATACCCCCCATATATTTATCACCACCGGCATAATATGCCGAAGCGTCTAACACTCCCGATATTGTTGATCCAATCATAAGATTTGCTGCTAACGCACCTGCGGTTGTACTACCACCAACTACCATTGTTGTGGCACCAAAGGCTTGTGCTAATACTGCAGATTCTGTTCCCGCAAGAAATGTTGTAGATACAACCCCGGCGGACGCACCCATTGTGAGTACCATTGACGCAATTGCTAATCCTATTTCGGCAACAGTTGCTGCCGCGTGTGCGTAATCTTCATACGAGTGTTCTGTGGTTGTTTGTGTTGATGAGATAACACTACTAATATTATCCACATTGCCCATTCCCCACATACCAATAGTATTAATATTTAAATTATCCATATAACGACAACCACACATTCTATCTGCCTTCTCAGAAAACCAATTTCCTTTAAACTTCCAATCTTCATAAACCCATAAACCACCATTATCTTGACATATTTCAGATAAAGATATGTAATATGTTATTACATTACCAAAAGAACCTGAAGTCTCACCATTTTTAACGGTTCTACTACCAGAAATATATGTTGGTGACCCTGGAGGTAATTTTACCACCTCACCTTCTTTAAATTTAAGAGTTTTAGATACTGGTTTACAATATTGGGGTATTAATGTGTTTTGATTTTTTAATAGCTCATTCCATTCACCAATTTCTTTTATTGGTGCATATATTGCGGTTGTCAAAGAACTTTTAAATGCGTCTTGTCTTGCGATATTACCTTGATATGTGTTAGACAATCCTCCGGTTTCAGTATCCCCATAAATTCTTGTTTTTGTTTCCCAATCCATATTTGCTGCTGGATTTGATGAAGAATTTGCATATTGTAATAAAGGTTTAGCGTTAGATTCAATATTTTTAGTAACCTTATTAATCTCCTCTTGACTAAAAGGTTTTGGGTAAGGAAATACATTATTATTTAAATCCCAACCTAAATAATAGTAATTTGCCACCTGGTAGGTAGTAAACCATTTTGACCCAGGTTTTCCAGGTGCGGTATTATATGCCTTACTCATTTTTGATTGTGATGGTAAAGGTACTTCACCATTATAACCAGATGGATTATCCACATTAATTATCTCATAAATTGGATTCGTCACAAGTGTTCCAAGACTTTCAACCCGACTTTTAGCATCTCTTTCAATTTTTGCTGACCAATCAGTTTCCATCCACCAATTTGGATTTGACTTTTGATATTGGTCTTTATTATTTGTCCAAAGAGTTTTAGTATTACCACCCCAAGATCCGTCAATAGCAATTTCTTTACTACAAGGTTTCCCACAAAGTTTTGTTGTATATAACCCGTTTGATCCTTTTTTTGGTTTTTCTTTTTCCTCAAAATACCATCTTTGGAAGTTCTTTATTTGTTTTGTTGTTGTTGGTATTTCTTGTCCTGATACTTTATAAGCAAAATCAACTCTATCTTTATCCCAATCTGGATTTGATTTCATATAATTTACTTTATGTCTATCCCAAGCTTTAATGGTATTACCACCCCAATGACCATCCACTGCAGTGTTTTTTGTACAATACTCCCACCCACATAGTATCGATTTTTTTTGTTTCTTTTTTACGTTTGTTTCTTTTGGGTTTAAATATGGTATTGATTTTTCCGCAACATCCCAAACATAAGTTTGAAATTGCATAATTTGATTCATTGTGTATGGAATTTCCTGAGCCTCCAATAATAAGGTCTTACTTGAACTTTTATTCTCATTTAAAGTCTTCCTTGAATCATACTTCATATTAAGAAGTATTCGTTTTAATAATTCATCAGCATTTTTCATAATAATGTATTTCCTTTCCCTCTAACAAGAGTATTAAGAGACTTCCAAGTTACCTTATCGTCAATTGTATTTGCAACACTCCTAACTAACCCTGTTTCCCATTTTGTAACTGTTGGATAATCCTCACCACCCGTAGGTGCTGCCGCAGGAACATCATCTTGTTCCCCAATTTCACCATTGTGACTATTGGTTGTGAATTTTTTCATTAAATATATTAATTCGTCTAAGTTTGTTTCCATATATTTATATAAATACTTGTGGATTAATAAAATTATTGTATCTTTGTATTATAACCTAATAAAAAATAGAATTATGAAAAGTCTTGTATATGTTTTAGTATCGTTTTTTTTACTTACTTCTTGTGTTAAGTACGAACAATCACCATTACTTAGTTTGAGTGGTGAATACAGAGTGGATAAAATCACTTATGATCAAGTAGATAATGCTTCCTCAAGTAATAATATGGTTTATTATCCTGGTGACTTGTATGTTAACCCAAGTGAGGTGTTTCCGATGGATTCCATTCAGGTAGGTTTTACTCGTATCTCAATGGACTACAGTATGATTAGATTCAACCCTATCAATAACGCTGATGGGTCTGTTAATTGGACTAAGGAATACACATACTACGTTCACGGTCAAACTACACAATATGATCTTGGATACATTCAATGTGATATTAATGGTTCTGTTAGAACTTTAAAGATTATTGATGATGGTGATGAGTCATTGGTATTGAGAACTACAGGTACTTGGTCAAGTGGTAATGCTGGATCTGATATGTCTGTAACATTATTTTTAACAAGAGTTGGTCCTTAATGGATCAACTCTTTTAAAATAATTCTGTCTTTGGAAGTCTTTTTGGGTTAACGATATAATATTCGTTCAGGTAATTTATTAATATTTCTTCATCTATTGTTTCAAAATCGTCAAAATCATCAAATTCTTCCTCGTCTTCATCATCAAAGATATCAAACCCCTCTTGAATTAGATTATATCCAAAACTTTCGGCATCCTCAATACTAATAATATCGTTTCTAACCTCATCTTCATCATCATTGATTAATCTGAACGAAACTTCTAATCTTCTTGTATTATCTTGAATGTAATACGATATGATTTCATTAATTTCCATTTAACCTTAAATTAACTTATTTTTCTTTAAAAGAAATGTTAATTATAATTTTTGAATCTTTTAAACATATCCAACGACTCGTTCAACTTCTCCGTAAATTCCGGTAAAATGTCTTCATCAACCTCACCTGAAAAATCAATATCGTCAAACATATCAAACTCTTCTTCATCATCACGACTCATTAGTTCTGTTCCTTCATAATCTCCCATTCCTGGGTGAAAAGTTTTTGGTATTTTTCTAAAGTTTGCAGGATCATAATCATCATAACGTCGTTTCATTTTATGATCATCCCATCCTTCATCTAATTCGTCTTCGTCTTTACCTAAGTCTCTATTTATTCTTTTAATTTCTTGAGATTCTTTATCAAACTTATCGTCATAATCTTCATCAGCATAATCATCGTAATCACCATCATCGTTTAGACCTAATGAGATGTATTCAATACCCCCATCTTCAAAACGGTTTTCACCATCAATATCAACTGTTCCGTTAATTAAGTCATCCTCACCATCACCAATCATATCTAATGGTAGATCAGATTCATTAATTCCCATATTGGTATATGGTTTAACAACACCCTTATTGGATACGGTAATTCCTTGTTTATCGTTTGCAAAGTCTTGAACATATAACGGTGTTTCATTACTTCCTTGTCCGTATTCAGTCACATAACCATCATAAATGGTTTTGTGTTGTTCTAAAATATCGTTTTTTTCTGCTTGGGTCATCCCGAAAAAATATTGTGCCATAGTTTTTGTTTTTATATAAATATCATTAATTAGTGTTTAAATATCCTCCGGCAAATTTGGTGTAAGCCATTACCATCTTTCTTGAATAAATATCCATTATTTTTTTAACCGATTCCGGTGTGATTTCTTTTCCTTCTGCTTCAAGTAGTTTCATTGCTCCTCTAATCATTTCATCTCTTGCCTGATCAGCCATTTCAACCACTTCCTCAAATGATTCCTCATTTTTATTATCTTCATAATGATGTTCGTGAGCAACTCTTTCCGAACCAAGAACAAAATAAGGTGCCGCCCCTAACATATTAACAACACCAGACTCTCTTAAACTTTTTAGGTATTTGTGTAAAAATGCGTGATTAAAATATTTAAACAACTCTTTATTTTGTTGGAAAAAGTTTTCTTTTAAAAAACCTTTTTTAGTTGTTTCCATAACAGATTCTTCAGTCTTCTTTCTTCTACCCTTCATATCCTCTTCTCTAACCCACTTATCAACACCAGCAATAAGTGCCAATTTGGATCCATTATCCCAAGCAACATAATATTGAGTATCACCAAAAACAACACTTTTAGTCATTACAGTTCCTGGTGTTCCCATATGAACAGGAGAATACATATCATCCATTGAAATACAGATTACTCTATCCCCATTTCCCAATTCTGGATTTAAATTTAAATTTGCCATACAAATAAATATATCCATATATTTATTATTATCAATTATGAAAATAATAATCACAGAAAATCAGAATAGATCACTACTCAATGAGGGTGTTTCGGAATCAATCGTAAGATCTTATAGGTCAATGAAAAAATTTACCGAAAAGGTTTTAAAAGAAACACGGGACACAACAGGACTTGATTTTGAGTTCTTAATGAGTTGGGGTTCAACACTTGGTGGTCTTATGATGCCAGTATCACAATTTATTGAGGGTAAACACCCCGAACTAACAAGTTTGGATATATCACTATTGATTACAGGAGCAATGGTTACTTATTATACTTCAAACAAAAAAGCATTATCAAAAATTCTTGATACAATTAAAGAAAAAGGTTTGGTTAATGTTTTTGATGAGGTGTTAAGTACAACATCCAATTTAAAGGACACATTCTTATCATTTGTTAGTAGTTTAAATATTACGATGGGTAAAATGGCAAATATGTTAGCATATACATTTCTTATCCCATTATTACCACAACTATATGAAATGGCACAAACAGGGTATGATCAAAATACCGTAAATCAAATAATTAAAAGAATTTTGAGTTATGGTGCAATTATTGGATCAAGTGCAATTGTTAGGGAGTTAATAAAAAAGATAGTTAATAGATTTAGAGGTTAACCCCTATTTCCCATTAATTTTTGTGTTTTAATATTTTACCGATAACAATCTCTGATTCATCATCCGTTAATCCGTGTTGTGTTTGATGTGTATCAAACCAATTTCTAACAATTTCTTCAAATGGTTTTCTTGTTAATCTTGAAAGTCTTTTAAACCCAAAGTATTGTGCATCAATTTCGTGGGGTTGTGTGTAATACTGTAAAGGTTCTTCAGGTTCCTCAACATCAAGATCATAATTACCGGTAACTCGTTGTCTTGTATGTTTTAATTCGTGAGCAATTAGTTCATTCAATTCACCAATCATATCATACATTGATTGGGACTTTTCTTCTGGACTATAAGTTATTTTAAGATTAATGGTATGTTCTTCTCTATAATAATCGGCATCCAACTCATAACCATCAATTGATTCATCAATATTTAAATCAACCTCAACAGATAATGGAACTGGTAACCCAATAAAGTTATAAACCATTTCATCACGATCCTCAAAATATTCAGGTAATTGGAATTCTCCCTCGTCTTCATTTTTAAATACAATTACAATATCCCTCACTATCTGACGAATATTACCTCTCATCCTATTGTCTTCATTGATTATTTTCTTTATTGTTTCCATGATGTTCATAGTAATAAATATAACGATTATTTTTCTTGAATGTTTAAACTAAATACTTTTAAGTAAATATGAAGAAAAAATTTGATTTTGAGGATATAACATTAATCCCTAAATATAGTGTGGTTGAATCCAGATCCGAATGTGACGTTACAACAAAGTTTGGTGGTTATAAATTTAAATTACCTGTGGTTCCTGCAAATATGGAAAGTATTATTGATACCTCATTGGCAATAAAACTATTTAGAGAAGGGTATTTCTATATTTTACATAGATTTGGTACCGATGTTGTTGAGTTTGTAACGACAATGAAGGAGATGGGATTAATGACCTCAATCTCAATAGGCGTTAATGAAGACTCTTATACTTTGATAGACGAACTAATATCCAAAAATCTATTTCCCGATTTTATTACAATTGATATTGCTCACGGACATTCAATAAAAATGAAAAAAATGGTTACCCACCTTAGAAAGAAAATGATGAGTACGTTTATCATTGGTGGTAATGTATCAACACCTGAAGGTGTAATTGATCTTGAGAAATGGGGTTGTGATTCAGTTAAATGTGGTATTGGTGGAGGATCTGCCTGTACAACATATCATTCAACTGGATTTGGTAATCGTGGGTGGCAAGCAAATATGATTAAAGATTGTTGTGAGGTTGCAAAAAAACCAATTATTGCTGATGGTTCAATTAAAGAACATTCGGACATTGTTAAAAGTTTGGTTTTGGGTGCCGATATGGTTATGGTTGGTGGAATGTTTGCCGGATATGAAGAATCCCCAGGAAAATTAAAACAAGTTGATAATGTTTGGTATAAAACATTTTGGGGATCAGCATCATCAGAACAAACAGGAAAAAATGAAAGAGTTGAAGGAATTAAGAAATTAGTCCCATTTAAACAAGAATCAATATTTGTTAAATTAAAATCTATTGAGGAATCGTTACAAAGTGCAATCTCTTATGGTGGAGGTAACCCTTCCAAGTTGAAATCCCTTTTGTCTGTTGATTATGTTATTGTGAAATAATTAAAGTTCTTTGATCTTTATAATTAAATCACCTGTACCCCTAATCACTCTATGATATGTTTCAGAGGGGATGGTTATTCTGTCCCCTTCTTTTAATGTTATCGGTAATTCATTGTCCATTTGGAATTTCCAACCATTACCCTTAACAACTTTAACCACACGATCACTTTCATCACGATGCCATTTAAGTTCGTGTTCGTCAATGTTCTGATCAAATTTACGTGTTTTTATTCCGTCTTTTATTGTTTGTTTGTATGGTGTTTGGGATTCAACTACGTCCCTACCTAACCATCGTTTTTCATATTTAATATAGTTAAGATATGAATCGTTAGTAGAGGTACTTCCTCCTTTAATACTTGCGCCCTTTAAAAAGGGAAATGTATCTCTTAAAAGTCTAATTAATTTTATTGTATTATGATTTGCAGTATCTGAAGAGTCTCTACTATATGAATTTTCAAACACCCCCATTAATTTAACCGTTAAAAAATCAGAATATATTTCTTGACCAACAATGGCTCTGTATCCAATAAAATTATCATCAGAAAATGGTCTGTATTTAGATATAAATCTATTAATCATTTTCTCAGTTTTATCTAAATATTCTTCGGTATATTTCTCTTCGTTAATTCTCATTCTTTGTTTATGTTTAATAATTTTGTTTTTATGTTCTTAACTAATTAATTTACAATTCATAAAAAAGAATAATTCCCAAAATTATTTGATTTCAAACGGTACCTTATCACACCTCTATCAATTGTTAATTTATTAGACGCTTCTGTAATAGAATCATATTTAACATTATCTATAATTATCTGTTTTTTATGTTTACAATCGTAATTTGGGTTATTTTTTCGTACTACACATTTTTTAGAACAGTGTATTTCCGTATTATTCCCATAAACAAATTCCCTACCACAGTTAATACAGATTTTATTTTTTTTATTTTTCCTTTTGAATAATTTATCAACCCTTTCATCATCAAAAAATTCATAAAAACCTTTAGAGTTAGTAAAATTCATAATATTATTCTCACTTCTTATTGATTTAAATAATGATATTAAATCGTCAGATACATCTTCAATTACACAATTTTTTAATTTCTCCTTAACATCAATACATTTTTTTTGATAATTCTTCCAATAGTTGTTCCAATATCTTTTTTTATTCTGAATACATTTTTCACTATTCAACGATAGATATAACTTTGATTTTAATTTATTTTTATAGTTTTTAGATCTTTCTTCACCATACACTTCCTCATATGTATGACCTTTTGTTTTAGATGAGTTAGATATTTTTAATTTAATTTCGTCTATATTGGGGTGTTTTGATAAAGTATCACCACCATCCCCACCGTTACTAATATTATATAAAATATGGGTTTTCTTATACTCTTCTATCCAATAGATTTCTTTTTTTGATAATTCTTCATAACTATCTGTTCTATCTATAATTCTTTTTGTGAAATTATTTTTCCCATACTTCTCCATTGCTCGTTTAATAAGAACTCCTGACCCATAATACGAATTTCTGTTGGTCGTATCTTTACCAATATAAATCTTATCGTTTATATTATTTCTAATTTCATATATAACCATAACAATATGTTTATATATAAATATTAAGAAATATTTTTTTTACCAGTAAATAAGTGTTTATATTTACCAATACCCCGAATAAGTACGATTACCCCACAGGTGACCATACCTATTTATGCGACACGCCCAATAACCAGCCTTAGTCCTATCTTTTTTGTCTTTACACTTATGTCTAGCCGCAAAACTTTTTCTTGCCTTAGGATTGGATACCTTGGCAGTTAAACCCCCGTGTACATCACCAAATGTGATTTTTTTAATATTTCCAGTACTTGGATTTTTAACATAAACCTTATATTTCTTCTTCCCTCCAGAATCTCTCATTGGATAACCAACCTTCACCTTCTTACCTTGATATTCAGCTTCAGATAACAATTCATCATCCTCAATCAAATAAGGACAATCCAATGAAACATATTCCCCATTCGTTAATTTAACGACATTACCAAGATCCGTTTCAATTAACCATAAATCATTCTTAGGTAAATCAATGGATCCGTTATTATATAATTCTCTGACCTCACAAACTAAATTAAAGTAACTATCCGAATATGGTCTAAAGATATTCTCGGAAATAGTTAAATTATTTTTAATGTGGTAATCCAAATTACTAGATGTTTTAATATCCTCCACAATCACCATAGATTTGGGATTATAAGTTTCATTTAAAACTTTTCTAACGATTTGTTCAATATTAACCATACTCACATATATTTATATTAATAAATACTATAAAACTTATTGTTTATGCGGTATTTATATTAAAAAGTTTTTTATTATGAAAAAATTTATAACAGAAAGAGCAATTAAGACTACATTACGTAGAATACTTAGCGAAGATGAAAAATCTAAAGTTAATAAGGGCGAAGTTAAACCAAGATGTATGCCCGAGAATGTTATCCCGTTGGATGAGATTGTTGGAGATTCAGAAGATTATACAAAATACTCTCCAGGTGTTTCAAAAAGAAACAAAGGGGTTAATGGAATTGTAGATACTTTAGGTATCCTAAATAACATCAGACTATTCAAAGATGTTAAGGATGGTGGAGAACATTTGGCATATGAAATGATGAACCATTTAAATAAGTTCCGTAATAAACATTATTATGATGAGACTAGTGGTGAATGTCATAAGTCTATGAATAAAATTATTGAGTTATATAAAGAGAACGAACACGGAACTGAATTGGTTAAAGACATTGAGAAAATACTTAATCTACAAGTAACTGACGATGAATATACACCATCTCCAAGATCTAAAGAATATTTAAAACAATGTATTAATCTTGTAAAAGGGGTTTAAGATTTTTAATTAGGACCGTTATCGTTATGGTAACATTTAAAAGGGGGATTCGCTACCCCCTT
>Ga0315275_10006775_pt1 | contig 11009 bp, 6 predicted proteins | sample YL17G03_0_MG_FD_205557 | JGI IMG/M metagenome (GOLD analysis project Ga0315275, IMG submission 205557) | Sediment microbial communities from Yellowstone Lake, YNP, Wyoming, USA - YL17G03_0 | ecosystem: Environmental > Aquatic > Freshwater > Lake > Sediment | place: USA: Wyoming | collected...
CGCCCATCCGGTGAGATGCGCGGCTCGCAATCTGCTGCGGGCCCGTTGACCATTGGCCCAAGATTCATCAGCGATTGCCACGAGTCAGAAAGGCTCGCCCGCCTTGCCAGCCACAGATCAGAACCTCCGTACCCGCCGGGTCGGACCGGCGTTGCGATGTGGTGATCGCTGAAGAGCAGCAATAAGGCGTCTGGCGAGAGAGAAGGCCATACATCGCTGTATGGACTATTCACCACGGGGCCGAGATTCACCGCCTCGCCCCAGACATCGCTCGTTGTCGCGCGTCTTGCGACCCAGATGTCGCTACGACCAGGGCTGTACCCGCCAGACCGCCACGAACTAAAATAGAGTTCCAATCCGTTTGGCGAAATCCAGGGACCCTCGCTGACACCGCCAGGGCCGTTTATCGTTGGCCCCACATTCACTGCTTGGCCCCACGGGTCGTTCTTCGTTGCCCGCGTTGTCATGAATATGTTGTACCGCTGATCGTCGCCGTAGGGCCGGTCCGAACAGAAGTAAAGCGTCAGCCCGTCGGCGGAGATGGATGCCCCAAACAACTCGTTACTTGGACTGTTGACAGCCGCCCCGAGATTCTGTGGTGGCCCCCAATCCTCATCTACCGAGGTACGCCTCAGCACCCACAAGTCATAGCCACCCTGTCCGCCAGACCGAGATGAGGCGATGTACATCTCCAGGCCATCGGAGGAAAAGCAATCGATCCAGTCATCACCATATACGCGCGACCCGACCCTCACCGGCTCGCCGAAGGTGAAATCCGCACGAGCGGGTGGCGTGTCCAGACCGGAGAGAAAACAAAGCCCGACCAGCGACGTTACGAACAAAGGAACCTCAAACGATTTCATACTACCCCTTCCCTTCTGCCCAAAGGCGACACATAGAACTTGAATCCCGTTGTCACGCTCCTCAACCGAGAAGACGAGTTGATAACCAAATGGACCGTCAATGACGTGCTCGACATCCCAAGGCATGTCCAACGGCACATCCAAAGCTTTGTCCTGGGTCACGATAGCGGTATACCGCCTCATGTCGGCACCGACTTTCCGCTCTTCATGCAGGTAGTGATACTGCTGCGCCCGCCGGAGGTAGGCGTCTGCATCCATCGGGTCGACTCTGATTCTGCGGGTGTACAGGGCGGCGGTTTCCCGGTAGTGTTCTCGAAGCGTCCGGGGCGGGCCAAGGGCCTTGATGGTGGACACTTTGGGGTCGAGATGCGCCGTCCAAATCTCCAAGTACGGCGTGCCCAGACAAAAGGCCAGGTCCGTTCCCGCAGAAGACCAGCAGGTCCCTGTCATCTGGCCGTCCAGGACTCTGGAAAATTCCCTTCTCGTTAGATCATAGAGCCACAGCCCGGTCTTCTGCCGCGCCGGGTTGCCACCGCCCAGGCAGACTTCGTTCCCCGTGGGAGACCAAGCGGTCACGCCCCAGGACAGGGAAGACACCGGACACTCGGCGACCAGCGCTTGCGAAGCCAGGTCCGTGATCTTCAGTGATCCGCCTTCGAAGTAGGCCATGTGCCGATTGTCCGGCGAGACCGAGGGCAGGGCATTCGAGCACTTCATGATTCGTTTCGGCGTGAGACCTTCGGCCGCCAGAGAAAGCGAACAGAGGGTGCCGTCCCCACGCGACAGATAGTAGAGGTGCTCCGAGTCGCGGCTCCACGAAGGCCAACTGCCTCGGACCAGGTATCTGGGGTCCGTGCCATCGGATTTCATCAACCAGACCTCTTCGTTTGTCACCGGAGGCTGCCGGCTCTCGCCTTCGGCGGCGGCCAGTTCCTCCAGCCGCAGGTTCTGGCGATCCCGAACGAAGGCGATGTATTTCCCGTCGGGCGACCATCTCGGGTCTTTGCCGGGTACGATCAGAAGGTCAGTCTCCTTTGTCGCAGGATCGAAGAGCGCCACCCCGCTTCTGCCCTGCACACCGAGGCTGAACGCCAACTTCTTCCCATCGGGCGACCACGCCGCACTGAACCCGTCCGTCGTCACGCGCCGGCCCTTGGCTGCCAGGTCACGATAGGTCTCCTCCGCTTCCACCATCGGCAGGAAGGCTGCTCCCGCCGGCTCGCGGTCTGCCGGATGCCAGAGCCGCCCAGCCTCCAGGGTGTCAAAGACGTATTTCATGCACCAGTCCTGGAACTTGCTGCGGGCGTCATAGTTGGGGCTGACGATCTGGCGGTACAGGGCGGTGGCCTTGTCGTAGTCGCCCAGGGCCGTCAGGGCGCAGAAGATGTGGTACTGTAGGGGCGAAAGATTTTTCGCCCCTACCGGGGCCTCGGCAATGACACGCTCGTACTCGCCCATCCGCAGGAGGGTCTCACTCCGTTGGGTGCATAGATCGGTATATGCCGGACTGTCCTTGGCCGTAAGCGCGAGCGCGCTATCGTAGTCCGCAATGGCATCTGGATAGCGGCCCAACTCCCGCCAGGCAACCGCCCGCAACGAGTACCCCAGCGCGTCGCGCGGCCGCAAGATGGTCATGCCCAGCGCATCCGCTTGCAGCCGATCGTATTTGCGGGACGCGTAGTACGTGTACGCCCGTAATCGACGGGATTCATAATGGCCTGGATCAAGCTGCAAAGCCTTGTCGAGCGCGGCAAGCTGCTCTTTGACCGTAAGGGCGGTCATGGCCCGCAGGAAATACGCCTCGGCGGTCTCCGGCAGCAGGGCTTCCGCCTTCTGGCGGTGCTCCTCGATCTCCTTAAGCCTCTCGGCGTTGGGCGATGCACTCTCCCAGAGGATGCGGGCCAGGAGCGAATGGGCCGCCCCGGCAATCTCAGGCCGGTCATTCAGCAGACTGTCCAGTATGGTCATGGCTTCTTTGGAACGGCGGTTGTCCACGAGGATGGTAGCATGAAGAAGCAGGGCCTCGGGTCCCACGTGCTTACTATCCAGGATGGGCTTGATCGTCTCCAGGGCAGCTTCGCGGTCGGCCTTGGCATACTGCTCCCGGGCCTGCGACAGGATGTCCTTGTGTCTGAAGCCTTCCGCTTCGGCCAGTTGGAGCCGGTCCCGACTCCACAGGGAAAGCACGACCACCGCCGCACCAGCGACGACGACTGCGGCCAGCACGGCGATGGTCTGCCAGCGGTGCCTGCGGAGGAATCTTCCCAGGCGGTACGTTGTGCTGGGTCCTCGGGCCACAACGGGTTCATGTTCCAAGTGCCGCCGAACGTCTTCGCCCAAACCGCTGGCGGTCTCATAGCGCCGGGCGCGGTCCTTTTCCAGGGACTTCATCACGATCCAATCCAGGTCGCCCCGGACCTGCTGGTAGGGTGTGCTCCGCACACCATCGGCACCATCAACGGTTGAACGGTGCGTGGTACGCACCCTACCCGCGCTCGTAGCCGTCCGGATTCGGGTGGAGGGCTTGACCGGCTCCTGTTCCCGGATGACCCGCTGCATTTCGACGTAACCCGCCTTGCGGAGTTCCTCTTCGCTGAAAGGCGTAGTCCCGGTGAGCAGCTCATAGAGTAAGACGCCGAGGGAGTAGATATCGGTGCGGGTGTCGATGTCCAGGTCGCTTAGCTCCGCCTGCTCCGGACTCATATAGGCCGGCGTGCCGATGATATGGGCGTAGCGGGTAAAAAGCGTCTTTTCCGTCAGCTTCTGGTTGATGGCCTTGGCGATCCCGAAGTCGATGACCTTGGGGACGGGCTTGCCGTCATGGTGCGTGACCATGACGTTGGAGGGTTTCAAATCGCGGTGGATAATGCCCTTCTGGTGGGCGTGCTGTACGGCGTGGCAGACCTGGAGAAACAGGGCCAGACGGTCCTTGGTGCTCAGGTTGTTCTTGTCGCAGTATTCGGTGATGGAAACGCCTGTGACCAGCTCCATAACGAAGTAGGGCCGGCCGGTCTCCGTGGCCCCGGCGTCGAGGACCTTGGCAATACTGGGGTGGTCCATGAGGGCCAGGGCCTGCCGCTCCGCTTCAAACCGGGCAATCACCTGCCGGGTATCCATCCCCAGCTTGATGATCTTGAGGGCCACCTTGCGGCGGATCGGTTGCTCTTGCTCCGCCATATAGACCACCGCCATACCGCCTTCCCCGATCTTCTCCAGGAGCTTGTACCGGCCGATGACGGTGCCGGGACCTTCCGTCAGCGGAGACTGGTCAGGCCCCATGCCCGCACCGAAAGCGGCCGGATCAAGAAACTCCCCAGCCTTCTGGTGAGCCAGCAAGAGCGATTCGACTTCACTACGCAGCGCAGCGTCGCTGCCGCACGCCTCGTCCACATACGACGCTCGCTCTGGCCCGGCCATCCTGTCGAGCGACTCGAGGAAGATCGCTTTGACTTCGTGAGCCCGGTTTTCGGCCTGTGAGTTCATGGCAACTGCTCCTGCACACTCTCCCATGCGAGATCCGCCCGGGAAATTGACAGAGAAAATGGGATTCTTCAAAAAAATTGTCCTGGGGCTTCGGGAGACTTGGCGGTGAGGATCACCCTTCCAGGGTGATTGCTTTGTACAGCCAGGCACGAGCGAACGCCCAGTGTCTGTAGGCGCTGCGACAAGACATGCCAAGCACCGCGGCGGCTTGCTCCAGGCTCAGGCCGCCGAAATAAGCGAGTTTCACCAACCCGGCGGCCTCGGCGTCCTCCTCGCCAAGCCTCGTCAATGCTTCGTCCAATGCGATCAAACCCTCGGGAGATGCTTCGACGGCCCCAATCACGTCGTTGAGGTTTACCCGCTGGATCCCGCCGCCACGTTTCACGCACTTCTTGCTCCGCGCCTTGTCCACCAGGATCCGCCGCATGGCTTCCGCCGCCGCCGCGAAGAAATGGCCCCGGTTCTCCCAGCCTTGGGGTTCGTCACCAACCAGTCGGATATAGGCTTCATGGACCAGAGCGGTGGCTTGAAGGGTCTGGCCGGGTGGCTCGTGGGAGAGCTTCTGGGCGGCAAGCAGACGGAGTTCTTCATAGACCAGCGGCAAGAGTTCGTCCGTAGCCTGGGCGTCCCCCTGCTCCATCGCGTTCAAGATGCGCGTGACATCGCTCATGCCCACACCGAATCGTTGGGTGACTCTGACACGGCTATTGTCCACGATCCTGGCCCGGTTTTCAAGTGCCAGAGTCCGCCCTGCGTGAGACGCCGCCCGGCGGCTGGTCCTACGGCATGCACGAGCGCAACATCAAAAACCTCTGGCGTATCCTGAACGAGGAACTGCAACCGACGGCAGGGCACGGGAAAGACGAGCCCCCATCACCACCTTCCATCGTAAATCAAAGATAGCAAATCATCAATACGTTGCCGGCTTTCGGGAATCTTCGCGAGAAAACGAGCTTCACCGGCACTCAACGGATCGGCCGGCCGCCCGGGCCGGCAGCATTACAGTTCTCCCTTGAAGGCTTTGTCGAGGATCGAGGGCAGTAAGGCATCCAGTTCGGCGGCGGCTTCAGCACGCAGACGCTTTTGCTCGCTTATCTTCAGACCCGCCAGGCGGCCTTACGCCGAACAAACGGCACAGCCGTTCGATGGAGTCCATGCGACCGTACGCCTCAATGTAAGCAGCTACCTTGGCCTCGGGGGTTACACCTTTCAGGATTTTGCCGCCTTCGTCTGGGTGTCGATCAAAGCGCAGGAAGTGCTCAAGCCAGTAGGCGAAGTAGGCTTTGGCGGGCTCTGCGTCGATCAGACCGGTCAAGATCGACAACTCCAGCCTGTGGAAGAACGCGAGCAACGCATCGTAGGCGTCACGAATTGTTGCCTGCTTTTCCCCGAAATCTGAGCGCTTCGGCACTTCCTCGTGGTGACGCAACGCCAGCAGCGCGTCTTCGTTGCAGACTTCAAGATCGCGGCCGCCAAATCTCGTTTCAAGAAGCTCCCAGTCCACAACGACACGCGCAAGACCCAACAACTCGTCCGACCTCCACTTCTCGATGAATGTGTCGAACTTGCCGGCGCGTTGCCACGCCTGCGACCGTCGCGACTGGCGCAAGCCTAACCCGAAGGCAATGCCCGCACCGACCAGTGTTAGAACACTCAGGATTACATCGCAGAGGTTTTTCGTTTCGTCGATCATAGTCAGAGTTCTCCCTTGAAGGCTTTGTCGAGGATGGAGGGCAGTAAGGCGTCCAGTTCGGCGGCGGTCTCGGCTTGCAGACGCCTCAGCACATTCACTTCTGCGAACAGCCTCTCGCCTACTCGTTGCTTCTCAATATCCGGCATCGGCATTTGAATATTGAGAAACTGCTCCGGGCGCGTTCGTTCTCGTCGAGCACCAACACCACGAGTTGCAGGCCGCAGGCGTGTCCAAAACCATTCAGTACGAACCAGCGGTGCCAAGTAGGCAGGTCGTGCTTCGTCTTCGACGCAGCGAAATGTCCGGTATTCAGGCGAGACGAACCATCCCTCAAGGTCAGCAGGGCAAACGGCCACTGCACCTTCCCATCCTTTGACTTGGCTGAGGACCAGTGCTCCTGCGTAGAGTCGGTTAAACGCCCTGTAGGTTGTTTCGGTGCCCAGAATCGCTGACTTGGCAAAGAGGCCAACACCAAAGCTTTTCACCCCGACTTGAGGGTATGAACCATTAGGAACGACCGGCACCGAGTCCTCGTCCAGTCGCATGATTTCCGCAAGTTTTCGCGTTCTTCCGCCAGTAAGGTGAACGTGGAGGCTTGTGATGAACGCCTCGGCTTCCTCGGTGGCTTGTTGGCGGAGGGTGCGGGCCTCGTGGATTTGGGCGGCCAGTTCCTCAATCCGGGCCACCACCCGCCGCTGCTCCGCCAACGGCGGAAGAGGCATCGCGTAACTCAGCACATCGGCGGGACGGATAGCAGCATAGTTCGTTGAGCCTTGGGCTTCCACTTGGCCGCGAAACGTGGGAGTGCGGATGAAGTAATCGAGAAATCGTCTGTCGAGCTTGGCCTCGTTCACAACAAAGAGAAAATAGTGGCTGCTCACTATGGACCCGTCGAGCCCATCGGGCACCACCCCGAAACCACCCACCTTGGCGTCAATCTCAGCTACCAGGAATTCTCCTGCGTGGCACACCTGTTGGCTCTTGGTCTTGATGAGTGCCCCCTGGATCTCATCTCGAAGAACAATGCCCTGAGCATGGAGTTGAACACGGGGGCGGCGATAGGTGCTCAGGTCGTCGATCTGGATAAACTCCTTCCGGTGGTGGAGCACTTCCCCCAGCCTGATCTTGGGCCATTGGGTGGTCATGGGGTGTCCTCTGCATCCGGCCTTCGCTCTGGCTTTCGCTGGTGGCGTTTCACTTGCCTCTTTTTTGCAGCCGGCGGTTCCTTCCGCTCGGCCTCCAGCGTCTTGGCGGAGGCTCGCAGGTCGTCGAGGTAGCGTGCCTCCGCTGCCGTTTCCGCCTTCTGACGCCGCCCGGCCGGTCGCGAATCCTCCTGGTGAACTGTCAAGTATTCCTTGACGGTTGCCCTGTGGGCCGTTTCGCCCACCGCTCCGGCAGCCCCACGGCGGTTCTCCAGGGCCAAGCGGGAACGGACGATGGCCTCATGCAGCTTACGCTGCAGGGGTATCAGGGCGATGAAATGCGTCCAACTCGATTGTCGTATCAGCGGTACGACAGTGTTTTTGGCGGAATCAATTGACGATGTCAGGTACTTCTTTGCGGCACCGTGGCACGCATCAGAGGAAGTACCTGACACCTTCAGTAATCCGCAGAATGTCATGTTTCTTCTTCCTGCGTGCCCGGCAGGGAAGGCCGGGGCTTGTCCGTAAGATAGTTCTGGCGCGTGACGACCCTCTTGCCGGACTTGTGCTCCAGTTGACACCGAGCGTTTCCGGCGATGGTGCCGCCGTCGCGGGCGGCCGCTTTGTTCGGGTGAAAGCCCTGTGCGTCCCGGTTGCGGGCGATCTCCGTGGTGGCGGCTTCGCCGAGCATGGTGAAGATGAGTTCCAGGTCGGTCATGTGATCGCGCAGGTTCTCGCGGTCGAGACCCTGGAGGTCCTTGTACTGCGTCGGCGTCAGGCCGAACGTGGCTTTGGAGATCTCCGCCGTCAGAATGGCGAAGTCCTTCTGCTCTTTGATCCCGCGCTCTCGCCACTCATCGGTCAGCTCATCGCGGATGGCGATAGCCCGCATGCGTTTTTCGATCCAGTCGGCGGGGTAGCCCTTCTCCTTGTAAAGCTCCTTCATGCGCTGCTGAGCCAGCTCGGGATTCTCAATCTCCTGGACTCGCTGGTAGCCGACCTGGGCCAGCCATCGCTTGAAGGGTTCGGCCTTGGGACTGGGGATCGACTGGATGATGCGAAAAGCGCTCTCCGTGTTGACGGCCTCTGTCATGTAACTCTTGCCGTCGGCAGCAGTTAGCTTCAGTTGTCTACAAAGTGTAGACAACTGAAGTCCTGTCGCTTCCTGCTCGCGTCGCTTCATGGCATCCCAGTACTTTCGCGGGCTCGCGCTGTCAGTGAGGGCGCCGACGATGTCCACAACCGAGAAGTACCACTGGTCGTCCACCCACACGCGCCGGATTCGCTTCGCGCCGAAAACGACGATCTTCCCTTGTGAATCGGCAGGCAGTCCTTCGCTCATAATTCTGTTCCTTTCCGAAGGCTGATTCGGATTCTATTCATGTCATGGCATCCCACGGATTCGGCGACCGCCGGCGGGGGCCCAGTTGGGTCGAATTTGATCGTGGCGGCCGGAATGCCGCCGGGGCGCGGACAGCGCCCGGCTGGAGAATCTGTAGCCCTTCAAGCTGCGGCAAATAGACAGGTTTTTTCCTTCTCTTGCCCATAGCTTCACCTGCACTTACCGGATCGGCCAGTCGCCTTCGGTTTGAACTATTCGATATTGTCGAATCGTTGCCGCAGGCGGCAGCCAGCCACCGGGAACTGAGAACCGGCAACTGTCAACTGTTCTTCAACCGCCGAGGCACGCCGATGAAAAATCTCCCCGCCGCAGGCTTTCGTCAAAATCGTCAATCATCCTTCATCAATGACCAATCCGAAAGCCCGGATTTACGCGGGATCAACACGGATTTCCTGCGGGGAAGTACCGCATGCCTTCGGTTCCTGTACCAGCATCCGGATATGCCTTCCCATGGCTTCTGCCAGTCTCACCGGCACCGCGTTGCCGATTTGCTGGGCGATATGTTTGTTCGACCCAGAAAACACATAGCCATCTGGGAACGACTGCAAGGCCGCCGCTTCACGAAGGCTAATGGCGCGGTCTTGTGTTGGATGGCCGTATCTGCCGTTCGATAGGCTGTGACAACGCCCCGTTAGCGTGGGGGCGGGTGCATCCCAAGCCATCCGCCCGTAAACGTCGGTGTGGCCTTCATAGTTCCCGGTGTGGCAGTCAAGCCGAAGGCTCTTAGGCCATGAACGCCTGTCACCTCCATCGGGTGGCGTGTGGCGAAGGCGATCAAGGTTCAGGGGTGTGATGGATGCTGCAACATGATTCGGCATCTCGGAATGCACCTCGCCTTCGGCAATAGGCGGAAAATGGGAGATCGCTTGCCTTACGGTCCTGAACGGCAGCACCCCCGCACCATGCTTCGCGGGCGGCATTGAAGGTTGAGTATGGCGCAGCGCAATCAGAATCAGTCGGCGTCGTTTCTGCGGCACACCGAACTGCTTGGCGTCCACGACGCCGTAGACGTAGTGATAGCCGTTTTCGGCGAGAATGCGAAGGAACCGCCTGAACGTGCTGTTGCCCCTGACCCTCGCAATGCCGGGAACGTTTTCCATCAGCACTTGGCCAGGCAGCGCAGCTTCAACGAGTCGCCCGAATTCGGAAAGGAGTGTCGCATCGTGGCGACACTCGCTGTTCTTGAGCTGTTGGCTGAAAGGTTGGCATGGGGCACAACCGGCAAACAACATCTCGCCAAGGTCAGTTCCTTTGGCGTATTCCTTGAGGTCGGCGATCGATAGGTCTCGGATGTCGGCTCTGACGAAGCGGGCGGGCGCGTTGTTGCGTTCGTAACTCTGACGGCACTTCTCGTCGTTGTCAAAGCCGGCGATAACCTTGATTCCTGCGTCCAGCAGACCACGGGTCAGACCGCCTGCACCGCAGAAGAAATCAAATGCCATCATTCCCATTGCTTAACTCCCTTTTTGGAGTTTTCCTGGGGCAATCTCAGCAGCCCACGGTTCGAGGTCGCGATCGGGCACGCCGGGACGACACGCCACACTAAGATATGCCCAAGCTACGAGCTCCCGGAAAGGACTGTCGATAGAGGCGACTTGCTCGTAAGGCTTCGTCGCTCCGCTGTTGGATCTCGGCAGCAATTCCAATTTCTTCAGGTCCGCCATCATTGAGGGAATGCGTCCTTTCAATGGCGGAAGCGGCAGGATACCGTCGCGATGGCCTGTCTTCAGGAAATGGCTATCGATGATCTTAGCGGCTTTCGCACCAGGGAGGCCGGCCGCCTTTAAGCCGGTTTCGTTGGGAACGCAGCAAGCGACTAAGATGGTTTCTGTTCTTCCGCTTTGTCCCACTACCATGTCACATGATGGTGTGAGAACGATTCGAAAGGCGCTAGGATCGTCAGGACTCCCGTTCTTGAGTTTGAGGATGTCTCCGAGTTTGATGTCTGTGCCGATGGGCGGATAAATATATTGCTCCCAGACGCTGAGCGCACCCAGTGTCAGTTCATCCATCAGAGCAGCCAAGCGTCGTCGTCCGTGTCTGGTGACCATGTCGTTGTATCTTGTCGGGTCAGTGCAGACGGAAGATGCATAGGGCGCGACCTCGCGCATGGCAACGGCGAACTGTTGTCGGATGTGTCGTTCGGCTTCCTCGATTGCCTGCGCGTGTGCCAGAAGCCCAGCAACGGCCTCCCGAAATTCGCGAAGATCAGCACCTTTCTTGACGTGCTTGACAAAGGGGTGCGCCTTTCTGTCATCGGTATCTGCTTCGGGAAAGGCTGAGTAAATCAGAACGGGACAGAATCGGCGTTCCCAAATGGCGTCAAAGACGGTCGCTCCTTCGTCGGTACCTTGAGGAGGAGTCCCTTCAAAGCGATCCACAATCGCGATATGCGGCTGACGGTTCGCGAGTTCGTCTTCGAAGTT
>Ga0315275_10006776_pt1 | contig 11009 bp, 14 predicted proteins | sample YL17G03_0_MG_FD_205557 | JGI IMG/M metagenome (GOLD analysis project Ga0315275, IMG submission 205557) | Sediment microbial communities from Yellowstone Lake, YNP, Wyoming, USA - YL17G03_0 | ecosystem: Environmental > Aquatic > Freshwater > Lake > Sediment | place: USA: Wyoming | collected...
CAAGGGCAGCCCCGTCAGAAATGTGGCGCCCATCCCGATATTCGGATTCGCCATGGCCATGGTGATCAGCAACGGCTCGAACCTGATACTGCAGCCGGAGCTGCCCATATACAACTTCATATTCTCCATAGTGCTTGGCTTCATCCTGCTGTTCGCGGCGGTCTACATAGAGAAAAGATGATATTTCCGGGAAAGCCGTCCGCATAACAAAGAAAAAAATAAAATTGGGGTCGATGGGACTTTCACACCGCCTTTTAGAGTCTGCCGGCTTCTGCCAAAAGGCGGTGGAGCGAAAAACCCTTGATTTTATCTTGGATTTCTCATTTCTGCTCCACAGCTCTTGGTGGAAGCGTCAGCTCCCATAAAGAGCTGTGCTTTGAACCCATGTATGCGGGTTTCTTCCTATCATCTGGGAATCAACAAACCCGTCTGTTCTCCAGGCACTAGGACTGGAGCCCGCTAGGATAGCCAGACTACCTCACGACCCCTTTGAAAATTATGATATTTCGCGGCCTATAAATATATATCTATCTAAACGCCTGACTGCAGGCCCCTGACCCGCCTGTACTTCACCCTCTTCCTGTACCTGGCCCTGTACTTCTTCTTATCCTTTCCCTCGAATGCTTCCAGCTTCTCTTCCCCCGCAGCCATGATAATCCCTTCTCCGGCGCCGTTATAAAAAGCCCTGAAGACCCTGGTGTGGGCAGCCCGCTCTTCCTTTTTAAGGAACTCGACAAGAATAGATTATGAAAGGCGGAAAGGGCAATTTCATGGTCATTGTCGGTTTCCTTGTGCTTATCATCGTTTTCCTGCTGCTCATCATGCTGATGAACTGCACCGCGAATGAGGCCAAGGGCTCTGCCCTCTGCAAGCCCATGGAGCCGCTGATCTCCATCCTCCAGGCGCTGATGAAGAGGTGATTTCTTCCGCCATGCGGCGCAAATCCAGCCGGATATTGCAGGCATTTTTATATATGATACCATAGAGTGATGATATATCGATAAGAGGGGGTATCCTAAGTGAATCTGCTAATATTCCTCATACTTTTCCCGATGCTGGCCGCGCTTCTCATGCTGGCCATCCCGCGTGACAGGATAAGGAGGGCGCTCGGTTACGCAGCCGCGGTTCTGATTCTGGCAGCCTCGCTCTACCTGCTTTATGAGAACTTCAGCAGCCAGGCCGTATACTATGGGACAGGTTCCGGCCTTGCAGATGAAGCGATGCTCATAGCAGAGGCATTGATAGCATTATTCATTGTCTGCGTAAGCCTGAAGTCCAGGAAATACTATCCTTTGATACTGGTGGTGCTGCAGTCGGCCGCCATCTTCTATTTCAAGCTCACGGAACCGCCCGGGGCGGAAATCGCGGCCGGCCTCTTCCTGGACAGGCTCTCGCTTACGATGGCGCTCATAATAGGGGTAATAGGAAGCCTTATCTGCATCCATGCGTTCGGCTATATGAGGGACTTCCACAGGCACAACAAGGACGTAAGGGACAGGCGGAGCGTTTTCTTCTTCTTCATGTACGCCTTCCTCGGCGCGATGTTCGGGCTTGTGTTCTCGAACAGCATCCTCTGGATATTCTTCTTCTGGGATCTGACCACTATCTGCTCGTTCGTATTGATCGGCTACACGGGGACCGGCGAGGCTGTCAACAACGCGTTCCGCGCCCTGACGCTGAACCTCCTCGGGGGGCTCGCCTTCGCGCTCGCGATAGTCTACCTGGGGGCGACCGGCAGCCCGCTGGCGCTCGACAAGTTGCTGCTCATGGACAAGGCATTTGTCCTGCTTCCCGCAGTCCTCATAGGCTTCGCCGGCCTGACGAAATCCGCCCAGATGCCGTTCTCTTCGTGGCTCGTGGGCGCAATGGTCGCACCGACGCCTGTTTCAGCGCTCCTCCACTCGAGCACGATGGTGAAGGCGGGGATTTACATGCTGGTGAGGTTCGCCCCGCTGTTCGAGGGAAGCACACCGGGATTCATGCTTTCCCTGGTCGGCGGCTTCACGTTCCTCCTCGCTTCGGGGATCGCAATCTCCCAGAGCAACGCAAAGAAGGTCCTCGCCTACTCCACCATCGCCAACCTCGGCCTTATCACGGCATGCGCCGGCGTAGGGACGTATCAGGCTGTATGGGCTGCGATCCTCCTCATGATATTCCACGCCACCGCCAAGGCCCTCATGTTCCTGTCGGTCGGGACAGCCGGGCACAAGCTGCGCAGCCTGGATATCGAGGACATGGAAAGCCTTATAACAAGGATGCCCGGCATGGCGTTCATGATGTCCATAGGCATCGCCGGGATGTTCCTCGCGCCCTTCGGCATGCTGATCAGCAAATGGGCGACGCTCGAGGCATTCATAGAATCGAACCCGGCGCTCGTCTGCCTGGTGGTGTTCGGCAGCGGCATGACTGTCTTCTTCTGGACCAAGTGGCTGGGCAAGATAGTTGCCGTATCGAGGACCAGCAAGGCAATCGCTGAGAAGGTGAACAGGGACGAATTCCTGGCCCTTGCTGTCCTGACTGCGCTGACCATAGGGATCTGCCTCTTCTTCCCGCTGGTCTCGCATTATTTCGTCGAGCCTTTCGTGCTTGAGGTCTACGGGGCCACTGCGCAGCTGGGCCAGGACAACCTGACGATAATGATCCTAATGTTCGCCACTGCCATGGTGCTGCCCTTCAGCATGCTGCACTTCAGGAGGGAGAGGAAGCGGCTGCCGGTCTACATGGGCGCAAGGCCTTCGACAGGGAACCGCTTCGCAGGCACAGCCGGAGTCGAAAGGGAGCTGTCCCTCGGGAGCTATTACCTGGAGAGGATGTTCGGGGAGGCAAAGCTCATGAGGATCGGGATGATAATCTGCGCTGCGCTCATCGCCGCGATGTTCCTGCTCACCGGGCTGAATTACGCGGGGGTGCCGATATGAACCTGCTGTACGGCCTGGTCTACATAATCCTTGCGCCGGTGATCGGGGGCATCGCCATAGGGCTGGACAGGAAGGTAACGGCCCGCATGCAGGGAAGGGTCGGCCCTCCGGTGCTCCAGCCGTTCTACGACGTGCTGAAGCTCTTCGAAAAGGAAAGCGCAGTCGTCACCAGGTCCCAGAACTTCTTCGTCTTCGCCTACCTGATATTCATGGCGCTCACCGGGTTCCTGTTCTTCTCGGGAGGCGACCTGCTGCTTGTGATATTCGCCATGACCCTTTCGGAGATATTCCTCGTCCTCGGGGCATACTCGGTCAACTCTCCATACAGCTTCATAGGCGCTGAAAGGGAGCTCGTGCAGATAATGGCCTTCGAGCCCGTGATACTGCTTTCAGCCGCAGGGATGTATCTCGCCACCGGAAGCTTCTACGTGGGCAGCATCGCCAGGTCTTCTAATCCCCTGATTCTGCTGCTGCCGGGGCTGTTCATCGCGCTGCTCTGCGTCCTCACGCTGAAGCTGAGGAAGTCCCCGTTCGACCTTTCCACATCTCACCATGCCCACCAGGAGCTGGTGAAGGGGGTCACGACGGAATTCTCCGGTTCGACCCTCGGCTCCATAGAGATAGCCCACTGGTACGAGACCGTCATGCTGCTGGGCTTTGTATACCTGTTCTTCGGCTTCAGCCCGCTGCTGGCGGTGGCAGCCGTCATGCTGACATACCTGCTGGAAATCTTCATAGACAACACCTTCCCGAGGTTCAAGCTGGACCTCGCGCTGAAGAGCTCCTGGGCCGTCACGCTGATCCTGGGGATGGCGAACATGCTGGTGCTGTGGTTCTACGTGAAAGGGGGGCTGTTGTGAATGCCGCACTTTAAAAAATCCCCGTGGATAATTCATTACGACGGCTCAAGCTGCAACGGCTGCGACATAGAGGTGCTCGCGTGCCTCACCCCGCATTACGATGTCGAGAGGTTCGGGATAGTGAACACCGGGAACCCGAAGCATGCGGACATCCTGCTCATAACCGGCTCGATCAACGAGCAGAACGTGCAGGTCGTGAAGAACATCTACGGCCAGATGCCGGGGCCGAAGGCTGTCGTCGCAATAGGCATCTGCGCGACGTCCGGTGGGGTCTTCAGGGAATGCTACAACGTCATGGGCGGCGTCGACAAGGTGCTGCCAGTCGACGTCTACGTCCCGGGCTGCGCCGCGAGGCCTGAGTCGATAATAGACGGGATAGCCAAAGCCATTGCGATACTTGAGAGAAAGAAGAAGTGGATGAAGGTGAGGAAATGAGATGGGAGAGCCAGCCGCTCAAGAAGATTGCGCCGAAGGAATTGCTCGCGGGCGTCGGGGGGCTGCGCAGGCGTGGCTGCAGGATAGTCCAGATCTGCTGCACCAAGATTGCCGGGAACAGGTTCGAGCTTACCTACTCCTTCGATAAGGACTACAGGTTTACCAGCCTCCGGGTCACGATTCCGGCGGAGGCCGAAGTTCCGAGCATAACTGGCATTTACGGAGGGGCGTTCCTTTATGAGAACGAGATAAAGGAGCTCTTCGGCGTGAAATTCAAAGGCATGAATGTGGATTACAACGGGCACCTCTACAAGAAAAAGACGAAAGCCCCGTTCAGCGTTGAAACGGACAAGGAGGGTGAATCATGCCAAAAAGGATAGTCATACCATTCGGCCCCCAGCATCCGGTCCTTCCGGAGCCCCTTCACCTGGACCTTGTCCTCGAGGACGAAAAGGTGGTCGACGCGCTTCCTTCGATCGGCTACGTCCACCGCGGGCTCGAGAAGCTCGTCGAGAAAAGGCAGTTCACGGAATACGTGTACGTCATCGAAAGGACCTGCGGGATATGCAGCTTCATACACGGGCTTTCCTATTGCCAGGCGATCGAGGAGATAATGAAGATCGAAGTGCCTGAGAGGGCCCTTTACCTGCGGACGATCGGCTCTGAATACTCGAGGATGCACAGCCACCTGCTCACACTGGGGCTGCTCGCCGACGGGATGGGCTTCGAAAGCCTCTTCATGGGGCTCTGGAAGATCCGGGAGCGGATCGTCGACAGGATGGAGGAGAGCCTTGGCGGCAGGGTGATCCAGGGGACCTGCAAGGTCGGCGGCGTGAGGAAGGACATCGATGGCGAAACGCTCGGGAGGATGATGGCCGAAATGGATGATATCGAGAAGCAGATAAAGTCATTGACAGGCGTTCTGCTCAAGGATGGTTCGGTGAAGCACAGGCTGAAAAAGGTCGGCGTCATCAGCAAGGATGACGCCTATGGGCTTGGGGCCGTCGGCCCTACCGCAAGGGGAAGCGGGGTGCTCAATGACATGAGGAAGCTCGGCTATGCCGCCTATGGCAGGATAAAATTCGCCCCGGTCCTTGAGGATGGGGGGGACTGCTACGCAAGGACCGCGGTCAGGGTCAGGGAGCTGTTCCAGTCCGCGGACATCATCAGGCAGTGCGCGAAAAAGATACCCGACGGGCCCGTCGAGGCCAGGTTCGCCGGCTGCCCGCACGGGGAATTCTTCTCCCGGGTCGAACAGCCCCGCGGGGAAGCGATACATTATGCCAAGGGGGACGGCACGCCCTATCTCCAGAGGTTCAGGATAAGGACGCCCACCTTTGCGAACATCCCGGCGCTCGTGCACATGCTCAAAGGCTGCGAGCTCGCGGACGTCCCCATAATAATCATGTCGATAGACCCGTGCATAAGCTGCACAGAAAGGTAATGATATGGCGCTCTTCCAAATGGGTAAAACCATCATAAGAAGCATGTTCTCCAGGCCAGCCACGCTCATGTATCCGGCGAGGCCGGCCAAGAAATTCAGGGACACGCGCGGGCATGTAGAGAACGATATAAACCGCTGCATTTTCTGCGCAGCCTGCCAGAGGAAGTGCCCCGCCGTGGCGATATGCGTCGACCGCAATGCGCGGACCTGGGAGCTTGACGTCTTCAGATGCGTCTTATGCAACTGCTGCGTCGAGGTCTGCCCTGTCAAATGCCTGAGGATGGAGACCGGATACACGCAGCCGACCACCGAGCCGGAAATGAAAGTCGTCATGAAGCAGGATAAGCCCGCTCCCGCAGCTGCACCAGAGGCCAATACCATCAAGCAGGAAGCCAGGAAGCGGGCCAGGCCTAAGAAAAAATAGGCTGATAGCCATGCAGCTCCTGGGACGATACTCATTCAAGAACGGGGCCGGTATTTTGGAGAAAGAAAAATCCACCGAGCTGTCCGAAGTCCTGGAGGCGATAAGGCAGGCAGGCCTGGAAAAGTGCAGGGAACCCGGCGGACTGCTCTGCTCTCCCAAGAAGATGGCCCGCGAAATCCTGGGCTATCTTTATTCCCATGGCTGGTCTAAGCCGAAGATGCCTTTCGGGGAGCCGGACAGCTTCATCGAGGGCGACGCGCTGAAGGATGGCGTGGGAGTGGAGATCCAGTTCGGGAAATACTCATTCCTGGGATGGGACTCGTTCAGGAAAATGTCACTTTTCGGGAAGCAGGGGGTCTATGAATTCGGGATCGAGATTGCCCCGATGGCTTCCCTGAGAAGGAAAATGTCGAAAGGCGTAGGATCCTTCGAGCAGGTGGCGGAAAAACTGGAGAGGGCGGGTAATCCGGACCTTGGGATACCGGTCTTGGTGCTTGGGATAGACGGGTAAGAGGGATTGGTAAATCAGTATTTGATTGATTTGGATTAAGCCTCGGGCGAGTCGTACAAAAACCGGGGGATTTGCACAAAAAGCAGCGACAGTTAACCGGTGTTCCTAGTTTAATGTGTGTGACTACACTGGGCTTTTTTGTAGTCACATGCCCAGAGCTTTTTTAGCTTTGCATATTCCCTGAGAATCAGTTCTATCGTTGGCCTGATATCACCGTTATTCTGGTATGCCCGCAGGGCTTGATAGTACTCACCCCTTTCATCGAGTTCGATGTTGACCGGAGGCATGTCATGCTTCAGGAGAATATTGTTCAATAGTAACCTCCCAACCCTTCCGTTACCATCCTGGAATGGGTGGATGTTTTCGAACTGGTTATGAACGACTGAGGCCAGTACGATCGGGTGGTAATCCTCCTTGTTCTTGTCATACCATTTGACAAGTTCCTTCAGCAGGATTGCTACCTGGTTCTGGGGCGCACCGCGATGCAGAATCGTACCTCTGCTGTCTACAACCGCGACTTCAATCCCCCTCCCCCTGAATTTGCCTGCGAAGACTTTCGAATTCCTGAAAACAATATCGTGTAGCTTTTCTATCAGCTCCAATGATAAATGCTCCTTGGTTCTCCTTATGAAAGCAACGGCCTCAGCAACTCCATACGTCTCGGAAATCTCCTCCTTGGTGCGTTTCTCCGGCCATTTGTCTTTCTCAATGATATCCTTGACTTCCGGTGCTGTGACAGTAGAGCCCTCTATTGCATTGGTGTCGTAGACGAAACTCCGGGTGAAAATTCTCCACTCTGCTTCCGACAGGTGCCTGACAAGGATGTCACCTTTTGCAATAAGCGTCTTTATATTTTGCTTCTCCCTTTCCGATAATACCGTGTGCAAAGGATCGCTTATCCTGCTGTAATGTTCAAGCTGTTCTTGGATTGACTTCTCTGCTCCGGCCCTCTTTATCCTTATTTCCTCATTAGTCAGGTCTTTCCCGAGATACCTTCTTACCTTTCTGACTCTCCTGCCATCCCTGAAAGAATAGGCCAGATAATAGAGCTTCTTCCTACCAACTTTCCTGACTTCAATGTGCATTAATATTGTATGTGACTACATATTTATAAATATGTTCATTAAGTGACTACATTTAATCGGCTACATGGTGAAGTACGATTGGACTGAAAACGGGACCTTCCTCCGAAGAAAGAGGTCAAGCCTTCAATTATTTTCCAACTATTTAGTGGCCTCTAATCTGAGGCTTTCAAGTGGTATGCCTTCATATTGCCTTTTGCTTATGTCCCTGTCCTCGGATACGATTCTGACTTTGAACCCTGCGTCTTGGACGATCCTGAGGTACTCGTCCCTCAGCACCGCACCCCCGACGCAGCCAGCAATGAGTTTTTCGTCCTCCTTCTGCCATTGGGAGAGTTCCTTGAGCAGGACTATGTCAGAAACAAGCATCCTGCCGCCTTTATTCAGTACCCTGTAAGCCTCCCTGAATACCTTCATTTTGTCCGGGGCCAGATTTATGACGCAGTTGCTTATTATCACATCGACAGAGTCATCATCAACCGGAAGCCGCTCTATGTCGCCAAGCCTGAATTCAACGTTCTCGTACCCGTATTTCTTTGCGTTTCCCCTGGCTTTATTGACCATTTTCTCTGTCATATCGACGCCTATGACCTTCCCTGTCTTCCCTACTTTCTTGGCAGCAATGAAGCAGTCAATTCCTGCTCCTGAGCCCAAATCAAGGACAGTCATGCCTTCCTTTATCTCTCCCAGAGCAGTAGGATTCCCGCAGCCAAGGCCGAGATTGGCATCGGGAGCTGCTTTAATATCATGCTCCGAGTATCCCAATGTCCTCGCCAGCTCTTCATTGCCTTGTTTGCTGATGCTGCATGAGCATCCGCATCCGGATTCCGCTATCTTGCTGTAGTTATCCCTGACAATCTTCTTAATATGTTGTTTTTTCATACGAATCACCGCCTACTTGAAGTCGAACTTCTTCTTATTCATCTTCATTATCTTTACAAGGGAAAGCATGACCGGAACCTCTGTCAGTACTCCCACGACTGTTGCGAGGGTAGCACCCGAGTTCATGCCGAATAGGATCAAAGCCACCGCGACTGAAAGCTCGAAGAAGTTGCTCGCCCCGATGAATGCAGAAGGGGCAGCCTCGCTGTAAGGGATCCTGAGTCTTTTAGCGCCAAAATATCCGATATAGAATATCAAGTAAGTTTGTAGCACAAGAGGAATCGCAATCAGGAAGATGTGCAAGGGGTAGTTTATGATTCTGCCGCCTTGGAAGATGAACAGCAGCACAAGCGTCACTAACAGACCAGCGGGAGTTATCCATTCGGTTCTCTTTATGAACGTGTTCTCAAACCACTCCTCTCCCTTTCTCTTAATCATCGAGTAGCGTGTCACGCCAGCACAGGCAAGCGGGATTGCAACATAGAACAACACAGAAAAGAAAATAGTCTCGATTGGAACTGGAAAATCAGTGGTCACTCCCAAAAGGAATTTTCCGAGGGGTGCAAACAGGAACAGAATCACTAGGTCATTCACTGCCACCTGCACCAGCGCATAGTTCAGGTTGGATTTCGCAAGCGAGGTCCAGACGAGCACCATGGCCGTGCATGGTGCCAGCCCTAAAAGAATCATGCCTGCTATGTACTCTTCCTGCAGGCTCGGGGGAATCAGGCTGGAAAATATCACGGTCATGAAAAGCCAAGCTAAAAAAGCCATGGTGAAAGGCTTGATAGCCCAATTGATGATAAGCGTCAGCCACAACGGCTTGCTGTTGTTCTTCACCTTTGCTATCTCCTTGAAGCTGATCTTGAGCATGATGGGGTACATCATGATTAAGAGGACCGCCGCAACTGGTATTGACACATTGGCGACCTCGATTCCACCCAAGGTCCTCGAAAGCGAAGGGAAAAGATATCCGATGACCGTACCAAGGACTATGCAGATTCCTACCCACAACGAAAGATACTTGCTGAAAAAATCAAGCTTTGGCGTTTCTGTCATCTTCCATTCCTCCTTTCAATCCCAACGCCTTGAATAGCGAATACACCCGCTCATCCTTTATCCTATATAAAATCCACTTTCCCTGCCTTCTTGATTCAAGAATCCCCCAATTTTCAAGCTTCCCGAGTTGTATTGATACGGTAGACTGGGTCCTTTTGACATGGGGAAAGATTTCACAGACGCATTTTTCGCCGCCAAGCAGAAGCTCGACAATGTTTAATCTTGTCTCATCAGATAATGCCTTCAGTAATAAGAGGTGCTCTTTCATACAACATATTGACAACTATCAATATATAAATTAGAGGTCATTCCTTCAAAGAAAGAGGCAAGCCTCGGGAGGGATTCTCATAAGCCTTTAGCATTTTTTGCGTCAGCGTACTTTTCCTTAAGGTTTTTGCACGTTCATCCTGCGCAAAAAGCTTATGTTGAACCCTCAACCTTCCGATCTCATGCGCTCACGGGTTTCGGACATCAGCCCGAACCTCGCAAGATCGGTACAAACCCCTAAGCTTTTCGTTTTTTACTTGAACTTTTGCTCAAGCTTTTTCTAAAAAGCTTGGTCGGGTGCTCTGCCATTGAGCTACCGAGGCCTGATATAAATTATCCTGCGCTATCTTTTTAATATTTTCATAAGGTTCTTAAGCTCGCCGTAGAGCTCATCCAGCGTGCCGTTGTTGTCTATGACGAAATCCGCCATGCGCACGGCTTCCCTGATGGCCATCTCCGTCGGCTTCTTTTCGGTCTCCATGAATTTCTCAAAGGTCATGGCAGCCTCGCCCTTGGTCCCCCTCTTCCTCACCCTTTCGAAGCGGACCATGTCATCGCAGACGATCGCAACGAGCCTGAAGCCTTTCCTGAAATTGCTCCTGAAGGTCTCGACCTCCTCCCTGAACCTTATGCCGGAAATGACGTAATTCTTGCCGCCTCCTTTCATGATTATTCCAGAAAGCTTCTCCGCCCATATGCCGTTGTGGGCTTTCTTCCGGCCGTCCATGGCAAGCTCTATCAGGTTGTCCCTGGTGACGGGCTTCCCCTGCTCCTCAAGAATCGGCGCCAGGACATCCCTGGTGAAATCCAGCATCCGGAAGCCGAAGTTGCCCTCCAGGTGTTTTGCGGCCGTGTCCTTGCCGCAGCCCCTCCTGCCTGTGAAGCCTATGACCATCATATTTAGTTATGACCGCATCCCGTTAAATTTGTGACTGGACGCATAAATGAAATGAAAAGCGGGCACGTTTGAACCTTAAATTTAAATGAGGGAACCAAAATATAAAATGTTCTGCATGAAAGTGAAAGACATTATGATAAGGGATGTCATAACTGTGGCGCCCGAGGATTCTTTTGCAGATGTGATAGAGACATTCTCCCGGAAGAAAATAAGCGGCGCCCCTGTCGTC
>Ga0315275_10006777_pt1 | contig 11008 bp, 10 predicted proteins | sample YL17G03_0_MG_FD_205557 | JGI IMG/M metagenome (GOLD analysis project Ga0315275, IMG submission 205557) | Sediment microbial communities from Yellowstone Lake, YNP, Wyoming, USA - YL17G03_0 | ecosystem: Environmental > Aquatic > Freshwater > Lake > Sediment | place: USA: Wyoming | collected...
AAGAAGAGCGAATATGCGGCTTAAGTTCCTGGTATTGCCCCTTGCCGTCGGTTTTCACGCTCAGGTAGGCGCCCGCCTGGCAGATCTGGAACTCGTTTCGAAGCGGGTCCCGCCACCAGATCTGCGTCGTCGTGCCGGGAAGAAAGCCGCGGCCGGTGAGCCGGATGGGAAGCATTGTGGCGGTTGTCTGGACGCCCTCTTTCCTGACCATTCCTTCGGTGTGGACCCCGTACTTGCTCAGCGTGTTGATCACGAAGTTGCCCAGCTCGTCGTTGCCTATCGCCCCCAGCGGGTACACGCCCATGCCGAGCTTGGCAAGATCGACGGTTGTCCCGTCCGCGGTCCCGGCCACGGTGATCCTGATCTCATCCAGGATCGAGATATTCTGACCGGCGGGGATCGCCGAAACGGGCCTTGCAAGCATGTCCGCAAGGTAAACCCCGAAACTCGCTACCTTCGACAGGTCGCTTCTCCTTTTAGCGGGATGCCACTATATCACGGCGGGGAAATCAAACGCCCGATATTGCCAGCTCTGCAGGCGTGCCGCACCCATGTCGTGCGGGCTGATTGTTGACACACCGCTCCCCTCACATACAATGCAGTGATTTGACAGGCAGGCAAGTGAATGAGCGTACTGTACCTCGACAACGCGGCCACATCCTGGCCCAAGCCACCAAGCGTTCCGCGGGCCATGAGCGGTGCGGTTCGCCACGGGGGAGGCAATCCCGGAAGGTCCGGCCATACTAAATCCATCCAGGCGGGCAGGACGGTCCTGGGTGCACGCGAGCTCCTCGCGGAGCTTTTTCATGTGCATGACCCATCGCACATTGTTTTCACGAAGAACGCCACGGAGGCCCTGAACATCGTGCTCTTCGGTCTGCTCCGGCCGGGAGACCGGGTTCTCACCACGAGCATGGAGCACAACTCCGTGCTCCGGCCTCTTGCGGCTCTCACCGGCGCAGGGGTGGTTGTGGACTTTGTGGAGGCGGGGACGGACGGCTTGGTGAGCCCCGATGAGGTCGCAGCAAGGCTGGGTGCGGGCACTCGGCTGGCAGTCGTTACTCATGCGTCCAACGTGACCGGTACGGTGAACGACATCACCGCCATCGGGGCCATCTGCAGGGCGCGTGGTGTTCGGCTCCTCGTTGATGCGGCCCAGAGTGCCGGCTGCATCCCCATTGACCTTGAGCTATTGCCTGCTGACTACCTGGCCTTCAGCGGCCACAAGGGACTGCTCGGCCCCCAGGGAACCGGCGGATTGTTCGTCCGCCAGGAAGCAGACCTCGCCCCGCTCACCCGGGGCGGCACGGGAAGCCTGTCCGACCGGGAAGACCAGCCCGAGTTCCTCCCGGACCGTTTCGAAAGCGGCACGCTCAACGTCCCCGGCATCGCCGGCCTCGCGGCAGGAGCCTCCTACCTCCTGAAACGAGGCGTGGAAAGCGTGGCCGCTTATGACCGGCGCCTCAGGAGCGCCTTCCTGGCCGCCCTGGCAGGGGACCCTCGTGTAAAGGTATTCGGCGGAGCGGAGAGCATCCCCCACACCGGCGTGGTCTCCATCAGGATTGACGGCATCTCCCCCTCGACGGCGGGAGAAGCACTGGAGAAACGGTTCGGCATCCTCACCCGCATCGGCCTGCACTGTGCACCGAGGGCGCACCGCACCATCGGGACCTTCCCTGACGGCACGGTCCGCCTGGGATGGGGGCCGTTCACGCGGGAGAGGGACATGGTGAAGGCGGCGCGGGCAATCCTCGCACTCGCGGGGGGAAAGTGAGCCTGTTCCGCCGTGATGCGGCGCCAAAGGAAAAGCTGGAGGGTGTCGTGACCTTCTTCGGGTCGCATCACGCCCTCAGGGCTGAGAGCGTGCTCAAGAAAGCCGGCCATGCCGTACGGCTGGTCCCCGGGCCGCGGGAGATCAGCCCGAACTGCGGCGTCGCGCTGCGTTTCGTGCAGGAGAGAAAAGGGGAGATCGCCGATCTCCTCAAGCAGAGCTCTGTCCAGTATGAGGGCATTCACCATTACCCTGAAAAGTGAGAGAGGATACTATTCTATGCGGGGCAATTGTCTTGGCCGCGCACAGCTTCCACGGACGATCAGCTCTGTCGGCAGAACGAGCCTTTGGGGTTCCATTTTTATCATGTCGTGCCGCATTCCCAGGCGACGGCTGAGCATTTCCATTCCCTGGTAGCCCACGTCGAATGCCGGCTGCTTCACGACGGAAACCGGGGGAACCACAAGCCGACACCAGGGAACGTCGTCGAACATCACCAGTGACACATCCCCGGGGATGGACAGTCCGAGCTCTTTTATCGCGAAAAATGCGCCTTCACCAAGTACATTATTTGCGGCAAAAATGGCGGTTGGCGGCGCAGGCCGCGAAAGGAGTCTCATTGTCGCCTCGTAGCCATGCTGCCCTTTAAAAGAAACCAGCTCGATGAGGTCAGGATCCGTCAAGATCCCCGCCTCGGCATGCGCCTTGCGGTACCCCTCCAGCCGCTGACGGCCAGTCATCAACGACACCGGACCGTTGATGAGGCCTATCCTGGCGTGGCCAAGCTGCAGAAGGCACCTCGTGGCTTCAAGCCCGCCCCCTTCATTGTCCACAAGGACCGCGTCAACAATGAGATGCGGGGACAGATCTCGATCCACAAAGACCACGGGGGTGCCAAAATCGACTGCTTCCTTCCAATACTCCCCGCTCTTCGATGTAGGAACCGCGATAATTCCCGCAACGCGTTCCTCAAGCAGCATTTGAATATACTCGTGCTCCGTTGCCGAGTCCTCGCTTGTAGCAGATAGAATCATCTTGAAGCCCAATTCGCTCGAACGAGCCAGGACTCCATCTGCCAGCGTAGCGTAAAAAGGGTTCAAGATATCGGCGATAATCAAACCGATCATGTTGGACTGCTGACGTTTCAGGCTGCGCGCAACCCCATGCACCCTGTAGCCTAGTTGTCGAGCAGTGGTTTCCACGCGCCGCTTTGCAGCCTTGCTGTAGTAGCCTTTCTGGCTCAGAACGCGCGACGCTGTTGCAACAGAGACTCCGGCTCTCTCGGCCACATCATGGATCGTTACGATTCGGCTCTTCACGCTTCTCCCTCTCTGCCGGCGGGCTCGGTTCCTTCAGCAGAGCAGAAACCTGTAATCGTTATCAGATCAAAGATAGTAGAAGCAGACCAGGCGCTTGTCAACGAATTTCTGTTGACAGGACGATTCGGGTAGGATAGAGTGCCGGTGTGAGAACGATTACAGAAAACGCGGTGTCCATTTGCTGAAAAGCACTCTCTCATAACGCTCACGTGCACCGATTCAGAATGCGAAAGGAGCGGCTACAGTGAATTCCCGGGAGAGGATTCTTGCGGCGTTCGCGCACCGAGAAGGCGATCGCGTGCCCATCGATTTTAACGGCCACCGTTCGAGCGGCATCATGGTCCGCCCATACAAGCGCCTGCGTGAACTGCTGGGACTGCCGCGCCGTCCTCTCTACATTTACGATTTCATTCAACAGCTCGCGCTTGTAGAAGATGACGTTCTTGACTTTGCCAGATCCGACGTCGTTGAAGTCGGCCACGCGTACAGCAGGAATGAAGGCTACTGGAAAGACTGGGAGCTCGAGGATGGCACGCCCTGCAAAATCCCCGCGTTCATAGATGTGAGGAAAACGGCTGAAGGAAACGTCGTCCTGGGCGACGAAGGCCAGGTAATCTGCGTTCAGAGACCGGGTTGTCTCTTCTTCGAGCAGACCTGCTTTCCACTGTCCGACAGCACCGACGGCGTCTTCGATCGGCTGCCATATCACCTGAACCAGATAATGTGGGTTCGCCTGGGGATCCCCCCTGCTCCGGCCGGTCTTGATCGGGCGGGCCTTGAAACAATGAAGGCGAACGCGAAGGGCCTGCGTGAGTCGACCGATAGGGCCATTTACGCGACTTTCGGCGGAAACCTGGTGGAAATCGGCGAGTTCGCGTTTCGCATCGACAATTTCCTCCTTCTCCTGGCTACGGAACCGAGACGAATGCACGCGTTCCTTGACAAGCTTGTCGAATACCATCTGTCGAACATGGAAAAGTATCTCGGGGCGATCGGTCCCTTCATCGACATCCTTGGTTTCGGAGATGACCTCGGCATGCAGACCGGTCCACAGTTTTCACCGCAGATGTACCGTGAGTTCTTCAAGCCCCGCCACAAGGTCCTGTGGAACCAAGCAAAGAAGCTCTGCCCGCACATCAAGATCAGCCTTCACTGCTGTGGCGGAATCTATCCTCTCCTTCCCGACATGATCGAGGCGGGGTTGGAAGCGGTCAACCCGGTTCAATTCACGTGCACCGACATGGAATTGCCCCGGTTGAAAAAGGAATTCGGGAAGGATATCGTGTTCTGGGGCGGCGGGTGCGACACCCGGGCAATCCTTTCCCAGGGATCACCCCGGCAGGTCGAAGAGCACGTCAGAAGAAACGTGGATATCCTCCGCAGGGATGGTGGTTTTGTTTTCCAGCAGGTACACAACATCCTGGATGATGTGCCTGCGGCCAATATCCAGGCAATGTTCCAGGCGGTTCGGCGGTAGTCCCGCGGCGCAGGGAGTCAGGTGGAGAACATGAGTTCTGTTGTCGTCGAGATGAAAAACATTCGTAAGCAGTTTCCCGGAGTCCTGGCCCTTGACGACGTTTCTTTCCAGCTCATCGAGGGGGAAGTCCATGCCCTGGTCGGGGAAAACGGGGCGGGAAAATCCACCCTCATGAAGATACTCTCCGGCATCTATCATCAGGATTCGGGCAGCATCTCCTACCGCGGAAGAGAAATCAGGAGCCTGAACACGCGCCAGGTCAGGTACCTTGGGATCAGCACCATCTACCAGGAGCTCAACCTGTGCAAGAACCTGGACGTGGCGGAGAACATATTCCTCGGGAAAGAGAAAGTCACGGCGCTGAGAGTCCTGGAAAAGAAGCACATACATGAGGAGGCGCGGAAGTATTTATCGATGCTTGACAGCGCCATCGACCCCTCACAACTCGTCGACCGCCTGAGCATCGCCGAACAGCAGATCGTCGAAATTGCAAAGGCGCTCTCCTACGAGAGCCAGGTCATCGTCATGGACGAGCCGACCTCCTCCCTGACGCTGAAGGAAACCGGCAAGCTTTTTGAAATCATCAAGCGCTTGAAGGCGCAGGGACGGTCGGTGGTATTCATTTCCCACCGGCTCGAAGAGGTGTTTCTGATTGCGGACACCGCCTCCGTGCTCCGTGACGGCCGTCACATCGGGACGAAGAACGTGAAGGACCTCACCTACGAGGAAATCGTGAAGATGATGGTGGGCCGCGAAATCGAAAAGAAGCACGCGAAGACCGGGACCAGGGCGGAGAGGAAGCAGGGGGAAGAAGCGCTCCTGGAGGTCAGCAACTTCACGGTGACAAATCTGCTCAACGACATATCCTTCAAGCTGTACCCGGGGGAGATCCTCGGGTTTTCGGGGATCGTGGGCGCCGGCAGAACGGAGCTGATGGAAACGATATTCGGCCTGCGCAGCCGCGTCCGGGGCGAGATCCGGCTCAAGGGCAGGCTCACCCAGATACGCTCCCCGAAAGATGCCATCGAGAACGGGCTGGCCATGACGAGTGAGGACCGCAAGAGCAAGAGCCTCTTCCTGAACTTCAACATCCGCGAGAACGTGACCATCTCCTTTCTCCGCCACATGACGAAGAGCGGGTTCATCAGCAGCCCCCGGGAGAAGAAGTTCGTGACGAAGTTCTTCACGACGCTGAACATAAAGCCGAAGGACACGGAGTTCCCCGCGCTCACGATGAGCGGGGGAAACCAGCAGAAGGTCGTCATTGCCAAGAGCCTTTCGACGGAACCCGAGATTCTGATCATGGACGAGCCGACCCGGGGGATCGATGTGGGAGCGAAGGAAGAGGTCTACGGCATCATCAAGGCCCTGGCGGCCGCCGGAAAATCGATCATCCTCGTCTCCTCCGAGCTTCCTGAAATCCTGTCCCTGTCGGACAGGATCATCGTGATGAACAAGGGTGCGGTCGTGGGGGAGCTCTCCAACGAGGAAGCCACCGAAGAGCGCATCATGGCCATGTCGGTCTGATACCACGGGAAGCGAGGAATGACTATGAGAGAGGCTGCACCGAAAGCGGCAACGCGACGCAAGCTCGTGAATCCCCAGATCATGCAGCTGCTCGGAGTGTCCGTCGCGTTGATCGTTCTCGCCGCCGTTTTCACCATCGCTTCGAAGGGCAGGTTCATCCATCCCGACAACCTGCTCACCGTCGCGCGGCAGGTCTCCATCACCGTGATCGTCGGCATCGGGGTCACCTTCATTATGATCACGGGGAACATCGACCTGGCCGTGGGATCGTACCTGGCCCTTTCCGGCATTTTCCTGGCGAACATGATCCTGCTGGGCGTGCCCTGGCTGCTGGCGGTCGTCATGACGATGGTGGCACTCGGGTTGCTGCAGTTCCTCGTGGGAACGGTCATCGCCAAGCAGCGGCTGACCTCCCTCATCGTGACCCTCGCAATGCTCAGTATCGCGCGTGGTATCGCCCTCAGCTGGTCCGGCGGGAAGCCCGTGTACATCGAGAACGACAGCTTCATGCAGATAGGCAATGGCTACCTTGGTCCCATTCCAATTCCGGTCATCATTGCCGGCTGCGCCCTCATCATCGGGCAGTTCGTCCTCCGCAAGACACGGTTCGGGCGGTACACCTACGCGGTGGGCGGGAACGAGGAGGCAGCGCGGAGCTCGGGGATCGACACTGACCGGATAAAAATATCGGTGTTCGTGATTTCGGGTTTCCTGACGGGGCTGGCCGGCTGCGTCATGGCAGGGCGGCTTTTCTCGGGCAGCCCGGTTGCCGGGCAGGGATTCGAGCTGGACGTCATTGCAAGCATCGTCATCGGCGGTACGAGCATGAACGGCGGGCTGGGCAGCATGATTGGCACGCTGATCGGCGCGTTCATGGTCGGCGCCATCAACAACGGGCTGACGATCCTCGGCGTGGAGTACTACTACCAGCTCATGGCCAAGGGAATGATCATATTCCTTGCCATCCTGATCGACCGCTGGACGAAGAAGGTCAGGGTATAATGGTGAAAACAGTTACTGGTTGTGCCTGATGTTTCCGGTCTCGCGCATTTGCAGAAAGGAATTGGAGGAGAGAAATGAAGAAGATTCTTGCTGTTTTGATTGTCCTGCTGTTTGCCGCCAGCTTTTCCGTGGTGGCAGCACCGAAGGTCGGAGTCGTCCAGATCACCCTGGAGCATGAGTACCAGCTGATTCTCCACCAGGGCTACATAGACAAGGCCAAGGAGATGGGGGCGGAGGTCACTTTCGCCATCACCGAAATGAGCCCCGAAAGAACTGTAACGGCTGCAGAAAACCTGATCGCCGGCGGCGCCCAGGCCATTATCTGCGCACCCGGGGATCCCGCCAGCTGGAAAGCGGTGCTGGCAATGTGCAAAGAGAAAAACGTGTACTGCCTCAATGACGGGTCGCCCCAGCCGGAGGGACCTGATCACGTGGCGTTCATCGGCACCCAAAGCTACAACGGCGGCCAGAAAGCCGGCGAGTTCGCGGTGAACTGGATCAACAAGAACATCCCGGCCAAGACCAAGATTGTCGTCGCCCACCTGACGCTTCCGACGTTCACCGACTGCGTACAGCGGAACAAGGGCTTCGAGGAATACCTGAAGGCGAACATGAAGCGCCCCTACGAAATCTACAACGACGTGGGATCGGGCAGCCGCCAGGGCGGTCTCACCGCCATGGAGAACCTCCTCCAGGCGCACCCCGACATCAACGTCCTGTTCGGCTGCAATGACGATTCCGCCCTCGGCGGGATGAGCGCCATGAAAGCAGCGGGGAAGAAGGACGCGGAGAACCTGGTCATCGGGTTCGACGGCGCCTTGAAGGGTTTCCAGGAGATCATGAAGGGCGGCATGTTCCGCTGCGATATCGCCCAGCAGCCCTACCTGTATTCCACCATGCTCATGGAAAGGGCCGTGAAGCTCATCACGGGCAAGGCGAAGCTCGCTGATTACGTGAAGGAAGGGACGATCCTGATCGAAACCCCTGTCGTCACCGCTGCGAATGCCAAGGAATGGTACGACAAGTACGCCAAGTTGATGCCGAAGAAGTAGGACGGCACTGAGAAACGGCGCGAGACCGGAAACATGAAGCACAACCAGGCTTTTGTCGGCGGAATCTGGAAGAGAGTCTCTGAAAAACTGGGCCGCAGGAAATGGCTCATCCTGCTTCCCTTCTGCATCGTCGGCCTCGTGGCTGTTGTTCTGGAGCGTCCCGGAACGCCGTCACCATCGGTTCAGGGCAACCGCGTCGTTGACTTCGTGAAGGGCCAGTACGGGCTCCTGGGAGAAGGCAAGTACCAGGACCTTTCCCAGACCGTGGTCGAGGGTCTGTGGAGAAAAGACGCCAAAGGGTACGTGTTGAGCGGGTTGATGCCGAAGGATGTGTTCGAGGCCCAGCTGGAAGATGATCTGGGGGTCCGGGCATGGCGGCTGCGCTTCGTGAGGCTCGCGGCCACGGGGTACTCCGTGGTCGACAGGCGGTCTTTCGGGGCGCTGTTGAGCAGGGAAAGCCAGATCCTGGATGCCATCGATCCGGCGAAGAGCATCGAAAACGTGTTCGTGGTGAAGATGGCCGGACACAACACGGGCCGCTGCTCGATCGTCGAGTGGGAGAAACTGGTCCCGGTCGTCCAGATGCAGGGCAGGTATCTCCTGCTCATGCGGGGACTGCCGGAGGTTTATTCGCTCCTGCACAACGAGCAGTGGTTCCTGCCGACGAAATTCTGAGGGCAACCCTTTCCCCCGATGGGCCTTAGGGGCCGCGCAAAAATAACTTCACATTTTGTCAGCAGGTGGGAGCGATGGTATAGTTCCAGGTCGGCAGTACCTTGTGGGCGATGGAATTCAGGCTAGCCATCTGCTGGACTGAAGGTTTCACACCCTTCGGGTAGTCGCCTTTCATGAGTGTCGCCCTGACGCGAAGACCTGTCTCGGTTTTTGTGGTGCGGATAAAGTTGAGCATCTTATCAATGTTGACCAACGGCTCTGCTGCCCAGTTCCGACTTATGTGGCTGAAGAGTCGTCGCTCGATTGGGTTCCATTTGGAGGCGCCGGGGGGATAGTGGCACACGGTCACCTCGAGCTTGTGGCGGTCGCTGAGCTTTACTTGCAGCTGGTGCTTCCAAGCTCGACAGCGTGCGCCGTTGCTGCCGCCGTTGTCCGCGAGGATCAACAGCTTGTCTGCAGCAGGGTAGCGCGGGCTTCCCTCCGTTTTCCACCAACGCGCAACGGATGCCACCGCGAAGGCTGGTGTGTCGTAGGAAGTGCCGACGAAGACGTGACCGCGATTGGCGACAATGTCCAAGATTCCGTAGGGAACCGTGATGTCAGTAGCATCGCTGCGGAAGTCGTGGTCCCTGACCGGCGTTGGGACCCGCACCCATGCAGCGCCGGGATTTTTGAAGCAGCCGATGAGTTCCTTCTTCTTGGTATCAATGCTGATCACAGGTAACCCCTCGCGGACGAACGACTCTCTCATGCTCTGGATGTACAGGAACTGTTCATTGCGTTGACTTCGGGCTTGAGCGGATCCACGAGTGGACAGCTTCTTGTGGTTAACCCGAAGCGAGTAGTCGAGGTCGTCGAGCAGTCGGGCCACGGTCCTGGCGCAGACTTCGATGCCGCCCTTGTTGAGCTCTTTGCTGACCTTGACTGTGGTCTTGCGCGTCCACTTCAAGCCAGTGATGGGATCGCCTGCCGTGGCAGGCACCATCAGCTCTTCGATTTCGGCGATGATTATAGGCGTTTTTTTTCCACCGTCTTGCGCCCGCCGCCGGGGCGACGCAAACGGTCCAGTTGCAGGTCGCGCTCAAGAAGCTCGTGTCGGCCCTTGGCGATCGTGTGGGGGTCCATGCCGATTGCCCGTGCAACGGTTTGGTCGCCTCCCCGCCCGAGCCTGAGGGATTCGAGCGCGGCAAACAGACGCCTCTGCCGCTCGTCCAGAAGGCTCATGAAGAAAGCAATAGCGGCCTCGGCATCATCCGAATCCGCAGAGCGTTCGCGCAGTGGGGAAAAGGCTTCGCCTCCGACGACAGGAAGCTTTCGAGTGACGAGCTGTTCGCGGCGTCTTCTTCGATCGGCTGAGCAGTAAAGGTAGAGCCCGCAAACCTCCTCTCGGCTCAGCCGTTTCTGGCGCACCAGCTTGAGAAGGGCCTCCTTCGCTTTGACCTGTAATTCAGCGGCAAGCTCGTACGCAAAGAAACCGCGGTCGGCGCGGTTTACGAAGGTCTCCGTCGTTTCAAGAAGCGAACCGAAGCGTGAGAAGTGCACACCACGGTAGGCCCAGAGGCCCCGGTCATCGAAGTGGGCAAGTTCCTCAAGCGTGTAGTATCTGCCGCCATGGGAGTAGCTCGATAGATAGTCGAGCGTCCGCAACTTACGGAAGACGGTGATGTCGGCCTGAGTGCCCAGTGCGTTTTTCACCTCATCCATGGTCGCGATAAGCTGACGCTGAAGAAGGGACACGATGGAATTCGCCGAGTAGCTTTCTGGTCGCATAATGATAGACTTCGTCCTCCCTAGGCTTAAGTCTATCACAACTCGGGAGGAAGTTCAAACAGCTGTTTGCCATGCCCAGAGATACGTCAAAGTCCTCATACCCGTTTCTTCGATTTTTCAAAGGGTCTCTTCTCACCACTTTTTTCGCTGAAACAAGCGTATTTTGATTGTTTCTAACGATTCTGACGCAAGCTTGCCGTGATCGTCTCGTGTCTTTCGAGCAGAATAGTGTGCATACGCTGAACTCAAATCAATCCCGCCAACCAGCCAATTCTGATAGGGCTACACTAACCCATGTGAAGTTATTTTTGCGCGGCCCCAAAGGAGTGGAGGGAGAACCTGGCCAGAAACCAGGCGAACTTCTACCCCCTGCGAGAATCGTGGGATCTCTACGAACCAGTCGGGCTGCCGGGGA
>Ga0315275_10006779_pt1 | contig 11005 bp, 9 predicted proteins | sample YL17G03_0_MG_FD_205557 | JGI IMG/M metagenome (GOLD analysis project Ga0315275, IMG submission 205557) | Sediment microbial communities from Yellowstone Lake, YNP, Wyoming, USA - YL17G03_0 | ecosystem: Environmental > Aquatic > Freshwater > Lake > Sediment | place: USA: Wyoming | collected...
ATGTTCGCCGTGAGATTCTGCACGGCAGTCGCGCACCAACCGGAGCAATCCCAACAGACGGGACACAGGTCCGGCGTCAGCGGCGGACCCGTCATCGACAGCGTCGATGCAGTGGCGGTGCCGCTGACCGGGCTGCCCTGCACCGAGCCGACGACGGCTGCTCCTTCCTGCACGACCTGCAATGTTACCCGTCCACTGGTCGGATTGAAGTAGCCGCCGGCACCCACGCGACAGCCACCCGTACACGTGCGGGTCACGAAGTCCCCGACCCAGGTGCCCTGAAAATGCCCCGGCGACACCACCGCCGGCGGCCTGCGCGACGCCGATCGAATGATCGCCGTGCGGGTGACGGTGACGAGCCACGTGGACGTCACGGCATACGTGAAGGAGCCGGCGAGCCCGGTGACAGGATCGTCACGAAGTGCGAAGTCGCGCACATCGACTTGCGGCAGTGACGCTCCGCTGCTTTGGAAGGGCGCGGTGGTGAACGCGTAGGAGCCCGCCTGATCGGGCGTCCCAACGAGATCGATCGCGATCCGCTGGTCGGGTGTCTCGAGGACCATGAGGCCCTGCAGCCCCGCGCCGATCGGTACAACTGCCAGTGTGAAATCGTTGAGCGCCCTTGCGCTGCAATCGAACGAAGGCCCGGCACAGGAAGCAATCTCGAAGATGCCGAGCCACTGGCCTGCCAGCGGGTTCGGTGATGGAGCGGCCGGGGACGGCTGTGTCGGCGAACTGCAGCCGGTGGCGACGAGGATCGCCAGAATGCCGAGCCCGCTGCCACGCAAGACGCTTTCCATCGCTGCTCAGAATCGCCGGACAACCGTCAACAACTCGGCGTCCACTGTTTCGGTGAACGGCACGTTCTTGTAATCGGTGCTGCGAATACCCTCGGCATGATAGCGAAAGGTACCGGTCAACCGGCCGAGCGAATCCGCGTGGGCGGTGAACGATATCAGTCGGATCAACGTGGTGCCCGTGCCGTACCACTGATTGAGGGGATACGTGGCCTGGCCCGTGAGTGACAGGGACGATCCCGATGCCGTACCGCTCACCGGCGTCGTACCGCTCACCGCCTTGGGAAACGCCACCATCTCGCCGACGACCGACGTGCCGATCTGCGTGAGTCTGAGGGTGACACCAATCCTGCGGCCGGCATAGTAGTACGACGGACAGTCGCCCGTGCACGCCAGCTGAATGGCGTCCCCCTCCCACGTCCCCTGGAACGGCGTGGCCGCCGCGATCGAGATCGGCTGGAGAGACGCGGATACGATCGTCCCCGTGACGCTCTGAGGATCGTCTCTGTAGCGGAGTGTATAGGACAGCGACCCCACGAGGCCGAGTTGTGCGTCCGGCCGGACGCGCAGCTGGCTCACGTCGATGCCCTGGAGCCTGGGTTGGTCGCTCGTCGGCGGCGCGCTGCCCGACAGCAACGTGAAGCCGTCAGCTTGCGTGACGCCGCTGAGATCGACCAGCGAGAAGTCGACGACGTCGGAGTCGAACGTGGCAACGAACGAGGGAGCGTCCTGCACGACCCGCAGCTCAAATGCATAGAGGCGTCCAGCCGCGCTGTTTGTGCAGCCGGAGCGATCCGCACACGACTCGATTCTGAAAAACCCGCTCCACCGCCCGGGCAGCGACGAAACGGCCGGGGCCGACACAGGAGGTGAGGGCTCCGTCGGCGAGCCACACGCGCAGCTGATCGCGAAGACGAGGAGCGCCGCACCGCCCCTGATCGCCGAGCAAGCGCGGAGAGACATCTCGCTCTCGTTCATCTGGACCGGTCCGTTGTTGCCCTGGTCTGCGAGGGTCTCGCTTATCTCCCGGATGACGCAGATGGGCTCACGATAGGAAGCGTCAGCGGGGTCTGCCGGGCCGAGTTGACGTAACCCATTATAGGGCGGCCCGGGACCGGATGCCCAGAGTACCTGACGGCCCAGACACAGGGCGAATTATGACCCCTCGGGCAGCATTGTCCAGCGGACATTCGGCGGCGGAAGCGTGCCACGTCTCACCTGATCTATCCGCAGGCGGTCGGAGGCGACATCGGCTGCGGCATGCTGGCCGTTGCCCTGGACGCGGAGGCCGCTGCCCTCGACAACCCGGCCATCGCCGGGCGAATCCTGGCCGCGATTGGTCGTGCGGTGCCGGCGCGGAGGCGGAATCGGCGGTCGGCTCTCGCCCAGCCTGCCGACGTCGCGTCGATGTCACTCAGTCAGTCCAGCCTCGAGATCACCCGACGCCATGAAGGCATGCTCGAGTTCGCGACCCTCGGCAGCGGCAATCACTTCATCGAGCTCCAGGCGGACGGGGACAAGCGGCTTTGGCTGTTGGTGCACAGCGGTTCGCGTGCCATCGGCCCCGCGATTCGGGACTGCTATCTGGCGCGCGCGCAGCCTGTCGGTCAGGGCCCGCGTGCGCTCGACGCCGGCGACGAGGTGGGTGCCGCGTACCTGCATGACGTATCCTGCGCGCAGCGCTTCGCAGGCGCCAGCCGGAAGGCAATGGCGGAGGACGTGGGAAACGTTGTCGCCACGATCGTGAGCGCGCGCCTCTGCTGGGACACCGTCATCACGTCCGACCACAACCACGTGTCGCTTGAACGCCACGGCGGGCGCGATCTCTGGATCCACCGGAAGGGCGCCATGCCGGCCCGAGGCGGCGAGCGGGGCGTCCTGCCGGGGTCTATGGGCAGCCCCAGCTTTCACGTTGAAGGACGAGGACACCAGGATGCTCTGTGGTCGAGCGCGCACGGTGCGGGCCGCGCCCTGAGCCGAGCGGCAGCACGGGGCATCGTGACCGCCAGGGAACTGCGACGCCAGATGATGGGAGTCTGGTTCGACTACCGCCTTACTGCGCCCCACCGCCTGAGGCCAGCCGAGGTCGGCAAGACGAGGTTCCTTCCGGGCCGAGGGGTCGAAGGTTCAAATCCTTTCGCCCCGACCATCTCTTCGAGGAAGGCCAGCGTCAGCTGGCCTTTCTTGTGTCCCGCCTCTTCACGTAGCCCGCCAGCCCGAACAGTCCGGATCCAAACAGCAGCATCGAGGCTGGTTCAGGGACGGCCGCCGGCGGCTCTTCGGGAATGAAGCGTCTGCGGTCGATCGGCGGCACCGTCGTCAGCGCGATGTCGTCGAGCGCGACGTCGTTGCCGTTCCACTCCGTATTGCCGTTGACGATCAGCATCAGCCCGTCGCCAGTTTTGTGGTCGCCGAAGTCGGCTCAGTGATCGTGGACGAAACTGTGTCTGGGTCCGGTGCTCTGGGCATCGGACCCTGGGCCGTTCGATAACGGGCGTTGCGCCAACCGGGCCCGGCGGACCCCGCTAATGCTATCGTCCGCAGGCTCAGCGCCACGTCAGGCTCGTGACCGAATCGGCGGGCAGGGCGACATCGACGGCCTTTCCCGCGATCTCCCCGAGCGGGGCGACGACGGTCCGCTGAGGGTCGGCGGTGCCGTGCGCGACGACAGCGACGGGGTAACGAGCATCGCGGCCGTGATCGAGCAGCAGCCGGGCGATTGCGCCGAGATTGGCGAGCCCCATGAACACGGCGAGCGTAGCCGGCGAGGTCGCGTAGCACGCCCAGTCCACCGGCGACGGGCTTGTCGCGCTGTCGTGCCCCGTGGGGAACACCACCTCGGCCGTGACATCCCGGTGGGTGGGTGGAATCCAGGCGCAGGCTGGCACGGCGACGCCCGCCGACACGCCAGGAACGACCTCGAAGGCCATCCCGGCCTCGGCAAGCGCCTCGGCCTCCTCGCCGCCCCGTTCAAACAGGAACGGGGCGCCATCTGTCAGACGCACGACGGTCTGCCCGGCCCTCGCTTCGTCGATCAAGAGGTGATTGATCCCGGCCTGCGGACCGGCCGGGTACACTCGATTCCTGCCGAACGCGAAGTGCGGATCCAGCCCGAGTGCCTGCGGACCTCCGCGTGGGACGTGTTTCTGTCATGGGGACTGGCGACCTGGGATTGGGCGGTCCGCCCTGGAGCTACTCAACCAGCGTCTTGGCGATCGCGGCAGCCGAGTGCTTCGAGATGAATCCCCGCGAAGCAGATTCGATCGATGGGTCCTCTCGTCGAGGGGGCGGTCGCGGGGTCTGCCTGACCACGTCGACATCGCGCCCGGGATCGGACCCGTCAGGGGGCCTCGTCACAGCCCGCGCGTCAAGACCCGTGCACCGTGACTCCGCACCCAGGGCGCCGTGCAAGATTCTGCACGTTCGGGATCTGTGCCCATGTGCAAGAACTGCGTACCTGATTCGGCAGGGCCACGGATCTCCCAGCGTTTCTGCGACATGTCGCATGGCACGTCCTGTGCTCGTGGAGCGGCGTGGCTTCGCCACCGGTGGAGTATCAGCCGCGGATCCCTGTGCGGGACGTCCTGTACCAGGTGGTCCGCGACCACTACGAGACGTTCCGCGCCCAGGCCGCGAGCATCCGCGATGGCGAAGGGCTGCCTCGGTTCGTCGAGGAGGAATTCAGGGCGTTCCTGCGCTGCGGCTTCTTGGCCGGCGGTTTCGCCCGTTTTCGATGTGCCGACTGTGGGCTGGATCGGTTCGTGCCGTTCTCGTGCAAGGGGAGGGCGGTCTGCGCGAGTTGCGGCCCTTCGACCCTTCGAGAAACTCAGGGTCGCCGTGAACCTGGTCGAACGGCGACGATGCTCAGGGCCATCCCGAGCCACGTCGAGGGATGGGGGGCGCCTTCGGCTGATCGCGCTGAACGACGAGGCGGCTGTCATTGGGTGCATCCAGCGTTATCTCGGCCTGCCGACCGAGATCCCGGCCTCTCACCCGGCGCGGGCACCGGCCCTCGACGTGGCTCGGGCCGCCCTGAGCTCCGTCGAAGGGCGCCCCTCCCGTTCGAGGGCCGTTCCCGTCGCCACAGCGGGGACGAGATCGGATTCGACCCGTGCGGCTGATTGGCGGCTCGTCTGGCCGGTCTGCACACACGAGATGCACGCGTCATTCAGTGACAGCCTTCGCCGGAGGTCCACCCGTTCGCGGCTGCACCGGTGGCCAGACCGGCGCCGCACGCCTCCGCCCCCGAACATCCGCTGGACAATGCTGCCCCAGGGGTCATAATACGCCCTGTGTCTGGGCCGTACGATGCTCGGGGCATCCGGTTCCGGGCTCCGGGCCGTCCGATAACGGGCGTGACGTCAACCCGGCCCGGCAGACCCCGTTTGTGCTTCCTATCGTCCTAGGTTCCAATTACTATGGCAAGGGAATGCCGGGTGCTGCCAAGCAGGACATTGAGAATGCCGCCGACCGACGCCCGATCATGTGGGGTGGGCGCCTTGAACCGTTGCGCCCGAAGGGCGACTTCAGCCGCGGCCGGTTCGCCTTCACACTCGCAGCCCCACCGTGGGGATCGTCTACCCTTACCCTGTCTGGTTAGCGGACGTTTCCAAACAGATGCCTTGAATACTTCGGCAGCTGCGGTCGCGTCTTTGCCCCATGAGATTTCTGGCACCTATGAGCGGCTGTTCAACGGCTACGGGCTTTCTTACCATTAGTGATCCAAGGAGCTCGCCATGGCTTACAAAATGAAACTCAGCGTTCCGTACCAAGGTATGCCTCATATCTGGAATGTGTCGGCGCATGTGGGCGTGACCAGGGACTGCCCGAATCAGAGGGATGACGTTGAACTGTTCCAGCGCCTGATAATCGAGCGCTACAAGGTGGTTCCACCAAAGTTATCTAGGGCAGCTGGCATCTCGATGCCCGTGAACGCTAGCGGTCAAATGGATACCCAGACCGGCTTCGAGGTGTTCTGGGCGGGCGACAGGAACAAGCCGACCAGCAACTCTGAGAAGATTAGTCCTGCAAGGGGTGGGTCAGTCAGTTACGGCAGTGGGATGTGGGCGATCGCCTATTGGAACTGGAGGCTTTTCAAAGCCGCTCCGCAGGTGTGGGAAAACCTGCCCAATTTGTGCTCGCCATCACTCAAGAACGCATTGTTGACGAAGACCGCACCGTGAGTTCTGGCGGGCGCAGGAGGGGGATGTCCCCCTGTGTCTGAGCGTGTCTGGGCCGTCCGATGCTCGGGGCATCCGGTCCCGGGGCGTCCGATAACGGGCGTTCAGTTAACCTGCTGCGCGGAGAGCGAGCGGAGACCGCTCTAAATGCTTCCTATCGTCACGCGGCGTGTCCGCCGCGCTTCTCGTGTTCGTCGTGCGAGCTTGATCGCGTGAGTTCTGGCCGAAGTATCAGATCCGGCCTACTTCTGCCGATCGCGCTCCGCGCCCTCGGCCGTCTGCAAAACCTCCATTCTCCGGTTCAAGTCCGGACGGCGCCTCCACCTCCAGATAGGACAATCGGGACTCGGGGTTCGGGACGCGGGATTCGCCCGCCTCGGCCAGACGGCCTGTCCGTCGGCTCCGGCGTCTTCGGGGTCTGGAGCGCTGAGACGGGCGTGGCAGCCCAGGACGCTCGTGACGAACACCCTCCATGCCGAATTGACACCCGGCGAGACCGGCCATTATTCTCTATAGGGATCCCAAACCCAGACGTTCCATGGAGGCACGCACATGCGCAAGTGGTCCTCGATCGTGTCCGTCATCGCAGCGGCCATGCTCATCGCCGGCGCCAGTCCCGCGCTCGCCCAGGGCAAGGCAAGCCGGCAGACGATGGCTGTTCTTGATTTCGATTTCGCCTCCATCCAGCACTGGTGGGATGGCAACTGGGACATCGGCAAGGGCGTGTGCGACATGATCGTGGACGAGCTCGTCAATGACGGCTCCTACCGCATCATCGAACGCAAGCGCCTCGACGCCATCCTGGCCGAGCAGGACTTCTCGAACAGCGACCGCGCCGACCCCGACGCCAAGACCGTGGCGAAAGTGGGCAAGGCGCTCGGCGTGAAGTACATGGTGGTGGGATCCATCACGAAGTTCGGCCTCGAGAAATCCAACAAGGGCGTGAACGCTGGTGCCTTCGGCGGCGGCAAGTACGGGATTGGCAACGTCGGCACCCAGAAGGGCAAAGCCACCGTGGCCGTCACCGCCCGCATCATCGACACGTCTACCGGCGAGATCATGGCCAGCGCCAAGGGCGACGGCATCTCGACCCGCAGCGGCCTGCTGCTCGGCGGTGCGGGGGGCGGCGGCGGCGCCGGCGGCGGCGGCGAGATCAGCATGGGATCGTCTGAGTACCGCGACACCGTTCTCGGCGAGGCCACCGAGATCGCCGTCAAGCAGGTGGTCGCGAAGCTGATCGCGGCGAAGAGCCGCCTGGAATAGCGAGCCCCGAGTCCCAGCAGCCGGCTCCAGGAACGGCTGTCGCGCCTGGGAGCCACGAGTCCTGCGCAGGTTCCGAAGGTGTCTCTGGTCCCGGAAGGAGATCTTCGCCTCGTCGTGCGGGCCGAGAGCAAAGGGCTCCGGCCCGAGTCCGTGACCTCCGAACCACCGCAAGTAGGTCTGGGCCACCTCCATTCGCCGGTTCGAATCGGGACGGCGCCTTCACAGGTCGAAAAGCACAAGCCGGGGTTCGGGCCTCGGGGTTGGCTCCGAACGTGCGGCGCTATAATGCATCGTGGAGGTCACGATGTCCCTGGCAGTGGGCGCGCGGCTGGGCCCCTTCGAGGTCCTCGGCCTGATCGGCGCCGGGGGCATGGGTGAGGTCTACAAGGCCCGCGACACCCGCCTCGACCGCACGGTCGCTGTCAAAGTGCTCCCGCCGGAATTCAGTAACGATCCCAGGCGCCGATCCCGATTCGAGCGCGAAGCAAAGACTATTGCCGGGCTGAGCCATCCGCACATCTGCACGCTGCACGATGTCGGTGAGCACGACGGCGCGATGTTCCTGGTGATGGAGTTGCTGGAGGGAGAGCCGCTGCGCACTCGGCTGTCTCAGGCACGGCTTCCGGTGGCTGCCGTCGTTGAGATTGCGCTTCAGTTGGCCGACGCCCTCGAATGCGCGCACGCCAAGGGAATCGTTCATCGGGACATCAAGCCGGAGAACATCTTCATCACGCCTCGCGGTGCCGCCAAGTTGCTGGACTTCGGTATCGCAAAGCAGGCGACACAGCAGGCGGACGCCGACGCCTCATCCGCCGCCACGCGCGTCCCCACGGAGCCGCCCGCAATGGGCACGGTCGCGTACATGTCGCCCGAGCAGGTACGGAGCGAGGCGCTGGACGCCCGCACCGACCTCTTCTCGCTCGGGGTAGTGCTCTACGAGATGGCGACCGGCACGGCCCCGTTCCGCGGCGCGACCTCGGGTGCGGTGCTGGGCGAGATCCTGACCAAGGCGCCGACCGCCCCGGTGCGATTGAACCCGGAGGTGCCCGCGGACCTTGAACGCCTCGTCAACAAGTTGCTGGAGAAGGATCGCGAGCTGCGCTACCAGTCCGCCCGGGATCTCCGCGTCGATCTAGAGCGGCTGCGCCGCGCACTGACAGAGCCAGCGATGGCAGACCGGCCGTCGGCCATCGGACGGCACGGGCGGACTCCGGTTTCCGCCGAGTGCCTCCCATCGATTGCCGTGCTCCCATTCGTGAACATGAGCGGGGACAAGGAGCAGGAGTACTTCAGCGACGGCCTGGCTGAAGAAGCGATCAACGTGCTGTCCCGCATCCCGGGGCTGAAGGTCATTGCGCGAACATCCGCATTTGCGTTCAAAGGCAAACAGGAGGACGTCCGCACGATTGCCGGAGCGCTCGGGGTGGCGAACATTCTCGAAGGGAGCGTGCGAAAGGCGGGCAATCGCGTCCGCGTCACCGCGCAGTTGGTCGCCGGAACCGACGGAAGCCATCTCTGGTCGGAGCGCTACGACCGGGAGCTGACAGACATCTTCGCGATTCAGGATGACATCGCGGCAGCGATTGCCGGCGCGCTTCAGGTCAAGCTCTCAGTGAAGGCCGCGTCCCCCGATCGGCGTGTGGCGAATCTCGACGCGTACGAATCGTACTTGAAAGCCCTCTACCTGCTGTGGAAGCTCAGTCCCGAGGCGCTGGCGCGTTGCAGGGAGTGCCTCGAGCGCGCGATTGCCCTCGACCCGGGCTTTGCCCTCGCGCACGTCGGGCTGGCTCAGCACTCGTGGATCCTCGCCAGCATGGGCTACGTTCCCGCACACGAGGCCATGCCCATGGTTCGGACGGAGGCCGAGCAGGCGCTGACCCTCGACCCCGGGCTGGCGGATGCACAGGTGATGCTCGGCATCGTGGCTGCGGCATTCGACTACGACTGGGAGGAAGCGGAGCGACGATTCCAGATGGCGATGTCGCACGATCCGGTCCCGTCGAACGCGCATTCCTGGTACGCGTACTACTGTCTGCTGCCAACCGGCCGCACGCGCGACGCCGTTGATCACGCCAAACAGGCGCTTGTTGCAGATCCCCTGAACATCTCGGCGCGTATAGTCTGTGGGACCTGCCTCAATGGGGACAGCAGACCTGCAGAGGCCCGAGCGGAAGCGCGGCAGGTTCTGGCGATCGAAGAGAATCAGATGTTCGCCTGCACCGTCCTCGTTGTGGCCGACGCGCTGGAGGAGAAGTGGGCGGAGGCTCGCGAAGCCGCCGAAAGAGCGTCTCCACGAGGCACTCTGGTCAAAGGCATGCTTGCCGGCATCCTCAAGCGCATGGGGGGGGAGCAGCAGGCGGAGCGAATCGTCCAGGAGTTGATGACCGGCCAGTCCTCCGATGCTCCGTTGGGCCTCGGGTGGTACTACGGCATAGCCGGGGAATTGGACAAGTCGGCAGAGTGGTTCGGAAAGGTGGCCGAACAACGCCATCCGGATGCCGCCCATCACGCGTTTCTCGTGCTGCGCACCATTCCTCGATGGCCCGCACTGGCGAGACTGATGCACCTCCCTGAGAGCTCGGTGACGTGACACGGTTCTCCGCCTGTTTCCTCCCGCGGCAGCGATGATCCGCACTATGTTCATTCCGAATTGCGGGTGACGGCCTTACTTGACTACCGGCGCAGGGCGGAGGCGCGAGATGTGGTCTCCGATCTCCTGGAGACGTGCCCTGCCGTCGTCCTTGCCGGTGACATCCGCCGCCTTGAAGCGGTACGTCCTGCCATTCGACTTGACAGTCAGTTCGTCGCCGGAGACGGCGTGAAGAAACTCGCCGTACTTGAAGGCAAACGCGTCCTTCGACTTGTCCTCTTCGTTGTCAGGGACGAACGCCACACCGGCAGAGGATACGGACAGTTGGCCGCGGCAGCCGCGTAGAGCGTGTTTGTGAACGACGGGGAACGAATACACGACCGGCTTCGCGTCGGACCGGGCGGGTGTGGCGGCGGGCGCTTCCGCGGGTGCGGGGACTCGGCCGCGTGCGCTGCGCGCCTCCGTTTTCGGAGGAGCTGTGTCTGGGCCGTACGATGCTCGGGGCATCCGGTCCCGGGGCGTCCGATAACGGGCGTTCAGTTAACCTGCTGCGCGGAGAGCGAGCGGAGACCCCTCAAAATGCTTCCTATCGTCCGCAGGCTCAGCGCCAGGTCAGGCTCGTAATCGAATCGCCGGGCAGGGCGACATCGACCGCTCTCCCCGCGAGCCGGAGGCGCGCGGTCCTGCCCGCTCCCCCGTTCGTGAGGACGGCCGCGCAGGTCCCGTCGGGGTTTGCGAAGGCGACGTGCGAGACCTTCTCGAGATTGCCCTCGGATTCGAATCGCCGGGCCCCGCGTTTGATGACGCGCGAGTAATGGGCGAGGGCCCAGTACATCCCGCTGCGCACCACCTCACGGGTCGTCGAGTTGATGGTGACGATGCCGCCGCAGGTGAAGGGCCCGATGTTCGGCCTGCCCTGTTCGTCGAGGGCGAGGTTCCACCCGATGATGCAGCGCGCCCAGTTGCGCAGGATACCGGCGAAGGTGGTTGACCACCTGGTCCAGTTGGTGAGGTAGGCGCGATCGGTGTAGTCCGGCCCTCCCTCGGTCCAGTACATGTGCTTGCCTGGGTGCGCGTCGTGCACGCGCGTCATCATGTCGTGCGCGCCCGCGTAGCCGTGCCACGCGACGCCGTCCACGTACCTGGCGACGCCGGCCTCGTCGAGCGTGCAGATC
>Ga0315275_10006780_pt1 | contig 11005 bp, 11 predicted proteins | sample YL17G03_0_MG_FD_205557 | JGI IMG/M metagenome (GOLD analysis project Ga0315275, IMG submission 205557) | Sediment microbial communities from Yellowstone Lake, YNP, Wyoming, USA - YL17G03_0 | ecosystem: Environmental > Aquatic > Freshwater > Lake > Sediment | place: USA: Wyoming | collected...
AGAAAACTATCGATTAACGGGCGCATGAATCAAGCGAAATTAGAGAGTGCCACTTCTTTAGCCCTGCTCTGGATGACTCTAAAAGCCAGCAGGAACACGACAGCGAGCGCCAAGCAGGCGCCACCATAGGTCAGCGATACGCCATTGTTCCCTGTCGCATCCTGTAAATAGCCGGCCACCACTGGCAAGAAGGTTTGACCCGCGGTCGCAACCGTCTGGAAGACACCCATACCTGGCCCCCTGTTTTCCCTCTTAAGAACCTCCGATGGCAGAGCCATGATGAGCCCGGCGGGTGCCCCAAAGAGCAATCCAAGGACTAGGAAGGGTAATAGGAAGCTGCTCATATAGGGTAGTAAAACCATCACGATTGCGATCCCTAAGAACGAGGATATCATGATGAGGTTTGGGCGCCCAATTTTACCCGAAAAATACCCGCCGATCATAAGGGCGGGGGTGACTACCCACGTCACTACGCTTGCGAGGTAGCTCGCATCTACCAAGCTGAACCCCAGGGACCTTAGGTAGCCTGGTCCGAAGCTGGGAACTATTACGAAGCCCACGTTAAATAGAGCCCATACGCCGCCCGCTAGGAACAGAAGTGAAAAGTCAATCTTGTTGAATGATAGTTTGAATCCCTCTGACTGTAGCTTAGCCTCGGGTCCCGCTGGCTTGTATAACTGGACTAGTAGCAAGGAGGCGATGCTCAAAGCGGACACTAGGTAGAACGACATCTGCCATGACGTGGACTGTGCGACGATGCTGAGTAGGACTAGTCCTATGCTGAGGCCGAAGGGCCAGCTGCTTACAAAGATCGCCATTGAGGCGACTATCTCTTTTCCTGTGAACCAGTCCATGCACATTGTTGTGAGTACTGTGCCTAGTAGGCCGGCGCCGATGCCGCAGAGGAATCTTCCGATTGTTATGCCGAGGATTGAGCCGCTGATGGCCATTAGGGCGCCGGAGAGGGTCATTAGAAGTAATCCGAGTGATGCTATTTTTTTCTCGCCATATCTTCTCCCGAGTACGCCTCCTGGGAAGGCGAGTAGGATGCCCGCTGCCTGGTAGAGGCCGATAAGGGTTCCTAGCTGTGTATTGTTGATGCCGAGGTCTTTGACGAGGAATGCTGAGGTGGAGGCGATTGACTGGTATTGTATTCCTATGGTTGTTCGGACGATGAATAGTAGGATTAGTACAAGCCAGCGCCGCTCCATGGTGTTGTACTTTCAAATAATTATTTAAAATATGTTGCTCTGGTCTCACCTTGCTGGTCTCATCTTATATTCAATAGTCTTATCCTCAGCTCTACCTGACTATTACACGAGAACCTAACATGAAGATCCTGGGAATAGTCGGCAGCCCGAGAAGCGGAGGAAACACCGAGGCCATGACGAAGATGGCCCTCGAGGAGATATCTAGGGAGGGAATAGAGACCGAGCTCATCACCCTCGCAGGAAAGACGATAACCCCATGCGATGCATGCGCGTCGTGCAGGACAACCGGCGAGTGCCACATAAAGGACGACTTCCAGGACATCTACGGCAAGATGCTGAGCTCCGACGGGTTCATCCTGGCGACGCCTGTCTGGTTCGGGGCAGCAACCCCCCAGATGACGAGCCTGATCAGCAGATGCTACGTAACCAGGGGCCCCCCGCAGCGGTACCGAGTAGTCGAGAACGGGCGTGAGGTTGAACTGACAGTAGCGGGTAAGCCATTCGAGAACAAGGTGGGTGGCCCAATCGTCGTTGCTCGCAGGGCCGGGAAGACCTTCACCTTCGCCCAGCTCATGCTCTTCTTCATGATCCAGGGGATGATCGTCCCGGGATCGTCGTATTGGAACGTCGTAGTTGGGAGGCAGAGGGGGCAGGCTGCTGAGGATGAGGAGGGTGTGAGGACGATCAGGTACTTCGGAAGGAAGCTCGCGTGGCTGGCGAAGAAGATCAATACCTGACTAGGCTAGTATCTGCACACAGTACTCACGATTATACCCACGTCTTATCGGAGTAGCACAGAGATAGCTTCGCGCATTCGAACGTGAAGGCCTTGCTTCACGTAGAACTCAGCCAGACGCGCAACGTATCTTTTAAAACAGAAGAAACAACCTAATGTTGAATGGCGCACCCCGAAGAAAATAACACAGACTACCCTACAAATTCGGGGTATTACAAGGCGAAGTATCAGTCAATAGAGGACCTACCATCCATCGGTATGGCAACTGCGTCGAAACTCAAAGAGATCGGTTTCAAGACCGTCGAGTCCATAGCCATGGCGACAACGGCTGAACTCATTAACGCAGGTATAGGAGAGGAAACCGCGGGGAAGATCATAGAGGCAGCCCGTAAGAGTATCGCCATCACCTTTGTCCGCGGCGATGAACTCGTCGAAATAAGAAAACAGATAAAGCAACTTACAACAGGATGTCCAAGTCTAGACTCGCTTCTCAAAGGAGGTCTCGAAACTCAGAGCCTCACAGAGTTCTACGGCGAGTTCGGTACCGGTAAAAGCCAGATCTGCCACCAGCTCTGCGTAACAGTCCAGCTCCCCGAAGAGCAGGGAGGCCTCAACGGCGGAGCCCTCTACATTGACTCTGAGAATACCTTTCGCCCAGAGCGCGTCCAACAGATAGCTAAACGATTCAACCTCGACCCCGACGAGGCTCTTAAGAAGATAATCTTCGCCGAGGCCTACACAAGCGATCACCAGATGGTTCTCCTCGACAACGCTGACCAAGTAATAAAAGAAAACAACATCCGCCTCATAATTGTCGACAGCCTTACAAGTCACTTCCGAAGCGAGTACCTCGGCCGCGAAATGCTCGTCAGCCGTCAACAACTCCTAAATAAACACATGCACAAGCTGATGAGACTGAGCCGTGCCTTCAACACCGTCGCTGTCATTACGAATCAGGTGATGGCGCAGCCCGATGCCTTCTTCACCAAGGGTGTTATACCCGTTGGCGGCAACATAGTAGGCCACATGAGCCACTCCCGAATCTTCCTCAGGAAGGGTAGAGATAATATTCGCATAGCCAAACTAATTGTGAGCCCAAGCCTCCCCGAGGGAGAGGTCCCCATAATGATTACGGAACAAGGAATAGAGAGCGATGAAGAGATCTGACAGACCCCGAGGAATGACGGCTACAGGTAAAACCCGCGAGGCCGTCATAGTATTCTTCGACGCCGTCATCGAGAGGCGCTTCAGCGACGCAGACAAAGCACTCGATGAGGTGCGAAACAGGAAGAACCCTAACCCAGAGTTCCAAGAGGGCTACATCAAGGCACTTGAGGGTATCCTTATATCTGCACGCTCCGGAGACGAGAGGGATTTCCTGAATAAGGCCAGTTACACAGAAGAGGGACTAGAAAAGTACGGTAAGGACTTCAGGGAGATCCTCATGAAAAGCAGGCCAAAGCCATTCGACCTCGGTTTCTTCTCAGCATGGTCTGATCTAGTCCACTACAGGCTCGCTACAAATAAGCTCTCTAAAGAGGCGCAGTCTTGAATACTGTATAGAGCAGCGTCCACACCATTATCCAGATAAAGATGTAAGCACCAACACCGACCTTCAGCCCGTGTCCCCTGTCTAACTTCATGTAACCCGACAGCAGGTCCGAGGAGGCAAGGTAGAGAAGTGTACCAAGCATGAAGATAAGAGTGCCATCGATTTTCACATATACCTGAATGACAAAGCAGAGAATGGCTGCAACAAAAGCCAGGCCGGCTTTGATCCAATAAAGCTTCTCAGAGGGCTTCATCGAATGATCACCGCTCATATCCCTCAGCGAAATATTTGGGTGTATCGTATTTCAGCTAATGTAGTCGGGGCGCTTATCTGAGATAGGGAGTAGCTCGGTCTCCTCCCCGAAGACTTCGAGTCGCTTACGGATCGAGGCGTCGAGGCGCCTCGCCCTCTTCTCGAGTAGGGTCGTATCGAGCTCGATCCCGAGGATTGAGGCGAGCTTAATGAGTACAGCCCGCGAGGAGAGATGCTGAGGGACGTTCGCGTACTTGATATCTCCCATCAGGCAGGCTCCCGGTATCCCTCGGGCCTTAGCAACGCCAATAACAACACCATTCAAGCCGTTCACCACACCCTCCTCCTTCACTATCTTTATTCCCTGCGCCTCAAGAAGCTCCCTCATCTCCTCGCTCGTGTAGACACCATAGACTTGCGGCTCCTCAGTGTACTCCGTCGGGTAAGCGGCCATTGTCCACATCCTTCGCACGCCAAGATTTACGGCTAAATCGACAACGTCCTCGGCGAGCTTTATCGACTCCTCAGGTATGGAGGGCTGGGCCTCGCCAACGCAGATGACGAGGTTCTTCCCTGGAGCGGTATAGAACCTATGCTTAATAGGCGAAAGACTCCCTAGTCCGTCGTTATATACGAGCATATTATGGTAATACGTCACCTCAGCGAAGATCTTAGCGTTGAGACGCCTCCGTAGGTAGTCAGCGGAGATCTTGGCGATGTAGCCCATCCCCGGCCACGCAGCGATCATATCGGGATGGTCCAATTCAGGCTTACTCAGATATCGGATTTCCAAAGGAGTCACCTATCCCAATCCAAGGATTTCCACTAAAACCTTTCGGAAAGCATGTTATGCTTCCTTATATACTGACATCTTTTATTTGTATTAGTTAATATCCCGATTTGTTGCCCGATCGATTTCACCGTCGAGGATAAACCTCTCTTAGTCTCAAGACAAGCGACATTATTTACTCCGATGTGACAAACAGGGGATAAAATTTACACCACTCCCAAGATTGCAATGAAGCATCCTTGCAACAAAACCATCATATAGAGTAGGGGGTGCTCTAAGCGCGTAAGGCGGGGAGCCGGGAAGACCTGGAGGAGTCCGACCTTAACCATGTGAGTGTTGAAGGAGGACAAGGACGGCGCGCGCGAGGAGGCCGATTGACTCCGGACAACTGGAGGCCATGATCGGACCTGACCTGCATTGCAGGACATCACTCCGCACTACGACAACACCCTAGATGTAGATGATAATATTGATGCGGCCGCGAAGCTGGACCGAAGAGGAAGTGGACACGCTGAGAAGCCTTTACCCCAGCTCGGCTTCCTTCCCCGACCTCCTCGACCTATTGCCCAGTAGGAGCCCAAATTCCATACGGCTCATGGCGTCAAGACTTGGCCTTAAACGCCCCACTATACTGACGGGCATCAAGAAGGTGGGTGAGACTAAGACCTCAGTATCCGCGGGTAATGGGGTGTTGGTAAAGTGCAGTCATTGTAGTAGGTGGATCGGTGTCTCTGCCGATAAGACTTTGACGAGCATGGTTATTGTGTGTGACCACTGCGGTGTCATGAGCCTGCTGACAGATTAGGATTCAATAATAAATATATGTTACTGCTTCATACCCTTTTTATACCCTGAATCCGTTGTCAATTCGGAGACATTGGGGCTATGAGCCTTGAATTGGAACCGAAGATGATGGTAAGGGAGGCGATGTCTAGCCCCGTCATCGCCGTCGAAGAGGGTAGCAACATCACCGAGATCGCTAAGCTGATGCGGGAGCAGAAGCTCGGGGCTATCGTAATCAATAACTCAGAAGGTCAGCCTGTTGGCATAGTAACAGAGCGTGACATAGTACTCAGGGTCGTTGCCGCCGGAAAATCGGCCCATGGAGTAAGCGCCAGTGAAGTCATGTCGAGTCCTCTCAGGGTCGTGAAGGCGGAGACACCCATAGTCGATGCAATGAGGATGATGGATAAGCTCAACATCAGGCGCCTCGGCATCACATACAAGGGACAACTCGTCGGCATAATCAGCCACAAGGACATAATCAGGATCATCCCAACGATTATGGAGATAATGAGGGAGAACTCCAAGATCAACGGTAGCTCTAATGCATTCAGCCCCTCCACCGTCGGCTACTGCGACCACTGCGAGATATACTCCACCAACCTCCGCGCCGTCGATGGTGAATTCCTCTGCGAGGACTGCCGCGCTGAGGAGAAGGAGGAATAAGCCTCCACAATCCCTTCTTATTCAGACATGATGCCACGCTTTCTACTAGATGGCATGTTGGGCTCCTTGTCCCGTTGGCTGAGGATAGGGGGATTCGACACTGAATATAGGAAGGACACATGGGACGACGACCTCATCGAGGAAGCGGTGAAAGATGATCGGATTCTGCTGACACGCGACGAGGTACTCGTTAATAGGGCGCGCAAACGAGGAGTCGATGCAATATTCATCAAAGAGGGAGACGAGGAGGCACTCAGCCAGCTATCAGTTGAATTAGGACTCACATTCGACCCAGCCCAGACAAGGTGCCCGAAGTGCAACCACACAGTAGAAAAGATCGCCAAACAGGAAGTCGTTGACAGGGTCCCGGAGGGCACCTTCAAAATCATCGATGATTTCTGGGTCTGCTCGAGATGCGGGAGTATTTACTGGCATGGCAGCCACTGGCCAAAGATCATAAAAACGCTTAACAGCGTCGGGAAGGGTGGGGCTTAGCCTCCGGCAGGCTTTAAAACGCGCTGAGCACCCGATTGTTGAAAGAGAGAGGCCCATATGATCTTCGACCTGACGATTGACGAGGGAACTTACCTGGTTCAACTTGCTAGGAGGACAATCGAATCAAGCTTTACCAAGGCAAAGGTCAGCCTCGTCGATGCGCCTCCGAAAATCCGCGAGGTCTGTGGTGTTTTCGTCACCCTGAACAGCCTTAGGAGCGGGGAGAAGCAGCTCAGGGGTTGTATCGGCTACCCTTATCCCATAAAGTCACTAGTCGAGGCGGTGAACGATGTCGCCCGCGCAGCTGCATTCGAGGATCCCCGGTTCCCCAGGCTCGACGAGAGTGAGTTAAAAAAAATAGTTGTCGAAGTAAGTGTCTTGACTCCACCCGAGTCGATTAAGGCGATGAAGCCGGAGCAGTATCCGTCAATAGTCAGGGTTGGCGTTGACGGTCTCATAGTAAAGCGTGGCAGCAGGAGCGGTTTGCTACTCCCGCAGGTGGCGACGGAGTGGGGCTGGGACTCGGAGGAGTTCCTCTCCCAGACCTGTATTAAGGCAGGGCTACCTCCCGACGCATGGTTCCTCCCCGGTACTGAGGTCTCCAGATTCCAAGCCATCATTTTCATGGAGATGACGCCCGGTGGCAAGGTCGAGAGAGAAGAGATCTAGGGTTAGGGTTGGTCCTGATGGAGGGCTTCGGTGGCGCACGGATATACTTCAGCCCCTGCGGGATAGGGCTCGGTCACGCCAGCCGGAGCGTTCCCATCGCCAACGAACTTAGGAGACACGGCGCAGAGATACTGTTCTCAACATACCTGGAGGGTTTCGACTATGTTGAGAAGCAGGGCTTTAGAGTCGTCGCTGTTCCCCCCATTTCTATGTCCAATGACTCTTCGGGGAGAATCGACCTCAGGATGTCCTCCATCAACCAAGGCGTCAAGGCGTTCCCCACCTTCATGAGGCAGGTAAACGCCGAGATCCGGTACATGAAGGCGTTCGAGACCGATGCCGTTATCTCCGATTCTCGTCTTTCCTCGATATTCGCAGCGAAGCTGCTTGGCTTACCTACCCTCCTCATCCTCAACCAGTTCACCCCTCTCATCCCGATACAAAAGGACATGTTCATGCTATCAAGGGTAGTGGATGGTGTAATAATGACCCTCATAGGAAGGGGGTGGGGCTATGCGGATAAGATCCTGATACCCGATTTCCCCGCGCCGAACACACTCAGTATAGACTGTCTCCGCATCCCAAGCCCCTACCAGGACAAGGTAGAGCTCATAGGCGCTATCCTCCAGAAGAAACCGGAGGAGGCAAAGAAATGTACGGAGGTGAGGGCGGAGCTCGGCGTCGCGGAGGATCAGAAGCTGATCTACGCCGGGATAAGCGGTCCATATGCTGAAAGGATGCCCCTTCTAAAGCTGCTCACCCCCATCTTCGAGTCATTCCCCAACGAGTACCAAGTCGTTATGTCGTTAGGGAATCCCACAGGCAACTCGAGACCAGTCAGGAGGGGATCACTCATCGAGGTGGGCTGGGTGAAGGACAGGTTCGACCTTCTCAATGCATGTGACCTCGTCGTCTCGCGCGGCGGTCACGAAACCATGATGCAGAGCATCTGTTATGGTAAGCGCTCGATAATCATCCCGGTGCCGAATCACCCGGAGCAGTACGGCAACGCTCGGCGCGCCCAAGAGTATGGTGTCGCCTACGCGATACACCAGAGGAGCATAGACAGGGATAGAATTCTGCTCCTTGCCGAGGAGATGCTCGGCGATGACTCCTTTCAGGAGCGTTTATCGGAGCTCAACCCTGAGCACATGGGCGATGGTGTAGGTAAGAGCATCGAGGCCCTCGCCGACATAATGCACCTATGATGACACCATAATGCTTGTATACAGTGTGGCGGAGACCGTAGCTTATGTCATACTACTACGCTAAGAAGAGGAACAGAAAAGTCTCAAAATACTTCAACCAGAAGGTCCTGAAGGCATTCGGTGCCTTCGACGAGAAAGTCTTCGAGCCTGGTAAGCTCGACGTGAAGACGAAGGAGCTTTGCGCCGTCGCGGCCACCTACATCACTAGGTGCCCGTACTGCATCGAAGCCCATGCAAAGAGGGCGATGGCCGCCGGCGCCACGAAGGAGGAGCTCGCTGAGGTCATCGCAGTCGCCGCCGCACTGAACGCAGGAGCGAGCATGGCACACATGAATTTCGCCCTCGAGGCGGGGGATGAGGAAAAGTACCTGAAGGATGACGAGTAGGTCTACTTCACCTTATGCTTCTTATCATCCCAGTACTGCCGAGTGCGCATGTACTGGATCTTCGCTTTTAATAGGTCTGAGTAGAAGTCTTTGTCTGTTGTGTGCATTCGGCTGAGGATCTGGTAGGCAGTGACCGGGCCGACGCCGTGGACAGCCAAGGCTTCAAGTGCCTTCCTTCCGTAGCTGAGAACCATATCTGCGGTTTTGCGCCCGTTTGTGACTATGTCGACTTCCTCTGGCAGGATTTGTTCTCCTTTTTTCATGTGGTTTAGGAGGGTCTGGAAGTGGGAGGGATCCTCGCTGCGACGAAGTACGGCGAGTAGACCGGAACTGCAGTGTGGGCAGGTGGGACGCTCGGAAATATCTCTGATACGTGCCTCTGTATGCCACTCGTTACAGTTCATGCAGCTCAGTTTAACCTCACGAGCGTAGACGCTCTTTTGCATGTATTCTAGTTGGTCTGAGACCGTTATGCTTGAGTCCATGAGCTCCTCGAAGTCGGCATAAACTTCGAGGATGTGACGGGCAAGGGGGCTCGGCTCCTTCGCCTGAATGTATTGTATTTGGACGTGCCCAGAGTTTACCCCTTCAGCAATCCCCTTCAAGGATAGGAGGTCGAGCTTCTCCTTGTAGACCTCTCGGAGCGCCTCCTTGTAGATTGGACTATTCCTATATCGACGATAGAGCCTTTGCAGGGCGTCGGCGCTGTAAGTCTTACCGCGGGAGATTGCGCCGAAGCGCTCTGCGATGAACTTCATATTGTAGGCGTAGGGGAACCTCGATTCCATGTACTCGGTGAGGCGCTTCTCCGCGTCCTCCGACCTAATTGACCTTAGAGCGTTAATGATGTCGTCGGCGTCGTACCTATTGATAGTCTGCGGCGTCTCGAGAAGGATTCGGTAGGCGTCGCTCCACCAACCGAGTATCAAGTCCTTCTCGCTCAGGATGGCGTCGAGGACGCAGCCGAGTGTTGTGTTGACCTTGCTCCCGTATGAGGTGTGAATAATGATGTAGCGTTCGTAGGACTCGACGAGTATGAGATCCTTGGTGGGAATGGGAAAGCCATTGGAAAGCTGAGCGTTGACCTCATTCGCTACGATGGCAATAGTCGCGATTGGGACACCGAGCTCCGCTGATAGTTCCTCGACGGCCCTATCCAGCCCCATCTCCTTGATCCTCTCGGCTATCCGCTTCCTGAGGTCTCCGACCTCCTCGGTAATGCTCTTGGTGACTCCGATGAGTTCCCCATCCCATCCTGGGAGAGCCCCAAGGTGATCGTCGCTGGGAAGGACGAAGAGGCGACCTTCGTCCTCGTCTATCTGGAGTATTTTCCAGACTCTTCCACGGAGGATTACGTTGAGGCCGATGCGGGCGCGGAGGGTCCAGAATTCGTCACCAACGGTGCCGATGACTTTGTCAGTGACGACGTTTATGAATGGGTAACGCTTCTCATCGTTGATCATGCCGAGGTTCTCGAAGTAGTATCTCTGCCCCTTCTTTGTCTTCTCCAGCTTATCTCCTCTCCTGTTTACTATTTTTATGGCGTCTAGGAAGGTGACTACTTCGTCGAAGTCGCTCCGCCCAAGTGTACCAAAGCAACTCGCGCCGCTGCGGATAATTGAAAAGATTTTTTCTGCGTCGGCCTCGCCGTTGTCAAGAGTTATACCGGTTATCTGGTGGGCGAGGACATCAAGGGGATTTAAGTGTGTCTCAGTGGGTTCGAGTTCGTTGTGTTTTGCTTTCTTAGCGGTTACTATGGACTCTAGGGCGTCCTCCCCGTAGGCGGTTATGATGACGCCTCGGGATAGCTTACTGAGCTTGTGGCCGGCTCGGCCAACTCGCTGGATGAGAGTGGAGACCTGACGGGGACTATTGTACTGGATTGTGAGATCGACGTTCCCAATGTCGATGCCAAGTTGAAGTGTTGAGGTTGCGACAATCGCTTTCAGCTCTCCGGCCTTGAACTTGTCCTCGACTATGTGGCGCTGTTCCCGGCTCAGGCTACCGTGGTGAACCTCTATCCCGGTGTCCAGTTGCCCGAGCTTATGACAGAGGCTCTCCGCCTGACCACGGCCTTGGACAAAGATAAGTGTGGAGTTGTGGGCCCTAACGAGGTCCCTGATGGCACGGAGGCGGGAAGCAGCAACAGGTGTCGTGTTGAGGTCACTGCCGAGATCAAAGTCTTCCCTCCTGGGTTCGGGGTACTCGATGTCGTATTGATAATTCTTGTCGACAATGACCTCGACGACTTTGATAG
>Ga0315275_10006783_pt1 | contig 11004 bp, 8 predicted proteins | sample YL17G03_0_MG_FD_205557 | JGI IMG/M metagenome (GOLD analysis project Ga0315275, IMG submission 205557) | Sediment microbial communities from Yellowstone Lake, YNP, Wyoming, USA - YL17G03_0 | ecosystem: Environmental > Aquatic > Freshwater > Lake > Sediment | place: USA: Wyoming | collected...
GCGACGTTGCCGAGCATGTTGAACTCGTTGAGTGCGTCGGCGTAGTCGAAGTTTGCCCAGGCGGGTTTGCCGCCGCGGCAGGCGAGCAGCCAGTCCTGCTCGTGGCCGCGCGAAGGTTCGACCGTCAGCGGGTTGTCTTTCTTCACGTCCTTGAACTGGTCCGCGGGGATCATTGTGAAGGTCGCGTTGTGGCCGGTCGAGTATATGGTGCCTTTCTGGCCGACGATGAAGCAGCCGGCCCAGTCGGCCCACCGTTTCTCGCCCTTGTCGCCCCAATCGAGTTCGCGCCCGGCGATTTCCTCCAGGAGCAGGCGCATGGCGGGCGTGTTGCCGTTGTGCCAGGTCAGGGTGATGGGCCCCAGGTCGCCGCGCGCGGGCACCTCGTACGCGACCCGCTCCCACTTGGGGAACGAGAGGCGGTTGATGCCCGAGGTCTTCGCCTCGATCTTAAGGAGCGGCCGCGGTTCCTTCGGCGCCTCGGCCAGCCACAGGTCGTGCACCTTCAGGGCCATGAAGGCCAGGTTCTGCGTGTGGCTGGCCCAGTTGCCGAGTTGGGAGGTCCCGAAGTCGCGCCACGAGTGCCACCCCTGGTGCCACTGCGGATGATACGGGCGGTCGGCGCACGGGCCGAGCCAGAGGTCCCACTTCAGGTACTCTGGCACGGGCGGCGGCCCAGAGGGCGGGTTCTTGGGCTGCTCCTTGAAATCCACGCCCCCGCCGGTGTTGAACGTGTGGACTTCCTTGATGCGGCCGAGCGTGCCGTCGCGGATGAGTTCGAGCGCGCGGCGGAACGGCCCGGCGGCCGTGCCCTGGTTGCCCATCGAGGTGGCGACCTTCTGTTTGCGGGCCAGGTCACGCAGGGCACGCGATTCCTGCACCAGGCGGGTGAGCGGCTTCTCGCAATAGACGTGTTTGCCGGCCCTCATGGCGGACGCCGAGGCCACGGCATGGATGTGATCGGGCGTGGCAACGATGGCGGCGTCGATTCCCTTGCCCATCTCGTCGAACATCTTGCGGAAATCGTAGAATGTCTTCACCCGCGTCTCGGCGAGGCGCTTGAAGATGGGCGCCTGGTTTCGCTCCCAGTCGTGCTGTGACTTGGCGAAGTCGGCGGCCGTCTGCTCCCAGCGCTGGAAGGCTTTGTCTATCTTCTGCTGGTTGACGTCGCAGAAGGCGACCACGTTTTCCATCTTCGGAATGGTGTCGACGAACCACTCGCCGCGCCCGCCGACGCCGATGAGCGCGATGCTGAGTTTCTCGTTGGCCTGGGCGCTCCAGACCGAGCAGCTGCGGCCCAGGATGACGAGGCCTGCTGCTCCGCCGGCCGTCTTCTGAAGGAATGTGCGACGATTCATTGCCCTGGCCATGCCCGGACACTCCCTTCATGCTGCGCTGCGGCGTGCTTGCCCAACACCACAGCGCCACATGGCGCGGCGGGTCTCCTGACCCGCCGCGCGCATGCGTTTTCTGGCCGCCGCAGGGCACCTTCTGCGCGGTGGGTCGGGAGACCCACCGCGCACCGCGTCAAGTGGCGCCGTAGCACCAACTCCTGCGGCCAGTTGACGGTACGGCGCGCCGGCGCCGGTGTCAAGCGCCCGGTGCCGGCACACGGTTGCCGAGAAACCCCTTGACAGGTTTTGGGCATATGCCTAGAATGGGGCGGTTCAGGAGAGTGGGCCGTGGCGAGACCGAAATGTTGCCGAAGGGTGGCCGGGCTGCCGCGGTGCAAGGTGTTCAAGCCTGCGGGTATACCTGCCTGCTCGCTTGAGGAAGTCATCCTGACCGTCGATGAGTTGGAGGCCGTCCGGCTCGCGGACCTCCAGGGTCTCTACCAGGAACGGGCCGCCCGAGAGATGAATATTTCGCGGCAGACGTTTGGCCGGATCATCGAGTCGGCCCACAGGAAGGTGGCCGAGACATTGGTGGGGGGCAAGGCCCTCAGAATCGAGGGAGGAGAAATCGAAATGGCCGAAATGCGCACGTTCAAGTGCGGCGATTGCCGCCACGCGTGGGGGCTGCCCTTTGGCGCCGGGCGGCCGCAGCAGTGTCCGGAGTGCAGGAGTCTGAACATCCGCCGCGCACCCGAAGACCAGGGTGCGGGCCGGGACCGGCGCGGGTGCGGAGGCCGCGGCCGGTGCCACCGCGGCGGACGCAGCGCCTCTGGGCCGAAGCCCGAGGCGCCGCCGGAAACGAAAGAGTGATTCCACGGTATCTTGTGTGATGACCAACGAAAGGAAGCGTTCCATGAAGATCGCAGTTGCCTCTACCGACGGCGTTTCCATCTCCCCTCACTTCGGGCGGAGCAGGAGTTTCATCGTGTTCGAGGCGGCCGACGGCCGGATCGCCGGCCGGGAGGTGCGCGAGAACTCGTACACCCCCCATGCACAGGGTCAGTGCGAGGGACACGAAGGGCATGACCATGCCCAGCCGCACAGCCATGCCGAAATAGTCAACGCCCTCAGCGACTGCCAGGTCGTCCTGTGCTACGGCATGGGATGGCGAGCAGCCGAAGACTTGAAGCGCGCTGGCATCCAGCCGTTCGTGTTGGACGCCGAGGCTTCACCCGAGGAGGCGGTGCAGGCGTTCCTCGCCGGGAAGGTCAAGCCCGGCGGCGCGTTCTGCCGCTGCCACGAGCACTAGCCGACGTTTCTGAGCGGCGAGTCGCTTTGCCGCCAGCGCGCGAAGGCCTCGCGGTTCAAGACCGCGCGCCGAAGATAGACGCCGCGGGCAACGGCAGCCGTCGTGGAGCAGAAGGAGGTGGTTATGAAGAAGCCGCTATGGAATCTCGTCATCGACGCCGTCATGGCGCTCCAGATCGGCGCCCTGGCTGGCATCGGGTTCCTCATCAAGTTCGTCCTGGTGCCCGGTGAGGAACGAAACGTCCTTTACGGGAGGGGCACGGCCCTCCGCCTCCTTGGCCTGGAGCGGCACGAGTGGGGCGCCATTCACATGTGGATAGGCATTTCGCTGCTGGCGATTCTTGTCCTGCACATCATCCTCCACTGGGGCCAGATTCTCGGCCTGCTCTGCGCTCTCAGCCGGTCGCTGGCGGTCCGCCTCGTGATGGTCTTGGGGGTCCTTCTTCTGGCGGCCCTGTTGATGTCCTTCCCGCTCTGGGTCAAGCCTGAGATCACCGCGGGAAAGGGCGGCGAGGGGCATCGCTGGGGCCAGCGCGAAGGACGCGGGTTGGGGCCCTTGGGCGGCACGCAACCATAATGATCGAGGGCATGAAACCTTCAGCGGCCAAGCTGTTTCTGGCCCTCCTGCGGCTGGGGTCGATGGCCTTCGCCGCTTCTTCACCCGTGAGGCGGCCCTCGGGGGCCGCGCGGATCGTCTCGTACCGCTGCACCTGTGCCATGGTCAACGTCACCTCCCGGTGCTGCACCCCGGCTCCTCAATCCCCACGGGTGCCTGGAGCCTATCGTCATCGGGTGTGACATATTCGCGTTGGCGAAAAGGTGTGACATAATCGCGTTGGCGGGACAGGATCGCCAGTTGGCGGTTGACCCTCTGCCGATTATGGAGTATAAGACACGTAGGACGTTTGCGGGCCTGCCTCGCGCTACTGGATGCGGAGGGGTGCACCATGTCACGCTTGCGATGGCTCTTCTTGGTGGCGACGGCGTGGGCCCTTCTTGCAGCCCCCGCCTTGGCGGCAGAGAAAGCGCCGCCCGGCCCTCCGGCGGCGCCGGGGGCCCGGCCGCCGGCCAAGCCGGCGCCCGACGCGGCGCCGGGCGATAAGTCGCGAGTCGACCTGGAGGTGGATCCCCGGTGCGGCCACATCGTGGCGCCTGTCACTCTCAACGGCGTGGCGGGCCGTTTCCTGGTGGGCACCGACACCTCGCACACGGTGGTCGGCCCCGACTTTGCCGCCAAGACGGGCATCGACAAGACGGCGGCCCTCGTCCCCATCGTGGGCGGCCCCCCGGGCGCGCAGGCGAAAGTCAGCCGCGTCGCGCTCCTTAAGGTCGGCGCCATGGACTTCAAGGATCTTGACGTCCAGATCGGCGGCCTGGAGCAGATGGCCAAGTTCATGGAGCGTCCTGCCGACGGCGTTTTGGGCGCCGATTGCCTGCTGGCTATGCCGGTGACGCTGGACTACAGCGGCAAGCGCCTGGTCTTCGGCCGCCCGTCGGACCTGGCGGGCTGCAAGGAGGTGCCGGCCGACACGTTCGCGTACCACCTCAAGATGCAGGGCGCCGTGGACGGCGAGAAGATCGACTTCATCGTCGACACCAGCGTCAACGTCTCGCTGATCGTCAAGTCTTCGTGGAAGGGCAAGACCGAGCAGGCCCAGGGGCTGGAGTGGGCGCTGCCGCAGGCGGTCTCGTTCGGCGGCGTGTCGGTCGACAACCCGCGTTTCGTCCTGGCCGACAAGAACGTCGTGGGCCTCGACTTCTTCCGAAGGTACGTGGTCACCCTGGACGCCCAGGAGAAGAAGGTGTACCTCCGGACCACGGCGCTCGCGCAGGCGGGACCGATCCAGCAACCGGGGCAGAAGCCGGGGCCCGCTGCGCCGGCCCAACCGGCGACCCCTGCCGCCCCCGCCAAGCCGCTCTCGCCGGCCGCTGAGAAGCAACTCGGCGACCTCCAAGGCAGACTCCTCTCGATCCAGGAGGAAGTGGCCAAGGTCGTCGTGAACGCCTCGGAGTCGCATCGCAAGATGCTCGAGGCCCTGAACATGACGGCTGACCAGGCGGCGGAAGATATCGCCAACAACCGATTCAGTAACAAGTTGCTGCGCGATTACAAGGCCGCCCTGATCGGCTTCGCCCAGCAGTTGCAGCCGTTCGACGCGAGGTTCGTTCCTCTGACGCGGCCGGTGCGGACGCCGGAGGTCGACGCCAAGCCGCGGTTCGCCGCGCTCGCCGACCAGGCCTTCATGCAGCGAAAGACCCTCCAGGACAGGATCGCCGACCTGTTTGAGAAGGCGGGCGACTACAAGGCCGCCATCGCGATGTACGAGAGCGAGATCGCGGTGCTTACGGAACGCAAGCACATCACCGAGGCCAGGGCCGCCAAGGAGAAGTTGGCCGCCGCCTGCGACAAGGCCCACGATTACCAGCGTGCCGTGGCGATCTACCGGGCCGTCTACGACACCATTCCGGCCAACGAGCGCGTCAGGAACCTGAACCTCATGTTCCGCCTCGCGTTCGAGTACGAGAGGGTCAGCGACTTCCGCCGGGCCCTGGAGATCTACGAGGAAGGCCAGAAGAGTCTCCCGGCCGGCGTGCACATCCAGGGCCTGGCGGAGAAGATCGCCGCCCTGAAGGCCAAGGTGGGACCCTAGAGCGTTCAGCGGTTGGCGGCGGCCGGACCTTGCGCGGCGGGCGGTCTTGCCCGCCTGCCGAATCGGTCGAAAGAAACGCGGCGCACAAAACCGCCCGCCGCGCTCAGAAGGCGAATCCTTGCACGGCCGCCCCGCTACTTCTTGGCGCCGCTCTTAGCCGCCTTGATGGCCTCCAGGAGTTGATTGGCCAGTTTGGCGTCCGTTTTCTGGAGGGCCTCGACGATCCGCTCGGCGTCGGGTATGTGTCCCGACTTCAGCAGGACCATGCCCATGACGTAGTGGGAGTACGGCGAGCCCCCCAGCGCCCTGATGGCCGTTTCGGCGGCCCTGCGGGCCGCGTCCACGTGTCCGTTCTGGCACGCGGCCAGGGCCAAGTGGGCGTAGGCGAGGCCGTTGTCGGGCCGCAAGTGGATGGTCTTCTGGAAGGCGTCCTCGGCGGGGCTGAACAGGTTCTGGGCCAGGTAGATCTCGCCGAGGGCCATCCAGGTGGCGGCATCTTCGTCATCGAGCCGCGTGGCCTCCTTGAGGGCCTTGAGGGCCTCGTCCTTGCGGTCCAGTTGCGCCAGGGCCAGCCCCAGGCCGCGCTGCGCCTCGGAATCTTCGGGCCTGAGTTTGACGACCTGCGCGTAGGCGTCGGCGGCTTCCTTCCACGTCTTCTTCTTGAAGCAGGCGGCGGCGAGGCCGAGGTGGGCTTCCGGCTCCTGGGGGTCCACCCGGATCGCCGCCTCGAAGGCCTTCATCGCATCGTCGGTGAAATTGAGGCGCGTGTTGATGAGGCCGTTCAGGAGCAGGACCTGGACGTTATCGGGGTTCTTCTTCAGCAGGTCCTCCACCACGGTCTTGGCATTGAGCCATTTATTGTTGCCGATGAGTTCGTGGGCCTGTGCCAGGTCTGCGGCCGACTGGGCGTCGAGCGGCTGCTTCAGGCGGGCCGTGCTGGTCTTGGCCCGGTTGGCCAGCGCCTTGTCGAGGAGTACGTGGACCTCCTTGCTGGCAACCGCGAAGTTGATGTTCTCGACGACCTCCCCCGCGTGGCGCTCGCCCCGCACATAGGTATTGACCCCGATGACCCGGCACCGCGGGTCCATCAGCGGGCCGCCGCTCGACCCGGAACTGATGGGGGCGGTCGTCTGTACGACCGAGCGGTGAGGCTCTTCTCGCAGACCGCTGACCAGCCCTTCCGAGAGCGTGTTGACGTATCCCACGGGCGTGCCGATGGCAAAGATCCGCGCCCCGACCACCGGCTTCATCTCCTTGGGCAGCACCTCGAGATACGGAAGGTTGACGCCGTTGACCTTCACCACCGCCAGGTCCTTCTTCTCGTCCTGCGCCAGGATCGCGGTCACCGGCAGGCCCTTGCCGTCGCTGAAATGCACCAGCCCGCGGCGGCCGGCGTGAAGGACGTGATGGTTCGTCACGATGATGCCGTCGGGGGAGACCACAAAGCCCGAGCCCTGGCCCTCCTTCTGGTACTCGGGGTTCATAACGTCGATGGTAACGACCGCCGGCGAGGCCTTAGCGAAGAGCGCGGCCGCGTCCAGGTCAGTCGGCGACGTCATGGGCGCCTGCTTCGGTGCGGGCGTCGGCGTCGGAACGGGCGCCGGGGTCGGCACGGGAGTCGGCTGGGGCGCTGGCGTCGGTTTCACGGGCGGCGCCACGGCCACCGGTTCGGGCGGCTTCGGCGCCGGGGGCGGCGATCCGCCAGACATGGCCATGTAAGTGATCCCGACCGCCAGGCCCACCACGACGACCCCCCCCGCCACCAGGCCGATGATGAGACCGGGCCCAAACCGCTTGGCAGGGCCTCCGGGAACCTGCCCCGCAGGCCGGCTGACGAGTCTGACGGGCGCCAACTCCTCTGGCGGCGGCGCAACCTCCGCTGCCGTTGGGATCTTCGCCGGCCATTTCAGCCGCTGCCCGCACGACGGACACGCCGTCAGGCCGTCGGGACCGGGCCCCTCGGCATCGAACACCTGCTGGCACTTCGGACACCGAATCCGGACACTCATGGCGCCTCTCCGCTACACGACCTGTCTTCTGCCATAGGAAGGTTACATATCCGCCGGCCGAATTGCAATAGTCTTGCGGGTGTCGCCATGCGTTGGAGGTCACCGGCTGTGTGCGCCTGGCACAGCGCGGCTTGCGAGGCGGCCGGAACGCCGCGCCCGGCGCGCTCAGCGCATGCCTCCCCTCATGAACGAGGGCCGGCGGCACGCGCGAGGCAGTACAACTTCTCGGTCGTTCGGATGAATAGCCGTCCGCCGGCGGCCACGATGCTCGATCGCGTAAGTTCCCGGTCGCTCATCTCCGCCCGGTGGAGGATCTTCGGCTCGTCGCCGGAGGCCAGAACGATGACCTCGCCCCCCTCGTTCATGCAGTAGATTCTGCCGTCGGCGCCCAGCGGCGACGCCCGGATGACCTGCGAACCGCCCATTTCGATCTGCCACTTCGGCGTCCCCGTCTTGGGGTCGAGGCACGTCATCACCCGGCGGTCATCGTCGGGCACGTAGAGCATGCCCTGGTAGTAGAGGCCCGTCGCGGCGTCGGGGACGGTCTTGCCGAACGTCCAAGCGACGCAGGAGTTGTCGAGCAGGCCCGAACCTTTCGGCCGCAGCGCGTACATCGGTGAGTGCTTGGGGCCGAAGACGAACACGAGGTCATCGCCGACGACCGGCGACGGGATGATCCGCCAATGGTTGATGCGGCGCGGGTTGTACCCGCCCCAGCGCCAGAGTTCCTTGCCGGTCTCGGCGTCGTGCCCGGTCAGGTAATCGGCGCCGAAGACCAGGATCTGCGACCCGCCGCCCCCCTCGTAAGGAATGGGGCTGCTGTACGCCTCTTCGACCTCGCCGCGGGCGTCGCTTACGCGCGGCTGCTTCCACAGGTCCTTGCCCGTCTTGGGATCGATCGCAAGGAGGTACGGGTCGGTCTGGCCCGGCGGGCCGCGGCCGTACAGGTCCTGCTGCCGGTTGCGGATGGCGACGATGTACAGTTTGCCCTTGTACAGGAGGGGGCTGGAACTGTACCCGAACATGAGGGCGTTGTGGCCGTGGTCCTTCTCGAAATCACGCGACCACAGGAGGTCGCCCCTCACGTCGAAGGCGAAGAGTAAGGCCGTGCCGTAGAAGAACCACGCCGTCCGGCCGTCGGTGACGGGCGACGGCGAGGCCATGTTGTTCCGCGGGGCCTGGCGGTTCTGTCCGGTCTCCTTCTTCCAGACGACGCTGCCGGTGGCGGCATCGATGCACAGGGCCAGCAGGCGGTTGGTCTTCTCGTCGACGGAACTCACGAAGACGCGATCGCCCCAGACGACGGGCGTCGCACCGCTCGGGCCGGGCAGCGGCGTGGCCCACAAGACGTTCTCCGTACGGCTGAACTTCTCAGGCAGGCCCGTCTCGGCGGTGGACCCGTTGAAGGCCGGGCCGCGCCACTGGGGCCAGTCTGCGGCGGCGGCCGCGACGGGCGAGAGGCCTGCAAGGGCCACGCAGAGAATGAACGTGCCGCGCCTGGTCATCTCGCCGATCCTTTTGTCGCGTTGTGCTTCTTGAACCCCGACCCCGCCCGCCGGTTCTCCTGCTCCTCGTCGCGGCCACATAACAGTTGAAAACCCGCGGCGCGTAGCCGATAGTACGTTCCCATTCGGGCCTCCGAAACTCGGACCGCCGGTGGAATAAGCGGATCGGCGACCTCAAATGACGCACTTCACCTGGCTGGACGGAAGCATCGTCGGGTTCTACCTGCTGGCCACGATGGTGGCGGGCATCATGGTCCGCAAGTACGTCGGCAAGGTGGAGCACTTCCTGATAGCCGGCCGCGAGATGAACGTGTACCTGGGCATCGCGTCGCTGGCGGCCACGGAGTTCGGCGTCGTCACGTGCATGTACACGGCCCAGAACGGGTACGACAAGGGATTTGCCGGGGCGACGCCGGGCATCCTGATGGCGGCGGCCATGCTCGTGGTCGGGCTGACGGGCTTCTGCGTCAAGCCGCTTCGCGATGCAGGGGTCATGACCATTCCGGAGTTGTTCGAGAGGCGGTTCGGCCAGCGCATCCGCTGGCTGGCCGGCGTGGTCATCGTGCTGGGGGGCCTCTTGAACATGGGCGTGTTCCTCCGCACGGGCGGCGAGTTCCTGGTCCTCGTGTGCGGCCTCCCGATCCAGACCGCCGCGGCCGATGTTGGCGCCCTCGGCGGCTTCGTCAGCGCCCACTACCTCGAGATCTGCATGACGGTCCTCCTTTTGGCCGTGGCGGTGTACACCATCCTCGGCGGCATGCTCTCGGTGCTGGTGACAGACTTCCTCCAGTTCATCGTCATGAGCATCGGCCTCATTGCCGTCACGGTGCTCATCCTGGTGAACGTGGGGTGGGACAGGCTGGTGGATGCGGTGCAGGCCCAGCATGGCGCGGGCGGCTTCAACCCGTTCGTTCACGAGGGCATGGGCTGGCAGTACGTGGTGTTCAACGCCCTGCTGAACACGGCGGCCGTGCTGACCTGGCAGACGACCATCCAGCGCCTTCTGGCCGCCAAGGACACGCGGACCGGCCGCAAGGTGTACACGGGCACGAGTTTCTTCTTCGTCTGCCGCTTCCTGATCCCCGGCATCTGGGGCATTGCGGCCCTGGCGATGCTGTCGCCGCAGGCGTTCGGCGGCAACACCCTTCACGCCATGCCGGTCTTCCTGAGCCAGTTCGTTCCGGTCGGGCTGATGGGCCTCTTGGTGGCCGCGATGCTGGCGGCCGACATGTCGACCGACTCTTCGTACATGCTCACGTGGGCCAGCGTCATCTATAACGATATCCTTGCGCCGTTTCGCAAGACGCCGTGGTCCGAGAAGAAGGGCCTCTTCTGGAACCGCACGATCGTGGCCCTGATCGGCGTGTTCCTGCTGGTCTACGGTCTCTGGTATCCGCTCGAGGGCAGCCTGTGGGACTACCTGACGATCACCGGCACGATTTACCTGGCCAGCATGTCGGTGCTGTTGGTGGCGTGCTGCTACTGGAAGCGGGCGAACAACTGGGGGGCCGCCGCCGCCATCCTCTTCGGCGCCCTCATCCCCTCACTCTACCTGGTGCTCGAGAAGGTGCCCGGCACCTCGGAGTTTGTGAAAGGACACATCGGCCCGCACTACTCGGGTATCGCGGCCTTCGTGATTACGGCCCTGGCCATGGTGGTGGGATCGCTGCTGAAGCCTGCCGCGCGGCCGCCGGAGACGCTCAAGACTGCCCTTCAGACGGAAGCCAGGTGACCCATGATCGAACACTGGTTCTGGTGGCTCCTGACGGCGGCATGCCTGGTGTGGTACTGCACCGTCACCGTCTACGTGGCGATCCGCGGCGTGTTCGACATTCGCGGCATGCTCAGGCGCCTTGCGGCGGGGGCGGCGCTCGCCGAGGGCAAAGAGGTCCCGCCTGACTCGCCGCGCTGATCCTGAAGCCCGAGACCATTGGATTCCACTTGCCGCGACGGGCAGTTGGGTTAGACTACTCCAGGCATCGCCCATGATGACCGTGGATCAGCGGTCGAGCGGCAAGGCCCGGTTGGGTTCGCCGGTGAAGGAGGAAACGGCATGTCGGAGTCCAAGCCTCTGCGTCGTCGCGAGTTCCTCAGCACAAGCGTGGCTGCGGCCGGGGCGCTCGGCCTGGTGGCTGGCGCCGCAGGCGTGGCGAAGGCGGCCGAGACGCCCGCGACGCCGGCGGGCCCTGCGGCCCAAGTC
>Ga0315275_10006785_pt1 | contig 11001 bp, 10 predicted proteins | sample YL17G03_0_MG_FD_205557 | JGI IMG/M metagenome (GOLD analysis project Ga0315275, IMG submission 205557) | Sediment microbial communities from Yellowstone Lake, YNP, Wyoming, USA - YL17G03_0 | ecosystem: Environmental > Aquatic > Freshwater > Lake > Sediment | place: USA: Wyoming | collected...
GCAGCCGCGGACTCTTCGGGGTTGGCGGACGCCAGGCGCGCGTTCGCCTGACGACGAAGGGAACGCAACCCCCCGGACCCGAGGCCGGCGCGCCCGCACCTGCGCCTGAACCTCTCCCTGTGCCCGTTCCTGCAACCGAACCTGCGCCTGAACCTTCTTTTGAAGAAGATGAGTTGCTCAACCTGTCAGAAAAGACGGTCAGCGAGTTGTTGGTAATGATGAAAATCGAGGCGAAGCTCTCGATCAGCTACGGCGAACCGGACGAGGAGGGACGCCGCCCGGTCTGCGTGGAGCTTCACGGCGATGATCTGGGCATTCTGGTCGGCCGCCGGGCGGAGATCCTGAACTCCTTGCAGTACATCGTCAACTTGATCGTCAGCAAGCAGTTGGAGCGTTGGGTGCAGATCGTCGTGGATGTGGAGGGTTATCGCAGCCGGCACGAAGTCCAGTTGCGCAAGATGGCCCGCCAAATGGCCGGTCAGGCAGTCCAGACTGGGCGGCGGCAGGTGCTGGAACCAATGAGCGCAGCCGACCGCCGCATCATCCACCTGGAATTGCGCGATCATCTTGATGTGACCACCCAGAGCATCGGCGAGGAACCGGCGCGCAAGGTGACGATCGTTCCGAAGTAGTTCAAGTAAAAAGTAATGAGTAATAAGTAATAAGGTAGTTCTTCACTCATAGCCCCTCTCCAACACGAGAGGGGTTCTTTTTTTACGTTTTACTTTTCACTTTTCACTTTTTACTTTCCCTTCCTCAGGTATAATTTATCCATGCCCAACCTGGCTCCGCTCGAACCGGTGGATTACCTCGTCATCGGCCACCTCGCCCAAGACCTGACCCCCCAAGGCTCGCGCCTGGGCGGGACGGCGGCCTATTCGGCCTTGACGGCGCACGCCCTGGGACTGCGCGTGGGCGTGGTCACGGCTTGGGGTGGGGAGCCGCCTCTCGGCGCGCTGGCCGGGACGGATGGAATAATCGTTTCCATGATCCCCACGCCGCACACGACAACCTTCGAGAATGTGTATACGCCAGAGGGTCGAATCCAGTACCTCCATCGCACCGCGCCGCGCATTGATTACAGCCACGTGGCGCAGGAATGGCAACGCACGCCGATCATCCACATCGGGCCGATCGCGCAAGAGGTCAGCCCGCTGCTGGCGGAGGGCTTCTCGCCGGACTTGCTGTGCCTGACCCCACAGGGCTGGCTGCGCACCTGGGATGGGGATAGACGGGTGATCCCCTGCGTCTGGCCGGAAGCGCAGGCGGCCCTCTCGAAGGCCGCCGCAGCCGTGATCAGCGTCGAAGACGTAGGCGGCGACGAGAGCCAGATCGAAGCCATGGCGCTGTCCTGCCACCTCCTGGCCGTGACGGAAGGCCCGGCGGGGGCGCGGCTGTACTGGAACGGCGACCTGCGCCGTTTCCGCGCCCCGGCCATACCCGAGGTGGATGCGACCGGCGCGGGCGATATCTTCGCGGCCGCCTTTTTCTTCCGGCTGTACACCACGCGTGATCCCTGGGAGGCGGCCCGCTTCGCCACGCGTCTGGCTTCGTATTCGGTGGCGCGGCCCGGGCTGGAGGGCATCCCGACCCAAGAGGAAATCCAGACCTGCCTGGTGGAGGTATTGTAGTGGGACGCGTTTACACACTGGTCAATCAGAAGGGCGGGGTAGGGAAGACGACCACTGCCATCAACCTGGGAGCCTACCTGGCTGGGCTTGGCCAGCGCGTCCTGATCGTGGACATTGATCCGCAGGCCAATGCCACCTCCTGCCTGGGCGTGGATAAACGCACGGTCACCGGCGGTACGTACGAGGTCCTGTTGGGCGGCGCACCGGCATCCGCGCACCTGCTGTATAATCCACGCTTGAAACTGTCACTGCTGCCGTCTTCACCTGCGCTAGTCGGTGCAGAAGTAGAGCTGGTCAGCGAATTGGGGCGCGAGAGCAAGCTCAAGAACGCCCTCGGCCCCGTGATCGAAAAGTTCGATTACTTGTTGATTGACTGTCCGCCCTCGCTCAGCCTGTTGACCGTCAACGGTCTGATCGCCGCGAAGGACGGCGTCATCATCCCCGTGCAGTGTGAGTACCTGGCGTTGGAAGGGCTGGGTGAATTGACTCACACCCTCCAGCGCGTCCGCTCGGCGCTTTTTCCCGGATTGAAGGTACGCGGCGTGGTGCTGACCATGTTCGATGGGCGGACGAATCTTTCTGCGGACGTGGTGGCTGAAGTGCGTAAGTATTTCTCTGAGCAGGTCTTCGAGGCGATCATCCCGCGCAGCGTCCGCCTAGCCGAAGCTCCCTCTTATGGATTGCCGATCACGGCCTACGCGCCCGAATCGAGCGCGGCAAAGGCCTACGAGTTGCTGGCGCGGGAAGTGTTGGTTGGTGATGGGATCCCAATTCCGGCGCTACCTAAGGAGTGACCTATGCCTCAAAAATCGGGACTCGGTCGTGGACTGGATGCCTTGATCCCCGGCGGTGAAACGGCGCCGGCGGAGGGCGGCGTCACTTACGTGCCTGTGGGTCACATTTCTCCCAACCCGCGCCAGCCGCGCGGGGATATGGATGCGGATGAGTTGGGCGAGTTGACGGCTTCGATACGCGAGCATGGCGTCTTGCAGCCTTTGATCGTCACCCCGATTGAAGCGAGCGGCCAGTACACCTTGATCGCTGGCGAGCGCCGCCTGGAAGCCGCCAAACAGGCCGGGCTATTCAGTGTGCCTGTCATCATCCGCCAGGCCACCGACCAGCAGCGGTTGGAGCTGGCCCTGATCGAGAACGTCCAGCGCGCCGACTTGAGTCCCCTGGAAGAGGCCGAAGCCTACCGCCAACTGGCTGAGGATTTCAGCCTTTCGCACGAGGAGATTGCGTTGCGCGCCGGGAAGAGCCGCGTAGCGGTGACCAATACCTTGCGCCTGCTCAAGTTACCCGACACGGTCAAGAATGCCCTTGTAGAACAACGCATCAGTGAGGGGCACGCGCGTGCCCTGCTAGCCCTGTCCACGCCGGAGGCGCAGGCGGCTGCCTTGCGCACGCTCCTTTCGCAAGAACTCAACGTCCGCCAGACGGAGGAGCTGGTGCGCAAACTGGCCGGCCAAAGGCACCCACCGTCCGCGCCGAAGGCCGCGCCTCCGCCCGAAGTCACCGAGCTGGAAGAACGCCTGCGCGCCAGCCTGGGGACGAAAGTCTCGCTGCGCGCTGGACGAAAGGGCGGGACGCTGACCATCCATTATTACTCCGACGAGGAGCTGGATGCGCTGATGGCGCGCTTGTTGAAGGAGTAGGGTGAAAATCCTTTATAACGCTCGCATCCACACCCTGTACAAGGCTAAACCCACGGCCTCGGCCTTGGTCATAGACCGCGAGCGCATTTTAGCGGTCGGCGCGAAGGGTGAGCTTTTCCGAGAATTCGACCGCGCCGAACGACAGGATATGGGCGGGAAAGCCATCCTGCCCGGCCTGACCGACGCCCACATCCACCTGCAGGAATATGCTTTGCTTGTGCAGAAGATTGATTGCGAAACGGACAGCAAAGAAGAGTGCCTGCGTCGCGTAGCAGGGCGCGCCCGCAAGCTCCGCTCGGACGAGTGGCTCCTGGGGCATGGCTGGAATCAAAACCTTTGGGCTTTCCCCCCTGTGGGGGAGACGGGAGGGGGGGCTTGGCCCTTCGCCGCCGACCTGGACGCGATCACCCCGGACATTCCCATCTACCTCACCGCCAAGTCCATGCACGCGGGCTGGGTCAACCGCGCCGCGCTGAGGCTGGCCGGGATCAACGCGGCTACCCCCGATCCCCTGAATGGACGGATCCAGCGTGACGGTATTGGCCAGCCGACCGGCATCCTGCTCGAAGAGGCGATGAAGCTGGTCGAAGCCGTCATCCCGGAGCCGGGCGTGGACAAGATTGCCGAAGCCATCCGGGAGATCCAGCCAACCCTTTGGCGCGCAGGCCTGACCGGCCTGCACGATTTCGACAAGCGGCCCTGTTTCATGGCCTTGCAGCAATTGCACGCGGCGGGAGAATTGCGTTTGCGCGTGACCAAAAGCATCTCGGTAGAAGACCTGCCTTATGCCGTCGGACTTGGCCTGCGCAGCGGCTTCGGCGACGATACCCTGCGCGTCGGCTCGGTCAAAGCGTTCGCGGATGGTGCGCTCGGTCCGCGCACGGCGGCAATGTTCGATCCGTATGTTGACGAATCGGAAAATCGTGGTATTCTAATCCTGGATGGTGAAGCGCTTTTCGAGCATGGCCGTCTGGCAGCCGAAAGCGGCCTCAGCTTGGCAGTCCACGCCATCGGTGACCGCGCCAACCACGAGGTGCTGAACGGCTTTGCCCAGTTGCGCGCCAACGAGCGCGCGAAGGGATTGCCGGCGTTGCGTCACCGCGTCGAGCATGTACAGGTTCTCCATCCAAATGACGCTGGCAGGCTGGCCGAATTGGGGCTGGTTGCCTCGATGCAGCCCGTCCACGCGCCCTCGGACATGCGCATGGCTGACCGGTACTGGGGCGGGCGCGCCGCCCTGGCTTACGCCTGCCGGACGCAGTTGCAGCACGGCGCGCGGCTGGCTTTCGGCTCGGACGCGCCGGTCGAAGTTCCCAACCCGTTCCTGGGCCTGCACGCGGCGGTCACGCGCCAACGGGTGGACGGCTCTCCTGGGCCAGAGGGCTGGTATGGGGAGCAGCGGCTGACGCTGCAAGAGGCGCTCGAAGGCTTCACCCTCGGCCCGGCGTATGCAGCCGGCGTGGAAGACCGCCTGGGTCAACTGGCGGCTGGTTATCTGGCCGATCTGATTGTTCTCGACGATGATCCATTCTTGTGTGATCTTGCCGACTTGCACTCCTTACAACCAGTCGCTACAATGATCGGTGGGGAGTGGGTCTGGCAAGAAGGACAGGCGTAATGGCTCAACCTCATCTCACCCCAGAAGTCTTGGTGCCGCGCTTGGGCGAATACCTGGTGCAGCAAGGGTACATCACTAAGGAGGGCTTGAATAAGGCCCTGGCGTACCAGCAGAGGAAACAGGCCAAGGATCAACACCCGCTTCTGGGTGAGACTTTGCTCGAGCTGAAATTAATTGACCGCTCGACCCTCAATAAGGCGATTACGGAACAGATCATCCAATTGCGGAATGCCCTGGAGGACGCCAATCGGTTCCTGGAACGCCGTGTCCAGGATCGCACTGCCGAGCTGCGATTGGCCCTGCGCAAACTTTCAGAACTCAACCAATTGAAGGCGAATTTCGTCGCCAATATTTCGCACGAGCTGCGTACGCCGCTTACCCACGTAAAAGGTTATGTCGAATTACTGGTCATGGAAACGCTCGGTTCTTTGAGTGAAGAACAAAGAAAAGCGCTTCAGGTAGCTCAACATGCCATCACGCGGTTGGAGAGCCTGATTGATAACCTGATCTTGTTTTCGCAGGCTGCGCGCGGCGAGTTGGCCCTGCACCTGACGCCTGTAAATCTCAACAAGGTTGCTACTGACATCCTCAATTATTCCAATCAAAGAGCGTTCGACCGTAACATCACTTTAAGCGCAGACATAAAATCCAACCTGCCACTTGTCAAGGCAGACGAAGAGAAAATAAGCTGGGTCATCCTCCAGCTGATAGATAACGCCATCAAATTCACCCCTGCTGGAGGAAAGGTAGGTCTCTTGATCAAACGCGAGGCCGATACCCTGGTCAAGGTTTCGGTCGCAGATACCGGCATCGGCATCCCCAAGAATCGGCTGCACGAATTGTTCGAGCCTTTCCACCAGTTAGACGGCTCCTCCACGCGGCGCTATGGAGGCACCGGTCTGGGTTTGGCGTTGGTGCGGCAAATCCTGGATGCGCATGGCTCAGTTATAGATGTTCAGTCTGAAGAAGGAAAAGGAACGATCTTTGGGTTTACGCTCTTAAAGGCAGGGAAATCTGCCTGATCCGAGGAGTGTGCAGGCGTGAATAAGGAAACGCTCGGCCACCTGGATGCCATCAACCAATCCGTCTTGACAGAAGATTGGAAAGCCGCGCTGGATCTGTTGATCCGGACCTTGCGGAAAGAGTTCGTATTCGACAACCTGGCCATCTATCTCACCGAAGCAGATCAGGGTATGCCAGAAGTGATCTACGCGCGCGCCGTTGGCCGGGGCAGGAAAGCTGAAGCCGATGCAGCCTGGGGTGAAAATATCGCCAACCAGGTCATCCTGGCCGGAAGGATCATGTGGGATGCGCCTGCCGGAAAGGTATCGGAGGACCGGGTTGCCATGCCTTTCCCGCTGGGGTTACCGATCTTTATGTTGAAGGGCACTGGTGCGCTGGTTTTCATACGTTTTGGGGGGCCAGCCTACACCCTCGCGCAAATCAAACTGGCGGTGCTGGCAGCCTGCCAGATATCCCGTATTCTCGAATGGCGTTTGCTGCACGAGAATATATCTCAACTGGAACAGGCCCGCCATCGAGCGCAGTTGCATAATGATTTCATCGCCACGATTTCTCACGATCTTCGCACCCCTCTCGGTTTCATCAAGGGTTATGCAACCTCCTTGCTGCGTTCAGATACAACCTGGGACGCGGCAACCGAGCATGAATTCTTGACCATTATTGACGAAGAAGCCGACCACTTGATGGCGCTGGTTACCAAGTTCCTCGATTCGGCTCGCTTACAGAGCGGCATGATGAGTATGGATTTTCAGCCTGTGCGCCTGGATTCTCTTATCAGGGATGTGATAATGCGCATCCATGGGCGGGACAATTCGGTGCAGGTGGATCTTGATTTGGATAAATCGCCCCCGATTCAGGCCGATTCCCTCCGCCTGGTGCAGGTGTTCGAGAATTTGTTTGAGAATGCCTTTAAATACGCCCCGAATTCGAGCATCAAGATCACTTTGCGGAACTTGGGCGATCACCTGACCGTCACCTTCGCAGACCGGGGGCCGGGTATCCCGGCCGAGCATTTACCTTTCCTTTTCGAACGTTTCTACCGCGTTCCCGCGCAGTCTGGCAAACCCGGTACCGGGCTGGGGCTTTTTATTTGCAGGCAGATCGTCCAGGCGCACAATGGAGAAATTACGGTCGAGACCGCGCCTGGCAAGGGAACGGCTTTTTGCATTGACCTGCCTGTCCATCACGGAGGATCGGCTTAGAAACAATACTGTTTTGATAGGGCCGCAGAGGTGGCTCCCAAGCCGCCGGGCATGGGAGCTCGACCCACTAACTAAAAAGTATTGGGATTAGAGGCCATCCAAGAATCATTTCCTCAGTCAAGGAGGAGTATGCCATGTCCACGAGTATCCTGGTTGTTGATGACGAACCCCGTTATCTCCGTTTGCTCGAAGCCAACCTGCGTACCGAGGGTTACCAGATCATCACCGCTCAAAATGGGAAAGAGGCTGTTGAGACGTTTTCCGCCAATCCAGTGGATTTGATCTTGCTCGACGTCTTGATGCCGCAAATGGACGGATTTACTGTTTGTCAGCGCATCCGCCAATATTCCAACGTGCCTATCATCATCTTGACTTCCAAAGGCGAGGAACAAGATCGCGTGCGCGGCCTGGATGTCGGCGCAGACGATTACCTGGTCAAGCCCTTCTCGGTCATGGAATTGCTGGCGCGCGTGCGGGCCGTCCTGAGGCGCGCCCATGTCTCCGAGACGGGGCAGGATCGCCATTTTACACACACCAATCTGCGGATTGATCTCGCCTGTGCCGAAGTCTGGCGCGATGAGCACCCGGTTTTTCTTTCAGCAACGGAGTATCGTCTACTGCTCCAGTTCGCGCACAATGTCGGCAAGGTGCTCACCGCCGAGGAACTTCTGGGAAGCGTCTGGGGCTCGGAGTACCGCTCGGACAAAGAGATCCTGTGGGTCACTATCGCCCGTTTGCGCCAGAAAGTGGAAGACGATCCGCACAACCCCAAGCACATCGTCACCCGGTCGGGCCTGGGGTATCTGATGCCACCGGCGGAAGGATAAATACTTGGATGGTGAATTTGGATAAAGTAAACCAAACCGTACTTGTCATCGATCCGGACGCGGTCACGAGAAAATATCTGGACACTGCACTGCGAACGAGCGGTTATAACGTGTTATTAGCAACTTCTGCTCTTGAGGGTTTAAACATGGCTTGGCTGAACCTGCCGAACGTCATCGTTGTTGACCCTGTATTGCCTGATCTTCCAGTCGTTGAGATGATCTCCCGCCTGCGCCAGGATCGTCGCACTGCCAAAGTGCCCTGCATTGCCTTGTGCAGCCGAGATTTGCAGGATCAAATACCATTACTTACCTCTGCGGGGTTCGATGAGTACCTGGTAAAATCCAAACAAGCGGTGCCCCAACTCCTCGAGTTGATCCCACGCTTACTGAAGGAGCAATCAAAGAAAGGGAAGTTGTTGGTCGTTTTTCTGAGCGCAAAAGGGGGGACTGGCACTTCCTCGCTGTGTGCCAATATCGCCATGTGCGTTGGGAAGGAAAGACCGGATGCCCGCTTGGCGTTGGTGGATCTGGTCTTACCCATCGGTTCTATTGCTAACATTGTTGGGTATGAAGAGCAATTAAACCTGGCGACTGTCACTGCGTTGACCGATGAGGGTATGGTTTCGTTCCTTAGTGAGAATTTGCCAAAATTACCTGAATGGCATTTCCATCTTCTGGCTGGATCTCCGGATCCTGAAAGCTCTAGCCAGTTGCAGGGCGGGCGCGTCAATGCTGTCGTTACAATTCTTCAAAACGTCTATGATTTTGTTTTTATTGATCTTGGTCGCTCGCTTTCGTGCATCAGCCTGCCGATCATCCAGAGAGCAGATGTGATCGTCTGTATCCTAGGTACTGACTTAAGCACCATTAAACTTACACAGATAATGTGGGAATATTTGAAGACAAAAGGTGTGGATTCAAAGTGGACATACACAATTCTGAATCGAGCAATTGGTTTGGAGGGCTTGACGAAGGCAGAGGCAGAACAGATACTTGGCGTGGAAATTCGCGCCACTATACCTTACATGGAAGGCAACTTTACTCTAGCGAATAACCGTCACGAGCCTATCGCAACCAAATTCCCCAATGACACCTCAACGATTATGCTGGAGCAATCTGCCAGGCAGATTGCTGAACTGGGTCTGCGTTCACTCAACCGGTAGTTATCAGTAGGAGAGTTTCATGACCATCGAGTTTGACGATAAAGGTAAATTCTTCACCGATGTAATCACGAAAGTCACTGTACCGGCGATCATCCAGACAGTGACTCAACGCATTCACGGCAAGTTGCATGTCCGGCCTGACCAGCGACTGAAGGACGAGTTGGACATCAACGAAAAGTTCCTGGCGGTCACCGACGCGACCATCTATTCTTTCGATGGCCAGGTGCTTTACCAATGTAAGTTTGTTAGCATCCAACGTACCCAGATCGTCTGGGTCATTCCAGAAAGTGAAGTGCTCGGTTCTACAAACGAGTCAGGTGAGAAATGACAAAAGGCGACGTTTCTGTAACGCCGGGATTGGCTGCGCCGGATTACACCAAGCTCAAATCCTATCTGCTGACGGCCATCGCGCGCGAATTGGAGGCCGCCAACCCGCCGCCGGATCAACGCCAGGCAGTCATCTCCAAGACCCTGGCCGAGTCTTACGCTCAAACCCGCCTGCAGCTATCCGATAGCATACGGGAAAAACTGTTCCAGGATATTCGGGACGATATCCTCGGCTATGGCCCGATCCAGCCCTTGCTGGACGATCCTGAAATCACTGAGGTGATGGTCAACGGCCCAAAGAAAGTGTACGTCGAAAAACAGGGACTTCTCACCAAGACGAACATCGTCTTTGACGATAACGAACACGTACAGCGCATCATTGATCGCATCATCCTGCCGCTCGGCCGGCGCGTGGATGCCGACAGCCCAATGGTGGACGCCCGTCTACCGGATGGCTCGCGGGTCAACGCCATCATTCCCCCGGTCGCGATTGATGGGCCGTCCATCACCATCCGCAAATTCAGCAAAGATAAGCTGTCCATTAGCCATCTCATCGAATACGGCTCGATCACCGCCGCCATGGCTGAGTTCCTGCGCGCCTGCGTCATCGGGCGTCTGAACATACTTGTTTCCGGCGGCACCGGTTCCGGTAAAACCACGCTGCTCAATGTGCTTTCCAGCTTTATCCCGGAAGAGGAGCGCATTGTCACCATCGAAGATGCCGCCGAATTGAGGCTCCAGCAGGATCACGTGGTGCGGCTGGAAACCAAAGTGGCGAACGTGGAGAATCGCGGAACAGTTTCGGTTCGCGACTTGGTGCGCAACTCGTTACGTATGCGCCCGGACCGCATCGTGGTCGGTGAGGTGCGCGGCGGCGAGGCCCTGGATATGCTCCAGGCTATGAACACCGGACACGACGGCTCGCTGACCACCATCCACGCCAACTCGCCGCGGGATGCCATCTCCCGCCTGGAGACGCTGGTGTTGATGGCTGGTATGGATTTGCCGTTAAAGATCGTCCGCCAGCAGGTCTCCTCGGCCATAGACTTGATCATCCAACAGTCGCGCTTGCGGGATGGCACGCGCAAGGTCGTGGCGATCACAGAAGTGGCTGGCATGGAAGGCGATGTGGTCGTGTTGAGTGACATCTTCAAGTTCGAACAGACCAGCATTGACGGCAATGGGAAAGTACTCGGCCAGTTGAAACCGACCGGCATTCGCCCGCTCTTTGGCCCGCGCTTGGAAGTGGAAGGCTTCAAACTAAGCGCGGAAATTTTCGGTGCCTCCGCCGCGGATATCCTGGCGGCCAACCGCCAGCGGCGCTGAGTCGCTCCGAACTTCTCTGCTATAATGACTTGGTCGAATAAAGAGGCATCTTATGAGCATACAAGCCCAGGCTTCCATCCGCACGAAAAAGTTAGGCATCTTGATCCGCGATGCACGCCTGGCGGCTCGGCGGGGCATCTCGGAGTGCGCCAAGGCAATTGGCGTGACGAATGGTATTTTCCGCGCTTACGAGGAAGGACGCAGGGCGCCCTCGCTGCCGGAGATGGAA
>Ga0315275_10006786_pt1 | contig 11001 bp, 8 predicted proteins | sample YL17G03_0_MG_FD_205557 | JGI IMG/M metagenome (GOLD analysis project Ga0315275, IMG submission 205557) | Sediment microbial communities from Yellowstone Lake, YNP, Wyoming, USA - YL17G03_0 | ecosystem: Environmental > Aquatic > Freshwater > Lake > Sediment | place: USA: Wyoming | collected...
TCGATCGAGAAGGCCCATGGGCTATTGGTGAGCTTGACCAGATCGCCGGTGACCGCGGTGGCCACGTCGATGGCCGCTTCGCTCACGCTCGGGTTACCGACCCCCATCAGATAGGCCTGCGATGCCTGCACCAGTCCCCGGTAATCGGCGCACAGCAGACTCTGCTCGTGCTGCGGGCGATCGCTCCCCGGCGGCAGCAGCGCAAAGCGCACGTTGGTGCCGCCGATGTCGGCGAGCAGTCGCATCCCGCCTGCGCTGCTCATGGCGTCAGTCGTGCAGGATCCGCTTCGCCAGCTCCACGATGTGGGGCACGGTGAAGCCGAAGTACTTGAAAAGCTCGCCCGCCGGCGCGGACTCGCCGAAGCGATCGATGCCCACCACACCGCCTTCCAGGCCGACGTACTTGCGCCAGAAGTCGGACACGCCGGCCTCGATGGCGACGCGCTTCATGCCGCGCGGCAGCACCGAGTCGCGATAGCTCAGGTCCTGCCGGTCGAACACGCTGGTGCAGGGCATGGACACCACACGCGCCGCGATGCCTTCCTGACCCAGAGTCTTCTGTGCCTCCAGTGCGAGTCCGACTTCCGAGCCGGTAGCGATCAGCGCCAGCGCCGGGCGGCTGCCCGGCGCCTCGGCCAGCACGTAGCCGCCGCGCGCCACCAGCGATAGCTGTGGGTCGGTGCGCGGGACGAAGGGCAGATTCTGGCGCGAGAGCAGCAGTGCGGCGGGGCCGTCTGCGCGTTCGAGGGCGGCCGTCCACGCCACCGCGGTCTCGACCGAATCGCACGGACGCCAGACATCCAGATTGGGAATGTAGCGCAGGCTGGCGGCATGCTCGACGGCCTGATGCGTGGGCCCGTCCTCGCCCAGACCGATGGAGTCGTGCGTGTACACGAAGATGCTGCGCACCTTGATCAGCGCTGCCATGCGCACGGCATTGCGCGCGTAGTCGGAGAAGGTCAGAAACGTGCCGCCATACGGGATGAAGCCGCCGTGCAACGCCAGACCGTTCATGATGGCGGACATGCCGAACTCGCGCACGCCGTAAAAGATGTAATTGCCGCCATCGGCGCGGCGCACCGGCCGCGAGCCGGACCACAGCGTCAAGTTGGAAGAGGCGAGATCGGCCGAGCCGCCGAAGAGCTCCGGCAATGCGGGCGCCAGGCCCTCGATCGCGTTCTGCGAGGCCTTGCGCGTGGCGATGGTCTCGGCTTTCTGCACAGTGCGCTCGATGAACGCGGCGCGATGCTCGCGCCATCCGGCAGGCAGCGCGCCGCTCGTGCGGCGCGTGAATTCGGCGGCGAGAGCCGGATTCGCGCGCGCGTACTCGTCGAAACGATTGCGCCACAGCTTTTCCAGGCCGGCGCCCTTCACCCGTGCATCCCAGCCGGCGTATACCTCCGCGGGAATCTCGAACGGCGGATAGCGCCAGCCGATGTTCTCGCGCGTGGCGGCCACTTCCTTCTCGCCGAGCGGCGCGCCATGCGCGTCGTGGCTGTCGGCCTTGTTCGGCGCACCCTTACCGATGATTGTCTTGCAGCAGATCAGACTGGGGCGGTCGGTGAGCGCCTTGGCCTGCTCGATCGCCGCGTCCACCGCCTCGACGCTGTGGCCATCCACGCTGGGAATCACGTGCCAGCCGTAGGCGCGGAAGCGACCCGGCGTGTCGTCGGTAAACCAGGCCTGCACGTGTCCGTCGATCGAGATGCCGTTGTCGTCGTACAGCGCGATGAGCTTGCCCAGACCCAGGGTCCCGGCGAGCGAGCAGACTTCGTGCGAAATGCCCTCCATCAGGCAGCCGTCGCCGACGAACACGTAGGTGTGATGATCGACGATCTCGAAGCCGGGCCGGTTGAATTGCGTGGCGAGCACGCGCTCGGCGATCGCCATACCCACCGCATTGGCCAGGCCCTGGCCGAGCGGACCGGTGGTGGTCTCCACCCCGGGGGCCACCCCGTACTCCGGGTGGCCCGGGGTTTTCGAGTGCAGCTGCCGAAAGCGCTTGAGCTCGTCCATTGGCAGATCGAAACCGCTCAGGTGCAGCAGGGCGTAGAGCAGCATCGAGCCGTGGCCATTGGACAACACGAAACGGTCGCGGCCCGGCCAGGACGGATTGCCGGGATTGAAACGCAGGTGGCGGTTCCACAGCACTTCGGCGATTTCGGCCATGCCCATCGGCATGCCGGGGTGGCCGGAGTTCGCCTTCTGCACCGCGTCCATGGCCAGCGCGCGCAGCGCGTTGGCCAGATCCTGTCTGGTAGCCATCGAGTACGTTCCGAGAGCAGCGGGACCCGAATAGGTTCCTGGAACCGCGCAAACTGGGTAAGTTCCGAGAACCGCCTAAACCGGTTATCTTCCGAGAACCACGTAAACTGGGTATCTTCCGAGAACCACTTAAACCGGGCGGGCCCGGCACGCGATGGATTATAAGGGATCCCGGCAGCGCCCCCGGGCTCCGGCCCCTATTGCTCGCGCCGACCGATCTTGATGCCAAGCTGCTTGAGCTTGCGGTACAGGTGCGTACGCTCCAGGCCGACGCGCTCGGCGACGCGGCTCATGTTGGCGCCTTCACGCGCAATGTGATGCTCGAAGTAGATGCGCTCGAAGGCGTCGCGCGCCTCGCGCAACTCACCGTCCAGCGTGACGGACGGCAGTGCGCTCGCCAGCGGTGCGTCCAGGCGCGACAGGGCATTGTTCACGTCCGTGAGCCCGATTTCGCCGCCCAGTGCGAGCAGCGCCATGGTCTTTACCACGTTATCCAGCTGGGTCAGATTGCCGGGCCAGTCGTAGCTGCGCAACGCGTTGAGCGCCGCGGTGCTCAAGGTGCGCGCAGGCACCTGGCGGGACTCCACCAGGCTGCTTAACATGAGCTTGGCGAGCTCGGGGATGTCCTCGAGGTGTTCGCGCAGCGCGGGCACGCGCACCTGAACCTGGCCAACCGTCGCGTACAGCCGGGAGTCGAACACGCCTTCGCCCACCAGCCGCGGCAGCGACTTCGCGCTCGAGCAGATCAGGCGCGTGTGATAGCGCTCGAGCCGGCCCAGCTGCGCGAGGAGATTACGCTGCTGGGTGAGCGTCAGATCGCTTACCTCGTGCAGGAACAGCGTGCCCTCCGAGGCCTGACCGACCAGGTTGTTACTGGGGTCGTCCAGCACGTGGAAATTGTCCGGCGCGACCCACGGTGAGTTGGCCTGATGCAGGTAGCGTGCGCACACGGTCTTGCCGCAGCCCGGCTCGCCGGTCAGCAGCACCGGCGTGTGCAGCGTCTTCAGCGTCTCCAGGCGCTGCTTGAGCTCCAGGCTGATCGGGGCCTTGCCCAGATACGCGAGCGACAGCGAGGGCTGCTGCTGGCGCGGTGCGGGCGGCTCGCGCAGGGCCTGCCCGACGGTGGCCAGGAGCTTTCGCAACGCGATCGGCTTCTCCAGGAAAGCGTAGGCGCCGATGCGCGTGGCCTCGACCGCGGTGTCGATGGTGCCGTGCCCCGACATCATCACCACCGGCATGGTGAGTTGGCCGCTCGCGGCCCATTCCTTGAGCAGGCTGATGCCGTCGGCATCGGGCATCCAGATGTCGAGCAGCACCAGGTCGGGGCGGGCTCTGTTGCGCAGCGCACGCGCCTCGCCGGCGTTCTCGGCCAGGCGCACCTGGTGTCCTTCCTCGCCCAGGATTTCGGACAGCAACTCGCGAATCCCGACCTCGTCATCGACTACCAGTATCTGACTCATGCTGTTCAACCGACTCCTGCGTTGGCCTGCGAGCGCTCGGGCTGCGCGCTCTGCGCGGCGACGGGCAACAGGATGCTCACCTGGGCGCCACCGCCCTCGGCGTTGACCAGCTCGATGCTGCCGTTGTGCTCCTCCACGATCTTCTTCACGATCGCCAGACCCAGGCCGGTACCCTTGGCCTTAGTGGTCACGTAGGGCTCGAATGCGCGTGCGAGGATCTCGGGGGTGAACCCCGGCCCGCTGTCGAGCACCGTCAAGCGCACACTTGCGCCGGAGCGCTCGGTACGCAGGTAGATGCGCGCCACCGTTGACTCGATCACGGCCTGCTGCGCATTTTGCAGCAGGTTGTGGATAACCTGGCGCAACCGCGCAGGATCGCCATGGACCGGCTGCAGATCGTCCTGCAGCTCGAGCACTACGCGCGGTCTTTGCGCTTCGTACAGCGACATCACCTCGCGCACCAGCTGGTTCAGATCGAGCGGCTGGCGCTGCATTTCGGGCATGCGCGCGTACTGGCTGAACGCGTCCACCATGCCTTTGAGCTGGGCCACCTGCTTTACGATGGTCCGGGTCGAGCGCGCCAGCACGTCGGCGTCGGCCGGCCCGAGCTTCTCGGCCAGGCGATGCTCGAGCCGCTCGGCCGAGAGCTGGATCGGCGTGAGCGGGTTCTTGATCTCGTGCGCGAGGCGCCGGGCGACCTCGCCCCATGCGGCGTGGCGCTGGGCCTGCAACAGGCGCGTGATATCGTCGAACACGACCACGAAGCCCGCGCCCAGGTCGCCTTGCAGCGCGCTGCCGCGCATCAGCAACACCTTGCGGCCGGCCCCCATCTCGATCTGTTTCTCCCATACCTGCGCACCGCCGGCGAGAATGGCGTCGAGCACGGCGTCGGCGATTTCGGCTAGCTGCGCGTCCCGCCCGGGCCAATCGTCCAGGCGCATGCCGATCAGCGGCTGCAGGTCGACCTCCAGGATCGCCCCGGCGCTCGGGTTGGCCGAGCGCAGCCGGTGCTCGCCGTCGAAGGACAGCACGCCGGCGGACAGCTTGGCCAGGATACTGCCGAGGTAGGCATTCGCCGCCTCGAGCTGCTCCTGGTTGCGCAGCGCTACCGCGCGCGCCTCGTCGAGCTGCCGCGTCATGGTATTGAAGGACTCGGTGAGCGCGCCGAGCTCGTCGTGGCTACGCACCGGGTGGCGCAGGCTGAAATCGCCCTGGGCCACCGCGCGCGTACCGGCGGCCAGCAGCACCAGCGGTGCCGACAGACGCTCGCTGAACAGGATCGCCAGCACCAGCGCGGACAGCAGCGCGATCAGCAACGACAGGGTGAGCGACAAGCCATACAGTTGTTTCAGCCCACTGCGCGAGTTGGAAAGCTGCTGGTACTCCTGGTACATCTCGCGCACGGTCTCGGCGTCCCGGGATAACTGCGGTGGCACGCGCTGCACCAGCTGCAGCGCGCGCGTCTCTCCGGAGAGCACGTTGACCGGCACCACCACCACCAGGCTCAGGCCCCGGGGCGAGCCCGAATCGACCTCGCGGTGCGGCTTCTGCAGCACGATCTTGCGCGCCGCCGAGGGTGGCATTGCAGTGGGTACCAGGTCGGCACCCTCGCTCACCGAGAAGGCGACGATACCACCATCGGTGCGAAACAGGGTGGCTTCCTCGACCGCCGCCTGCTCGCGCCCCGCATTGAGCGCGGGCACCATGCGCGAGGCCGGCACGTCGGACAGCGACAGCGCCATCGATTCGGCCTTGGCGGTGAGGTCGCGCAGCAGATTGTCCAGCATGGTACGTCCCAGGCTCAGGCCGCCTTCGAGGGCCTTGTCCACGCGCACGTCGAACCAGGACTCGATGCTCTTATTGAGGAACTGGACCGATACCGCGTATACCAGCGCGCCGGGCAGCACCGCGACCAGCGCGAACAGCAGCACCAGGCGCAGCGTCAGCTTGGAGCCGAACAGGCCGGCCTTCAGGCGGCGGCGCAGCGCCAGCAGCTGGTTGCCCACCACCAGCACCAGCACCAGCACCAGGCCCACGCCGAGCAGCAGCAGCCAGCGCAGGTCGCTGACGAATTCGGTGTCCGCACTGGCGCTGGACAACAAGTACACCATCACCGCGCCCAGCGCCAGAATGAGCGCGGTCAGGTACTTCGTGCCGCGCGACAATAGCGAATGGCGCACGCTGTGGATGCTCGGAATCACGGCTTGAACGTCCAGACGTACCAATCCGACGACAGTCGCCAGTCGTTCGACGCGAGCGCGTCGATCTGCAGCGGCTTGGGCAGCTGCGAGGTATCCAGGCGCAGACGCAGCGCCGCGAGGTATGCCCGGTCGGTTTCGATTTCCTGGCTGCGAACCACGAGTGAGTTGCGCACCCGGCCGAGCTCGGCCATCGCCTCGGTCAGGTTATCGAAATTCTGGTGCAGCGCGCCGAACGCAAGGCGGTACTGGCGGGTGAGCGCGTTGTAGGACAGGCGGTGCTGGATGCTGTAGTCGGCGACTGTCCGGTTCCACAGGTTGAACGTCCACCAGCGCGGCGTGAGCAGTTCGAACTCGGTGACGAAGGTGAGCGTGATCCCGCGGTGGAGCATGTCCTCCAGCGTCGAAGTGAGCGTCACGTCGTAGTTGGCTTCCAGGGCATAGCCCGATCCGTTGGGCAGCAGCTCGGCGGACTTGATGGTGACGCCCTGCGCGATGGCGCCGGTCGCGATTGCCGCGGTGAGCGGCACGGCCAGTGCCGCCAGCACACGGCGCCAGGTCCGCGATAACAGGGAGTCGGTCATGGACGACTAATCGGCAGCCGCGCCACGCTTCTGCAGCAGCGCGTAGAAAAAACCATCGTGCCGGGGGTCGGGCAGGCACTGGCCGCCGGCCGGCACAGCGGCGCTAAGCCGCAGCGCCTCGTCATGGGAGGCCAGAAAACGCGCAACAGGCGATTGAGTTTCAGCCGCAAAGACCGAACAGGTCACATAGAGCAATTTACCATCAGGCGCGAGCGTCTGCCATAACGCTTCCAGCAGACGGGTCTGCTGGGCGGCGAGTTGAGCAATATCCTGCGGCCGACGCAGCCACTTCGCGTCGGGGTGCCGGCGCACCACGCCCGAGCCGGTGCACGGCGCGTCGAGCAGGACGCGGTCGAACGGCCGGCCGTCCCACCAGGCCGGCAAATCACCCGCGTCAGCTGCGCGCAGCTCGGCGCTCAAGCCGAGCCGAGCGAGGTTGTCGGACACGCGCTCGAGACGGCGCGCGTCCTGGTCCAGCGCCACCAGGTCCACATCGCACAACTCCAGCACGTGCGCGGCCTTGCCACCGGGCGCCGCGCAGGCGTCGAGGACGCGCTGGCCGGCTGCCAGGTCGAGCAGCGGCGCAGCGTACTGGGCTGCAAGATCCTGCACCGAGACGAGTCCCTGCTCGAAGCCGGGTACAGCGCGCACCGGAACCGGCTTTTCCAGCAGCAGCGCCGCCGGCTCGCAGCACTGCGCACCGATCCCGGCGCCCGCGAGCGCTCGCAACATATCCTGCGCGTTGGCCCGGCGCCGGTTCACGCGCAGCGTCATCGGCGGGTGCAGATTGCCCGCCTCCAGGACCGTGGCGTAATCAGTGGGCCAGTCGTGCCTGACCTGGTCGATCCACCATTGGGGATAGGAGTACCGGCCAGGTTCGGTGTCGCGTGCGTGTTGCAGCAGCGGCTCGCGCCGGCGCAGGAAGTTGCGCAGCACCGCGTTGACCAGCCCTGCTGCAGCGGGCTTGCGCATGGCGGCACAAGTGCCTACCGCGAAGTTCACCACGGCGTGCGGCGCGGCGCGCGTCCACTGCAACTGGTAGAGCGCCACCAGAAGCAAGGCTTCGACCTGCGCATCGGTCAACGGCGCGCGCAGCAGCTGGACGAGCAGCGCACGCAGCGTGCCGAGCCAGCGGCAGGTGCCGAAGGCCAGATCCTGAATGGCGGCGCGCTCGCTTGGCAGCAAGCCTGGCGCGCGCAGCCAGATCTGCTCGAGCACCGGCGTGAGGCTGCGCCCGTTCAACACAGCCAGCAGCGCCCGGCTGGCGTTGCGCTGAATCTGAATCACGACGAGCTCGCCGTGGCCCCCAGCCGGTCTCCAAGGGCGATCGAAACACCGCGCAGCAGCTCGCGCGCGGGCAGGCGCCGCCCGCCCGGGCGCTGCAACTCCTCCAGGCGCAGCGCGCCGCTGCCGCAGCCCACCACGATGCCAGCCTCGCCGACCTGCAACACCTCTCCGGGCACGCCGGCAGGACCGGCGAGCGGCTGCGCCGCCCACACCCGCAACAGCTCCGCGCCCCGGTGCGTGGTGGCCACTGGAAACGGATCGAAGGCGCGCACCTGCCGGTCGAGTTCGACAGCGCTGCGGGACCATTCGAGCTCGGCTTCGTCTTTGCCGATCTTGTGCGCGTAGCTCACGCCCGCCTCAGGCTGGGCCTGAGGGGCGAGCGCGCCGCTTTCGATCCCGGGCAGGGCGCGCAGGATGCAGCGCGCCCCGAGCACCGCGAGCTTGTCGTGCAGGCTCAGCGCAGTATCGCGCTCAGCAATCGGGATTACCTCGGAGAGATAAACCGCTCCAGTATCCAGGCCCGCCTCCATGCGCATGATGCTGATGCCGGTCGAGGAGTCGCCGGCCAGGATGGCGCGCTGAATCGGCGCAGCGCCGCGCCAGCGCGGCAGCAGCGAGGCATGGATGTTAATGCAGCCAAGGGCGAACAAGTCGAGCACGGGCTGCGGCAGGATCAGCCCGTACGCGGCCACCACCAACGCCTGTGCGCCCACGGCGAGCAACGGCGGCAGCGCGGCAGCGGAGTTCAGGCTGGCGGGTTGCTGCAGCGGCAACTCGCGTTGCAGCGCCAGCGCCTTGACCTCCGAGTGGCGCAGCTTGAGCCCGCGCCCGGCGGGCCGGTCGGGTTGCGTCAGCACCAGCACCACGTCGTGTCCGGCATCCAGCAATGCCTCAAGGGCGACGCGGGCGAATGCCGGCGTGCCGGCGAAGACGAGTCGCATCACATTGCCTGGCGCTGCTGCTTCTTCAGCTTGGCGGCGATACGTGACTGTTTCAGGCGCGACAGATACTCGACGAACACCTTGCCCTTGAGGTGGTCCATTTCGTGCTGGATGCACACCCCCAGCAGGCCCTCGGCTTCTAAGGTGAACGGTTTGCCTTGCGTGTCGAGGGCGCGCACCTTGATCCACTGCGCCCGCGTGACCTGCTCGTAGATGCCGGGCACCGACAGGCAGCCTTCCTCGCTTTCGGCCTCACCGCGCGCCTCGAGGATCCGGGGGTTGATGAAGACCTGCAGTCGATCGTGCGTCTCGGACACATCCATGACGATAACCTGCTCGTGCACATCGACCTGGGTCGCGGCCAGACCAATCCCTGGCGCGGCGTACATGGTCTGCGCCATGTCCCTAACGAGTTGGCGAATACGGTCGTTAACCTGCTCAACCGGGGCGGCTATCCGGTACAGGCGCGGGTCAGGGTAGTGCAGGATCGACAGCAAGGCCATGGCAGCTTGCTAATTTAATATTCAACGTGCAGAATTCTAAGGAAGTTCTTGATGTTACGAGCTAAGACCGCGCTGCAGACACTCGGTTCTGTGCTTGGGGCGGCCCCCGCGGCCGCGCCGGTACTCCTCGTACATGCGTGTCGGGAGACGTCAATGCGCAGAATTATATCGGCTATCCCCTTGATCCTTGCCCTTGGGCTGCCCGCCGCCCAGTTGCTGGCGCAGGACGACGCGGACGACCCGGCTGCCACGACCGCCCCGCCCGCGCCACAGGCGACCCCCGCGGCCGCGAGGGCGGCGGAATCGGGGATCAGCTTGCAGGACAACGTGCCCGTACGCTACGTGGTGGTTAAGGGCGACACCCTGTGGGGAATCTCGGCGCGCTTCCTGAAGAACCCCTGGAAATGGCCCGACCTGTGGGGCATCAACAAAGACATGGTTCGCAATCCTCACTGGATCTATCCGGGCGACGTGCTCATCCTGGACTTGACCGGAGCCACGCCGCGCCTGCGGCTGGAGGGCATGGCCGACGGGGGCACGGCGCGCTGGATGGGCTTCGAACTGCAGGTTTCCCAGCTCAGACCACAGATGCGCGGGGAAGCGCTCAACGCGCTGCCGATCCCGACTATTCCGGCCAAGATCCTCGACCCGTTCCTCACCCGCTCGCTGGTGGTAGATCCCGCACAGGTCGCCGCCTCGCCCATGATCGTGATGAACACCGATCGCCGCGTGGTGGTATCGGCCGGCGACACCGCCTACGTTACCGGGCTCGATCCGCGCAAGGGCCCCAAGTGGCAGGTGTTCCGCCAGGGTCGCATGTTTCAGGATCCCGATACCAAGGAGTTGCTGGGCTTCGAGGCGGTATATCTGGGCGACGCGGACGTCACCGGCTTCGGCGATGTGAGCACGGTGCAGATCACGAGCGCGCGGCAGGAGATCGCCAAAGGGGATCGCCTCGCCGTGGTCCCGCCGCTGCAGAGTACACCTTATATCCCACGCGCACCTGAGCGGTCTATCCGCGGGCGGGTGATTGCGGGCTCGGACAGCACGGTATACGAATTAGGCACCTACTCCGTTGTCGTCCTCAATCGCGGCATGCGCGACGGGCTGGACGTCGGGCACGTGCTGGGGCTGTACCGCTCCGAGGGATCGATCCCGCTGGGCGACGACAAGCTGATTGCCCTGCCCGAACAGCGCTATGGCCTGGTACTGGTGTTCCGCACCTTTGAGAAAATGGCCTTCGGCCTGGTAATGACCTCACGCCGGCCGGTGAATGTGCTCGACACCGTACGTAACCCTTGAGCAGGTACGCCCGCGCCGCTCGATCATAGTCGTCCCGGAGACCAGATCGTCGCCCAAGACCGGGTCGATGCCCAAGACCGGGTGAATGCCCAAGACCGGGTCGATGCCCAAGATCGGGTCGATGCCCAAGATCGGGGCAGCGCCGAATCCTGGCTGCGGCTGGGCTTGATCCCGGGGCTCGGCCCCGCGAGCCTGCGCCGCTTGTTGCAGCACTTCGGCTCTCCGGCCGATGTGCTGGCGGCGGCTTCCGCGGCGGTCGAACGTCTGCTCGAGCCATCCGCAGCAGCCGCATTTCGACAGGGCGCTGCTGCCGCGGCGGTCGAAACGGCGCTGATCTGGCTTGAGCAGCCTGGGCACAGCCTGCTTACACTCGCCGATGCCGACTACCCTAAGCTGCTGCTGGAAACCCCGGATCCGCCAGTTCTGCTCTACGTGTGTGGCCATGTCAAGCTGCTCGGGCA
>Ga0315275_10006787_pt1 | contig 11000 bp, 8 predicted proteins | sample YL17G03_0_MG_FD_205557 | JGI IMG/M metagenome (GOLD analysis project Ga0315275, IMG submission 205557) | Sediment microbial communities from Yellowstone Lake, YNP, Wyoming, USA - YL17G03_0 | ecosystem: Environmental > Aquatic > Freshwater > Lake > Sediment | place: USA: Wyoming | collected...
GATCAATTCCTTCGCAATCAAAGATCACATTCCCGCTTTGAATATAAGTCTCCACCCCGGATAATTTTAACGATTCAAATGAAATTCTTAGTTCCTGCATTCGAATGCGGTTTTTCCCACTTACATTAATTCCCCTTAACAAGGCGATAAATGTGGTCATTCTCCACTCCATTAATCCATTGTAAAAACCAATAAGGAAGAGTATGAAAGAACCTGGCTTCCTGCGAACCCTGCACACGGCAGGCTGAATGATCAGGGGTTGCTGATTTCTCCTATCCAATGCAAAACCAGAATTATTATACAATGGTTGCCTGGCTGGCAAATCCCCACTTGTTATTCAGGAATAAATATACAGGAAAGGATATGGGAGTAAAATCAAGGCACTGGATTTCAACAGGAGAATTTCATGACTATCATCCTTGATGGCACTTCATTGACAATCGAAAACCTTGTTGCTATAGCTTTGCAAAAGGAAAAGGTGAAAATCTCCCCGGCTGCCCTGGAACGAATCCGGATATGTCGGAACATGCTGGAGGAGAAACTGGCTGCCCATGAGACCATGTATGGCACCAACACCGGAATAGGTGAATTTTCAGAGAAAATCCTTTCGGACGAACAGGTTAAGGAATTTCAGAAATATCTTATCTATAACCATGCCGCCGGGATCGGTGACCCGGTTCCAGTCGAGCAGGTACGCGCCGCGCTGGCCGGACGGATCAATGTCCATGCCCACGGGAATTCCGGCTGCCGACCTGAAATCACGCTGACACTGGTTGAAATGCTTAATAAAGGTGTCACACCGGTTGTCTGTAACAAGGGCTCGGTTGGTGCCAGCGGTGACCTGGCTCCCATGGCACAGGCCATGCTGCTCCTGCTGGGGGAGGGGGAAGCCTTCTATAAAGGCAAGCGCATCCCGGGCGGGGAAGCAATGGCTCGGGCAGGGATCGCTGTGCCGGGACTTCACGCACGGGATGGATTGGCAGCCATCAACGGGTCCAACCTGCTGACAGCCATGTCGGCCATTCACATTTACGAAATGGAACGCTTGCTCAAGCAGGCTGAGATTGCCGCAGCAATGTCGATCGAGGCGCTTCTGGGGAATTTGAAACCTTATAATTCCCTGCTCCACGAACTGCGAGGCTTTAAGGGGGCTGTGACTTCAGCGAGCAATTTGATGAAAATCATCGCCGGGTCGGATCTTGCCATCGGCAAAATGAAAACCAAGGTTCAGGATGCCTATTCCATGCGTTCCACCCCGCAGGTCATCGGCGCGGCGCGTGATGCGATTGCCTATGCCCGGAGTCAGGTAGAAATTGAATTAAATGGCGTGGGAGATAATCCAATTTTCATTCCGGAAATGAAATTGACCCTGACCGGTGCGAACTTCCAGGGGTCCCCGGTGGCTTTGCCAATGGATATGGCAGGCATCGCCATCACCATGGTGTGCGTGATGGCTGAACGCAGGCTGAACCGACTTACCAATCCAGCCCTCTCGCAAGGATTGCCTGATTTCCTGGCGCACAATCCTGGATTCTATTCGGGCTTGATGCTCAGCCAGTACACTGCCGACCACCTCATTGTGGAACAGCGGATCCTCTCCGCACCTGCCAGCATCCAGTCGATACCGGCAGCGGCGGATCAGGAGGATTTCGTATCGATGGGCATGAATACCGCCCTAAAGAATGGTCAGATCCTCGATAATGCCTGCGGAGTGCTGGGGATTGAGTTCATGGCAGCCGCGCAGGCTTTAGATTTTCGCGATTTCAAACCCGGAAAGGGAACCCAGAAGGCACGGGAGGTTATCCGTCAGCATGTGAACCACCTTGAGGAGGACCGGCCTCTCTACCCTGACCATAATAAAATGAAAGCGTTGGTGAAAACAGGATTGATCCTGGAGGAAGTGGAGAAGGAAATTGGGGACTTGGCAGGATAATAGTAATCCTGTCCGGCAATATTCACAACGAATAAAAATCATCCATGCATAAATTTTCGCAACTCACCCGCACCTCGTTCATGCTGGCTTTCCTGTTTTCCTTTGACAAGGTCCTGGCATTCATTAAATCACTGCTCTTTAACAAGGTTGTCGGGTTGGAAGGAATGGGGATTTTTGGAGCATCCAATAATATCCCGGATTATCTTTCCGCCCTGCTATCGGGGGGTGCACTGGGGATGGCATTCATACCGGTGTTGCGTGAATACCTGGATCAAAAAGGGCGGTCTGCTGCCTGGGACCTCTTTGCGCGGGTGATCAACCTGGCTTTCCTGCTGACTGCGGTGGTATCCGTGATCATAATCGCCTTTGCAGAACCATTGGTTCGCTATATCATCGTTCCACACTTCAGCCTTGAAAAACAGTTGTTAACTGCATCCTTGATGCGTCTCGACCTGCTTGCCATCCTGCTCTTTTCAATCAGCGGCTTGATCATGTCGGGACTTCAGGCAAACAAGCATTTCCTGCTGCCTGCCCTGGCGCCAATTTTCTACAACCTTGGGCAGATCTTCGGGGTGACCGTCCTCACTCCCACTCACGGTTTCCAACTGGGTCCGATCACGCTCCCGGCTTTCGGTTTGGGACTCTACGGGATGGTATACGGCGTCATCCTGGGAGCCGGTCTGCATCTGCTGATCCAGGTGCCTGGTTTGATCCACTACCAATTCCGGTGGAGGCCGGTCATTGGGATCAAATCCCCCGGCGTTCAACGAGTACTAATCCTTCTCTGGCCGAGGGTGTTGACGATGGCGAGCATCCAGGCTTATTTTGTTGCCCGCGACAGCCTGGCATCCCGTTTTGGTGAAGCTGGCATTGGTGCGCTCAATTTGGGATGGACCATTCAGCAAGTTCCCGAGACCATTATCGGGACATCCATCGCGATCAGCCTGCTGCCCACACTGGCTGAGTTCATCAACCGAGGTGACAAAGATGCCTTTCGGTCGACCGTCAACCGCGCCCTGCGCGTGATGCTGGCGATCAGCCTCCCGGCCGCGGCTTTACTGGCTGTTGGCGTTCGCCCCCTGGTGGAAGGATTTTTTGGCTTTGAACAGGCAAAACTCAACCTGGTCACCTGGTGCACATGGGCTTTCCTGGCTGGCCTGCTGGGCGATGCCTGGCTGGAGACGGCTGTCAGGTCATTCTATGCCAGCCAGAATACGAGAACACCCATGCTGGCGGCGGTCATTCAAGCGGTTCTTTTCGTTCTCTTGGCCTGGTTGTTCTCCAGCTGGATTGGCCTTCCAGGAATTCCCATCGCGGCAGCAATCACATTTACCATCCAGGCTATCGTGCTGCTCTCCATCCAGAATCGTTTATTCCCCGGTTTGTTGAAAATGGAAAGTACCTTAATTCGGGCGGTGCTTGCAGCGCTTACCGGAGGGGCGGTGGCACATACTGTCATGCATTACCTGCCTCTCCCAACGATGATTTCTGTACTGGTCGCCATGATTGGTGGAGCTGCTTGTGTGCTCCCATTTATTTGGAAAGAAGTCCGGCTTCTGGCTCACTTGTAATCTTGGAGTATAATCGCCGCCATGCCTGATGCAGAATTGAAGGATACTCAACCGAGCAACCCGTTGCCTGCAACTCAACCCAACCTTGTTCAGGGAGAAACGCTGCCAAATATACCCAGGGCTGGAAAACCGACACCTCCTTCGGGAAAGAAATTCCCCTCCTGGTTGGTTGTTTTGTCCGTGATTATTTTGATCGTCATGGGTGTGCTGGGAGGATATGGTTCCGGCATGGGTCAGCGCTACGCAGCTGAAAAAGCGGTATTGACCGGGCAACTCGATGAGCAGTACCAACTGGGAACTGAGGCAATGAATTCCGGAAATTATGAACTTGCCAGGCAGTATTTCGATTTCATCCTGCGCACCGATCCGAATTTTCCAGGGATCCAGGCTGCCTATACGGAGTTGATCCTGAAAATGCAGATTTCTCCCACACCTTTATTTTCTCCCACGCCGCTTGTGACCCCAACACCCGATATGCGCGGGGCAGAAGAGATCTTTGCAGCCGCTCTCCAACTGCTCAATACCAAGGATTGGAATGGTGCGATCTCCAACCTGGATTCACTCCGAAAAGTGTCTCCTTCCTACCGGACAGCAGAAGTGGACGGGATGTACTATATGGCTTTGCGCGAACGCGGCGTGGAAAAGATCACCTCTGCCTGCCAGGATATCAACCTCGAAGGCGGGATCTACGATTTAACCCTGGCGGAACATTTCGTCGGCGATGGAAACCTGGATGCTTTTGCTGAGAGCCTGCGAACCTATGCCCGCCTATATATCATTGCCGCCAGTTATTGGGACCAGGACTGGTTCCAGGCGCAGAATTTCTTCGCCCAGGTGATGGCGGGATACCCGAACATGTCCGATTCTTCATGCAAGAATGCAACACGGCGATGGGTGGAAGCCACCCTTAAGATTGCTGATCAATACATCGCTGCTGGAGACCCGTGCCTGGCAGAAGAACAATTTTCTGCCGCGTTCTCTGTGAACGATCCGTTAAATGCCACTGCCTTCCCCACAGCCACTGAAGTTTCGAATAATTGCCATGGAGGCGGCGGGGGAGAAACCCCGACTTCCCTTGGCACCCCCACGGAAACACCCACGGAAACGCCTACTGAAACACCCACAGCAACAGCATCTCCTAATTAGGTACACCAGGCTACCGTTGTGTGAAGGATCCTCCCCGGGAGCATTCACCTCACAATTGAGGGTGATAATCACTTTTCAGACTCGTGATTTTTTTGATCCAATCAGTGAGCCATATCCTTGGATGAAAAGAAAAAACATTGACTTGCCTGCTAATCTGGAAAAGAGCAAAGCAGATACTTATCTTGACCTGGCGCGGCTGGGGAGAACCGGATGGTTGCGCCATATTCTGGCAATTGGTCTAATCCTTTTCTTTTGGCAGGTGATCGGTGCCTTACCCAGTATCATCCTGATTTTTCTCGTTTCCACCGATGGAAATCCACAAACCACTGTTTCAGCGTCAGGTCAATTTAGCGGGGTGGTGCCTGTTGTAAGTCTTGCGGTAATACTGTCTGCATCGGTAGTGTTCCAGATCGGCATCTACCTGTCCATTCGTTTCATCCATTTGCGTCCATTTCGAACATTGATCACTCCCGAGCGAAGAATTTCCTGGAAACGAATCCTCCAGGGATTCATTGTCTGGGTGATACTTCTTGGCACCATGACGCTGGTGGAGGAGTTCTTATACCCCGGACGCTACACCTGGACATTGAATTTACGTCAATTCCTTCCATTTACAGTCCTGGCTCTATTCCTTATCCCCATCCAGGCATCGGCAGAAGAACTGTTCTTCCGCGGTTATTTAATGCAGAGTATTGGTCTGCGTTTGCGAAATATCTGGATCCTGAGTGTCCTATCCGGACTTGTTTTTATGCTTCCGCATTTGCTGAACCCGGAAGCACGGATCAATTTTGTGTTGATGGGATTTTATTACTTTTTCATCGGTGCGGTGATGGCCTATGTCACACTACGGGATGGGAGGCTGGAGCTTGCGATCGGACTGCACATAGCCAACAATCTTTTTTCAGCGCTGATCGCCAATTACAGTGTGACGGTTCTGCCCACCCCCTCGATGTTTACAGTCAATACATTAGACGCAACCTATTCTGTCATTGCTGCAACCGCTGGATTGCTCATATTCATGTTGATTTTCATTCCACCTGCGCGTCTTAGACGTAGAGATAACACCCTAGATTGAAAATATCGAACGTAGACAGGAGAGTCCTAAGTTGCTGGAATACCTGTCAGGTCATAGGCCATTGCTCCTGTAATAATCACCGGGATAATGGTCCCAATCGCCGCTTTCCCTTCCACGAACACCATCCCGTCAATCTCGGGAGCATCACGGTAAGACCTGCCAACGGAAATCCCTTTTTGCCGACCTTCTATCAATACATCAAGTTTCTGCCCCACCCAGGACTGGTTGATCTGAAGGGAAATGCCTTGTTGGAGTTCCATTAATCTTTGATAGCGGGTTTCTTTTACTGATGCAGGCACCGGATCTCCAAGCGGTTCGGAAGGAGTCCCTGTTTCAAAGGAGAATTTGAACGCTCCGACACGGTCGAAGCGCATCTCCTCGAGAAAATCCATCAAGGTTTGGAATTCTTCCTCCGTTTCACCTGGATAACCGACGATGAAGGTGGAACGGAGGGCCAGGCGGGGAAGGCTGCGGCGCAATTTTGCGACCGTAGTCCGAACCCAGTCGACATTGGCGGGGCGGCGCATGCGAGTGAGCATGGCTGGGGCCGCATGTTGGAGGGGGATATCAAGATAAGGCAGAATTTGTGGACGGCTGACCATTACATCGATCAACCTGTCTGTCACATAACCGGGGAAACTGTACATGAGTCGTATCCACTCGATTTGCGGGACTCTCACGGTCATTTGTTCCAGAAGAATGGCAAGCCCGTCTTTCATACCAAGGTCATGTCCGTAGTCCGTGGTATCCTGAGCGATCAAAACTATTTCGAGCACACCCTGGTCCACCAGGATACGCGCTTCATCGAGTAGCCTCTCCATGGGGCGGCTGACTGCAGTACCCTTAATCAGCGGGATAGCACAGAAAGCACACGGTCGCCGGCAGCCATCCGCGATTTTCAGAAAGGCACTGGCACCCGAAACGCTCGCCCTTAACACGCCGGCATCATCCGGGACGATAGCAGAAGTCTCAGGCAGGTGGTAGAGAGGTTCAGGGCGAAACTCCGAACTGGATAAAGGATTCGATCTGGCTCGCAACTTCATAACCAAATCGACAATGTCCATCCAACGGCGGGTCCCAAGAATCCCATCCACTCCGGGCACCTGGCGGGCTACTTCAGCACCGTACCTTTGGGTTAGGCAACCGGCAGCGATGACGAGTTGGTGCGGCTGTTTGTCCTTGACCAAGGAGTGCAACATCGAATACGATTCTTCACGTGCCGGACCAATAAAACCGCATGTGTTGACGATCAGGATGCTGGCTTGCCGAGGGTTGGCGACAGATCGATAACCATCGCGTTCGAGCAACCGGGTCATTGAATCGGAATCCACATCATTCTTGGCACACCCCAGGGATGTCATATGGAATGTCTTCTGGTTCATATCAAATCAAAGGCTCTTTCCAAGTTTGGTTTAAAAGGAAATTTAACAAACAGTCGCTATCATGGACCGGGCGTGGAAGTGATGCGCGGCGTCTTGCTCGGGCGCAGAGTGGCAGATGGACGCAAAGTTGCGGTGGGGGTAGGGGTGGTAGTGGGTGTAGGTGTAAAGGTTGAGGTGGGATTGAGAATTGCATCTGCGGTGTAAATTCTATCTACAACCTCGCCCAGGTTTCCCATGGGTCCGAGATTATTCTGGTTGTAAAGAATACTGATGACTCGCCCATTTCCGGTCAGCACTTCGATCTGGATGTCGCCGTCATATGGATAGGCAGTGCCGGGAGTCACCCTTCCCTCGAATTGGACCTTAAAATCCACGGTCACGCGCACCCACGCCTGTTCTTGGGCGATTACCACAACCTGGATCAAGCCTTTTCCAGCCACCGGCATGGTAAGGACCAGCGACTCGCTTGGCACCGGTTGGTTCGTACCATCTCCATTCGACTGGTTGGTTGGAGTAGCGGAAGCAGTGACAGCCGGTGGTGTACTTTCGAGAATATTCAAGATTGAGAGAGCTGTTGGTTGTGGGGTGGTGCCTGCCCGCAGGTTGATGATACGGTCTGTACCCCAGATGGCAAATACGAGCAAGAGAAGAATTAATCCTCCGCCCACGAAAATGTCCACTGAAAAAAATCGCCTGATGGCTGCCGGGATGATCAATTTTCCAGTAATATTATTGAGGAGAGGATTTTTTTTTGCAGGTTTATTGATGGCTGAAGCCTGAATCGAAATCTTTTCGAGACGCTGGGTCTGTAATCCTTCTGCAAAAATGAGCAGGAGCGCATCCACATCCAGGTCGAGAAAACGGGCATAGTTTACCAGCATGCCTCTGGCTTGAACGGAGGAGGGTAACTGGTCGAAATCCCCGTCTTCCAAAGCCTGGAGATAATGCCTGCCAACACGAATATGCCGTTCCACTTCGGCCAGGCTAAGACTGATACCTTCCCGGCGCAATTTAAGTGTCTTGCCAATGGTTATGAACTTTTTTTGCGACTGAAGAGGTTCTGAAAGAGAAAGAGGGGAGCCCTCTATAGAATTGTCGAATTCACTATTTTCTGCATATTCTTTGATAATTGGGCTCGAATCGGTCGTTTCAGCTAATTTAGAACGATTCTTTCGGTTTGAAATAATTGAAACAAGACGCGATAGCAGGTTTTGCAGATGATATCTATCTTTCCGGGATTCCTGCGGGGGAGGTTCCGAATCCATCCCGGAAAATTGCTCTGATGATTCTTCCTGAGCCACCTCAGTGATTGATATTTGATCTTGCGGTCTACTTGCTGTGTTCTGGGAAGATGCAATGATCTCTTCGAGTGATACCCCCAGAAAATCTGCATAGAGGCGCAAGAAAGCTTGAGCCTGGACCAGGGAAGGCAGCGATTCAAAATCATCGGCTTCGATGGCTTCAATTTGATAGGCGCGGATGCGCGTGGCTTGCTCCACCTTTTTGATGGTCAGGTTCTTTGCTTCACGCGCATGTTTGAGTTGGGTTCCTATCGTCTCTTGCATAAGGGTTAAGAAAACATCACCGGTTTCCCTGGTTGGATATACCGGTGATGCTTCAAGGGGACCTGGTTAAGTGATTTACGCGATTGCTTCAGTATCTGGTGAAGCGTCCACCGGATGGATTTCTTCAGCAGCGGGTGCTGGTTCTTCGATGGGCAGGCTTGGTTCCGCTTCCCCTTCACGGAAAACCGTAACTTTGATTTCCGGGATCAGGTCCATCGTCAAGCGGATGCGAACGATGTGTTCACCCAAAGCGCGCAAGGGCTGCATATCCAATTGCTGCCGCTTGAGGCTGTAACCAGTCTTCTTTTGAATGGCATCCGCCACTTCCTGTGAAGTGATGGATCCGTACAACTTACCCGTCTCACCAGCACGGGCGCCAAATGTCAACTGGACATTTTCCAATGCCTTGGCAACCAGGCTCATTTCATCGTTAAGGATGACGCGCTTCTCAGCGGCCTTGGTGCGGATCTTTTCAGCAGTTTTTATTGCACCGGGGGTAGCCAGGACTGCCATCTTCTGCGGGAGGAGAAAATTGCGCCCATATCCATCGGCAACCTTCTTCACATCGCCCGCGCGTCCCAGTTTATAAACGTCCTTGATGAGTAATACTTTCATTTTCAAGCCCTTTCGATCGATAGGATGGTGGAGCGAAGGGTACAACGCTCCGGGGGCTGATTTTACCAGAGGCTTGCACCGATGGGAAGGCCAATATTTAAATTGAATCCGGGTGAATCTTCAGTAAAAATTGCATTAACGAATATCCATTCTGTGGGTCGGGTTTGGACTTTCCCGAACCAGGAGAGGAAAAGCAATCAAGTAAATCTCTGGGATATCCCTGCTATCCTTCACTTGCTATTGGTGATTCATAAATAGAAGTATAATTTCGGGAATCATGGACAAAACACCTCCAAAATTTCAGATCAAAGGAATACGAGACGGTCTGCTGATCACGTTCGAAGGGACGGATTGGTCAGAATTGGCTCCTGCTTTCATGGAAAATGTCGATGCGCGGGTCTCGTTCTTTCAAGGAGCGCGAGTTGCGCTGGATGTGGGAGAAAATGAGTTGCGGGTAGCCGAATTGTCAATATTACGCGATCAACTATCTGAGCGAGGAATAACCTTGTGGGCGGTTTTGAGCGAATCCCCGGTTACCGAGACGACCGCGCAGAATCTTGGGATGGCAACCCGGATCTCGAAACCTTCGCCTATCAACGATAGAGAGGCAGCTGAACAATTGCCCGAAGATGCAGCCAAATGGATTAAAGGTCCGCTCCGATCCGGTGGAAAGGTACTTTTTGAAGGGAATGTGGTCGTAATGGGGGATGTAAACCCTGGGGCAGAAATTGTGGCCGGTGGGAGTGTGATCGTCTGGGGACGGCTGCGCGGTGTGGTCCATGCCGGAGCACAGGGTGACGTGAGCGCGGTTGTGTGCGCATTGGAACTGGCACCCACCCAGTTACGGATTGCAAGCGAGATCGCTGTCTCGCCGAAAAAACAAGGAAAGAGTCAGCCGGAGGTGGCCGGTTTGAAAGACGGTATACTGGTTGCAGAACCCTGGCAAGTATCTACAGGAAGGTGACATGACAGCTAAAGTAGTGACGATTGCCTCCGGAAAGGGAGGGGTTGGGAAAACCACCTCGGTGGCGAACATTGCCGTTGCACTTGCCTCGCGCGGGCAGAAAGTAACCTGTATCGATGGCGATATCGGTCTGAGAAACCTGGACGTGGTCCTGGGATTGGAGAATCGCATCGTCTACGATCTTGTGGATGTGATCGAAGGACGCTGCAGGCTGCGACAGGCGATGATCCGGGATAAACGATTGCCCGAGTTGTATCTCATCCCTGCCGCGCAGACACGAGATAAAACTTCTGTCTCACCAAGTGACATGGTTCAACTTTGTAATGAATTACGGCAGGAGGTGGACTGGATCCTTATCGATTCCCCGGCCGGCATTGAACGAGGCTTCAAGAATGCCATCGCGGCCGCAGACCGGGTGGTGGTGATGACCAATCCCGAAGTCTCAGCAGTGCGGGATGCAGATCGGGTGATCGGGATACTGGATGCTGAAATGAAAGGACCCGCCGCGTTGGTGATCAACAGGTTGGACCCGGTGATGGTAAAACGCGGCGACATGCTATCCGTGGCGGATGTGCTTGATCTTCTGGCAGTTGAGTTGATCGGAGTGATACCGGAGGATGAAAACGTCATCGTCGCCTCCAATCGAGGCCAACCCCTGGCGCTTGATGGAAAGAGCAAAGCCGGGCAGGCATTCCAGAATATTGCCCGCCGGTTAATGGGTGAACAGGTGCCCTTGATGGAACTTGAAG
>Ga0315275_10006788_pt1 | contig 10999 bp, 7 predicted proteins | sample YL17G03_0_MG_FD_205557 | JGI IMG/M metagenome (GOLD analysis project Ga0315275, IMG submission 205557) | Sediment microbial communities from Yellowstone Lake, YNP, Wyoming, USA - YL17G03_0 | ecosystem: Environmental > Aquatic > Freshwater > Lake > Sediment | place: USA: Wyoming | collected...
CAAGATGGTGCACGGGCACCAGGGGCAACTGCCACGCCGCGGCCAGTGACTTGGCGAATGAAACGCCGACGAGCAGAGACCCCACGAGCCCTGGCCCCTGGGTGACGGCGATTGCGCCAAGGTCACTCGGCGTGACCAGTGCATCGTCCAGCGCACGCTCGACCACGCCGCAGATATCCCGGACGTGCTGGCGCGACGCCAGCTCCGGCACCACGCCTCCCCACTCGCGGTGGATGTCGACTTGGGACGCCACCACGCTCGATCGCGTGCGCCACGGCCGCGCCGCGTCGTCGACTTCTTCGACGACGGCCGCCGCGGTTTCGTCGCACGACGTTTCAATGCCGAGGATGCGCATACGGCCCTGAACCACCCCATCACAGGACGTCAGTGGGGTCAGACTCGACCTGCTGTCCGAGTCTCCGTCAGTGGGGTCTGCTGTCCGAGTCTCCGCCGGTCGAGTCTGACCCCACTGACGCAGTCTCCGCAGGTCGAGTCTGACCCCACTGATCTCCCGAAACCCGGCGAAGCGACTCCGTGAACGGTGGCGTGCAGGCGCCGCGCTCGGTGAAAATCGCTGACACGTACTCGTGGGGCGTGACGTCGAACGCCGGGTTGCGGATCTTCGCGCCCTCCGGGGTCAGGCGTGTCGGCCCCACATGCGTCACTTCCTTCACCGGGCGTTCTTCGATCGGGATGTGGTCCCCATCGGGCGTCGCCAGGTCGATCGTGGACAGCGGCGCCGCCACGTAGAACGGGATTCGGTGCGCCTTCGCCAGCACGGCGACCGAGTAGGTGCCGATTTTGTTCGCGACGTCGCCGTTGGCCGCGATGCGGTCGGCACCCACGACGACGAGATCCACGAGGCCCTGGCGCATCATGGCTCCGGCCATGTTGTCGGTGATGACCGTCGTGTCGATGCCGTCGCGGACCAACTCCCACGCGGTCAAGCGCGCGCCCTGCAGGAACGGACGCGTCTCGTCGGCCAGCACCGACACGCGCTTGCCCGCTTCCGCGGCGGCGCGGATCACGCCCAGGGCCGTGCCGTAGCCCGCCGTCGCTAGAGCGCCGGCATTGCAGTGCGTCAGGATGCGCGCGCCGTCAGGCACGTACTCGGCGCCGATGCGGCCCATCTCGCGGCAGCTCGCGACGTCCTCGTCGTGGATGGCGCGTGCTTCGTCTTCGAGCCGGGCCCGGATCTCACCCACCGACGCTCCCGTCTGCGCCACGGCGGCGAAGGTCTTCTTCATCCGCTCGATGGCCCAGAACAGGTTGACGGCCGTCGGCCTCGTGGCGGCCAGAAGATCGCAGGTCTTCTGGAACTCGGCCGCGAACTGCCGGGTTCCGGTGGCCTTGCTGCGTCTCATGGCCAGCGCGACTCCCATCGCCGCGGCCACGCCGATGGCGGGCGCCCCGCGAATCACCATCGTCGTGATGGCCCTGGCCATCTCGTTCGCGGTCCGGCAGCGCACCCACACCTCCGAGGAGGGGAGTTTGCGCTGGTCGATCATCACGATGGCATCGTCCTGCCACTCAATCGTCGGAAGCATATGAACTCATGATACTCGACGCGCCGAGGCCCGAGGGAGCACCCCGGTACCCTACGTCCGAGTCAGCCGAGCAGGCGCGCGTCGAAGGGAAGCGGAAACAGGTCTTTGAGCCGGTGGTGGCCCTTGTCGTCGGTCAGATTGGCCAGGATCACGTCGATGTCGCCGCAGAACTCCCACAGGATCTGGCGGCATGATCCGCACGGGGGAGTCGGGTCCTGGGTGTCGGCCACGACGGCGATGCGGCGGAACGCGCGATGCCCTTCCGAGACGGCTTTCAGCACGGCAACGCGTTCGGCGCACACCGTGAGTCCGTAGGTCGAGTTCTCGATGTTGCAGCCGGTAATAACGAGGCCGTCCTCCGTTTCGAGGGCGGCGCCAACCTTGAACTTCGAGTACGGCGCCACGGCGCGCTCGCGTGCCTCGCGCGCCGCCGCAATGAGCGTGGCGTCATCCACCATAGAGTCCCCCAGTCAGCCTTCGCCTGTCGCCTTCCGAGACCCGCGCTTGTTGCCTTTCGAGTCCCGAGTCCCGAGTCCCGAGTCCCGAGTCCCGAGCCCCGAGTCCCGAGTCCCGAGTCCCGAGTCCCGAGCCCCGAGTCCCGAGCCCCGAGCCCCGAGCCCCGAGCCCCGAGCCCCTAGATCGTCCCCACGATCTCCTCGAGCAGTGCGATGAACGCCCCCCGCACGCGCTGTGCCGTCGCCATCACCTCCGCGTGATTGAGCGGCTGCGGGAGCACGCCGGCGGCCATGTTGGTGATGCACGAGATGCCGAGCACCTCCATCCCCATGTGCCGCGCGACGATGGCTTCGGCCACCGTGGACATGCCCACCGCGTCGGCGCCAATCGTCCGAAGGTAGCGGATCTCGGCCGGCGTCTCGTAGCTTGGCCCGTGGAGCCCGGCGTAGATGCCGTGGGCGATGGCCAGGCCGTTCGTCGCCGCGGCGCGATCGGCCACCGCCCGCAGCCTTCTGGAGTACACCTCGGTCATGTCCGGGAATCGCGGCCCGAAGCGATCCTCGTTCGGACCGACGAGAGGATTGGAGCCCATCAGGTTCAGGTGATCGTCGATCACCATCAGCACGCCCTCGGAGAAGGACGTGTTGATGCCGCCGGCGGCGTTCGTCAGGAGCAGGGTCTTGACACCCACCGTCGCCATGACCCGGGTGGCGAACACGACGGTCCTCATCGGGTGGCCTTCGTAGAAGTGCGCCCGCCCTGCGAGGACGGCCACGCGGCGGCCTCGCACCTGGCCGACCACCAGTTTGCCGGCGTGCCCGATCACGGTCGATCGGGGCCAGCCGGGAATGGCCTCGTAGGGAATGACGACAGGATCCGCCACGTGGGAGGCGAAGTCGCCGAGCCCCGATCCCAGCACGATGGCGATGTCCGGCGTCGCCGGCACGCGCTCGCGGACGAAGGCGGCCGCGGCCTGCACGTTCGAATAGGCGTCTGTCATAGGAGGAACCCCGCGATCGTGGCGGTCATGAAGTTGGCCAGCGTGCCCGCCAGCATCGCCCGCATCCCGAGCCTGGCCAGGTCGTGGCGCCGGTTCGGAGCGAGGGCGCCGATGCCGCCGATTTGAATGCCAATCGAACTGAAATTCGCAAACCCGCACAGCGCGAATGTCGCAATCGTAAAGGACTTCGGATCGATCGCGCCGAACAGCGGGCCAGCCGCTTTCACCGCGGTCGCGCCCGCGTACTGCCCGAGTTGCGCATACGCGACAAACTCGTTGAGCACCATGCGCGTGCCCAGCAGGTTCCCGATAATCTGCGAGTCCTTCCAGGGCACGCCCATCGACCACGCCACCGGGGCAAACGCCCAGCCCAACACCTGCTGCAGGCTCAGGTGCGCCAGCGAGGTCGCGCCCAGGTAGGTGGCCGCCAGCGACCCCGCGACGCCGAGGAGCGCGTTGAGCAGCGCGACGAGCGCCAGAAACGAAATCAGCATCGCCCCGACGTTCAGCGCGAGGTGCAGCCCCTCCCCGGTTCCGCGCCCGGCCGCATCGATGACGTTCACGTCGGTCCGCTCCGCGTCGAGCTTCACCGTGCCCATCGTCTCGGGCAGTTCGGTCTCGGGCACGAACATCTTTGCCATCATCAGCGTGCCGGGCGCCGTCATGATGACCGCCGTCAGCAGGTGCTTCGCGTCGATCCCGAACAGGATGTAGGCGGCCATGATGCCGCCCGAGATGTGCGCCATCCCGGACGTCATGACGGTCATCAGCTCGGACTGCGTCATCTTCGGCAGGTACGGCCGGATGGTCAGCGGCGCCTCGGTCTGGCCCATGAAAATGCTGGCCGCGACGTTCAGCGTCTCGGCGCCGCTCGCCTTCATCACCTTCCGCATGCCCCACGCAAAGGCGCGGACCACGACCTGCATCACGCCGTAGTAGTAGAGGATCGCGAAGAGGGCCGCGATGAAGATGATGGTGGGCAGCACCTGGAACGCGAAGATCATCGAGTACCGCGCCCCTTCCTCGCCGAGGACCGTGGTCATGATGCGCGGCCACGCCTGCTTGTCGCCGAGCGGCCCGAACACGAACGAGGCCCCCACATTCGCGAAGTCCAGCAAACGGGTGATGGCGCCGCCGAGTGTCTGGAATACACGCTGACCGATGGCGGTTTTCAGGACGATCAGCGCAAAGACAATCTGCAGGCCGAGGCCCCATACCACCGTCTTCAGATCGATGGCTCGACGATGGCTCGACAGGGCATACGCGATCCCCAGAATCACCACGGCCCCGGCCACCGGCTGCGCCTGCGGCACGCCGCCGAAGCCGGCCAGCAGCACGGCCGCGAGCGCCACCGCCACTCCGCCTGCGATGATCCAAAGTTCCGTCGACGACAGGCGCCAGCCGCCGTTCGTATCCGTGCCAGATGTCGTGGTCATCCCGTCTCCCCAGGTCCCGATGTCATACGACTTCGCCTACCACGAGCGGCTGCGGCGCCGGAGGCGCCCCGCCGAGTTCGATCGCCTGCATGGCCAGATCCCCGGCCTCGCGAAGGCCTCGGCCGTCGCGATGGATCAGCTCGAGCGCCGGCTCGCCCGCCCGCACCAGCGAGCCCAGGGAGACAAGGATCCGAATGCCCACGCCGTGGTCGATCGTGTCTTCCGCCGTCGCGCGACCGGCGCCCAGCGCGGCAGCCGCGCGCCCGATCAGCATCGCCTCGAGTCCGGTCACGTACCCGGCTCGGGGTGCGCGGACCAGCTCCCGGCCCGGCGCGAGCGCCAGGGCAGCAGGGCGATCGACAACCGCCGGATCTCCGCCCTGCCGGACGACCATCCGCCGGAACCGCTCGAGGCCGGCGCCCGAGACCAGCGCGTCGCGCACCTGCCGCTCCGCCTCGGCCATCGTGTCGGCACGGCCGGCGATGAGCACCATGCGCGTGGCGAGGAGCACCGACAACTCCGTGAGGTCGCGCGGCCCCTGCCCGCGAAGCGTCTCGATCGACTCGATGACTTCAAGGGCGTTTCCCACGGCCCGCCCGAGCGGGGCGTCCATGCGCGTCAGCATCGCCTCGGTTCGAACGCCCGCCAGCTGCCCCGCCCGTACCATGGCCTGCGCGAGCGCTTCGGCTTCGCGCACGGTCTTCATGAACGCGCCATGGCCGACCTTCACGTCCAGCACGAGCCCGTCGATCCCCTCGGCAAGCTTCTTGCTCATAATCGACGCGGTAATCAGGGGGATGCTCTCCACCGTCGCCGTCACGTCGCGAAGGCGGTAGAGCCGGCGGTCTGCGGGCGCGATGTCCCGCGTCTGCCCCACGATCACGCACCCCACGTCCGCCAGCGCGTCGACGATGTCGGGAGCCGCGAGGTCCACGCGGAATCCCGGGATCGCTTCGAGCTTGTCCAGCGTGCCACCCGTATGACCGAGACCACGGCCCGACATCATCGGAACCACGACGCCGCAGGCCGCGGCGAGGGGCGCGAGAATCAGGGATGTCTTGTCGCCGACGCCGCCCGTGCTGTGCTTGTCGACCTTGAGTCCCGGCAGGCCCCGGAGATCGAAGCGGGCTCCGGAACACGCCATGGCCTCCGTCAGCCAGGCCGTTTCTTCGTCGCTCATCCCGCGCAGGACGATGGCCATGAGCAGCGCGGAGATCTGATAGTCGGGCCACGACCCGTCCGTCGCCCCGGCGACGAAATTGTCGATCTCCTCTCTGCCCAGAGGATTGCCGTCGCGTTTCGTCCTGATGATGTCGACCGCTCGCATGGAAGCCAGAAGTATAGCGAAAGTCCCGGCGCGAATTGCCGATATTCCCTAGAGAGCCATTCTTGGTGAGTGGCCAGACCTATGCCTGTGTGGTTTCAGCCCGGCGCACCTCCTCTCGTCACGCGCGGCGTCAAGGGATTGGCGCGTGCATTCGGTGACCGGGTGAACGCCTGGTCGGCGGGTCTCACCCGGCCGCTCTGGATCGTGCGATGACATCCGCGGCTGCCGACCCGCTCGCCGCCATCGAACCCATGGCGCCCGACCTGGCGGCGCGCGTGACGGCATTCGCACGCTCATGCAAGGCGGCCGCTCGGGCGGTGGCGCTCTATCCCGGCGAACACCCAGCCGTGGCAGCCGCCCTGGAAGCGGTGACGGTCGCAGCGGAGGCCGCCACCACGCCCGCGATGCTGCAGTTCGCCGTTCTGCCCGACGCGCTCACCGTGGATGGCCGCGCCATGGCCCGCCCGGACGCCGCCGTGACGGATTTCGCCGCCCTCCTGCATCGCCACCAGGTCGGCCAGTTGTCGCTTCGCCCCCAGACCGATGCCAACCTCTGGCGCCGGTTTCTGGCGCTTCTGGCCCTGCCGCCGGACCAGGCCCGGCTGCGCGGCGGTCTGGGCAAGTTGTGGGCCTCGGAGGGCGAAACACGGATCGAGATCCGCAGCCTGGACTACAACGAATTGCTCCGGTCGCGCATCCGGGGCGACAAGGCGACATGGGAGTCGATCGTCGCCGGATGCCTGGAGGGCAACGCGTTCTCGCTCGATGACGCGATGGTCGAGTTGCTGTTTGGGATCCTCAACGACCCCGACAAGATCGCGGGGCTGATGCAGGCCGTCGAAGCGCGCCTGGCCTCGGGAGACACCCAGGGGCAAGGCCCGATGGTCATCGCCGGATTGCTCCAGGCGGTGGCCCAGTTCGTGGCGACCTCCGCCCCGGAGCAGGCCGACAGCGTCATGAACGCCCTGGCCGAGGCCGCGACGCGGCTGCCCATCGACACGCTGGCTCCCATCGTCGAGACGCAGCGGGGCGCCTTCCGCCCGAACCTGGCTCGATTCGTCCAGGGTTTGGTCCGTCGCATCAGCGACGGCTCCATCGCCGATCTCATACGGTGCGAGGTGCGCGGTGGACGCGGGTCGTCACCGCGCCTGGCCGACGCGTTCTGCGGCCTCGCCCCGGACCCCGACCGGCGCTCGGCGATCCTCGCACTGGCCCGCGGCACCATGGAGCAGGCGGGCGCTGCCGCCGACCCGGCAATCGCCCAGGCGTGGCAGCAGTCCGAGGAGATGCTGCTGACCTACTCGGACAAGGCGTTCGTGTCGGACGAATACAACAACGAACTTGGACGCCTGCTTGATCGGTCCGTCGAGATCGAGAAGGACCGCACGGATCCGATCGACCTGATGGTGGCGTGGCGCGACACGGTCGACGATGACAATGTCCGACTGCTTGACGCGGCCCTCCTCGCCGACTTGATGCACCTCCAGCAGGAGGTGACGCATTGGCGCGATCTCGCCGAGCTTGCGTTGCGCCGTGTCAACGCGCTGCTCGTGGTGGGCGACTTCCCGGCGGCGGCGCTTCTCGTCGAAGCGTTGCGCTCGCAGTCCGAGGGTCAAGGCGAGCCCGACATCCGGGCAGCCGCTGCCGAGATCATGCGCAACATTCTGACGCCGTCGACGATGCGGCACGTCGCCTCCCACCTGGATACGTCTGACCAGTCCGTGGTCCACGCCGCGCAGCGCTTCTGCGTGGCCCTCGGCACCGTGGCCATCGGGCCTCTCGCCGAAGTACTGTCCCGGGAGGAACGGAACCGCCCGCGCAAGCACCTGATCGACGTCCTGATCGGCTTCGGCGCCCCTGGTCGGCAGTCCGTCGAGCAGTTGCGCCAGTCGCCGAACGCGGCCGTCCGGCGGACGGCGGTGTTGCTGCTCAGGGAGTTTGGCGGACAGGAAGCCCTCCCCGAGCTGGAGAAGCTGCTGGATGATTCCGAGCCTCACGTGCAACGCGAGGCGACGCGGGCAATCGCGGGGCTCGGCATCGAGTCCGCGTATGACACGCTGATCCGCGCGCTCGAGCGCGGCACCGAACGTGCCCGGATGTCCATCCTCGGCGTGATCTGGACGCTGCCGGACGAGGACGCCGAACAGCTGCTTTCGCATCTCGTGCTGACGGCCCCCTGCCGCGGCGCGATGTGGGCCATCCACGAGCGGGCCCTCGAACGCCTGGGATCGCTCGGCGGGCGGTCTTCAGTGAATGCCCTGTCCACCGTTCTCGAGCGGCGGCGGTTCTGGTCGCCGTTCAGAATGGCCGCGCTGCACCGGATGGCCGTCGACGCACTCGGGCAGATTGGCACCCCGGACGCCGTGGCGGTCATCGAGACCACCGCGATCCACGGTCCCCGCTGGGCGCGGACCGCCGCCCAGGCCCGCCTGGGTGCAGCGATGGGCAAGACCACTCGCGAAGGACAACTGGGATGAGCGACGACGCACGACGAATCCGAATGGCCGAGGATCTGCTGCGGCGCTTTGCCGCGTGCGTCAAAGCGATGCAGCTCTATTCGCTGGACCACCCGATCGTCACACGTGCGGTCGAGCAACTGGCGGAGAGCCTCGAGCGGGCCCACGTGGAAGCGGCCGACGTCGTCATCGGCATCGTCGATCAACAGGTCGTGGTCGATGGCGTACCGCTCCCCGGCGTCCACGGTTCCGCCGAAACGGTCGAGCGATTTCGCGCCATTGGCGTCGAGAGGATCGCTTTCGACCGCGGCGTGACGGGTGACGAACTGCTGACGTTCGCGCGGGAACTGGCCGCGGCACGAGGGAGTCGAGACGACGAGGGCGACGAACGCCTGGCGGCGCTCTCGTCCGAGCACATCCACGTCGGCCGCTTGCGACTGCGCCAGCGGATGGAGTCGGGCCACAGTGATATCCGCGCCATTCAACAAAGCTATCGGAACGCCGTCGCCGGCGCGAAAGCCATCTGGGATCAGGCGCAGGCCGAGGGGGGCCCCGACCCGGCGATGGCCATCGGGCTCGTGGAGGGCCTGGCGAGCGCGGTCGGACAGAACCGGCGGGCGATGATCGCGCTGACGGCCCTGTGCCGGTACGACAACTACACGTTCACGCACATGGTGAACGTCAGCGTGCTGACGATGGCGCAGGCGCGAAGCCTCGGGATCGACGGAGCGCCGCTTCGCCAGTTCGGCCTGGCCGGCCTGATGCATGACATCGGCAAGATCAAGACGCCCGCCGAGATCCTCACGAATAAGGACCGCCTGACCGAAGCCGAATTCGCCATCATCATGAAACACCCGGTCGACGGCGCCGACATGCTCCGGCGCCGCCTCGAACTGCCCCCGCTGACGGCCATTGTCGCCTTCGAACACCACCTGCGCGTGGATGCCACGGGGTATCCGGCCGGCGTCTCCCGGCCGGCGCTGAACGTGGCGACCCAGCTGTGCAGCATCGCCGACGTCTACGACGCGATGCGATCCCAGCGCAGCTACCAGCGCGCGTTTCCGACCGACCGGATTCTCGCGGTAATGCAGCAGAACAACGGCACACGCTTCGACCAGCGCCTGGTACGGCGCTTCAGCCAGTTGATGGGCATCTACCCCGCCGGCAATCTCGTCCGGCTCGACAACGGGGCGCTCGCCGTCGTGCTGCGGATCCACGCCCCCGACCCGGCACGGCCGACCGTGCGGGTGATCGTCGGCCCGGACGGCCAACGGTTGGCGAATCCGCACGATGTCGCGCTCTGGGCGGAGGACGGCCCCGCGGGGCCGCCGCCGCGGATCGTGACCCCGGTCGATCCGGCGGAAGCCGGTATCGATCCCCTGCCCTACCTCGACGCCGACGCCTAGATCGGATCGCCAGCAATGGCAGGACTGAAGTCCTGCCCCACGTACGTCATCTGGCCCTGCGTATCCGCAGGTGGCGCGGGTGACGATGTGTGGCGCAGCGGTCCGTACGTGGCGCAGACTTTAGTCCTGCGTCGACCCACCTTGACACCATCCCAGCCGTCGCCTACGCTCACACGAGCGGTCTTTTTGGAGGTGTCATGAATGCCACGGTGCGGCCCAGCCGCTGGATTCTGGCGATCGTTGCGATCGGCCTCACGCTGCCTGTGCAGCCCTCCGCTCAAGGCGTCAGCGGCATGCGTGCCGTGACGGCCACCGCCGTGCGGGACCTGCGCGAGTGGGACACACAGATCGCCCACATGGTGCGCGGTGGGGAGGTACGGCAGCGCCTGGAAGAAGCGGACCCGCTCGTGGAGGGACGGACGCACGAACGGCTCGATCAGTACCACCGGGGAGTCCGGGTCTTCGGCGGCGAACTGGTCCGGCAGGCGGATGGAGGACAGACCGTTTCGGTATTCGGGGCGCTCTATGCCGGCATCCGGATCGATGTCGAACCCACCCTCAGCCCGTCCGACGTCACGGACATCGTGGAGGAGATGACCGGCATCGCGCCGGGCGTGGAACTGGCGCCGGAACTGGTGGTGCTGCCCCGTGACGAGGGCGGCTACGTACTCGCGTACCGCGCCCGCGTCATGACGCCAACGGGCTTGACCGTGTACTTCATCGACGCCGGCAGCGGTGACGTCGCGATGCAGTACAGCGACCTCCAGACCACGATCGGCACCGGCACAGGCGTGCTGAACGACACCAAGAAGGTGAGCACGACCCCTCGCTCAGGTACCTATCTTGCGATCGACCCGATGCGGCCGCCGGCGATCTACACCTACGACATGAAGGGCAACCTGGCGCGGACCCAGCTGTATTTGAACGGCCTGGTGACGCTGAACGACACCGACGTCGCGTCCGATTCCGACAACCAGTGGGCCGACCAGGCGGCGGTCGATGCCCATGCGTACTCCGGGTGGACCTACGACTATTTCTACAAGCGATTCAGCCGCCTGGGTCTCGACAACCGGAACCTGACGATGTCGAGCATCGTGCATCCGGTCCGCCGGGACGACTGGGCGAGCGCCCCGAGTGCGGTCCTGAACCTCTACTACCTGAATGCCTTCTACGCCGGGCGCGGCATCATGGTTTACGGCGAGGGGCTGCCGCCCGGTGCGATCGTCGGCGGCGTCCAGTGGAATTACTTCTCCGGTGCCCTTGACGTTGTCGCGCATGAACTCACCCACGGCGTCACCGACTACACGTCGGGCCTGATCTACCGGAACGAGTCCGGCGCCCTGAACGAAGCGTTCTCCGACATCATGGGGA
>Ga0315275_10006789_pt1 | contig 10999 bp, 10 predicted proteins | sample YL17G03_0_MG_FD_205557 | JGI IMG/M metagenome (GOLD analysis project Ga0315275, IMG submission 205557) | Sediment microbial communities from Yellowstone Lake, YNP, Wyoming, USA - YL17G03_0 | ecosystem: Environmental > Aquatic > Freshwater > Lake > Sediment | place: USA: Wyoming | collected...
CTCCTTCCCGCCGAACTCCTTAACGATCTCCCCCTCCAGGGAACGGAACGCCTCATAGTTCCGCAGGAGGACGTCGAGATGGGTCTCGACCGCCGTCTGCCCGAATCCGCCTTCCGGCCAGGGCAGGGGTCCCTCCATAAACCCGCCTCACAGCAGCCCGAGCTGCGCCTGGACGAAGAAGAAGCTGCAGAAGGTGAGGATGACCGCGACTGCAATCGCCAGGCCGTAGGCTGCCTTGTCCCACGCAATCACCTTGGCGCCGTCGAAGATGCCGAACGGCAGGAGGTTGAAGAGGGCGAGGGAGCTGTTGATGATGGCGCCGAATCCCATCGCGCTCCTGATGGGGCCGAGAGGAAGCACGAGGTAGAGGAGGAGGAAGAGGAGCGCCAGCGCGATGTTCGCGGCAGGGCCGGCGAGGCTGATCCTCCCTGACTGGACATGGTCAGGATGGCCGCTGATGTGGACCGCTCCGGGAGCTGCGATGAAGACGTGGAAGGGGCTGAGGAGCAGGGAGAGGAAGAGCATGGTGTTGTCCGCCCTGTACTCTGCGTAGCAGCCGTAGCCGTTCGCCACGTACTTGTGGCTCAGCTCGTGCGCAAGGAAGCCGAGGCCGACCGTGACTGCGGCGACGGCGAGGGCGAAGAGGAAGATGGAGAGGAAGCCGGCGGAGAAGCCGAGCCCTGTCATGAAGACCGCGAAGGCGAGGCTGACCAGGAGCCAGGACTTCGCCAGGTCCTGCCGCTCCGGCCGCGTGAAGGTGAAGCGCATCGTCGTTGAAGGGGAAAGCTTCTTTTTAAATCCTTCCATCGCTGCGCCCATCCCCAGACGGAGACAAAATACTCACTTTTTGATGGTAAAAACAGCAATTTATTTAAATCGCCCCCGCTTAGCCGCACCCATGAGACAGAAAGGTTGGGCGCTCTTCACCTACGGACTCAGCATCGTCCTCCTCTTCCTCATGCTCCTCGTCCGCGGCCCCGACGAGCTCCTGGCGGCAGCCTTCCTCCTCGCCGTCAACCTCGCCTCGCTCCTCCTGCTCCTCGGCCGGGAGCGCGGCTGGGACTGGACGCACTGGCTCGGCTTCGGATTCCTCGTCCTGACAGCGCCGTTCATCATCCTCTTCCTCGCGGTGAAGCACACCGGCGTCTCCTATATCTACGGCGCCAGCCTGATTCTCGCCAGCTTCGTCCTCTTCATCGTGGAGCTGCTGGCGACGTGGCGGAGATCAGCGCTCAACAGGCTCCTCGCGCGGCTCCACGGCGACGAGGAGCCCGCAGCCGAGCAGGAAGAGGAGGGGGAGCTGGTCGTCGAGCAGATCCGCGGGCGGACCGAGCGGAAGTTCCTGGCGCGGAAGGGCGCCACGGTCTACCACCGCGACGGCTGCATCGCCCTCCGCAGGGTCCCGAAGGAGGAGCTCCTCGAGATCTCCGAGGGCGAGGCGAAGGCCTACGGCCTGACGCCGTGCAGGGCGTGCAAGCCCACCAGGGTATAAATCAGGTCCTGAACCTCGTTTTAACTACTAATTTATCTTAACTACTAATCTTAACCACTAATCTTTACTAGTAAGGATAACCAGGATAATAAATAACCAATGTAATAATAACCACTGTAATACGGAATAATCAAGCAAAAAGGATAATCCTCACTGCTGGAAAATTGCTGAGAAAGAGAAGCGAAGCGCTGCCTTACGCCTCGAACGCGTCGAGCGACCTCTGGCTCTTCGCGTGCCGCTCCTGCCGCTTCGGGGGGTGGACGTGCGCCCAGGTGAAGCCGTAGCCCTTCAGCATCTCGAGGGCGTTGGGCGCGATAGCGGGAGATGCCATCACCCCTCTCACGTTGTCAGTGCCTTTCAGCTCCTTGATCTTCTCGACATAGCGCCGTAGCTGGGAGACTGCCGCCAGGCCTGCCGTATACCGCTTGCACTCGACGACGACGAGGTTCCCTTTTCCATCGTGGCCGAAGACGTCGACGAAGCCGACCGTGGTGTGCTCCTCCCGCGAGAGGGGCTTGAAATCCCTGCTGATGAGCTCCGGATGGTCCCGGATGTGGTCGCTCATGTCAGCCTCGTTGCCGGCGAGGCTCTGCCGCCGGCCGTCCTCGAGCCTCCTCCTCAGGGCGTCATAAACCCTAAAGATCTCTATGTCCAAGAACTCTTTGTTGGGGGTGTATTTTCCGTGGAGGATGACGTGGTGCTCGGTCCTCTCCAAAGAGAGTTCCCCGCCCGCCTTGAGATAGTTGATGGGGTTGCCGTTCTCCGGCTGGTGGACGAGGAGGACGCCGTCCTGCTTGACGATGATCAAGCGGTCCCCTCTCGGCAGGAAGGCCTCGGCCCGCCCGGAGTAGGTGATCTCGCAGCTGCAGTAGAAGGTGAGGGCCTCGTGCGCGGACTTGGCCTTCTCGAACTCCTCCGCGAACTGGAGCATCTCCATCGGAGGGGAAAACCGCGGCGAGGTTAAAAAGATTATGAGAGCGGGGGTGAACGATGGGCACGGGATGCGCAGCGCCCACAATATGCATAACAATATTTATAAGAGGCGCCGCGTGCCCCCTGAAGTGGTGGAAAAAGTGGCGCGGACAGCTCTCCTCATTCTCCTCAGCGCGGCAGCGCTCCTCATCGTCGCCTGCGCATTGTCAGAGGGGGTGACATGCAACAGGCCGTACATGATCAAGGGGCTCGAGTGCTGCCTCGACAACAATGGGAACAGCGTCTGCGATGCGGACGAGGGGCTCGCCGCAGCGCCGAACAGCACCACCTGCCCGAAGCTGGACTGCGGCGCCTGCCCACCCCAGATCGTGGAGCGGAACATCACCGCCACGAGGTATGTCTGCGCGAAGGACGGCAGAGTCGTCCAGACGCCGGGCGATTGCAGCGCCGCTTCACCCAATCCCTTCGCCAATTACACCCTCGTGACGAGGAACAGCACCGTCATCCAGAGCTTCAGCGTCAGGCCCGCCTGCAGGGACGGCCAGCAGGCAGTCGAGGTCCACTTCACGGCGGGCAGCACCAGCCCGGAGGTGCTCCTCGAGGTGAAGGAGGCGCCGCAGGCGGACTACAAGGAGGCCTACACCTACACGGGCGGCGCGACCGACAAGTACCTGTACGGCGCCTTCTGCACGTCAGTGAACTGCGCAGCCAACAAGGACTTCATCCTCGCGCCGGACAGGGCGTACGTCATCCGCGGCCGCTTCGACTACAAGGAGCTCTTCGGCAAGTACGAGTACAGCGACGAGCTCTTCATGGACGCCCGGTCGAGCGGCGAGTTCATGACGAAGCTCTGCTCCTAGAGCCACTGCCGCAGCCGGGTCTGGACCTTCAGGTTCTTCAGCAGCCTGCTCCGGCTGCCGAGCGTCCCTCCCACGTCGAAGCCGAATCTCTTCCTGCAATATTCGACCACGTACCGCTTCATCGCGTCGCGGTCAGGGAACGTGAGCGGGGCGGCTGCCATCGCTTTCCGGACAGCCTCGCGGACCACCCAGACGCCCAGGGGAGCGGTGTACTCAGTCGTGACGAAGCGGAGCGCGAGCACTCCTGCCTGGCGCTGGAGCTGCCGGAGCCGCTCGAGGACGGCGAGCCGGGCTGCGTAGTAGCCGCCGACGGTGTTGGCGGCGTACTCGCTCCTCCCGTTGTAGTTCTCGTAATCGGTGTCCCACGCCTCGGCGCCGCGCTCGAGCAGCAGGGGGAGGTACCCCTCGAAGAGCTCGTAGCTCCAGAGGTCGTCGAAGAACATCACCACGTAATAGTTCCCCAAATAACCACCGATATATACACGGCAATCAGATTCCCGGTAATCTCTAATTTCGTTTATCACCTGTTTTCCCAAGGTGTCGTCGACCGCTGTGATGGACCAGCGCGTCGGGACGAGTTTCCGGTCCGCCTTGACGCCGAGATTCCCGACCGAGAGCAGCTTCGTCAGGAAGTGCTCGTCGAAGCCCTTCCTGTACAGCTTCCCCAGCGCCGGGCCGCTCTTCAGGTCGACGTCATCGACAACTCTCTCGACGCGCGCGTCGACGCGGACATTCTCGGTGAGCCGCGCCTGCTCGAGTCTGACGTTGGGGCCGTGGGGCTGGCTGTCCTGCTCGAAGACAGTCTTGTAGACCGGCTTCCTGGCGAGCTTCAGCTCCATGTCAGCCGGCTTCGAGGCCATCGAGACCTCCTGCCCCATCCCGATGAGCCGGTCGCTGAACGTCTTGACGTGGTGCTGGAAGTTCGAGTTGATGAGCGAGGTCCTGAGGTCGATGATCTCGGGTATCTGCTTGTTCTCCCTGCTCCATTTCAGCGGCTCGTCTTCCTCGGTGTAATGCTCCACGTTGAGGAAGCCGACGTTCACGCGGGGGTAGCCATAGTGGCCGACGAAGACGTTGGGGCTCTGGCCGGCGTACTCCTGCTTCGCCTCCCTGTTGAGGAGCCTGACGCTCCTCATCCGGAAGGCGAGCGGGCAGCTCCTGTACGTGTGGTACGCGGACTTGCAGAAGATGCAGTGCTGCCTGTACGGGAGCGGCGAGGTCATCGCCGGCGAGAAGGGAACGCGCTTTTTATGGTTATTGCATCTTTCCGGGCCCGGTCACAAGCCCAGCAAGCACGTTGGACGAGTAGGAATAGTTGCGCACCAGCTTCCGGAGCACCTTCCTCTCCCCGGCGTTGTACATGCGTAGGTGCACTTCGATCGGCTGGTCGGGAAATTTCCTCCGTAGATAATTGAGATAGCGGACGCCGGCGTCGATGTTCTGCTCAGGGTCGTAGGGGTCGCACCGATGTTTCCGCGCTATTGCACCATGGAAATACGGGCTGATCTTATGCATCTTCAACCATGTGCTGTCTGTAGGCACGTCCCGGAGCTGCATGAGCCCCTTGGCGCCGCGCTTGGATTTCATCTTGGGGCGGCCGCTGCTCTCGATTTGGATGAGGTTATGGACAAGTAGCATGTCCCAATCAACGTTGTCAGTCAGCGGGTAGCGTCGGACCGCCTCGCTGACGAAGCGATGATACTGCCGGGCGGAGAACTCCTCGAGCCTGCGCAGCTGCATCTCGTCGAGAATCTGTCTCTCCCGCGTCTTATGCCATATCGTCGAGCCGTCGCTCTTCACCTCTACGATGCCCACCCCCGTCTCTGCGAGCGGGCCCTCGAGGTTGTCAATCGCGTCGAAGGCTGCCTCGATGTCCGGGAACCTCTGTGGCAGGAGGAGCTTGAACCGCGGCGCTGGGCCCACGGCGGCAAAGGCCTTGAGGCCCTGCCCCCCGAGCTGCTGCAAGGCAGCTCCTGCCTCCTGCGCCGTGTTGTAGGCGCCGAACTGGAGATAGAGCCCAGGCTCCGGCCTCCAGGCCGCCTGCGCCTTCGCGGCTGAGCCGACGTTGGCGATCTCCGCCTGCTCCAGCGGCGACAGCGCCTCGTTCCGGAAGAGTTTCCCGACGCTGCTCGGCATCAGCGCAGCGAGGCCTGCCCCGCCGAGGAGCAGCAGGAGCTTGCGCCGGTCGAAGGGGGGAGGCTCCGGCTGTCCGGTCGTGAGGATGTGGCCGAGCCGCTTCCGGATCTCGACGAGGCGCTGCCGCACCGCAGCTGCGGGCACTGCCGAATCCCACGTCTTGACCCTCGAGAGATAGGTCGGATCACCCTCGTAGGCAATCCGGAGCGCGTCGAGCTGGTCCCAGAGGAACGCGAGGTCCTGGGTCACCCCTGAGGCGAGCTCGTTCTCCGAGAGGGTCGCGAGCGCAGTGCCGATCGCCTTGTAGAGCCGCTCGACCTCCTCCCGGCGGGCCTTGGACCACCAGCCCCAGCTCGAGGAGTCCCTGAGGTCGGTGCTCTGGAGAGCCTTGAGCGCGGCCTCCACCTGCTCAAGCTCTTTACTGACTGCCATCCCCTCTTCGGAGCAGCCACCATTTAAAAACGTTGTTTCTCCTGAAGGCCCACCACAAAGCTTAAAAAGTTACCATGCGAGAGCAGGAATCCTATGCGCACGCTCTACCGGGCGAAGTTCAGGGAGATCGGGGAGAAGGGGAACCAGCGGCTTCTCGGCAAGAACGTCACTGTGGCGGGGCTCGGCGGCGTCGGCTCCATCGTCACCTCCATCCTGGCGCGCGAGGACTTCACCCTCCGCATCATCGACAAGGGCAGGGTGGAGGAGGTGGACATGAACCGGATGGGCCTCTACATCGAGGAGGACATCACGAAGTTCAAGGCGAAGCAGGCGAAGCAGCGCGCGAGCGAGGTGAATCCGAAGCTGGTCATGAAGTCCTTCCACGAGGAGCTTGGCGAGTCGAACGTCTTCCTCGTCAAGGCAGACTGCGTCATCGACTGCACCAACAACGACGACACCAACGCGCTCATCTTCGAGTTCTGCCAGGCGAAGCGGGTGCCGGTCATCCTCGCCAGCTACTCCGGCAGCACCGCCTACATCCTGGTGGCGGTCAAGAAGATACCCAGGAAAGTGCTGGACGAATACCTGAGGAAACCCACCACGGAGGAGGCGGGGGCGATCAGCCCGGCGACCCACGCCGCAGCCTCCATCGCCGTAGCCGATCTCTTCAAGATCCTCCTCGGCAAGGGGACGAGCAAGCTGGTCACCCTCGACGTCTGGCACGGGAAGTACAAGGAGAAGCGGCTTTAGCGAAGATTTTAATATCTCCCTGTTCTCCGCGATTACATGCTCGACGCGACCCTCGCGACGCTCCTCTCCGTCGTCGCCGTCAGCCTCCTCTCCTTCCTCGGCATCGTCTTCCTCGCGGTGGGGGAGAAGCGGCTCCAGCGGATCCTTCTCGGGCTCGTCAGCTTCAGCGTCGGCGCCCTCCTCGGCGACGTCTTCATCCACATGCTCCCCGAGATCGGCAAGGAGCAGGGATTCACCGTCGGCGCCAGCGTCACCATCCTCTTCGGCTTCCTCTTCAGCTTCGTCGTCGAGAAGTTCATCCACTGGCACCACTGCCACGACGAGGACTGCGAGGGCCACCACCACGCTGAGCAGAAGGTGAAGCCATTCGCCATCATCAGCCTCATCGGCGAGGCGGTCCACAACTTCATCGACGGCGTCATCATCGCTGCCGCCTATGTCGCCTCGCTCAAGCTCGGCCTCGCCACCACCCTCGCGGTGGTCTTCCACGAGATCCCCCACGAGGTCGGGAACTTCGCCCTCCTCGTCCACGGCGGCTTCAAGCGATGGCGGGCGCTCCTCCTCAACGCGGCCAGCGCAGTCACCGCGATCCTCGGCGCGGTCGTCACCATCGTGCTCAGCGAGAGCGCGAAGGCGGTGGCGCCCTACCTGCTCCCCTTCGCCGCAGGCACCTTCCTCTACATCGCGGGCACGGACATCATCCCGGAGCTCCACAAGGAGACCCGGATGTGGCACAACGTCGGCCAGTTCCTCCTCATCCTCGCCGGCGTGGGGGTCATGGCGCTGCTGCTCGCCTTCGGCTGAATCCGTCGCAAGATTTAAAAAAGCCCACTTGGTCTCGGAACAGTGTTGTGCCGGCGTCGCATAGCCCGGTATTGCGCAGGATTGCTATCGACTGTTGTCGGTATGAGACCTACAATACCGCAGAAATCCTGTCCCTTCGGGGATCCCCGGTTCAAATCCGGGCGCCGGCGTTCTCTCAGTTACACATGGCAATATCTATTTTTAGTATAACATAAGTTATTCAGTACACGTCTCATAACTAAAAATTTTAAAACCGGAGGGAAAACGGAAGGACGATGGATATGAACGCCCGGGCAGCCCTTCTCCTGGCCGTAGCCCTGCTCCTCGTCGCTCCCTCGTTCGCCGCTGCGCCGACCTCCAGCCTCTACGACTACGATGCGCTGAAGCTGCAGCTCCACATCGGCAACTCCCTCAACATCGTCCCCCAGGGAGGCTCGCCGGCGGTCGACCGCGTCACCGCCGACCTCTCTTGGTACCCGCGCGACTCGTACCGGGAAGGCGTCCGCAGCGTCGCCACCAGCCCCCAGGCCTACTTCGAGGAGGGCGTCTACCGCTACGAATGGGAGAAGCCGCAGCTCGGCACGCTCGCCCTCTCTCTGGACGCGGTCGTCGAGACGACGAACGAGCAGCTCCCGGTCAGGAACAAGGTCGCCTTCCCCATCGCGACGCTCCCTTCAGAGCTCGCCCAGTACACTGAGCCGAGCGCCCTCATCGACGTCAATGACGACATCGCGCAGCAGGCGCTCCGCCTCAGCGAAGGGAAGGATGACCTCTTCGAGGTGGTCTACACGGTGGCGGACTGGGTGACGACTAACATCGAGTACAACCTCTCCTCGGTGAGCGCTGACGCGACAGAGCCGAGCAGCTGGGTGATGGAGCACCGGAAGGGCGTCTGCAAGGAGATGACGGCGCTCTTCATCAGCATGCTCCGCTCCCTCGGCATCCCTGCGCGGTTCGTCTCCGGCGTCTCGTACACCAACCTGCCGGAGTTCGCCAACCCGTGGGGGGGGCACGCCTGGGCAGAGGTCTGGTTCCCCGGCACCGGCTGGGTCCCCTTCGACCCGACGTACGGCACCTACGGCTACGTCGACGCCACGCACCTGAAGCTCCAGGATTCGCTGGACGCGCAGTCCGGCTCCATCGACTTCACCATGTTCGCCAGGGACGCCTCGATCGTCACCCGCGACCTCGACCTGGGGGTCCAGGTGCTCGACAAGCGGCGCAGCGGCACGCAGCTCTTCAGCGTCGAACTCCAGCCGTTCGATGATGTCGCGCTCGACTCCTACGACCTCCTGACTGCGACTGTGACGAACGACGCAGGCCAGTACGTGAGCACGCGGCTCACGCTCGGCAGGACAGAAGGATTGGAGCTGATAGGGCAGGCTGAGCGGACCATCCTCCTCAAGCCGCACGAGACGAAGAGGCTCACCTATCTTGTCCGGACGGAAGGGTTGAGGAACGGCTTCTCCTACACCTTCCCCGTGACCCTCTACGCCGGCCTCCGGGAGGTCGCCTCGACAAGCTTCGAGGCGCGGCGGGGGAACCCCGCGTATGACCGCGAATTCTTCAGCCAGTACCTCGAGGCGACGGACGGGACGCGGAAGGGGGAGGCGAACCTCACCTGCGCTCCCGACAAGCGGAACGCCTACCTCAACTCGACAGTCACGATCGCCTGCAGCCTCGACGCGGTTGCGCGCGGCGCCACTGGCTGCATCGGCGAGCGGTGCATCCGCCTCGACAGCCCCTCCTTCAGCGCGACGCGCCGGTGCGACACCCCGGGGATGAAGGCGGTCCTCGCCACAGCCGAATCCTACCTCTTCTCCTCGTCAGCGGTCGTCCGGTACTCGTGCCTCGACCAGGCGCGGGTGGCGATCACCAATCTCTCTGCGCCGGCAAGCCTCGGCTTCGGCGAGCGCGGCTCCATCGACCTGCTCCTCGAGCGGCGCTCGGAGACGCTCCCCGAGAACGTCACAATCTCCATCACGCACAGCAACTTCAACGAGTCGTGGGAGGTGGCGCGGCTCGCGGGGCCGCAGCGGTTCAGCCTCGGCCTCACCGGCGCGAGCCTCGACCTCTCCGGCAACGATGTCCTCGTGCTCGTCACCTATACGGACGCGCTCGGCACTGCATACAGGGAGGAGCGGACCCTCGCCATCGAGCCGCGGGACTTCAGCTTCTTGGAGAAGGTCCGCGTAGTCCTCTCCGATATCGAGAGGTGGCTGGAGAGGAAACTGGGACGATGAGGGAGAGCAGGTACGGCAGTACGACAAGACCACCTAAGAGCAGGGCATGCGGGGCCTTGTGAGGGTCTGAAGAGACCTGACCTGGTCAATCCTCCTTGTGAGCAGGACCTCGTGCCTTGTCGGTTGGTCCTCTGTGGCGGTTGGCTCGGCAGGTTGTGGCAGGATGTCGTTCAGGCGAGACTCGAGCGCTGACTCGTACTGGGAGAGGAGCTTGCAACGGCTAGCTTTGTCCCTCACCTGTTCCATTATCTCTTGATTATCCCGTATGCCGAGCGACCAGCTGTCCAACCCTTCCTGCCAAACGACGAAAGGCAGGAGGTCTGTCGCCGTTCTCATGATGCGAGGAGGCGACGTGGGGTCGACGAAGTATCGGTGGCCGCGGGTGAAGACGCGGCAGAAGGGATGGCCGACATCCACAGCAGCCAACTTCTCAGCCGACTGAGGGTCGAGCAGATGGTTCTTATGGATCGCGAGGATGTATGAAGTCCGTACTTTTTGCGCGACCATCAGCCCCCGGAAGACGAGAGCGTAATCTGGAGAGGAGGGGAAGATTCCCTCCCTGAGTACCTGGTCCAGTGTCCGGCCGTAGCTAAGCTTCTCCTTCAGCTCCGCGTTCTGCCGGAGCGCCTCATCGGCAGCAGCGTCGCGGATATAATCATCGAGGGGGCGTAGCGTGGCGATGTAGCCGGCGGTCCTGTAAATCTTTGCGAGTGTGGCGATGTCGATTCCGAGCCGCTGATGGATGCTCGCCAGGTCTGTCACACTCAGCGGGAAGCTTCTCGCCTTACTGGCGTGGCCCTTGATGAGAGAGGTAACCTGCGTCTGCTTCCCTTTCTCGAGATAAATGGGTATCAAGGTATGGCGGATAATATCTCGATATAAATATTTTTTCATTATAACCACTATTTGATAGTGATTTCTTGTTCTCAATGGCCAGCACGCAAAATTATTAAAAGGCCGTCCCGTTCGTCCGAGAAGAGGTTTGAGGGGAGAGAACAATGGCTTCGCGCGACGCACAGAAAGCACCACGGATAGTCCCTGACACGTCCGTCCTCATCGAAGGGCTCCTGTCGAAGGAGATCAAGGCGGGAGAGCACGCTGAGGCAACCATCATCGTCCACGAGGCCTCGGTCGCGGAGCTTGAGCACCAGGCCAACGGCGGCCAGGAGAGGGGGTATCTCGGCCTCGACGAGATCGGCGCATTGCAGGTCCTCGCAGGCAAGGGGAAGCTCACGCTCCTCTTCAAGGGCGAGCGGCCGGGCGAGTACGACATCGAGGAGGCGAAACAGGGCGCCATCGACGCGATGATCCGCGACCTCGCGGAGCGCGAAGGCGCGCTGCTCTACACC
>Ga0315275_10006791_pt1 | contig 10999 bp, 7 predicted proteins | sample YL17G03_0_MG_FD_205557 | JGI IMG/M metagenome (GOLD analysis project Ga0315275, IMG submission 205557) | Sediment microbial communities from Yellowstone Lake, YNP, Wyoming, USA - YL17G03_0 | ecosystem: Environmental > Aquatic > Freshwater > Lake > Sediment | place: USA: Wyoming | collected...
CTGGCAGGCCGACGCGGTTCGACAGTTCCACCAGGACGTCGAGGTCGGCGCGGGCCTGCCCCGGCGGATCGCACGCCTTGCGCGCCCGCTGGATGCGCCGCTCGGTGTTCACGAAGGTGCCGTCCTTCTCCGAGAACGACGAGCCCGGCAGCACGACATCGGCATAGCGCGCCGTGTCGGTGAGGAAGAGGTCCTGCACCGCCAGGAACTCGAGGTGGTGGAACCAGTGCTCGGCGTGCGCGACATCGGGGTCGGAGATCACCGGGTTCTCGCCGAAGATGTACATCCCAGTCACCGGCGAGGACTCGGCCACGATCTCCGTCACCTTGAGCCCCGGCGTGAGCGAGAGCGACTCCTCGGGCACGCCCCACGCGGCGGCGAAACGCCGCCGCACGGCGGGATCCGCGACCGACTGGTAGTCGGTGTAGAACATCGGGATGCCGCCGACGTCCGAGGCGCCCTGCACGTTGTTCTGCCCGCGGATGGGGATCATCGCGGCGCCGCGGCGCCCGATCATCCCGGTGGCGAAGATCAGGTTGAGCAGCGCGGCGACGCGGTCGGTGCCCGTTTCGTGCTGCGTGAGGCCCATCGCCCAGAGGGTCGAGGTGTTCGGCCCCTTCGCGTACAGCTCCGCGGCCCGCGCGATCAGGCGCGCGGGCACGCCGGTGATCGCCTCGGTGCGCTCGAGCGTGTACGGCTCGACCGCCGCCTCCACCTCGGCGAAGCCGTGGGTGCGGGCGGCGACGAACGCCCGGTCCACCAGCCCCTTCCGGACGATGTGCCGGAGCATCCCGTTGAACAGTGCGACGTCGGTGCCCGGCTGGACCTGGAGGTGGATGTGCGCCCGCTGCGCCAGCTCGATGCGGCGCACGTCGACGACGATCAGGGTGGCGCCGCGCCGCACCGCGCGCTTGATCGCCGCGCCGAAGACGGGGTGCGCTTCCGTGACGTTGGCGCCGGCGATGAAGATCACGTCCGCGGCCTCCTCGACCTCGCGCATCGAGCCCGACGCCGCCGAGGTGTTGGCCGCCCGCAGCATCGCCGCCACCGAGGTGGAGTGGCACAGCCGCGTGCAGTGGTCCACGTTGTTGGTGCCGAACGCGCCGCGGAAGATCCGCTGCAGGACGTAGTTCTCCTCGTTGGTGCATTTCGCCGAGCAGAAGACCGCGACGCCGTCCGGCCCGCGCTCTCGTCGGATCTTCACCAGCTCCTGCGCGGTCAGCTCGAGCGCCTCGTCCCACGTCGCCTCGCGGAACGGCGCGTACCACTCCGCCGGCGTGGCGACCCGGTCGCGCACGTCGTCGGGCCCGCGGGGGATGTGCGGCAGCTGCGAGAGCGCCTTGCCCACGGCGCGCGACGGGGCGCGCGGCTTGGAACGCTCCGACTCCGCGGCCGTCGTCAGCCACGGGCCGCGCCGTCGCGCCATCTCCGTCGACCCCTCGTAGGTCCAGCGGCCGTCGCGCTTCACCCACCCCACCCGGATGAGCGGCGCCGTCAGCCGGTCCCGGTGCTGCGGGAAGTCGTAGCCGAAACGTCCCTTCACGCACAGCGAGCCGTCGTTCGGCGTGTCCTCCTCGATCCACGGGCTCGTCACGCGGACGACGGTGTCATCCCGCACGTGGAGGTCCACCTGGCACCCGACGCCGCAGTACGGGCAGAGGCTCCGCACCACCCGCTCAGGCCGGGCGATCTCCTCCGCCTCGAAGCGCTCCCGCGGCAGCACCTCGTGGATCGCCCCCGTCGGGCAGACCCGCACGCACTCGCCGCACCAGGTGCATCCGGCGTGGTCGGGATTGCCGTCGCCGCCGACGATGATCGCCGCGTCCGCGCCGCGCCGCGCCACGTCCAGCACGCCGACCACCTGCACGTCGGCGCAGGCGCGAACGCAGCGCGTGCACAGGATGCAGGTGCGCATGTCGTGGCGGATCATCGGGTCGCCGGGCCGCTCGTCGCCGGCCCGCAGCGGCAGCAGGCGCGCCGCCCCCGGCGGCGCCGTCACGGCGTACCGCTCCAACAGCCGCTCGAATTCGTTGCGGTGGTTCCCCGCGACGGCGAAGCGCTCGGGCGGGTAGCGGTCCAGCAGCATCGCCAGGACGCCGCGCCGATTCGCCACGGCCGCGGCCGACTCCGTCTCGATCACCATCCCCTGCTGCGCCGGCGTCGCGCAGGCGGCCGCGAGCTTCGGTGCGCCCGCCGCGCTCACGAGGCACATCCGGCACGAACCGACCGTCGGGAGCTTCGGATACCAGCAGAGCGTGGGCACGTCCACACCGGCGGCGCGTGCGGCGTCGAGGACCGTCGCGCCCTCGCGCACGGAGACCGGCCGGTCGTCAACGGTGAGTGAAATCATCGGTGTCACGGTGGTGAAGGAGACGCGGTGAAGGTAACCGCGCCGGCTCCGACGGCGCAAAGTCATGCAAAGAAAAGTATTGCGCGAAAATTTCGATTTCATATATTGACATCGGAGTGAAGGCAGTTCCTCGACACCAGTGGATGGCGGTATCGACACCACAGTCCGTTCAACGCACTCGGCCGCACACGCAGCGACGTTCGACTCGCTCTGCGGTGGCCGTGCCGCTTTTTCTCCCGTTCTCCCTCTGATCACCGACGCCGCGCCGCGCGCTCGCGCGAGGCGCGATTGAGTGTTTGACCGCCGACCACTGGGGGTCGGCGGAGTGATCCACCCTCCCTAGGAGGTATGTATGGCAGCGAAGAAGAAGGTCGCGAAGAAGACGGCGAAGAAGGCGACCAAGAAGGTTGCCAAGAAGAAGAAGTAGGTTTGTTGCTGATGCACAGGGGCCGGCGATGTTTGCCGGCCCCGCGCATTTTCATGGATTGCCCGCTGTGATCCTGCGCGACGAACGGCACGGCCGCGATCTGGTTCCCGCCGGCGACGAAGCCCGCCTCGGCCGCGACCCCGACCTCGAGTTCCCCTGCGATCCCGACGACGACATCGTCAGCGCCCTGCACGCCCGCGTGCGCCGCGACGCCGACGGCGCGTGGTGGCTCGAGGACCTCGGCAGCACCAACGGCACGTGGCTCAACGGGCGGCGCCTCGCCGCCGCCGAGCGGCTGCACACCGGCGACCGCGTCGCCCTCGGCCAGCGCGGGCCCGTGTTCGCCGTGCGCTTCCCCGGCGAGATCGCGCGCACGCGCCCCGAGGCGGCGATCGATCCCGACGTGCCGATCCTGCGCCTCCGCCGCGTCTCCGGCGGCGCCGACCTGCGCGGACAGGGCCGCGAGATCGTGATCGGTCGCGCGGCCGCCTGTACCATCCCGCTGCGCACCGTCGCGGACACCATCGTTTCCAAGCGCCACGCGCTCGTCACCTTCGCGGCGGACGGCGGCGCGGCCGTCACGGACCTCGGCTCCAAGAACGGCACGTATGTCAACGGGACGCAGACCGTCGGCCCCACGTCGCTCGCCCTCGGCGACCGCCTGATGCTGGGGTGGCACGGACCGTTGCTCGAGGTGCGCGCCCTCGGCTCCGCCGTGCTGCCCGAGGGACAGGGCGCCGCCCTCCAGCCGGAGAAGCAGCCGCCGAAGACCCTCGCCGGGATGGTGGACGAGGCGCGGAGCGCCGCGCACGGCGCGGGCGCGACGGGCGCGTCCGTGTTCGCGTTCGCGATGGCCCGCCAGATGACCCACGAGTCGTCGCGGACCTTCCGCGTGGGCGTGCTGGCGGGAATGGCGGTGCTCGCGGTCGCGATCGCCCTCGGCTACCGGTCCATCGCGCGCCGGGCCGCGGCCGCGGAGGCGCGTGCCGCGTCCACCGAGCGCGCCGTCGCCTCGCGGCTCGAGAGCGGGGACGTGGCGCGCCGTGCCGCGGAGGGCGAGATCGCGCGGCTCCGGCGCGAACTCGCGGCGGCGCGCGCGGCGAGCGTCAACCGCTCTGTCCTCGACAGCCTCGCGCGCCGCCTGCGCGCCGCCGAGGCGCGGCCGGCGGGCGCGCCCGGCGCGCCGGGCGCGGACTTCAGCCGCGTCGCCATCGACAACCAGGGTGCGGTGGGGCTCGTCATCGTCCGCGCCGGCGCCGACTCGGTGATGGGCACCGGCTTCATCATCACGCCGTCGGGCCACATGCTCACGAGCCGCCACGTTCTGCAGAGCCCCGACCAGCCGGGGCCGCGCACCGTCGAGGTCGTGATGGCCGACACCCGCACGCCGCTCCCTGCCGACGTCCTCTCCGTCAGTGACGCCGCCGACCAGGACGTCGCGGTCCTCAGGATCCGCAACTATCGCGGGCCGGTGGTGCGCGACATCGACTGGCAGGGACGCGGTGCCAGCCAGGGCGCGCCGGCGGCGCTCATCGGCTTCCCGCGCGGCTCCGAGCTGGCCTTCGACGCGGGCGGCGTCGTGCGCACGACGATGTTCGCCGGTATCGTCGCCAAGGCCACGGCCCAGGCCATCCAGTTCGGCGGCAGCTCCGTGCGCGGATCCTCGGGCAGCCCGATGTTCAACGCGGAGGGACAGGTGATCGGCGTGCACTTCGGCGGACTCAGCGACGGCCCCGTGCTCGGCTTCGCGGTGCCGATGAGCCGGGTGCGCCGCTGGCTGCCGGCGGACGCGCGGGCGCAACTGGGTCTGTAGTCGGCACGGCCGAGCTGGATACAATGAGGGCCCGGGTCTCACCACCCGGGCCCTCGCATTCCGTGTCGGCGACGTGATCTACTGGCGCTCGTCCTCGTCAGTCTCTTCCTCGACCGCCCAGAAGAACAGACTGATACGCGGGTGCCGATGCTCGTCCCCGCCGTCCTGCACCACGAGACCCACGGGCTCCTGCATCATCGTCGGCTCCGGAAGTGTGGCGGCTGCCATATGTCGGTCCTGCGAGAGATCCAGCCGGCGGATAGACGCCCGGCTTCAGCCCAATCAATGGGCACCATTCGTGCCGCATCGGCGTCAAATGTAAGTTGTTCAACGGAAACGTGTTACGATGCAAGAATCTCAGTTGCGTCGTGCGATGTGTGTCATTACGACACGATCAGCGATGATACGATCTGACGCTAGTCCGGACGGATGGCGATGAAACCGACGTTCTTCGCGCGACGTCCCACGCCGGCTGGTGGACGCGGCACGAACCACTCGCTGTACAGCGTGCGGAAGGCGTCGCTGGAGAGTCCGGCCGAGCGGCCGCCGCCGGTCGCGGCGCTCGGCATCACCACGTGCGCGCCGGCGGACTGCGTCGCGTCCTGCAACCGTGCCACGAGGCCGACACGCTCGGCCGTCGTCAGGTCCGCGAGCGCGGTGGGCTCGACCACGCAGGCCGCGCACGGCGGGCGCGGCCGCCACGACGCGAGTGGCTCGACGAAGCACTCGATGCGGCGGCCGAGCGCCTCGGCGGCGGCGCGCGTCTCGAGGCCCTCGACGGCGGCGATGTCGGGGTCGACGACCGTCACCCGCAGTCCGCGGGCCGCGAGAAAGAGGACGGCGGCGCCATCGCCGGCGCCGACCACGAGCACGGTGTCGCCGTCGCCGAGCCGGTCAACCAGCGTGGCGATCGGCTCGTCGGGTGCGAGGCCCCAGTGCGAGGGTTCGTTCTGCGCGAGCCGGAGCGGCAGGTGTCGTTCCCGCCAGCGGCGGAACGACGGCAGCTTGAGACGTCGGCGGATGATGGCGTCCACCTGCTCCGTCAGCACCAGCTCGGTGAGCTGGAGTTGCTGAGTCTTCTGCAGCTCGGCGACGGCCTCGTCGCCGATCTCGAGCAGTTCGTCGCGCGGGAGGGTGTCCTTGTACTCCTCGATGCGCTGCTCGATGAACTCGTCGTACTCCTGGCGGAGGCTGCGGGGGAGCCGAGGAGGGGGCATGGTCATCAGGTCAGCGTCGGCGGGCACAGCACAAGCTGGAAGCGCCGCGCGGCGCTGTCAACGGCGGCGCGGCGCGTAAACGCGCTTTCCGGCATGGGCCCGGGACGCTATGTTGCCGACCTCGTGCGCATCGACCTGCACCTCCACACCACCTGCTCCGACGGGGCCCTCACGCCGGAAGAACTCGTCGCCGCGGCGAAGGCGGGCGGTCTCGACGCGATCGCGGTGACCGACCACGACAGCGCGGCGGGCGTCGAGCGCGCGCGGGCCGCCGCGGCGGCGGTGGGGGGACTGCGGGTCGTCGCGGGGATCGAGCTGACCTGCTCGCTGGACGGTGTCGAGGTCCATCTACTGGGCTACGGCATCGATCCCACCCACCCGTCTATCGCGGCCTTCGCCGAGCGGGGCGCGGCGCTCCGGCGCACCCGGCTCGGCGGGATGGTGGCGAAGCTGAACGCCCTCGGCGTGCGCGTCCGTGTGGAGGACGTGGAGGTGCCGCCAGGCTGCGCGTCGGTCGGACGCCCGCATCTTGCCAAGGCGCTGGTGAAGCGCAACGCGGTCCCCACGTTCCAGGAGGCGTTCAACCGGTACCTGTCCGACGGCGGGCCCGCCTGGATCCCCAGCGCCGGCCCTCCCATCGCCGAGGGCATCGCGGCGACGCACGAGGCGGGCGGCGTGAGTGTGTGGGCGCACCCGTCGCTGGAGGACGCGCGGCAGTTTCCGCGGGCCCGGGCCCTCGGCCTCGACGGCGCCGAGACGGTGCGGCCGCGGCTGGAGCCGACGGCCTCGCTCGCCCTCGAGCAGGCGGCGCGGGAGGCGGGGCTGTTGTTCGGCGGAGGGTCGGATTGGCACGGTGCGCCGCCGGCACTGGGGGCCTGGTACGTGACGGAACGTCACGTCGGGGCGCTATTGGTCCGCCTCGGGGTTCCGTCATAGACTCTTGTCCGGGGGCACCGTGAGCATTCTCCGCCGGATACTCCTCGTGGTCGCGCTGCTGCTGACGCGGGCGCCCGCCGCGACCGCGCAGCAGCCCGCGCCAGACTCGACGCGACGCGGAAGGTCTGCGGTCGGCTCCATCCGCGGCGAGGTGTTCGACAGTCTCATCGGCCAGCGGCTCGAGGGTGCCCAGGTCCGGGTCGTCGGCACAGCGCTCCACGCAACGACCGACCAGCGGGGGGTTTTCCGTCTCGACTCCGTGCCTGCCGGGAGCCGCGTTCTGGTGGTGGACCACCCGGCCCTCGACTCCGCCGGCCTCTCCGACCTGCCCAGACGCGTAGCGGTGGCCGCCGGTCGCACGACGCAGGTGCTACTCGCCGTCCCGTCCCTCCGCACCCTCACCGCGGCCGCGTGCGGCCGGAACGCCACGCCCTTCAGCGGGGACAGCGGAATCATGTTCGGGGCGGTGCGCGACGCGGAAAGCGGCATCCGTCTCGCCGGCGCGCGCGTCGTGGTGTCGTGGCTTGCGGTCGAGCGCGCCGGGGGGCAGGTCCAGGTGACTCGCCGGGTTCGTGACGCGGTCTCCGACAGCATCGGGCACTATTACTTGTGTTCCGTCGCCAAGCACGTCGAGTTCCGCGCGCAGGCCAGCGCGGGGCCGTTCGAGAGCGGCGTGCTGGAGCTGGAGGTCGGCGACCGGCGCGTGCTCCGGCACGACCTGTCGGTGAGCCGCGAAGCGGTGGCGGAAGCGGTGGACTCAGTCTCGGGTCTGCGCCGGGGGCGCGCCACGCTCGTCGGCAGCGTGCGAGTCGAGGGCGGCCCGGCCCTCGAGGGAGTGCTGACGAACGTGTCGGGGGCGCTCAGCGAGGCGATGACGGATGGGACTGGTCGCTTCGTGCTCACGGATCTGCCGTCGGGCTCCCAGACGCTCTGGGCGCGGCGCATCGGCTACCGGTTCACCCGGACGACCGTAGGCCTGCGCAATCGCGATACGACGCACGTGTCCCTCGAGATGTCTGCCGTCACGGTGCTGGACACGCTCCGCGTGACGACATCGCCGTGGGTGCGCAGCGAGCTCGACGAGCTGGACCGCAGGCTCCACGGCGGCGGTTTCGGCATCGTGCTGACGACGGAGGATCTCCGACCGCTCGGCGATCTGCGCACGGCGTTCCTCGGCTTGCCCTCGCTCCAGGTGGGAACGGCAGTCGGCGGCTACAGCCTCTACAGACTGAGTGGCGCACGGGCGTGTGCCGTCACCATCTGGATTGACGGCTTTCGGCAGGACGTCGAGATGCTGCAGAACTTGCGGCCGGCGGATCTGATCGCGGTGGAGTGGTACCCGCGGGGCGGCCAGGCACCGATACGGTACCAGCCGCCCGCCTTCTCGGACTGCGGGGCCGAATCGCCCGGAGTCCTGGTGATCTGGACGCGGTTCCTGCAGTAGAACGGCTCGCCGCGGCGCTACCGTGCGCGCCCTACAGCGCCCGGAGCAGCGCGCCCTTGAGGTAACCGGTCTCAGGGACCGTAAGGAGTTCGGGGTGGTCGGCGGAGGCGCCGCGCACCTCCACCAGCTGCATCCGCCGTCCCGCGTCCTGCGCGGCCTCACCCAGCATCGCGAAGAAATCGCCGCGGTGCACGTGGTGCGAGCACGAGCAGGTGAAGAGCCAGCCGCCCGGCGCCAGCATCCGCATCGCCCGCAGATTCAACTCCTTGTAGCCGGCCAGCGCCCGCTCCAGCGACCGCTTGTCCTTCGCGAATGCCGGCGGGTCCAGCACGATCGTGTCATACGGCGCGCCGCCGTCCGCCTCGGCCCGCAACCAGTCGAACGCGTTGGCTTCCACACCGCGAACCGCGAGAGCGTTCAGCGCCGCCGCCGCCTCCAGGTGACGCAGCGCCTCGGGCGAACTCTCGACGGCCGTTACGTCGGTGGCGCCGCCGGCGGCGAGGTGCAGCGCGAAGCCGCCGTGGTACGCGAAGGCGTCCAGGCACCGGCCGCCCGCGATCCGGCCCACCAGCCCCCGGTTCTCCCGCTGGTCGAGGAACGCGCCGGTCTTCTGCCCGGTCCACGGCGCGGCCAGGTAGCGCACCCGTCCCTCGCGGACCTCGACGGACTGAGGGACCTCGCCGAACGCGAGTTCCACGCTGCGCGGCAGCCGCTCGCGCTCGCGCACGGCGGCGTCGTTCCGCAGCAGGAGGCCGGCGGGCGCAAGCACCTCGCGAATGGCGTCCACGACGGCGCCGCGCAGCGCCTCGAGTCCGGCGGAGAGCAGTTGCGCCACAACGACGTCGCCGTAGCGGTCGATGACCAGCGACGGGAGCCCGTCGCCCTCCGCGTGCACCACGCGGAAGCCGGAGGCGTCGATGCCCGCCCGCCGCCCCAGCGCCTCGCGGATGCGCTCCGTCCACCAGGTCGCTCCGACGTCGGTCCCCGCGGGGGCGAGCCAGCGGACGCGGATCTCGGACGCCGGAGAATAGAGCGCGGTGCCAAGCGGACGCCCGTGCTCGTCCTCCACCGCGACGAGGCCCGGGCGCTCGCCGGGCTCCTCGCGCACGTCGCTGCGGAAGATCCAGGGGTGACCGGCGCGCAGCCTGGCGGCGCCGCGCGCGGCGAGGGCGACGCGCGGTCTCATGGCCCGATGGCGGCGCGCAGCGCCCGCGTGGCGGCGACGGGGTCGGCGGCGCCGAGCACCGCGGAGATGACCGCGATGCCGGCGGCGCCGGCGGCCCGAGCGCCGGCGGCGAGGGCCGTGTCGATCCCGCCGATGCCGACGGCCGGCAGGCGCGGGACGGCGGCGTGGACGCGGGCGAATCCGTCCCAGCCGATGGGCGGAGCCGCGTCGGCCTTGCTCGGCGTCGCGGCTATGGGGCCGATCCCCAGGTAGTCCGCGCCCTCGTCCGCAGCACGGCGCGCCTCCGCGCTGGTGGCCGCGGAGCCGCCGAGCAGGAAACCGGGCGGCACGAGTTTGCGCGCCGCGTCGATGGGCAGGTCGGTCTGGCCGAGGTGGCATCCCGCGGCCCCGACAGCGAGGGCGACGTCGAGCCGGTCGTTCACGACGAGCGGCACGGACCCCGCCGCCGCGAGGATGCGCGCGGCGAGGCCCGCGGCCTCGCGGCCGCCGACCCCCTTGGCCCGCAGCTGGAGCATCGTCGCCCCACCGCCGACCGCGGCGGCGGCAAGGCCGGCGAGGTCGCGTCCCGACGCGGCGTCGGCGTCGAGGATGACGACGAGACGGAGCGCCTGCGCGATCGCGGTCACGGCGCCCGCCTCACGGCCGCGGGGCGGATTGCGCGGTGTCGTGCGTCGCGACCCATTCGGCGCGGAGCCGCCGCGCCACCGCGACGGAGTCGACGTGCTCGCCGGCCGTGCGGCTGAACATGTGCGTGCCGTCGGGTCGCGCGACGAAGAACAGGTAGGAGTGCCGCGCTGGGTGCAGGACGGCGAGGATGCTGGCGCGGCCGGGCGAGGCGATCGGCCCGGGCGGCAGGCCGTAGTGCAGATAGGTGTTGTATGGCGACTCCATCCGCAGGTGGCGGAACAGCACCCGGCGCACGGGCGCCCCGAGGGCGTAGATGACCGTGGGGTCGGCCTCGAGCTTCATCGGTGTGCGGCGCCGGAGGCGGTTGAGGTAGACGCCGGCGATCATCGGGCGCTCGTGCGCCACTTGTGCTTCGGCCTCGACGATGCTCGCGAGGGTGAGGACCTCGTGCCGCGTCATCCCGAGCGAGTCCTGGGCGAGACGGTCCCACGCGGTGTCCCACACCGTGAGGAAATGGCGGACCATCAGGGCTACGAGCTGCTGTGGCTCGGCGTCGGGCGGCACGCGGTAGGTCGCGGGGAAGAGATAGCCTTCGACGATTCCCACGCCCGCGGGCACGCCGAGCCGCTCGCAGAACACCGGCTGCCGGGTCACCGCCACGAACGCCGCGCTGTCCATCCCGAGCGCGCGGTGCGCGACCTGGGCGATCGCCGCGATGGTGTAGCCCTCCGGCACCGTCAGGTATTCGTCGTCCGTCCGTCCGGTGATGAAGGCGCCGAGGATGACCGTCCACTTCTCGCCCAGCGGGAATTCGTAGCGTCCGGCTCTCAGCCGGCGATCCACGCCCCGCAGCTTCGGCCACACCGTCCCCAGCACGCGCGCCACGAAGCGGAACGAGCGTGGCGCGGTGACGATGCCGTGGGCAACGAGGGAATCGGTGACGGCGGTCAGCGTGGTGCGCCGAGGGACGATGATGTGCGCGTGGGGGGCGTCGGCGGC
>Ga0315275_10006794_pt1 | contig 10996 bp, 10 predicted proteins | sample YL17G03_0_MG_FD_205557 | JGI IMG/M metagenome (GOLD analysis project Ga0315275, IMG submission 205557) | Sediment microbial communities from Yellowstone Lake, YNP, Wyoming, USA - YL17G03_0 | ecosystem: Environmental > Aquatic > Freshwater > Lake > Sediment | place: USA: Wyoming | collected...
AAAACGCGCAGCGGTCCGGCGATAGCGGCCGCTGGCTGTTGACGGATGCTCGTGTGCGCCAGGCCGAGGCCGCGCTCGACGCCCTCGCATCCTGCGCCGCGTTTTTCCCCAAGCGCCGCGCCGCCACGCCAGAGCGCAGCGAGGGCAATGCGCTCGTCGCCATCGGCAGTGACGACCTGGTGCTCGATCTGTTGGCCCGATTCCTCACCGAGGCGCATCCGGAGATTCAGTTTTCCACCCGCCGCGTCGGCAGCCTCGCCGGACTGATGGCTCTCGGTGAAGGGCGCGCGCACATCGCCGGCCTGCATCTGCTGGACGTCGAATCCGGCGAGTACAATGTGCCGTTCGTCAAGCACCTGATGCCCGAAGAACGGGTGCTATTGCTGCACTTGGCGGAACGCGAGCAAGGGCTGATGGTCGCGCCCGGTAATCCCAAGCGGATCCGGTCCCTCAAGAACCTGACCCGCCGGCATGTGCAGCTCGTAAATCGCCAACGCGGCGCCGGGACACGGCTGTTCTTGTTCCATCGGCTGCGGCAGGCCCGGATTGACCCACACGCGATCGCCGGATTTGCAAGCGAGGTCCCAACGCACAACGCGGTCGCCGCGGCCATCGCCGCCGGCACGGCCGATGTCGGGCCCGGCATCCGCGCTGCCGCCGAAGCGTGGGGGTTGGATTTCATTTCGCTCGGCCACGAGCGCTACGACCTGGCGATCCCGCGTGCGATCTTCGAATCGCCGCGGCTGCGGGCTTTCCTCGAGGTGATGCATGCCGGCGCGTTCCGTCAGGCGGCGGCAGCGCTCAGCGGCTACGACGTGTCGCGCCTCGGCACCATCGTGGCGGACATCCACTGAGATGGAATTGCCGGTAGCGGGACGGACTGTCGAGTGACCGGGTAAGGCGCAGCGGAGCAGCGTCGTGTGTGAGCGTACTGCGCCGGCTGTGAGTGCACTACGCCAGCAGAAGCCGGTCGTCGTGCTCGCGAAAACCTGAATCGGTCAATCGTGGGACGGCTTCTCAAGAAAGGACCACGACGTTCGCCTTGCCCTGGCGTCGGTTTTGAGATACGAAGGCGCAGCTATAGGTAAAGTCTATAGCTGAGGCCCGATCGAAGACCGTCTGGGGGAATCATCACCTTGTCTGCCGGCTAGGCAGAAAGAGGAGAAACGGCAATGCGATCTGCATTGGTTTGCTGGCTCGTCGGCCTCGCGCTTTTCCAAACAAACCCAAGCAATGGAAAGGAGACACGAATGAACCGAAAAAAACGCTCTGGCTGGATTGCCGTTCCGGTGTCTGCAGCTGCCGCTCTGATTGCAGCAGGCTCGCTCATTGCGGCGTTCTCCGGTTGCGGCGGCGGGGGGGGCGGTGGCGGGTCGGTGTACACGTCGCGCGCATACAAGGGGCACGCGTCGTTCGCCGACTCGAACAACTTCGTGGCCGTATACCCGCAAGCGGTAGGAACCCGCCTCGACGACTGCCAGACCTGCCACGCAAGCGGCACCGTGAAAGACGCGGGAGACAAGAACGTGCTAGCGAACCCATGCACGTACTGCCACTACGTCATTCACCCGCCCGAGGGCTGGAGCAACCTCCCCACCAACTACGGCGACACCCTCAACCCGTACGGTGTCGCGTACCACAACGCCGGACGGGCTCAGGCCGCCCTGCTCTCGATCGATAAGCAGGACAGTGACGCGGACGGTTACACCAATGGGAGCGAGATCAAGGACCTACGGTATCCCGGCGATGCGGGTAGCCACCCCGGCCTGCCGCTCTGCTCGGTCCTGCAGGTCACAAAGAAGCAACTCGAGGCCATGCCCCGCCACACGCAGTTCGGCCTCGGCAACACGAGCAAGCAACAGTTCGATTTCTACGAGACCTACACCGGGGTGAGGATCGTCGACTTGCTGAACGCTAAGGGAATCAATCTTACCGGCGCGACGAATGTCGACATCCTTGCACCGGACGGCTTCGCGCAGACTTTCACCGTCGACGAGATCACCAAGGAATACCCCAAGCACAGGTTCTACTCGGGCTTCGGCGTCGCGGATATGGGGGCGGACTGCGCCTTCGTCGAATACCCCAAGAACACCTATGGGCTCGCCTACGGGCAGGAGATCCCCGACGTCCAGTGGCACGTCCTCGCGTTCCAACGAGACGGTCTGCCCATTGAGCCGAGCTCTCTCGATCCGGTCTCGGGGAAGATCAACGGGGAGGGCCCGTTCCGGAACATCATCCCGCCCGCAAGTTCGGATCCGGACCTGAACACACCGGACCGCGGACGCAACGCGGACACCAGCGGCTGCACGATGCACGAGTGGGACTACAATGCTGCCAAGGACCACAACGCCACCCGGATGGTAAAGGGGGCGGTCATTCTCCGCATCCAGCCGATGCCCGATGGCTGTGAGGAGTTCGACCTCATCAACGGCGGGTGGGCCATGATTCAGGACCAGAGCCTGCTCATTTACGGACACGGCGTGAGCGAGTGACAAGAATGAGGAGAATCTCGGTCGTCGGACTCCTGTTCGCGTTGCTCTCCACAGCAGCGTGCCCGGTACGGGCCGAGTTGCCCGAACTGCCACCGGTACGGGCCGAGTTGCCCGAACTGCCACGGGTCTGGGTCGAAGCCAACTCCAGCATCTGGCTGACCATCCTGGAACAGAACGAGAACGGTCTGACGCAACAAGGAAGCCGCGACGAGGCCGCCCAGGAGGCGTCCGGGTTCAACATGAAGCAAGGCCGCGTCGCGCTCCTCTTTTCGGGACACGATGACAAGGTGGAAGCCCTCGTCCGCCTCCGCCTCGAAGAGCGAACCGACCTGCTCGACTTCTGGGGCCGCTACCGCCACGCCCCCTGGCTGCAGATCACCCTCGGCCAGCAGAAGATCCCGTCCACACACGAGGTCCTGGTCCCGGACCACCTGACCGACTTCATCACCCGGACCACGTTCGGCCAGAACCTGGTGAATTACTCGCTGGCGCAAACGCCGTACATCTCGTCCCTCATGTCAATCAATTCGTACAACCGGGACCTAGGCGTTGCGCTCGAGGGAGAGATCCCGGGCGGGGAGAAGCCGCTCGGGCGCTACTTCGCGATGATCAGCAACGGGATCGGCTCGAACAATTACATCGGTGCGGACGAGAGTTCCGAGTTCTTGTGGTCCAACCAGTTCGGGGACTACCTCTACGGCCTGCGGCTGGAGGCAGACCCCCTGGAATGGGTCACCGTCGGTGGGCACGTCACGTACAACGACCACGACAACGCCGTCCTTTATGACAAGAAGTCGGTCGTGGACTTCAACCGCACGGCGTGGTCGACCGACGTGCGGGTGGCGACGCCGTGGGCCACACGATTGGAGGCGTTCTACGGATCGGGCGAGGGGCGGGACTTCCTCGAAGGCCAGCGTTACCGCTTCGACTTCGACGGGTGGGCCGTGTGGGTAATCCAAGCACTGCTCGAAAATCGACTCGAACTAGGAATCCGCTATGACGAGTTCGGGCAGGAGTTCTTCAACGACGGGAACAAGACCGAGCAACGCAATTGGACCTTCGGTGTAAACTACAGGCCGTTGGAGTATATCCGCATCCAGCTCAACTACATCCTCAAGGACACACACAACAACTTTGCGAAGGATGTAAACGACAACATTCTGTTCACCAACTTCCAGTTCCTCTTCGACACATGGCTGACGAAGTAAGGGGGACTTCTGCACCTGACTTCCGACGACATCGCCGCCCTCCCCCGTGATAGTCTATATCCCGCAATGGGTTACTATCCCGTGTCAGCCGTCCAGGCATGAGGGCAACTTCGTCACGCCTGCTTCGATCGCGTCCAGCGCCGCATGGAGTACTTCCGCACCACAACCCCGATTCAATTAAAGGCACCTGCGCTTGCAACCGGCACGATGCGGTTGCTATCAACTTGTACCCGAACAATCGCTTGCGGCATACGGTCAGCTACCTGTTCGGCTGCTCCGCCGTTTGGAATCTCGACCGGTTCCGCAAGCCAGGAGAGGATGCCAACAATGCCGCGCTCGCCCATGCCCAGTTTGAGTTTTGGCAACGCCCGCCTCTGGACCGTTACGCTAAAGGGTTCGCTCGCGCTTTCGCTGCTCATCCTGCTGTCGCTGCCGGTGCGCGCACAGCAGCATCTCCGCCTGTCGACGACCACAAGTACTGAGAACTCAGGTCTTCTCCAGGTGGTGTTGCCCCCGTTCGAGGAACGCTTCCACTTGAAGGTTGATGTGATCCCTGTCGGTAGCGGCAAGGCGCTGAAGCTGGCGGAGAATGGCGATGTCGACGTGGTGCTGTCGCATGCACCGGCGCTGGAGCAGGCCTTCGTGGCGGCGGGATTCGGCGTGAATCGGCGTGAGGTGATGTACAACGACTTCATCCTCGTCGGACCGCCCGCCGACCCGGCGCACCTCCGCGGCGCCGGCGGTGCCGTGGAGGCCTTCAAGAAGCTGGCCGCGGCGCAGGCGACGTTCATATCGCGCGGCGATGAATCCGGCACACACGAAAAGGAGAAGGATCTCTGGAAGGCGGCGGGCATCACCCCTGGTGGCTCATGGTACGTCTCGGCCGGACAGGGCATGGGGGCGGTGTTGTTGATGGCCAACGAGCGGCAGGCGTACACGCTGGCCGACCGCGGCACGTATCTCACCTACAAGCAGCGCGACGCGCTGACCATCGTCTACCAAGGCGACCCGCTGCTGTTCAACCCGTACACGGTCGCGGCGGTGAACCCGGCGAAGCATCCGCAAGTGAAGTACATCGAAGCCATGGAGTTGATCGCGTGGCTGACGTCCCCGGCGGGCCAGCAAACGATCGCCTCGTTCAGACAAGACGGTCAGGTGCTTTTCCATCCCACGGCCGTTCCCGCGGCGGAGACCCCGTAACCGGCGCCGCCGGCGGCGGCTGCGATGATGTTTCTTTCCGACGCGTTGGTTTCCGCCGGGCACTTGTTGTGGACGCTCGACCCGCGCGTGGTGGCGGCGGCGGCGGTGTCGTTGAAGGTGGCGCTGGTTTCGACCGTGCTCGCCGCGGCGCTCGGGGTGCCGGTCGGCTTCGCGGTGGCGGCACGCGATTTCCGCGGGCGCCGGGCGCTGCAGGTGACGCTCAATACGCTCACCGCGCTGCCTACGGTCGTTGTTGGACTGCTCGCCTACGCGTTGCTGTCGCGACGCGGTCTGCTCGGCGTCTGGGGTCTGCTATACACGCAGTCCGCAATGGTGTTCGGCGAAACCATTCTGGTCACGCCGCTGCTGGCGGCGTTGACCATGGGCGTCATCAGCGGCGCAGATCCACGCGTGGAGCAGACGGCACTGACGCTGGGCGCCTCACGCCTCGCTGCCGCATTCACCGTACTTGCCGAGATGCGCTGGGGGGTGCTGGTGGCCGTGGCTGCCGGCTTCGGCCGGCTCATCTCCGAACTCGGTGTGGCCTTGATGGTCGGCGGCAATATCCGGGACGCGACGCGCACGATGACGACCGCCATCGCCTTGGAGACCAGCAAGGGCGATTTTGCTTTCGGCTTCGCCCTCGGGCTCATTCTGCTCACTCTTGCACTTGGAGTGAACCTAGGAGTAGCCATATTCGCGCCGCGACGATGATGAGGAGCGCCCAGCGACCACCTTCGGCCACTGTGAACGAGATCGTATATAACATAAGCGATCTGCGGGTAGAGTTCGGGGGCCGGCGCGTGCTCGATATTGGGGCGCTCAGCATCCCACGTGGCCGTATCATCGCCGTTGTCGGACCCAACGGCGCCGGCAAGACCACCTTGCTGCAGGTATTGTCCTTCTTGCGCCTCCCGACTGCGGGCCACCTCGAATTCGGCGGGCAGCCGGTCCCGTGCACGGAACGCCAGCGCGCCGCCTTGCGCCGCAAGGTTACGCTGGTGACCCAATCGCCATTGCTCTTTCGGCGTTCTGTGGGAGCGAACATCGCGTACGGTCTGCGCGCGCACGGCTTGCCGCGAGCAGGACGAATCGATGCCGCGCTGTCTGCGGTCGGGCTGACGGGGTTCGGGCCGCGGCCGGCCTGGAGACTGTCGGGCGGTGAAACCCAGCGCGTCGCCATTGCCCGTGCGCTGGCGATCGATCCAGCGGTGTATCTGTTCGACGAGCCTACATCGAGCGTCGACCGCGAGCATGTCGGCAGCATAGAAAGGGTGATTGCACAGCTCGGGGCCGCCGGCAAAACCGTGGTGCTGACGACCCACAATCTGGATCAAGCCTATCGCCTGACCGACTCGGTCCTGTCGCTGGTCGGCGGCGGGCTCACCAGCTTTCCGCTCATCAATCTGCTGCGTGGCACGGCGGAAACCCTCGCGGGCACGAACTACTTCTGTTGTGAAGGGCTGCGCATCGAGATCGCCAATGGCGCGGCGCCGTCGGCGATCGTCGTCGATCCGGAGGGCATAGTCATCTCGCGCGAGCCGCTGCAATCGAGCGCCCGCAACTGCTTTGCCGGGAAGATCATCAAGGTAGAAAGTGACCGCGGCGCAATCGTACTGACGGTCAATTGCGGGCGCGCGTTGGTGGCGCGCATCACGCGACATTCCTACACGGAGCTGAACCTCAACGTCGGTACTCCGGTGTACGTCACGTTCACATCGACTGCGATCCACAGCCTCGATGATGCGGCGGCATCTGCCAGCGCGTGAGCGGGTCGGGCCGGCTGCGCACACCGGGCGGGGTCCTGGCCGTGCCGAGCGCGGGAGCCGGCGAGGTCTTCGCGGTGATTCACCCGCGCGCGGTCGCACTGTATCGCACGCACCCGGAGGGCACGCCACGCAACGTCTGGCGCGGGCACGTCGCCGGGCTCGACGTCGAAGGCCCGCGCGTGCGCGTTGCCGGCACCATCCCGATCGTGGCCGAGGTCACGCCAGCGGCCGTGGCGGATCTGCACCTGGATCAAGGCAGCGAAGTTTGGGTGAGCGTGAAGGCGACGGAGATCACAGTCTACCCTAGCTGAGGCAAGTGCGCACACGACCGGCAGCGAACCCAAGCGCGACAAGGGGTCTTCCAACCGGGCTGGTTGCGTGGCGTTCTCGTCATTGACACTTCAACCGTTGCGACGGAGTCTTCTCATCGCGGCCGCCCGGCCAGCGCGACGACGCACGGGGGAGGTCAGGGTACCAGGCCGGTTGGCGGCGCCGGGATCATGGTGTACGATCAGACCTCCGCAAACGTACCGGCGTTCCAAGAGGGCGATCTCCTGCAAGCGACCGGCGTGATCCGTCAGGCCGACCCGACCGGAGGTGACGCCCTCGCCGAGGGCACCGTTTTGGTCGACATCACTAACGGTGCCGCGAGCGTGCTGAGTATGGGCAATCCGCTGCCGGAGCCGACTGCCGCGACCCTCGGTGACGTGGTGACCAACGGCGTCGCGCTCACGGGCACGCTCGTGCACGTTTCCTCCGTCCACAAGGTCAGCGGCGACTGGCCAATGGTCGGCGACAAAACCACGCAGGTGACTGTCGGCGACGACAGCGGCACCACGCTGCTCGTCCGTTTCCAGCGCCCGAGCATCACGCCGGAACTGGCGGACGAGCTGCAGGCGATCGGTGACGGGTCGCTCGCTCTGACAGGCATCGTGGTCCAGGACGACCGCGACACCAGCGACGGCTTGCTCAGCGGCTACGAGATCTGGCCACGCGGAGCCGAGGATATCACCGCCGTGCCGTGATCGTGGGGCTGTTCCCCGGGGTTTCCCTAGGGTTGGTCGATGGTCTCCCTGCGCCACAAGGTGTCGCGCACCGCGGCTGCGCTGAATGGCCGATCGAAATGAATGGTCGGGGCTTTGGCCAGTCGGCGGAGGCCGACTTCGTGCCTCTCGTAGGCGCGAATTCATTCGCTGGCCGTTGTGCTCAGTGCAATCCTTCTGTCGCAACCAGGGCCGCAACCCGGGAGCGGATCTCGTCGCGGATATGACGCACCCGCCCCAGCGGTAACCCCTTCGGGTCCGTGAGCGGCCAGTCATCGCGCCGAAGCCCGGGAACCACAGGACATTCATCGCCGCATCCCATGGTGACCAGCAGCTCGGCATCTCTCGCCAACTCGGGCGTGAGCAACTGCGGCTTGGCGGTGCTCAGATCGATCCCGACTTCCAGCATCGCCGCCACGACTTCCGGATGCACATGCGCGCCCGGGCGCGTTCCTGCCGAGACTGCACGTGCCTTCAACGGGTCGGCGAGCGCGTTGAAGAAGGCGCAAGCCATTTGCGACCGGCCCGCGTTGTGCACGCAGGCGAAGATCACGGTCTTCATGCGGCTGTCCGACGGCGCATCGGGGACTCTACGCACATTGCTGCAGCCCTGCCCCGGCGGTTGAAACCGCAGCTACGAACTGCACCCAAGCCCGCCTGCGAGACTGTCAATAAACGGGAACCACACCCTTCGAGACGGTCCCGAAAGAAGGGACCTCCTCAGGGTGAGCGGAAATTGTCTTTTGAAAACAACAACAGAACCGCTCGCCCTGAGGAGCCGCCTTCTTCTGGCGGCGTCTCGAAGGGCGCCCGCTGGAGAAAATCGACAGTCCCCTGCGCGGGCTCCCCGCCCCAATTGGGCCAGTCGGCGCAGGCCGACTTCGTGCCTCTCGTAGGCGCCAATTCATTCGCCGGCCGGCGGAGCGTCTATCGACAGCCACGGGTAACGACGCGGACGCTCACGTCGTTCCTGTTGTCGGCTTCCGGGCGTGGAACTTCGCGCTCCACACCTTCTGCGCGACCTCGGCTGCTATCGCGGCCGCGTCGATGGGCGCGGTGTCACCGCCGCAGCAGGACGACGGCGCCGGCCCACAGCAGCTCGCGATCACATCGGCCGGGACCTCCGACTCGATGAGGGCCTTGACTTGGTCGAAGTCGTACGGGTAGCGCTCGCGGACCTCGACGTCGGCCAGCCCGGCCCGGCGCAGGCCCTCGACGTACTCGGCCTCGGACACGGCACCGGCCACGCACGAAGCGTATAGCGCCATGCTCTGCCGCACCCACGCGGGCACGTCCTGCACCACGATGTCCGAGACCAGCATCCGCCCGCCCGGTTTCAGGACCCGGGTGATCTCCGCGAAAACCCGGTGCTTCTCCGGCGATAGGTTGATAACGCAGTTCGAGATGACCCAGTCGACGGACGCGGTCTCGACCGGCAGGTCCTCGATAATGCCCTTGCGGACCTCGATGTTCGCGAACCCCGCCTCGGCGGCATTGGCCCGGGCGCGGGCGATCATCTCATCGGTCATGTCCACGCCGATGACGCGGCCGCTCGGTCCCACTTTGCGCGCCGCGATCAGCAGGTCGATGCCGGCACCGCTGCCCAGGTCCAGCACCACCTCGCCGGGCTTCACCTCGCTGAAGGCCAGCGGGTTGCCGCAGCCGAAGGAGTTGGCCACGGCATCAGCGGGCAGGCCCGCCACATCGTCCCCGTATCCCGCAAACTGCGCCGCGAAGCCCTTGGGGACCACGTCGCCGACGCTGAAGCGGTCGAGGAAGGGCACGATGCCGGGGAGGAGGTAGCCGCTCCCGACCCCCACCGCCATGGCGAGGAATATCCACAGCGTCAGGAAGCGGTCGAGGAAGGAGAGACGCCGGACCGCGCCGCCCGGCATCTGCATCTGAGCTGCCTGTGCCGTTGAGTTCCTTACGTTCATCCGTGCGCTCCTCGCACCATTTTCGGGCTCGCGTAGTGTTCGCGTCTGCTGCGCGCGGGAGATCTTGAGCGGCACGCATCTGGACCCCGGAGCTTGCGGAGCCGGTCGAGGTCCGCCCGCAGGGCCCTGCAGGGCGCGAACGTCGCCGCCAGGGCGCGCAATTGACGCTCGCAGTCCGCATCCGCCTGCTTCGCCAGCCGGTACAGCACCCACAAGCCGTCACGCCGCATCTCCACCAAACCGGCGTTGCGCAGGACGGCCAGGTGTCGCGAAACCGTGGGCTGCGGCTGCCCCAGCACGGCCTCGATGTGACAGACGCACAGCTCTCCGTGCGCGAGCAACGCGACGATACGAACCCGAGTTTCGTCGGCGAGCGCTTTGAATAGCCGGGTCAGCGGGCGGACATCGATTGCGGCCATTGCATTCATCGGTACATTCCTATATGCGAATGCACGGTGCTGGTCAAGTGCTCGGCTATGGGAGGCGCCCATTCGTGGAACCTCTCGCTCCGTGCAGACTGCGGGCTCGAATCATGCGGCAACGGTTCTTGGGTTTCCAAACTGAAGACGGGGGATAACGATGCGGCACGGGGGCTACGCCATGCAAGACACGGGCGCGACCGCGTTGGATAATCCGTCGACGACTCCGAAACCAAGCCTGGGCCGGTTGTTCCGCAGCTTTCTGCGGTTGGGCGCGACCGCGTTCGGCGGCCCGGCAATGGTGGCCTACATTCGACACATGGCGATCGAGCAAGAATGTTGGCTCGACGCCGATGCGTTCGATGACGGAGTAGCACTTTGCCAAGCGATCCCGGGCGCCACCGCAATGCAGACAGCGGCGTACGTGGGATTGCGCGTCAGGGGTGTGGCCGGTGCAGCAGCCAGTTTCGTGGGTTTCGGGCTGCCAGCGTTTGGGTTGATGATAGCGCTGTCCGCGCTGTATGAGCGCACGCACGACGTGGGGATGGTTGTTGCGGCGTTCAGCGGGCTGCGGGCCATCATCGTGGCGCTGGTGGCCAGTGCGGCTGTGTCCTTCGGTCAAACCTCGCTGAAACGTTTGCCGCACGTGTTCGTCGCCGCATTGGCGGCGGCGTTGTTTGGATGGGGTGCAAATCCGTTTCTGGTGATTGTCTTGGCCGGGGCGCTGGCATTGGGGCTTATCCCTGCTGCGCCAGCAACACCTTGCTCCGCGCCGGCTCGCGCGCTCATGCCCCGCACCACGAAACCCGTGGCGGTCATTCTGGCAGCAACGGCGCTCGCCCTTCTGGGCCTGTGGCTTGAGCAGCGGCGGCTGTTCGACCTAGCATCGCTGATGTTCCGGATTGACCTGTTCGCCTTTGGCGGCGGG
>Ga0315275_10006795_pt1 | contig 10995 bp, 13 predicted proteins | sample YL17G03_0_MG_FD_205557 | JGI IMG/M metagenome (GOLD analysis project Ga0315275, IMG submission 205557) | Sediment microbial communities from Yellowstone Lake, YNP, Wyoming, USA - YL17G03_0 | ecosystem: Environmental > Aquatic > Freshwater > Lake > Sediment | place: USA: Wyoming | collected...
ACAATTCTCTTTACGAGCTTATGACGGACTATATCTCTTTCGTCGAACTTAATAATTGAAATGCCCTCAATTTCATCAAGTATTCTCATTGCCTGAAGCAATCCCGATTCAGATCTTTTGGGAAGATCGATCTGGGTTGTATCTCCTGTCATGATAAACTTGGAGCTGACACCCATCCTTGTAAGGAACATCTTTATCTGGCTTATCGTTGCATTCTGGGCTTCATCGAGAATTACAAAAGCATTTTCAAGTGTTCTGCCTCTCATAAAAGCAAGTGGTGCTATCTGGACGGTGCCATCTTCCATCCACGTTTCAAGCTTCTTGAAAGGGATCATGTCATGAAGTGCATCGTATAAAGGCTGAAGGTACGGATCGAGTTTATCCTTCATGTCGCCCGGCAGGAATCCAAGTCTTTCTCCCGCTTCAACCGCAGGACGGGCAAGAATGATCTTTTTCACCTCCCTCTCCTTCAATGCCTTCACTGCCAGTGCGATGGACGTATATGTTTTTCCTGTTCCGGCAGGACCTTCTGCGATTATCAGATCATTGGTCCTGTATTCGTTTACCAGATTAACCTGGTTTACTGTCCTGGCTCTGATTGGTTTCCCGCTTGTTCCAAAAACTATCACCTCTTCAAACTCACCATTTGATGCAGATTTCATATGGGCAGCATCAAAAAAGTATTTTTCAATGTCCTGCTCTTCAATCCGGTGATACTTTTGATAATATTCCAGGATCTCATTGAACTTTTCAGCAAATAATGTTATTTCTCCTTCCTCTCCCAGGCATTTCAGTTCGTTGCCCCGCGCCACAATCTTAATTTTAGGAAAAAATCCCCGGATCTTATCCAGCAGGGAATTATTTGTACCATAAAAGATTACAGGATCAATATCTTCAAGAAATATTATTAACTCCGTCATTGAAACTTAAAAATATCTTTAATAAACCTGCCTTAAATTCACAAAAGCAACTCTAAGTCATTTTTATCCACCCCTATCCCGATAGCTATCGTGACCCCTGAAGGGGACTTTTGATGACCTCCTTTTTAAATCCCCTTTAGGCCTGCCTGCCGGTAGGCAGGGGGATAGGGGTGTCTATTGCTTAATAAAAAGATTAACAGAAAGACACAAAGTAAGCTTATTTTTTCTTTAGAAGATTATCTTTGTCTTAAGTTTTTTCCCTATGCCGGTAATAACCCTGACAACTGAATGGAGGCCTGACGATATATACAACGGGATCATTAAAGGAAAGCTTTGCAGTTTTTGTCCGGGAGTAACGGTTATAGATAATGCGTCAAGTATTGAGCCATTTAATATTTCTCATGCTTCTTTCGTAATAAGGAACACATTCGAGAATTATCCGAGGGGTTCTGTGCATATAATCTGTGTTCACTCAGAGGCACAAAAAGGTGAGGGTTATTTAATAATAAAGGCAAGAGGCCACTTTTTCATCGGGACAGACAATGGCATTTTTAACCTTATACTTAATGCTGATCCTGACGAAATCATACGGATTGAACCTGACGGAATAATTGATGAACTTGAAATCTTTGCAAAGGCTGCTTCCGGGCTGTTGGCAGGAAAACAACCTTCTCAGCTTGGGACCCCTTTAAAGAACATAAGTGAAAGCCTGCCTCTCAGGGCTACAATAGATGCGGATGTAATTATAGGCAGCATTATTTTTATTGACTCCTATGGAAATGCAATTTCCAATATTACCAGGGAAATATTTTACAGGGTATTTGAGAACAGGGAATTCAGGATCTATATTCAGAGCAATAAGAATTACACAGAACATATTTCTAAAACATACAATGATGCGCCAGCAGGCGATTTGCTTGCCAGGTTCAATTCACTTGATCTCCTTGAAATCTCAATAAATGGTGCCAACGTGTCGGAATTGCTCAGCATTGAGGTTGGTTCTGCCGTAAGGGTCGATACCACCATCAAAACTGCACCATCTAACCGGTTGTTTTAAAAGCATTGATGATGACTGACAAAGAAAAAAGCTGTAAGGAGTTTAGAAAACTCCTTGATATTATTGATGAACTCAGAGCTAAATGTCCGTGGGATATGAAGCAAACTAATGAAAGCCTGAGGAAGCTTACAATTGAAGAGACTTACGAACTGGCAGATGCAATCTTTTCAGGCAATAATGACGGGATAAGGAATGAGCTTGGAGACCTGATGCTCCACATTATGTTCTATGCCAAAATAGGTAAAGAGAATAACTTGTTTTCAATGACTGATGTGCTGAATGGCATTAATGAGAAGCTTATTTACCGTCATCCACATGTCTTCGGTGAGGTTCAGGTATCTGATGCTTCAGAGGTTGAAAAGAATTGGGAACATCTTAAAATAAAAGAGGATTCCGGTTATAAGCCTGTTTTGTCAGGTGTTCCGTCATCCCTTCCGGCTATTATAAAGGCCAACAGGATCCAGGAAAAAGTAAGAGGTGTGGGATTCGATTGGGAGAAGCGCAGTCAGATCTGGGATAAAGTACTTGAGGAGATCAAAGAGCTTAAGGAAGAAATTGAAAATCATGACATTGCAAGCATTGAATCAGAACTTGGAGATGTACTCTTCTCAATAATCAATGCTTCACGTCTTTACGGGATCGATCCCGAAGCCGCACTTGAAAAAACTAACAGGAAGTTTATCAAGCGTTTCAACTACCTGGAAAAAGAGACAATGGGAAAAGGGAAATCACTCCATGATATGAGTCTCGACGAGATGAACGTGATCTGGGAGGAAGCGAAAAAAGGGGATCAGCTAAACTTGTAGCTTAGCAACTGATAGATAATTTTAGCTGCAATAAAATCCGGAGCTTTATTTACAGGTGATGGACACAGTTCAACAACATCAAAGCCGACAACATTTTTTTTCCATATTACTTCCTTAAGGAAATTCATGATCTCAAAATACTCAGGGCCGCCTGGTTCGGGTGTTCCGGTTGAGGGGATCAAAGAAGGATCAAAAACATCGAGGTCGATTGTTAAATAGACGTTTTCTGAAAGCTTTTCTATTGCCTTCTGATATTTTGTCTTATCAAGATACAATTCATGAGCCGGGAAGATCCTTTCCCAGTCTGCACATGAAGCCTCTTCCTGCGACATGCTCCTTATACCCACCTGGATAACGGGTGCAAATTCACGCATTCTGGCCATTGCACAGGCATGATTATATGAAGAACCTTCATATACCTGCCTTAAATCCGAATGGGCATCCAGCTGAAGTATGGAAAGGTTTCCAAAATGTTCTGAAAAAGCTTTGGCCGCGCCTATGCTTACAGTATGGTTCCCTCCGACAACGACCGGGAACTTCTCATCATACAGCAATAATTTGACTTTGTTGTAAACGGCATCGACAAGAGTTTCAGGAGATCCTTTCTCTCTCTCCGGGTCAATGGTATGGATACCGAAAAGACGTGCCTCTGAATCAGTTTCAATATCATAAAACTCAAGATTTACGGATGCCTCCATTATTGCATCAGGACCCTTATCGGCTCCCTTCATCCAGGTGCTTGTATCGTCGTAGGGAACGGGAATGATGATTATCCTGGAAGCAGAATAATCATAAGCTACCTCATTACCTCCGAAATTCATGGGCATATGGTTTTTATCCCTGTATGGTTACTCTTTTGATCCGGGAGCTCTTTTCTTCCTTTTCTTCTCTGCCGGTGCGGCACTTTCATCTTCAGGAACGGGATTTTCTGTTTCGGCTGCTTTTTCAGGTTCCTCCTTTACAAGCATCCCTTTTTTCTGAAGCAGGTTATACCAGAGAATTATCTTCTTTATGTCGCTTGTATACACTTTCTCCCTGGAATAATCGGGAATTATCTCTTCAAAATATTTTTTCAGTTTTCCTGATTCAGCCTTTGAATCTATCGCATGACCACCAGATTCTTTCTCAAAGATCTTGTTAAAAACTTTCCCAAGCGGCAGATCTTCATTTTCTGTAAAGACTGATATGTCTTCAAGTGAACTTACTTTGGCTGAGCTGAATGCACTGCTTCTTTTACCTGTCTCGATATGTTCCACTATAATTGCATTCTTACCCTGGGCTATGAATTTGAAAAGACCCGATTCCCCTGAAATTGCTAAAATGTCTTTTAATACCATTTATTTAACTTTTGTCTGCAAATTTAATTGTTGTTGCTTAATGTATGATCCGGCCGAATTCTTTTTTACAAATTACCGTCAGTTCACGTTCCTTTCTTTCTTAATCTTTTCGTAAGCCTCATTTACCTTCTTGAATTTTTCATCAGCTATTTTCCTGAACTCTTCCCCAAGATGGCTTACTTTGTCGGGATGATATTTCATGGCCATTCGTCTGTAGGCTTTTTTAATTTCTTCATCTGTTGCAGCCGGTTCAATCTCAAGGATTTTGTATGAAGAATCGGTCTCAGGTACAAACATGTTCCTTATTGAAATATAATCGGATGATGTAATGCCAAGGTATCCCGATATTTTTTCGATTGCTTCAATTTCAGAGGCACTTATGTCGCCGTCAGCACCAGAAATATTGAAAAGAAGATGGAGAAGCTGCAGCCTGGATGAATAATCCATGTTTTTACTGATCTGGTTACAGACGTCTTTCACCGGGATATCCTGTTTCAGTATATCCTTGAGCATCAAAAGAGCCTCTCCAGCACTTGATTGACCAAATTGCCTTACAAAAAACTGTTTTACATAATCCAGTTCCGATTTTACTACTTTCCCATCTGCTTTCATTATAGCTGCCACAAGTACAAGAAGGCTCATTCCAAAATCACCGGGAGCCGTACTCCGTGCTGAAGCAGAATATCCCGACGTTTGAACAGTGGTACTGTCAACCACTGAACCCACTAAAAAACCAAGAACGGCTCCGATCGGTCCACCCATTGCGAATCCAAGACCTCCTCCTATCCACTTTCCAAAGTTTCCCATCTGTTATTTTACTTTATTGTAAAGCTTTAGCATTTCTTCGTGTATTTCAATAATGGCAGGAACTATCATATCATTTTCAGAGTTGGAAATGACAAAATCAGAACGTTTTACCCTGGATTCGTCATCAATCTGATTATTAATCCGTTCTACGATCTGCTCTTTCGAAAGTTTGTTTCCCCTTACCAGTCTTTCAATTCTTTCCCCCATAGGAGTGATAACTGTCACGATCCTGTCCATCAGCCGGAATGCACCACTCTCAAAAAGGATAGCTGCCTCCATTATGCAATATGGAGAATCCTGTTTTTTAACCCATTCGTTGTATGATCTGAAAACAGCCGGGTGGACAATTGAATTGACTTTCTCAAGCAAATCTTTGTTGCTGAAAATGAGCTTTGCCATTTCAGGCCGGTCAAGCTTGCCACCTGGAAAAAGATCCTTGCCGGCAATTGAATTTATTTTAATCTGAAGATCCCTGTCATTGTCCTGAATTCTTTTTGCTTCATCATCAGCTGAAAATACCGGAATGCCAAGGACTGCAAACACCTTGCAGATAGTGGTTTTACCACTCCCGATTCCCCCGGTAACACCGAGTTTTAAGATTTTTTCTGCCAATTTGCTCATTTGATTTTCTTTTCGATTAGAAAATCAACTTTTGCAGGTGTAACTCGCAGGGAGCTTACATATGGAGGTATATTGCGAAACTCAACAGGGATTTTTTCGGAGGAATTAAGGTCAGCTTTAAACAGGTCGAGAACGACTTCAAAGGGGATCTCTTCAATTTTTTTATAATCACCGATGGCAACCAGGCATTTAACTGAAACAATATCCGGAAAAATCTTAACACTGATCGAATCGGGACAGTTCAGGATTTTTACAGGGACATTGATTTCTGCTTCTGTGAACTGTTCAACCGGGATAGTAAGGATTACTTTCTTAGCCGAAACCGTACATTCTTCCGGAGTGACAAGAGCGAAGCTTTTTATGATTGTCTCATTCACGCCCTTAAGCTTTCTAGGCCTTGTTTTTATCGTTTTGACAGTATCAAGGATCCGCTTAGGACCAGTTATTACAATGGTATCCGGGTAAGCAAGAATGTCACCTTTTACCAGATATTGTTTTTCCGTAATGACTTCAATATCAGGTAAAACCGGAACCTGTTTGGAAATGATCCTGTCGAATGAGAAAAACAGAGTATCAGGCTTTATGGAAGTTATTTCACATTCAGTCCTCAGCTGGTTTTTAAGTTTGGAGATAAGCCCTGATGTTATTATATAATAGCTGAGGGTTCTGCTCCCGGGAACTCTCCTGTAGTTTATTGTTGAAACATCAAGCATTACCGGTGAACGGTTTCCCGACAGCCTGAGCTTAAGTATTGAATAACCCGGACCTTTCAGGTAGAGATCAAGCCTGGCAGGTAAATCATCTGCAAGTACCCTCTCCTCGGGAAGATTGATATACCTTACAGGGTACTTAATGTCATAATCGGCATCCTTTCCGAGAGAGTTGAGATACCAGAATATGAACGCAAGCAGAAGGAAGAAAGAAAAAACAACAACCTCCCTGTCAATGCCGCTTCCTCTTTTTTCTGTAAGTTTTTTAAGCCATATGCTGCCCGACCATTTCACCCGGAGAAGCTAAAGTTCAGTTTAAACTGAATCAGCGGTAGGATCTTTGACAAGCGCACTCTTGTCTACTTTAAGCTTAAGATCACCGCCTACCTCAAGCATAACATAATTGTCCTTAACTTCATAGATCTTGCCGTAAATACCTCCGGTTGTGACAACTTTATCACCTTTTTTGAGAGAGCTCCTGTAGTTGGTCATCTCTTTCTGTTTTTTCATCTGTGGCCTGATCATAAAGAAATAGAAAACAACGAAGACAAGCAATAACGGTAGAAAGGTAACCAGAGCATTACTCTGACCTGAACCTGTACCTGCTGGCTGTCCCATGAGAAAAATAAAAGCTGAATTGTTCATAATTATTAACTGTTTGTGATTATTGATTATTTGTGATTAGTAATTGGTGATTGGTGATTGGTGATTGGTTGTATATCGGTTTTCGGTTTTCGGTGATGTTTTTTCCAATAATTCCCCCTTTGAAGGCCTGCCCTGATCGAAGAGTCAGGGGGGCAGGGGGATGTTATTCTACGTTGCTGGTTGCTTGTTAACGGTTACGTGATATTACTTCTGCTGTTATTTTAAGGATGACTACCTCGGTTTTGGAGTTTGACCTGACGGAGATTGTTTTGGTCTGAACTCCGTTTCTTCCGTTTGAATCAAAAACAACTTCAAGATTTCCACCTTTGCCTGCAGGAATCGGAGATCTGTTATATTTAGGAACAGTACATCCGCAACTGGTTGAAGCTGACTCTATCACGAGGTTCCCTGGTCCTTTGTTTTCAAAAGCAAAGATATGTGCTACCTTCTCCCCTTCTGTGATCTTGCCAAAGTCATATTCATATTCCTTAAAACTGATTTCAGCCTGCTCTCCGTTTGGCTGAGATCCTGATTTTCCTGAAGCTTTTTCTCCCTGACCCGGGTGGCATCCTGCCAGATCAATTAAAATGAGGATAAATGATAGTATTCCTTTCGTTTTCACTTTACCAACTATTTGCTTTTTAGTTTTCAATATTATCACCTATCAGTCCTTTTCCGGTTTTCCTGAAAAGGCCTTTTTCCCTGATCTCTTTTACAATATTATCCAGAATTCCGTTGACAAATGTACTGCTTTTTGAGGTACAATAATATTTGGCTATTTCAATATACTCATTAAGGGTAACTTTCACAGGTATTTCCTGGAATTCAATTATCTCGGTGATAGCCAGCTTCATAACCAGAATATCCATAAGTGCTATGCGCTCAACTTCCCAATTGGTTGTGTTTTTGTCAATCAGTTCCGAATATAACTTGGTATGGAGGATTGCCTTCCTGAATAGAATCCTTACAAAATCCTCATCCTCAATATTTTTGAAAAGAGGCATCATTAAGGCATTTTCTCCGCTGTCCGATTTGAATTTCTTCAGGGTTTTTTCGATCATTACCGTTACGTATTGCGTGTCATCGTTCCAGTAAATGCTCTGTTCCTCAAAGTTTGATTCGAGGTCCTCCGATTCAGCAAAAAGCTGTGTTATAAGATTGATAATGAACTTCCTGTCGGAAGTGTAACCATGAACCTCTGATGACATATATTCCTCATACTTATCCCATGTTATCATTTTGTTATACATCAGCCTGGGAATATGCGGATAATTTATCCAGGAAAGTTTCCTGGATGATATGTACTTATTAAATGCCTTATTTTTCCTTAACTGGGCAATAACCTGGTTATCAATAAATCGTCTTTTGGGATTAAGGTCCTCCGTTGTGGGCATTCTTTTCTGCAGAGCCTGATCAATTTTCTCAGAAGCTATATCGGCTACTTCAAGAACAAGGAGGAGCAGGTAATGATACAGGTCGTACGTTTTCTCGATGCTGAATATCAGCTCCTTCTCAGCCAGTGCAATATCATCATCATCCCTGCGGTTGAATGCATATAATGCCATAAGGGCTTTTATGCGCAATAATCTTCTGCTTATCATTAATAAAGAACCTCAGATTTTGGCAGCAAAAATAACCTTTTTCCTTTACCTTCAAAACATCCGGGCAAAATTAAGACACATTTAGAGAGCCTTGTTTTGATTTTAAAAATATTTGTTACATTTGACACTCAAAACACTAGCCTAACATAAACCTAAACTGACTCAGAAATGGAAGAAGAAGCCGGAATAAAGGAGGTCATAAACGGTAATAATGAAAAAAACGTAAAGGAAGAGATCTACACTAAGGTAGTAAGAGCAGGGAAAAGGACCTATTTTTTTGATGTAAAGGCTACCCGAAAGGAAGATTACTACCTGACAATCACTGAAAGCAAGAAGCGTCTTGGCAAAGAAGGAAAGATCTTTTATGAAAAACACAAAATCTTTCTTTACAAAGAAGACTTTGAGAAATTTGCCGATGGATTAAAAGATGCTGTTACATTTATTGGTAACGGCAAAAATGAATTAAAAGCAGAAATTACAAATTCAGAAAAAGAAACTAAACAGGAGCCTGTTGATCTCTCTGCCAGGGAATTTACAAATATTGATTTTGAGGACCTTGGCAAAAAGTAAAAATCATTTTTCTGAATGGTAGACTACATCCTGTTAATATTAGCTAATATTCTGATTATCCTTGGTATAATTGGCTGTATGGCACCTGTTTTGCCAGGTCCTCCATTAAGCTATTTGGGCCTGGTCGTACTGCATATTACTAAATTTGCCGACTTTTCGAATACATTGTTAATTACACTGGCAGCCATTGTGGTTGTGGTATCAATACTCGATTATATCGTTCCTGTTTGGGGAACCAAGAAATTCGGCGGTTCTAAATATGGCACAAGGGGGGCAACTGTCGGACTGATAATTGGCCTTTTTCTTGGTCCGGTCGGGATAATAATTGGCCCATTCATTGGAGCAGTCGTCGGTGAACTTATCTTTAAGGACGATATGAAATATGCACTCAGAGCAGGTTTTGGAAGCCTCCTTGGTTTTCTCACAGGAATCGGACTCAAGCTTGCAACATCGTTTGTTATAACCTTCTACTTCGTGAAGGAGTGGATAAGATAAGGTTATCCCAGTGTTGCAACCATCACCGCCTTTATTGTATGCAGCCTGTTTTCAGCCTCATCAAATACAATTGAGTGTTTCGATTCGAAGACATCTTCTGTTACTTCCATTCCATCAAGACCAAATTTCCTGAATATCTCCTCACCTGCTTTTGTTTCCCTGTTATGGAAAGCCGGAAGGCAATGTAAAAACTTCACATCAGGATTGCCTGTCTTTTTTATTACCTGCATGTTCACCTGGTATGGTTTCAGTAGCTTTATTCTCTCCTCCCATACTGAATCGGGCTCACCCATCGATACCCATACGTCAGTATACAGGAAATCTACTCCTTTGACTGCCTCATCAACATTCTGGGTGATATTTATTTTTGCACCGGTCTTTTTTGCTATTGTTTTGCATGTTGCCACCAGTTCTTTGCTCTGCTGATAAGCTTTGGGCGCTGCAGTCCTGAAATCCATTCCCATCTTTGCCGCACCGACAAGGAGGGAATTTCCCATATTATAACGCGCATCGCCAAGATAGCAGAATGAGATCTTATCGAGAGGCTTGTCGCAATGTTCAAGCATCGTCATAAAATCGGCAAGTATCTGCGTAGGATGAAATTCATTTGTAAGTCCGTTCCATACCGGCACTCCGGCATGTTCAGCCAGTTCCTCAACTATTGCCTGGGCATATCCGCGGTACTCAATCCCATCGTACATCCTGCCAAGCACCCTTGCAGTATCCTTCATCGATTCTTTTTGTCCGATCTGAGAACCGCTTGGGCCAAGATAGGTAACATGAGCTCCCTGATCGATAGCTGCAACCTCAAATGCACATCTGGTCCTTGTCGATGATTTCTCGAAAATCAGCGCAATGTTTTTTCCCTTCAGGCGCTGTTGCTCTGCTCCGCCATATTTGGCTTTTTTCAGATCAGCGGCGAGATTGAGAAGGAATTGAATTTCTTCTGTTTTGAAATCGAGGAGCTTAAGAAAGTTGCGGTTACGAAGACTGACTGACATGTTTGTAACAGGTTTAAAAGGTTGGAATGTTAAAGGGATTAAAAATAGTGATTATTTTTTATTGATGATTGGTAATTGGTAATTGGTGATTGGTGATTGGTGATTGGTGATTGGTGATTGGTGATTGGTAATTGGAAGCTGATAGCTGATGGCTTATTTCTCATATTCCATTGTGATCTTGGAACCGTATTTCTTATCCGCAAGCTTGAAGGCTTCGGTGATAACACTCATTTTGCCTCCATTTTTAATGAAATTAAGACAAGCTTCAATCTTGGGAGCCATACTGCCTTTTGCAAACTGTCCTTCATTAAGGTACTTAAGAGTATCGGCATAATTGAGGAATTCCTTTATTTCCTGATCAGGCTTTTTATAGTTGATATAGATATACGGAACATCTGTCAGGATATAAAATTCGTCAGCCCCGA